>Ga0187817_10001765_pt1 | contig 10818 bp, 8 predicted proteins | sample NC_wetland_sal_i_17_FD_132431 | JGI IMG/M metagenome (GOLD analysis project Ga0187817, IMG submission 132431) | Wetland sediment microbial communities from Neuse River Estuary, North Carolina, USA - SO4_2 | ecosystem: Environmental > Aquatic > Freshwater > Wetlands > Sediment | place: USA: North... | reverse complement strand
TCAGGCGGCGCGCTGCTCGAGCAGGCTGGCGAGCTTGTCGAGGTTCGCCCGGACGACCTTGGTCTGGGCCCGTTCGACGATCGGCTCCAGGGCGCGGCCGAAGGTGCCGCCGAGGCCGGACTCAGCCGCGAGACGGTAGCGAAGGGTGGTGCCCGCCGGCGAGGACGACACCTCGTAGGAGACGGTGAAGGTCAGCGGCCCTTCCACGGACTGGCTCGTCATGCGCACCCCCGGCACGAACTCGGTGACCTCCGTTGTCCACTCGATGCGGCGACCGACGATTCTGCTCGCGCCGCGGTAGCGGGTGCCCACGGTCACCGGCCCGCTGCCGACCTGAACGCACTCAAGGACCGACGAATCCCAACGGGGCAAGTACTCGGCAAGCGCTAGGAAATCAAAAACCTCCTCAGCGGGACGGGCAATGACGACCGTTTCATCGATAACCGGCATGGTTTCTCCAGATTCAGGAAGTGGTTCGGCAGGTTCTTCACCGGCTGAGCCGGTCCCTATATTTAGCCCAGAGGGCGTCAGGCGCACGGTGATACCCGTCATAACAGTGACGATTCGAAACGCTCCGTAGTCAGCGCACGGCGAGTGTCAGCATCTCACGCACGTGGGCGGCCGAGGCGGCAGGCAGGTTTGCCGCGATGTCGGCGGCCTTCTCCGGTCCGCCGGTAGCGAGGAACTTCGCCCGCACCATGTCCTGGTGACTGGCGCGGGTGCCGGGGCCGATCGCGCCGACCGGGATCGACCGCTCCCGGGAGTGCGTCTCGCCAGTGCGCAGCCGGACCTCCACGCGTGCGGGTGTCGCCTTCGTCGCGGTCTCGAACGACTCGTTCGCCGCGGGCAGCTCACCGACCAGGTCCACGAGCCACTGTGTACCGACCTCTTCCAGCCACTTTGCCGCCCGCGGCCCCGCCTGGCGCAGTGCCTCACCGAAGGGCGCCTCGCTCAGCAATGATTGCCGGGTCATCCCGGCGTCATGCTCGAGGCGGACCTTGGCCGCGAGCCGCCACCGCTGCTCCTCGGCCGTCGCGGGCAGCGCGAAGTCGGCGCCGGCGAGACCGCCGGTCAGCAGCGTGGTGGCCACCGCGTATGGGGTGCAGAAGACCAGCGCGCTGACCGGCGAACGCTCCCGGTCGATGAACTCGGCGGCCTTGGCGTCGACGAGCATCGTGTACATGGACGTGGTGACGACCACCTCGTCGATGTCGTCCACGGTCACCGGCCCGAGCTCCTGGTGCAGTTGCGCGGCGCAGTCCACCGCCGCGTCCAGGCCGGGACCGCCCGGATGGACCTTGAACGACAGCGTCTCGGTGTGCCAGCGGCGCCCGAGGGCGAGGTCAACGGCCTCCGGCAGCGGCACGGACGCGAACGCGGCCAGGAACCCGTCGGGGTGCTCCAGGATGTCCCGCGGACCCGCCAGGCCGGCCCGCGCCGCGTCGCAAGCGTCCAGGCCCAGCCGCACCGGCATGGCGGCGCTGAGGACCTTCGCGTCGCTGCTCAGGAACGCGCGCAGCGATGGCCACGGCGGCATCGAGAATGCGATGCCGAGCGCGTTGATCCAGTCCTCGGCCGGGGCGCCTTCCGCGCGCAGCCGGCCGCTGACCGCGCCGGCCAGGTGCGTGTGCGCGGCATTCTGGCCGCGGAAGCGGCCCAGTGTCGCCGCGGCGGTGATGCGGGCGGCGCACTCGTTGGCCGCGATCACCGCGGTGAGCAACCCGCGGCCGTCCAGCCCGAGGGCATGCGCGTATGCCATCGGTACCGTTGCCGTCGAGTTCGACAGGTGCCCGGCGTAGGCGGTGTCGTCGTAGTGCAGCCACGACGTCAGGCCCGCGAGCACGAACGCCGACTGTGCGGCGCTCGGCTGCCACGGCTCGCCGAACCCGCGGATCACCGCCTGCCCGAGCGGGTGCTGCGCCCCGGCGCGTGCCGCCGCGAGCTGCGAGAGCACCTGGCTCGACGCGAGGCGGACGACCCGGTCGGGGACGTCGGCGAGGTTCAGGCCGCTGGCCCAGCGTGACAGGTTCTCGATCAGCGTCATCGTGCCACGCGCCTTCCGGTGAGGACGCCGAAGAAGTCGTCGGTGCGGTAGGGAAGCGGGCCGAAGAGCTGTGCGAGGTCGGTGACGGACAGGTTCTTCTCCACCTCGAAGCCGGACGAGGCGAGCAACTGCCCGGCCTCAGCACGCCCGAGGCCGAACCGGTACGCCTCGCCGCGCCTGGCGACGGCGGCGCGTGCCCGCCGCGCGCCCCGGAACACCGTGGTGCCGTCGACCACGCTGGGGTCCAGGTAGTCGAATACGAACCGGCTGCCGGACGCGGTCAGCGACGCGACGTCCGCCATGGTCTGGCGTACGGCGTCCTCGCTGAGGAAGAAGGAGACGCCCCACCAGGCGACGAGGCTCCGCGCGTGCCTGTCGAAGCCGTTCTCGCCCAGCCGCTCGGAGAGCGTGTCGCGCTCGAAGTCGCACGGCACGTAGCGCACGGCGTGATCGGGCAGGCCGTGGCGCCGGATGACCTCCCGTTTGGTTTGCTGGGTCGGTGACGCGTCGACCTCGAACAGCGTCGCGCCACCGAGGCCGAGGCGCAGCGAGGTCGTGTCGTACCCGGCGCCCAGCAGCAGGACCTGCTCGACTCCGTCGGCGAGCGCACGCGCGAGGGTGGCTTCATACCACCGATTGCGCAGCAGCACGATCGCCATGTATCCGGGGTAGAGCCGGTCGAAGCCGCGGCGGGCGAGTGCGGCCGTCAGGCGGTTAGCCGTCAGGAACCGGTATGCGCCCGTGGTCAGGAAGTACTTGGCGTACGGGTCATCGATGAGCCGCCGGCCGAGTGGCCGCAGCGTTTCGGCCGCACGCTGGGCGCAGACGATCTCCGCGGTTGCGCTGCGCCGCACCTGGCCCGACGCCTGCCGGTAGAAAAGTCGCTCCGAACTCGCCAGTTTCACCATGTTGATCGGGCCCTCCAGCACCTAAGCACACACTGCGCACGCCACTAACGGAGGACCACGGGCGTGCCCTGATACCTGTATCAGCGCCGTTCGAGACGTCTCTGCCCTGTGTAGTCGAGTCCGAGGACGGGCAGCAGGAGGAAACGTTGACCGAGATGACGACGTACGGCGTCGTCCAGCAGTCCGATTGCCTGGTTATCGTCAACCCGTCCGCGGCGGCGGTGGACGCGAGCGTGGTGCATGAGATCGAGGGCTGGCTGTCACGGCGCGCGCGGACGGTACGTACGGCGTGGACGCAGGCGCCCGGTCACGCGGCGGAACTGGTGCGCGAGCACGCCGACACCGGGCTCGTCATCGCAGTGGGCGGCGACGGCACGGTCTCTGAGGTCATCCAGGGGATGACCAGCCATCAGATCCTGTGCGCGCTTCCGGTCGGCAGCGGCAACTCGACCGTCCGCAACCTCTTCGGTGACCGGAGCTGGCGGCGGGTCTTGGCTATGCTCGGCGACCCCGGCGCGTTCACCGTCCGCCGCCTCGACCTGCTGCGCCTCGCCGAACCGGGCGTGACCGCCGTGCTCGGCGCGTCTACCGGTTTTCTCGCGCAGGTGCTCCGCGACGCTCGCGCCGTCGACCCGGCCGTCAAGGGCATCGACCGCTACTACGCGGCCGCCGCCGGCGTGCTGCAGGCGATGCCCGACCATCCCACCCGAGTCACCGTCGACGGCATCGTGCTCGCGGACGGGCCCATGGCCTCGGTCGCCATCGGCGGCGGACGGTTCCGTGCGTGGTCGTTCCAGTTCGTGCCCGAATCTCTCCTCGACGACGGCCTGCTCGACGTCTGCGCCATCGACGCGCTGAACCCGGCCGCCGTGGCCGATCTCGTACCGCTGATGGCGGCCGGGCAGTACCTCGGCCGGCCCGACGTCCGTTACGCGCGCGGCACCAGCGTGATCATCGAGCGCACCGACGGCCTGCCGCTCGTCGCGGAATGGGACGGATCGCTGTGGGACGCCGCAGGCTCACGCCTCACCATCGAGGTCGTCCCGGACGCCCTGCTGGCGCTGGCCGCCACAGACGGCCCGTGCCGCTAAGGCCTGTCCGCGCAACCTGGCGTTGTGGCTCGCCTACAGCCTGTGGCTGCTGGTCAGGTTCGTCACGCTAGTCCTGCGCGCCCGCGGCAGCCGCTGGCTGGTCACCGGCACCGTCCGGCATTAGCGAGCCCGTCGGCTGCCGCCATGGCAACTCCAGGACGATCGTCTGCTCGACGTCAGCGGCGTGGTGAATCCGGCCGGCACTGCCTTCATGCACCGTGGTGAGGATCTTCTGGGGGAGCGTGGGGGGTTCCTGTGAGACATATCGCTGCGCTGGCCACCTTTCGGCCGCGCCCAGGTCCACCATGAGCGTGGCAGCGGCGTGATCGTCGAACGCACCGACGGCTTGCTTCTCGTCGCGGACGCTGACGCTGCCTACGTCCGCCATGACGGCGATCTTCTGCGGATGCACGGTGCTGTGCTGCCGGCGCGAATATCGCGGCCACCACCAGTTGCCTCGTCCCATCACGGTCATCGCGGCCGGGACGAGCACGCCGCGCACCACCGTGGCGTCCAGGAACACGGCGAGGCCGAGCCCCACGCCGAGTTGCTTGAGCGGCATCAGGCCGGCCAGCGCGAACCCGGCGAACACGGCGATCATGATTGCGGCGGCGCTGGTGATCACCGATCCGGTGTGCTCGATGCCGGACACCACCGCGCCTCGGTTGTCGCCGGTGAGCCGGTAGTGCTCGGCGATCCGGGAGATCAAGATGACCTCATAGTCAGTGCTCAGAGCCACGGTGATCGCGACGATCGTGATCGGCACGATCGGATGGATGTCTGCCGGCCCGCTCGCACCGATGAGCGTCGCGCCGAGCCTGGTGGTCGTCAGCAGCAGCAGTGAACCGAGGCTCGCGCCCAGCGACAGGACGACGAGCACCACGGCCTTGACCGGTAGGAACACCGACCTCAGCGCGAACAGCAGGACCAGCGCGATGATAACCAGGAGGGCGAGGCCGACCTTGGGAAGACCGTCGAACATGGCCTGCGTCGCGTCGATGCTGTCGGCCGTCTCCCCGCCCACCCAGTAAGGCGTTCCGTCGAGCGCCGCGTGCAACGAGCCGGTCCGCAGACGCAGCACGAGTTCGCGTGCCGCGGGGGAGTACGGGTCGGCTTTCCCGGTCACGATAAGGTCCGTAGACCCGTCCGGCAGGGTACCGAGGGTCACGGCAGCGACCTGGGGATCCGAAGATATGATCCGAACGGCCCTGGGCACCTCGCCCCGGTGACCAGGCGGGAGCAACACCACGATGGGGCTCAGGGCCGCGGCACCGTAGCGCTCGGCGGCCAGTTCGTACGCCTGCCGCACCGACGAACTCGCAGGCAACGACGATGTGCCGGAGATGCTCACCGCCGAGTGCAGCTTGGTGCTCGGCAGCGCCAGTCCCACCATCACGGCCGCGCTCGCGATCAGCCAGACCGGGGCGTGCCGCGTGACGTGCCGTGCCCACCGTTGCCAGCCGCGAGCCGCTCGGGTCTGGGCCGCGTGTCGCCGGGCGGGGGCCACCCTGGTGCCCAGCAGCGAGATCAGCACCGGCCCGACCAGCAACGCTGTGCACACGGCGACCAGTGTCACCACGACCATGCCGAACGCCGCCGACCGGATCGACCGGCTGTCCACTAGCAGCAGCGTCGACTCCGCCAGCAGCACCGTGATCCCCGACCACAACACGGCCACGCCGGTCGTCCGCATCGCCTGGCGCAGCGCATCGTCGACCGAGTGGCCGGAGTGCGTCAGCTCCCTGACCCGCTGAACCAGGAACATCGCGTAGTCGACGCCGAGCGCCAGGCCGATCATGGACGCGGAATTGGTCACGAAGTCCGACATCGGCAGGAAGTAGGACGCCACACCGACGCCGCCCAGTCCGATGATCAACGCCGTCAGCGCGATCGCCAGCGGCAGCGCGGCGGCCCACATCGACCCGAAGGTCAAGAGCAGCACGACGAGCACAACCGGGATGCCGACGCGCTCCGCCCGCTCAAGGTCCCGCTGCGAGTCGACCGTCAGCTCGTCGCGGTAGGCGCCGAAGCCGCCGACATACACCTGCGCCCCGGCGTCCGGTACGGCACGGGGGAGCGACCGCGACAGGACATGCGCTGCCTTCACCGCGCCGTCGGTGCCGCCGTTCACCGAGACATCCAGCACGGTCACCCGCGCGCCGTCCGGCTGCGCGGATCGCGTGTTCGGCATCGGAGAGACGTCCGTGACGCCCGTGACCCTGAGGGCAGCCGCGGCCACCGACGATGTCAGCTGTGCCTGCTGGCGAGGGGTGGTGCCGGGTGCGACACGGATCGTAACGAACAGCGACGGCAGCCGGCTGTCCGCCAGCGCGCGCGCCACGACCTCCGACTGGCTCGACGCCGGGGCTTCACCACCCGGGACGATGCGGCTGGGCAGGCCTGCGGCGAACACGCCGCCAAGCACGATCAGCAGTACCCACCCGGCCAGGACAAGCCGTCGATGAGCCAGCAGGACGGTCGTGAGGCGCTCCATCGTCGGGTCCCGATCAGGCCAGGCCCATGAAGGCCAGGCGGCTGTCCTGCAGCTCCATCGACCAGGTGGCGGCCATCATCAGCCGCTCCTCCGGCGTGCTGTCGATCAGGCGCTTGCCGGGCGCGAGCTCATGGTCGCCGACGACGTGCCGCAGCTGCTGCATGCCCTCCTGGAACAGCCTCTCGCGCCGGAGGATCATGTCCAGCACCGGCAGGCTGGCCCACATGGCGCGGCCGCGCTCGATCAGGTCCTTCAACCGGGGCAGCTCGCCCGGATTCGCCTGCAGGTATTGCCTGATGACCGCGCTGCCGACCGTCAGGTGGCGGATCTCGTCGATGCCCGCGGCTCGCTCGATCTCGGCCGCTGCCGGATCGAGCAGCCGCCACTTGAGCTCGCTCAGCTCCGCCGCCGGAGCCAGGACACCTTCGACGAGGACGGTGAGGACGCAGACACCGCCGATGAAGTCGCCGGCGTCGCGGCCGAGCGGAAGCCCGAAGTTCTCGAGCGGAACGAGGATCCTCTCGCGATCCTCGCCGGCCACCTGCTCGATGGTGGCGTGCAGCTCGTCCTGCGCCACACCGAGCTCAACCAGGTGGCCGCGAAAGACAGAAGAGTGCCGCGCCTCGTCGATGAGCTGTGTCGCGAAGAACTCCATGGTGTCGATGTCCGGTGCGTACAGCACGAGGTAGGACAGGGCGCGGGTGGCCTTCTCCTCCGCGATCGAGCGGAACGCGAACTCCTCGATCAGCGCCTGGCGCAGCGGGCCCGGCTCGCGCATCCACACCGGGGTTGCCGCCTCGGCGCGATGGCCGCCGCGCACCAGCCCGCGCAGCGTGCCCTGGGCGACGGCACCGAGCCAGTATTCGAGGTTGCACCTCTGCGGGGTCAGGTCGAGGGACATCGCTCCGCCGAGCAACCCGGGTGCCCGGTCGATGTCCGCCTCGGCGGGGATGACGGATTCTGCTCGTTCAGCCATGGTCGTCACTGATCCTCCAGAGCGACTTGTCCTGCAGACATGCGCTGCGTTTGCTGACAAGGAGGCGCCCTGGCCCGGTCTGATACGAAACGAAGCTCCCGTATCACGCCGGATACGCCGCCCTCTGCATAGGCATGCTGACGCTGCAGGAACTGCAAGCCGTGGGGATGGCGACCCTGCGGCTTCCGCGTGCGCTGCTGCGGCGCGGGTGCGGGAGCATCCAGTACGTCGCCGAGCGCAACGCCCGCTACCCCGTGTTGCTCGTACTCGGCTACGCCGCCACCGAGTGCGTGTGGACGCCGCTGCGCCGCGCGCTCGCCGAGGCCGGCTTCGGGCACATCGTCAGCTTCAACTACAACTCCTTCGCGACGGATCCCGCGGCCGTGTCCGCCGAGCTGACGCATCAGGCCCTGCGGGCGCTCGCGGCCACTGGTGCCCCGCGAGTTCACCTGATCGGCCACAGCCTCGGCGGGCTCATCGTCCGCTGTGCGCTCGCGACGAGCGCCGCGCTCAGCTCGCAGACCGCAAGCGCGGTGACGATCGCGAGCCCGCACCGCGGCGCTCACCTGGCCCGCATCGCCCCCGGACGGTGCGCGCGAATGATGCATCCGGGCTCCCGCTCGTGCCTGCCGGAGGCCGATGCACCGCGCCCCGTCCGTTGGCTGGCCTACTATTCCGACGGTGACCGTGTCGTCCCGCCGGCGTCCGCACGGCTCGATGACCTACGCTACGATGCCGCCAACCTGCTGATCCCCGACTGCGGCCACCTCACGATCTGCCGCGACGCGCGGCTGATCTCCTCGCTCGTGCCGGAGTTGATCCGCACCGAGGCGTTCACTGATCCGGCGCCGACCGACGCCGACCTCGAGCCGTTGGCCGCGTGATGGGATTCGCCGTGACCTCGACCCGGGCCGCTGAGGCTGGGCAGGCCCTGCCCGCCTCGACCGTCGACGTGAGCGCCTTCCGGCAGGCGATGGGCTCGTTCCCGACCGGAGTCACCGTCGTCACCGTGGCCTCCGACGACGGCAACATGTACGGCATGACGGTCAACTCCTTCTCGTCGGTGTCGCTCGACCCGATGCTGGTGCTGGTCTGCCTCAACCAGACCAGTCGCGGCGCCGGCCTGATCGAGCGCGCCGGGGCGTTCGCCGTCAACGTGCTCTCCGCCGGACAGCAGGACATCTCGCGCTGGTTCGCTAACCGGCACCGTCCGTTCGGCTCGGCCATGTTCGACGGCGTGCCGTTCGAACCAGGCGTAACCGGCTGCCCGGTCCTGGTCGACGCGACGGCGGCGTTCGACTGCCGGCTGCGCCAATCGCACCGCGCCGGCGATCACCTGATCGTGCTGGGTGAGGTCGTCGCGCTGGAACACCGTCCGCAGCTGGAGCCATTGATCTTCCACGGCGGGACGTACAAGTCGCTGGAGCACGAGCCGAGGCCGGCCGGTCGCACGGCTGCGCGCCGCTTCGGCCGAGACTCGGACATTTCTGCCCAGCGACCGCACCAACGCGTGGCCTGAGCGCCCATGATGGCGAAGACCATGATGCGCGGCTGTTACCACGGTCCGTTCGGAATAATGAAAATAGTGGTAGAAGTGCGGTGTCCGGCCTAGGGGCTGGTTCGAATGATCCCGGGGCACCCGGGACATCTGCCCCGTGACAGCGGGACCGAAAGGGCCGATCGTGAGAATGTGGATCTGGGTCTTGAGGAACGGACAGTGCTGGCGACACCTGCTCGGCGGCTGACGCCAGCCGGATGGGCCTGGGCGGCGGCCGCGGCGGCGACGATCCTGGCCGTTTTCAACGCGGTGCTGGCGGTTCTCGGCCGCGACGTGTCCGGATTCCTGGTCCCGATCGCTCTTGGCTATGCGTGGATGGGGTGCGTCTTGCTGGCCCGGCGGCCTGGTCATCCCATGGGCCCGCTGCTGTGCCTGATCGGCCTCGCGAATGCGATTTCCGGCTTTGCCTTCGCGTACGCGCGGTACACCATGGTGGACTCGCCTGGTTCGCTGCCGTTCTCAACCGCGGCGCTGTGGGCGAACACGTGGGCGTACGCGCCGGCCGTCAGCTTGACCGGCCTGGTCCTGCCGCTGATGTTCCCTGAGGGGAGGCTGCTGTCGCCGCGGTGGCGGCCCGCGCTGTGGGCGGCGCTGGCCTTCATCCCGCTCTGGGTGGCGGGCATGGCCTTCATCTCCCAGGACGTGGGCGGATATTTCCGCCACATGCGGAACCCGTACGTTTTCCCCTCGTTCGACCGGCTGTTCGAGGCGCTCTACGCTCTGGCCGTGGTGTGCGGGCTGGCTGCGGCCATCGCGGCGGCGGCGAGCGTGACGCTGCGGTGGCGCCGGGCGGACCGGGCCGGACGCCAGCAGCTCAAGTGGTTCCTCGCCGTACTGCCGATTTCCCTGGTGTCCCTGATCGCCGGATTCTTCGACTCGGGCGGCCCGGTGAACGTGGGACTAGGCGCGCTGGCGGGCATCCTGATGCCGGTGGCGATCGGCATCGCGGTCTTGCGGTACCGGCTGTACGAGATCGATATCCTGCTGAGCCGGGCGGTGCTGTACGGTTTGCTGACCGCCGGGGTGGCTGCGGTCTACCTAGCCTTGGTGTCAGTGGCCCGCATAAGGTTCGGAATGGGCCGCGACCTCGCCGTGCAGGTCGTCGCCACCGCGGTGGCCGCCGCCGCATTGTTCCCGCTGCGGGACAGGGTGCAGCGCCGGGTGGACCGGCTGTTCTACGGCGACCGGGGGGTGCCCTACGAAGCGCTGGCCAGGCTCGGCCGTCTCGTCGAGGAATCTGCCGGGACAGAATCGGCGCTGAGTTCCTGGGTCAGGACCATCGCGGACAGCCTGCGGCTGCCCTATGCGGCCCTCGAGTTGCGGCTCGGTGACGAATGGCGGCAAGCGGCCGCGTATGGCGAGCCCACGTCCGAGGTGACCGCATTCCCGCTGATCTCCCAGCGCGAAACCGTCGGGCGGCTCCTGGTTGGCACGCGGTCACCGGGCGAGCGGCTCGGCCCCGACGACGAGCGGCTGCTGGCCGATCTCGCCCGGCAGGCGGGGCCTGCCACCCACGCGGTGGCCCTGCGCCAGGCGCTTGATGCTTCCCGGGCCGGCCTGGTCACCGCGCGGGAGGAGGAACGCCGGCGGCTGCGGCGCGACCTGCATGACGGCCTGGGTCCGACGCTGGCCGGCCTGACGCTGGGTCTCGACACCGCCCGGGCACGGTCGGCAGGGCAGCCGGAACTGCAGGAACTGCTGGGCAGGCTCAAGGCGGAGACGCAGCGGGCGGTGACCGACGTGCGCC
>Ga0187817_10001764_pt1 | contig 10825 bp, 13 predicted proteins | sample NC_wetland_sal_i_17_FD_132431 | JGI IMG/M metagenome (GOLD analysis project Ga0187817, IMG submission 132431) | Wetland sediment microbial communities from Neuse River Estuary, North Carolina, USA - SO4_2 | ecosystem: Environmental > Aquatic > Freshwater > Wetlands > Sediment | place: USA... | reverse complement strand
GATTGCTTTGATCACCACTGCGAAGCCATGGCGCAGAGCGGTCACGGCCAGGAAATTTGCCAGGCAATTATGCGCGGACTAGGTTTTGAAGCCACAGGCGGGTCGTCGCAATGAAATCCTCAGGATCCATAGCGGCGTTGCGGCGACGGTTGCTGCCGAGCTGGCTGAACCCGTCGTTGGAATGGTTGTTCCTCGTCCGAATCATGCGCAGCGTTTCGCAGGGCTTCCTCGCGATCATCATACCGCTTTATATTGCGATGCTGGGTTACGATGCGCTGCACCTGGGGATTCTGTTCACCGCCGCATCGATCGCGAGCGTGGCCCTGACCGCCTTGACCGGGGTCTTGTCGGATCGATTCGGCCGCAAGACCTTCCTGATTCTGATTTCGCTCCTGACGGCGGGCGGCGGGCTGGCATTCGCGATTTCAACCAACTTCGTCGTGTTGGTGCTGGCGGCGGCGATAGGCACGATCGGGCGCGGCGGTGGCGCGGGCAGTGGCGGCAACTGGGGTCCGTTCTATCCCGCCGAGCAGGCATTGATCGCAGAGCACTCCGGCGTTTTCGAACGCACGAAAGTGTTCGGCGCGCTGTCTTTCGTCGGAGTGCTCGCGGGCGCGGTTGGATCGCTGTTTGCCTGGCTCCCGCAACTGCTATCCGCAGCCAGCGGGGCCTCCCAGCTGAGTGGCTACCGCGTGCTGTTCATACTCACTGCGGTCTTTGGCGTTGCGATGGCGGCCGCGGTATTGCCGGTGCATGAGTCGCATTCATACGTCAGCCCGTCCTCGAGTGGGCCGACACCGCAGACACCGTTTCGGCTAGGCCTCTCGCCCGCCTCGTGGCGGATGGTATGGCGCTTCATGGTGGCGAACCTGATTCAAGGCTTCGGAATCGGAATGCTGGGCCCTATCATCGTTTACTGGTTCTATCGAGTGTACGGTGTGGGCGCTGGCGCTTTGGCAAATCTCTTTTTCCTAATCAATCTGGCGGCCGCGTTGCCGTACTTGATGGCAGGCCGCCTCGAGTACAGCCTTGGTTCGGTGAGGGCCGTGGCGATCACGCGCCTCATCGCGTCGGTCCTCCTCGTCGCGATGGTCGCGATGCCGACCTTCTTCCTGGCCGCGCTCTTTTACACGATGCGCATGATCGCTGCCACGCTGTCAGTGCCGATCGCGCAGTCGTACCTGATGGGAGTGATCGATCCGGCCGAGCGCGCGAGTGCCGCGGGAATCTCGACCGTACCGTGGCAGGTTGGATCGTCGGCTGGTCCGTATCTGGCGGGCTACCTGATGCAGTACGCGGCGTTCGACCTGCCTCTGGAATTGTCGGCAGCGGCTGGCGCGTTGAGCGCGGTGCTCTATCACGTGTTCTTCCGCAACATCCGTCCACCTGAAGAATTCGAAGAAATCGACGAGTCACAGGAGGCCACGGCGGCGCAGCCGAAGGGACGCATAGGATGACCGGCGCCGGCACCGTCTGGATCGATCTGATGAGCTCGACGTCAGCCTGTCGGGGGAAGGTCCTCGCCGCGGTCGAAACGCCACCGCCGATCACCAACACATCGACTTGAATGGAGCAACTGGCGGGCAAGAGCGCAATAGTCACGGGCGCGGCATCTGGAATCGGCCTGGCGAATCCAAGGCGATGATCCGCGGACCTAGCAAAATCGCGCCCGGATAGGTTTTGCCCGATTCTGCCGATTTGCGCCGACCAAGGCGCTCTCCGGGTCTATGCGCGATCGCAAATCGCGCGCGTGCGCGCTGATTTCGAGCGCTGCTACTGCCCAACCCCAAGGCCAGTACTAGAGGACGGGCGTTGGCGTACAGAGCGGAGGGCGACGAGCGATCGATCCCGATTATTTCTCGCTTGTCGTGAAGCCGAGCTCGTTCAGTCGGTCGCGCGCGTCTTTGGCGGCGTCGCGATGAACCATCAGGCGGGTCGGCACCGCGGCGGTAGTTCCGAGCAGCCGCGACGACGCGGCGTCAAAGACGAACGACTCGATGCCGGCTTCGTTGAGGTAATCATGAGCCATCCGCACCGGCGTCGGATCGATGCTGGCGAAGACTTCCTCGAGTTCGGACGGATCGGGCGGTTCTGCTGCGGGCATCTGGTTCGTTTCCTGGTCGCGATGGATTCAATTGACGGAAGCCGATGCGGCCGCGATTCCCTTTACCCGGTTGTAGATGAGGGCGGTGCCGCCCACTATCAAGAGCGCTACGATCAACGTGTCGAAGCGATGAAAATACGGCCCGAGATTCTTCCAGTGCTGCCCGAGTTTCGCTCCGCCCCAGGCCAGCGCGAGACACCATATGTACGAGCCGAACAGCGTGTAGATGGTGAACGGCAAGAGCTTCATCCGCGACACTCCCGCGGGAAACGCGATAAAGGTGCGCACCACCGGCAGGATGCGGCTCCAGAAAACCGTGTGCGAACCCCATCGCTCGAAAAACCGGTCGGCGGTTTCGAGTTCGTGCTCGGCGATAAGAATGTAACGGCCGTAGCGCTCGATAAAAGGGCGGCCACCGCGGGCGCCGGCAAAATACGCCGCATACGAGCCGAGCAGGCATCCGAACGCCCCCGCTGCAGCCACCGTCTGCAGACCGAAGCGGCCGGTCGCGACCAGGTAGCCCGAGAACGGCATGATGATTTCGGAGGGCAGCGGGATGCATGCGCTTTCGACCGCCATCATCAGCACGACCCCGCCATAGCCGAGCGCAGAAATCGTCGCGATGATGAACGCGGATAGCGTCGAAATTAAATTATCCAGCATTTTTCGGATCGCGCCGCTGGCGCAGGCGCAAGCGAATAGGATGCCATGCCGCGGCGATGGTTGCGAGCCGGGTGCAGCCCAAAAAGGGGCATGCGGCGGCCTTGGACAACGGGCATCACATAAGCGTATATGTTAATAACGAAGTCGATGTATTAGATTTTCACGTAACGAAACATTCGAGGCAACAGTAATGGCGAACAACACGCTGTCAATTACCGACAATCGCACCGGCAAGAAATACGAAGTACCGATCCAGGAGGGCGGAGTGATTCGCGCCATGGACTTGCGCCAAATCAAGGACGGCGCCGACGACTTCGGCCTGATGACCTACGATCCGTCGTTCGGCAACACGGCGTCGTGCGTCAGCCGGATCACGTTCATCGACGGCGACAAGGGCATACTGCGCTATCGCGGATATCCGATCGAGGAACTGGCGGAGAAGAGCAACTACCTCGAGACCGCGTATCTGATCGTGAAGGGCGAGCTGCCCGACAAGGACCACTACGAGCGCTGGAAGCACAACATCACGATTCACACGATGGTGCACGAGAATATCAAGATGTTTATGGAGGGGTTCCGCTACGACTCGCATCCGATGGGGATGCTGCTCAGCACGGTCGGCGCGCTCTCGACCTTTTATCCCGACGCGAATGCGATTCACGACCTCGAGTCGCGCCGGCTGCAGACGCGCCGCATGATCGGGAAGATACCGACGCTGGCGGCATTTGCATATCGCCATAGCCGGGGACTTCCTTACGTTTATCCCGACAACGAGCTGAGCTACACCGGCAATCTGCTTTCGATGCTGTTCAAGATGACGGAGCTCAAGTACAAGCCCAATCCGGTGCTCGAGCGCGCACTCGACGTGCTCTTCATCCTGCACGCGGATCACGAGCAGAACTGCTCCGCGAATGCTATGCGCGCGGTGGGCAGCTCGCAGCCCGATCCCTACGCGTGCGCGGCGGCCGCTATCGCAGCGCTTTACGGCCCCCTGCATGGCGGGGCGAACGAAGCGGCAATCCGGATGCTGATGGAAATCGGTTCGGTGTCCGCAATTCCAGCGCTGATCAAGAAGGTCAAAGAGGGCGAGCGCCGGCTGATGGGCTTTGGCCATCGAGTGTACAAGAACTACGATCCGCGGGCGAAAATTCTCAAGCATTTTGCGGCGCAGGTGTTCGAGGTGACCGGGCGCAATCCGCTGATCGATATAGCGGTGGAGCTCGAACGAATCGCGCTGCAGGACGACTATTTCATCAAGCATAAATTGTATCCCAACGTGGATTTCTATTCGGGAATAATTTACCAGGCGATGGGCTTCCCGATGACGATGTTCCCGGTGTTGTTCGCGATCCCGCGGACTTCGGGGTGGATGGCGCAATGGGCGGAAATGGTGCGCGATCCTGAACAGAAGATCGCACGGCCGCGCCAGGTCTATACCGGTGAACCGACACGGCACTACACGCCGATAGAGTCGCGGCCCAAGCCGACGGATCGCGAAGATGCGGTTAGCGAGGCAATCTAACGGCAATTGGACGATTTCAAAAGCGCCGCGCCGCCGCGGTTCGCGGTTGCTCGGGCCATGGTTGGCCTGAGTAGCAATTTTCTGCTATGGGTAGCGGAGGCACTTCGACGAAGTTCAGAGGTGTCTAATCTAAGAACGGCGGTGCTGCGATGGGCAAGAACGGCGGCCAGCCAACTGACACCATCTTGACGCTCGAAGAAGCGCTCAGGCGCTTCAAGCGCATGAGGGCTGAAGGTGGCGGGAAGACCAATTCGGGTGCCAACCTCCTCTACGCTGACTTTTCGGCCACGGTCAAGCGTGAGGGCGACACGAGTGCGGCAGGGCACCTCGAGCCCGGAGATGGCGGCGCGAGTGTGGCCGCTGAGCGCGACAAAGCGCACGCTGGGACGGTAGCGGGCGAAGATGTCGTCGCGGTGCTCGACGGCATTCCTCGTACGCTCGAGCAGCTCGAGCAAATGGAGGCTGCTGAGAAAGCCTACGAGGAAGACTTCCCCGCCGGCGCTCCAGAGAATGCCGAGGTCGAAGACGGCTCGGAAGAGGGCTGGGAAGAGGGCTCGGAAGCTGGCGAAAGCGGGGTGGCACTCGCGGCTCGCCATTCCGCGTTCAGGGACTACGCGCTCACCGCGATGGGCGCCGCGCTGATGGTGTTGGTGGCGTTCCTGGTGACCCGCGTGCCAATCGTCAACGACCAACCAAAATTGGTGGCGCAGACCGTCGCGACACCGGCGCTGAAGGCGTCCTCGCCGATGAGCGCGGACGACCTGATAACGACTCTGGTCTCGGGCACCGACGTTCAACCGGCGCCGGCTGGACGCAGGCTCAAATCTGACCAGCTCGAGGCCCGAATCAAAAACGCGCTTAAGTTGCGCGCCTTCTCCGATATCGGAGTATCGGTGTCAAAAACGGGCGATGTGTATCTGGCGGGCGAAGTTTATAGTCTTGACGAGGCGCGCAAGATTACGCAAATCGTGAACCGCGTGAACGGCGTGTATCGGGTTCATTTTCTGCATCCCGACGTTCGACCTGCTAATGGTCCCGCATACTTCGGCGTGACGGCGGCGTGGGCGCCAGAAATCTGGGGAGCGAAAGTGCAGGCGGTGTTCATCGGGTCGCCAGCGGATAAGGCGGGAATCAAACCGAGCGACGTGATCAGCGAGTTTGACGGGAAAACGATTCCCGACGCCAAAACACTTGACCTTATCCTCGCCCAATATTCTCCCGGCAAGCGCGTGCAATTCCGCGTATGGCATGACGGCCGGCCCGAGTATCTGTTGGCGCGCTTGGGCGAGGCGACGACGATGGCGAGCCGATAGCGCAGAGCCCGGAAATCCGCAGGATTTTTGGCGGGGTCTTTTCTTCTGCGGGTCTATCGCTAACCATAACGCAATGTGACGCACATTCGCCAAGAGTCTTAACCTCTGACAGGCGCGAATCGTCAGTATTGACTTAATCGCTGCACGGTTTTAGAGGCTGCATTGTGGCTTCTGGTGCGACCTCTAACGGCACGCCTCGCTTAAAGGGGAAACCGATAAATCTCTCCCCGTGGGGAGGGCGTTAGATGGCATCCTCGGAAGAAATTCTGACCATATCGGAGTTGTCAGAGCATCTTCGCGTCCATCCGACCACGATTTATCGCTTACTGCGCGAAGGACGAATACCGGGCTTTCGCGTCGGCAATGCGTGGCGATTCAGCCGCGCGGCGATCGAAAAATGGGAGCACGGGCAAGCGGGTTCAATCGACGGAGAGTCTGCGCCCACGCGCAAAGCCAAAGGCCGCAAGGCGCGAAAGTAGCCGGCAAACTACTCTGCGAGCGCCGCGGGATTTCCGACTATAGCGCCGTTTGACAAGCGCATGGTCGACCTAATAGCTAACGCACAAAAGCAAATGGCGGAGAGCTTGGCGCCGATGCAGACGAAATACACCGATGTAAAAGGATACGCGACTTACTACTACTACAGCGGCGCTACCACGCTGCCCGACGTGGTGCCGGACTTTTCGCGCGGCCGCAAGATTCTGTTCGTTCACGGCGCCGGCTCGAACGGTCACACCTGGCATCGCCAGATCGAGGCGTTCGGCGCCAAGCACAGTCCAATCGCGCTCGATCTGCCCGGGCATGGACGCTCGGCGGGCGTCGAAGGACTGCGCACGGTTGGCGACTATGCCGACTTCATTGCGGCTTTTCTTGACATGTTGAAGATCAAGTCGGCGGTCATACTGGGGCATTCGATGGGCGGCGCGATCGCGATGGACCTGGCGTTGCGGCACGCCGCGCGCGTCGAGGCGTTGATCCTCAGTTGCACGGCGTCGAAGTTCAACCTCACGGCCGATCGAATCGAGGCCTTGCGGGCGGTCACGATGGGCCGGGCGCCGCAGGCCTTCAACACCGACGGCTATTCGCCCCGGACGCTGAAGGAAAACTTCGACGTCGTCCGCGAAGGCTGGATGGAACAAATCAAGACCGATCCGCGCGTGCGCTACACCGATATCCTGGCCTGCTCGCAGTTCGATATGCGCGAGGCGATCGGAAAGATCGACAAACCGGCGCTGGTGATCGCCGGCGCCGACGACACGAGCACCACGCCGGCCGACGCGGAATTTATCGCGGGCAAGATTCGCGGCGCGAGGTGCAAGATTATCGCGGACGCCGGTCACAGTATCCCGCGCGAGCGTCCCGCCGAGTACAACGCCGCAATCGAACAGTTCGCCCTGGAACTGAGGTAGGAATTCGAGATGAGCTTAAGCCGCAAAACCGCAGTGGCCGGAGTGTATGAGCATCCGACGCGCTTCGCGCCGGACAAAAGTCTGTTTCAGATAATGGCGGAGAGCGTGCGTGGCGCGCTGGACGACGCGGGATTGACGATCAAGGACGTGAACGGGCTGTGCACGGCGGGGATGGGAATGGGCGGGATGGGAATCGTCAGCTTCTGCGATTACCTGAATCTGACGCCGAACTTTGTCGACTCGACTTCGATCGGCGGGTCGTCGTTCGTGGCGCACACCGCGCATGCGGCGGCCGCCATCAACGCCGGACTGTGCGACGTATGCGTGGTGGCCTACGGCTCGACCGCGGCTTCGTCGCGGTTTGCGATCGGCACGGGCGGCGGAGGCGGCGGCGGAGGCGATCCGAGCGACCAGTACGAGGTTCCGTTCGGGCCGACGACGGTCGGCTTGTACGCGATGATCGCGCAGCGCCATATGCACGACTACGGGACGACCTCGGCGCAGCTGGCCGAAATAGCGGTCACGATGCGCCTGCATGCGTCGATGAATCCGGCGGCGAAGTACCGCGACCCGATCACGGTGGAGGACGTACTGGCGTCGCGAATCATCTCGTCGCCGCTGCATCTGCTCGACTGCTGCATCATCAGCGACGGCGGCGGCGCGCTGGTGATCACGTCGGCGGAGCGGGCGCGCGATTTGAAGAAGAAACCGGCTTACATTCTCGGCGCGGGCGAGACAGTGCGGCACGCGGCGCGCGGGCAGCGCGATTTTCTGGAAATCGCGGCGGCGCAGTCGGGCCGGCTTGCGCTGGAGCGCGCCGGGGTCGCGCACAAGGACATCGACATGGCGATGATCTACGACTCGTTCACGATCACCGTGCTGACGACGGTGGAGAATCTGGGCTTTTGCAAGCGCGGCGAGGGCGGGGCGTTCGTGTCGGGCGGAAGGCTGCGCTTCGACGGCGAATTTCCGATCAACACCGATGGCGGAGGGTTGTCGTCGAATCATCCGGGGATGCGCGGAATTTTCCTGGTGATCGAGGCGACCAAACAACTGCGCGGCGAATGCGGTCGGCGGCAGGTAAAGGATTGCAAAATCGCACTGGTGCACGGCACCGGCGGCGCGCTCGGCTCGCGGCATTCGGGCGCGACGCTGGTTCTGACCAATCAGTAAACCCCGGGGCGGAGCAAACATCATGGCGGAACAGACGCAAGCGAAGAAATACTCCAAGCCACTCCCGCATCTCGACGAAGAGAACCGTCCGTGGTAGGAGGCGCTCCAGCGGCACGAACTTTACATCCAGAAATGCGGCAATTGCGGCGACCTGCGCTACTATCCGCGCGCGCTGTGCACGAGTTGCATGTCGTCGCAGGTGCAATGGATAAAATGCAGCGGGCGGGGCAAGGTCTACACCTTCACTACGACGTATCAGAACCAGGCGCCGGGGTTTCGCGAATCGCTGCCATACATCATGGCCTATGTCGAGTTGGAGGAGGGGCTCAAAATGCTCACCAACCTTGTCGACTGCCAGCCGGAACAGGCTAAAATAGGAATGCCCGTCGAGGTCGTATTCGACGACGTCACGCCCACGGTGACGCTGGCGAAATTTCGCCCGGCGAGGTGAGGGCTCAATCCTGGTGAGTACAATCCTTGACCTGCACACGCATAGCGAAGCATCGGAGGACAGCCGCGCACCGGTAGAGGCGTACCTCAACTGGATCAAGCTGCGTCAAGCCGAGCGGCCGCTCGACGGAATCGTCCTGACCGAGCATCGCCAGTTCAATCGCGACGGCGACTACCGCCATCTGGAGGACAAATTCGGGACGATGGTGCTGCGCGCGTCGGAAGTCGAGACCAGCTACGGTCACATGCTGGTATTCGGCGTTAACGACGACATTGTGCGGCGATTCGATTTTGCCGACGTGCGGCTCGACGCGCAGACTTTGATCAATGAAGTGGCGCGGATGGGCGGAATCGTCGTCCCGTGTCATCCCGGCCGCCCCAACATCGGGCTCTACGAGCACTATCAGTCGCGGCCGCCACTGGAGAACGTAGTCGCGGTCGAAGCGCTCAACGGCGGCTCGCGCAAGGGCGAAGACGAGCGCAGCGCGGAATTGATCGCCAAGCACGGGTTTGCCGCGACCGGCGGTTCCGACAGCCATCTGGTGAGCCTGATCGGGCTGTGCGCGACGAAATTCAGCGCCGAGATCAAGACGATCGACGACCTGGTGCGGGAATTGAAGACCGGCAATTACGAGCCGGTGGATTTCCGCCCGCGGCGTAAACCGGTGCCGCATGCGGTCGCGATGGCAACCAGATAACACGATAGCGAGACAACGGGAAAACCAAGATGGCAGTGAATTACGATCCGGCGATACTCAACAAGACCTTCGAGATAACCGAGCCGGTCGAGGTCGAGGCCGAGAAGATAAAACGCTACTGCGCGGCGCTCGGCGAGACGAACCCGATATACACGGACGCCGAGGCGGCGAAGAAAGGGCCGTACGGAGGAATCGTCGCGCCGCCGTCGTACGCGGTGACGTTTCGCAACGGGCGGCATTTCTTCGATTACGTGCCGCGCTTCGGGATGCGCGGCTTCGACGCGGGCAAGGACGTCGAGTTCGTCGGGCCGATCAGGCCGGGGGACAGGGTAACGCTGAGCTCGCACGTGAAGGAAATTTACGAGAAAACGGGACGGACGGGCACGATGGTGTTCGTGGTAATCCGCTCGACGCTGAAGAACCAGAACGATGAAGTGCTGGCCCATATCGACCATCGCTTCATGAACCGCCCGTGAGCGCGTCAGGATCGGGAAATCGAAATCGCGTGAACAGTTTCGAAGAGATCAATATCGGCGACACGCTCGGCCCGCTCGAGCTGTTCGTGAGCAAGGATCAATGCCGGGCCTACGCCAAGACGATGGGCATGGGTGACGGCCCGGGGCGCTTCACCGACGACGAAGCGGCCAGGAAGGAAGGTCTGCCCGGCATGATCATACCGGGCAACATGAGCCTCGGACTGCTGTCGAAGCTGGTGACGGATTGGATCGGCTCGAGCAACGCGCGGCTGACCCGGATAGGCACGACCTATCGCGTGCCGGTGCAACCCGGCCGCACGATCACGCTTCACGGCTTCATCACCAACAAGGATCCCGCATCTCGCACGGCCGAGATCGACGTGTGGATGGAGAATGAGGAAGCGGAGCGGCTCGTCACCGGGACGGCGACGGTAGAGTTCAGAAAGTAGCCGGCAGGATCGGCGCGGCGCCGGTCGTCTAGTGTGATGTCGCATTCGGGACCGGGAAACCGGTACCGGCTTCGCGTGGCGCGAAGCTGTCCGAGATCCATTCCTCCCGTCGCCAACGCTTCGTCGCAGACATACAAGCATGACAAGAGGAACAAAAAGATATTTGCGGGACATCACACTAGATAGCGCGGAGCTCAGTCGAGATCTCGCCGCGGGGCAGGGAATCCGCGGGGTGCATGATCAAGCGAGGCTGCCCTGGCAGAAATTCTCGCCTATCATCGCGCGCGAAAATCAGCCTCACCCTGAGGCGGCGGGCAGGGACGCCCGCCCCACTGAGGCGGGGCGCGCTGTAATCGGACCTTCATCCTCTCCCTTGCAGGGCGAGGAGGCAGAAGCCGCGACGGGAATGACACCACCAAGGACCTCGGGTGGAGGACAAGATGTGCGGCCCTTTCCGTGTAAACTAATTGGGATCGGACTATAGTTCACGGCAGGCGGGGAGTGTAGCGCGCAGTGGTGACAGCGGCGCGAGAATTCCAGGTGATGGCAAAGCCGGGGGGCGCGGTCT
>Ga0187817_10001763_pt1 | contig 10825 bp, 2 predicted proteins | sample NC_wetland_sal_i_17_FD_132431 | JGI IMG/M metagenome (GOLD analysis project Ga0187817, IMG submission 132431) | Wetland sediment microbial communities from Neuse River Estuary, North Carolina, USA - SO4_2 | ecosystem: Environmental > Aquatic > Freshwater > Wetlands > Sediment | place: USA: North... | reverse complement strand
TCCGGAATGATGTTGTTCACCGGGCAGCCGGTGTGGCAGAAGGGAATGCCGCAATCCATGCAGCGGGCCGCCTGCGTGCGGACTTTCTCCTCCGAGAACGGCTGATAGACTTCGAAATAGTCGTTGACGCGCTCGGCGACAGGGCGGCGCGTAGGCAGCTCGCGCGTGTATTCCTTGAATCCGGTGACCTTACCCACGGGCCACCTGCCGGTCCGGGGGCTGTTTTCCGGCTTGCCCTGCGAGCACGTCCACGGGCACGCGCGGAATTCCCAGCACCCTCTTGTATTCGTGCGGGAAGACCTTGATGAACTTGGGAAGCGTGGCCTCCCAATTTTCGAGGATCCATTTGGCCTGCGGGCTGCCTGTAAATTCGGCGTGGCGCGAGATCAGATTGTAGAGCAGCTCGGCGTCCTTCGGATCGACGACCGGCTCAAGGTCCACGTCGGCCTGATTGCAGCGCATGGGGAAGTCGCCGGTTTGATCGAGCACGTAGGCGATGCCTCCGCTCATTCCCGCGGCGAAGTTGCGCCCGGTCTGCCCGAGCACGACCACCAAGCCGTTGGTCATATATTCGCAGCCGTGATCGCCGACGCCTTCGACGACGGCGGTCGCGCCGGAATTACGGACGGCGAAGCGCTCGCCGGCCATGCCGTTGAAAAAGGCTTCGCCGCTGGTGGCGCCGTAGAGGCAGACGTTGCCGACGAGAATATTTTCTTCCAGCACGAATTCGGATTTTCGCGGGTGATAAATGATCAGCCGGCCGCCGGAAAGCCCCTTGCCGACGTAGTCGTTGGCGTCGCCCTCGAGCGTGAGCGTGACGCCCTGGGCCAGGAACGCGCCGAAGCTCTGTCCCGCGCATCCGGTGAACTGGACGCGAATCGTGTCCTCCAGCAGACCCGCGGAACCGTAGCGGCGGGCGATTTCGCCGCTGAGCATGGTGCCGACGGTGCGATGAATGTTGCGGATGGGCATGCTGAGCGACACGGGCGCGCGATTCTCAAGCGACTCGTGGGCCATTTCGATCAGCTTGCGGTCGAGAGCGTTTTCCAGGCCGTGATCCTGCTGCGTGGTGCGGCGTCGCCCCACATGGCTCGGCATCGGAGGATTGTAGAGAACCGCCGAGAGGTCAATTCCCTTGGCCTTCCAGTGCGTGATGTCCTGGCGCTGCGCCAGGCAATCCACCCGGCCGACCATTTCGTCCACGGTGCGGAAGCCGAGCTCCGCCATAATCTTTCGCAAGTCCTCGGCCACGAAGAAAAAGAAGTTGATCACGTGCTCGGGCTGGCCGCGGAATTTCTTGCGCAGGTCGGGATCCTGCGTGGCCACGCCCACGGGACACGTGTTCAGGTGGCACTTGCGCATCATGATGCAGCCCATGGAGATGAGCGGCGCCGTCGAGAAACCGAATTCCTCCGCGCCCAGGAGCGCGGCGACGGCCACGTCGCGGCCGTTTTGCAGCTTGCCGTCCACTTGCAGGCGGACGCGGCTGCGCAGGTCATTCATCACCAGCACCTGCTGCGTTTCGGAGAGCCCCAGTTCCCACGGAATGCCGGCATGGCGAATCGAGCTGACGGGCGATGCGCCGGTGCCGCCGTCGTAGCCGCTGATCAGGATCACGTCCGCGTGCGCCTTGGCCACGCCCGCCGCGACCGTGCCCACGCCCGCCTCCGCGACCAATTTCACGGAGACGCGCGCGCGAGGATTGGCGTTCTTCAGGTCGTAGATGAGCTGGGCCAAATCCTCGATGGAATAGATGTCGTGGTGCGGAGGCGGTGAAATCAGCCCCACGCCGGGAATCGAATGGCGGACGCGCGCGATCACCTTGTCCACTTTATGGCCGGGCAATTGGCCACCTTCGCCCGGCTTGGCTCCCTGCGCGATCTTGATCTGCAGATCGTCCGCGTTCATCAGGTAGTTGATGGTGACGCCGAATCGCGCCGAGGCCACCTGCTTGATGGCGCTGCGGCGGAGATCGCCGTTGGCATCGGGCGCGAAGCGCACTTCATCCTCGCCGCCCTCGCCGGTGTTGGATTTTCCACCGATGCGGTTCATGGCGATGGCCAGCGTCTCATGCGCCTCGATGCTGATCGAGCCGAAGGACATCGCGCCGGTGGCGAAGCGCTTCACGATCTCCGAGGCGGGCTCGACGTCGTCGAGCGGAATGGCCGGCCCGGCGGGCTTGAAATCGAACATGCCGCGGAGCATCAGCAGGTCGCGGTTCTGCCGGTTGACGATCTTGGAGAATTCATCGAAGGTTTCGGCGCTCTGCTGCCGCACGGCGTGCTGCAGTTTGCTCACGGTCAGCGGATTCAGCAGGTGACGCTCGCCGCCCACGCGGAACTGATATTCGCCGCCGACGCGCAGCTCCGTTTCCGAATCGGTCGGCGGATGCATGGCGAAGCGATGCTTGAGCAGGGCTTCGCGGGCCAGCACCTCGATGCTCACGCCCTCGATGCGCGAAGGCGTACCGGTAAAGTAGCGCTCGACGAGCTGCCGGTCGAGGCCGATGGCCTCGAAAATCTGCGCACCCTGGTAGCTTTGCAGGGTCGAGATGCCCATTTTCGAGAAGGTCTTCAGCAACCCCTTATCCACCGACTTCATGTAGCTCTTGAAAACCTTGTCCCAGGTGTATTCGTGCGGGAACGCGCCTTCCTTGAAAAGGTCTTCGAGCGTTTCGATGGCGAGGTAGGGATTGACGGCGCTCGCGCCGTAGCCGAGCAGGAGCGCATAATGCATCACCTCGTGCGGCTCGCCTGATTCGACGATCAAGGCCACCTGGTTGCGCGTCTTCTCCCGGATCAAGTGGTTGTGTACCGCGGAAAGCGCCAGCAAGCTGGGGATGGGCGCGTGCGCGGGATCCACGCCCCGGTCCGAGAGAATAATGATGGTGTAGCCGGACTGCACGGCAAGCGACGCGCGCGAGCAAAGCAGATCGAGCGCCTTTTCGAGCTCCTGCTCTCCCTTGTCCGCGGGAAACAGCGTCGAAAGCGTGGTAGCCAGGAAATCGCCCCATTGCACGCTGCGCAGTTTCTCCAGCCGCCAATTCGAGATAATCGGATGGCGCAGCTTTAGCGTGTGGCACTGCTTCGGCGTTTCATCCAGCAGGTTTCCCTCGCGCCCGATATAGCTGTTGAGCGACATCACCAGGCTCTCGCGGGTCGAATCAATCGCGGGGTTGGTCACCTGCGCGAAGGCCTGCTTAAAATAACTGAACAGCAGTTGCGGCTGGTCGGAAAGGCAAGCCAGCGGCGTATCAATCCCCATCGAGCCGACCGGCTCCTCGGCCTTCAGCACGGAGGGGGCGAGGATGACCTTCAGGTCTTCGTCCGTGTAGCCGAAGGCGCGCTGCCGCATCAAGATCGTCACGTGATCGGTCGGTTGGACGTTCTTGGGGCTTGGGAGATGATCGAGCGTGATCTGGTTCTCCTTCAGCCATGCGGCGTAGGGCTGGCGCGAGGCAAGCTGCTTCTTGATCTCCTCATCGGAGATGAGGCGCTTCGTCTCCGTATCCACCAGCAGCATGCGGCCCGGCGCGAGCCGCCCCTTCATGCGAATTCCCTCCGGCTTCACGGGCAGCACGCCCGCTTCCGACGCCATGATCACCAGGCCGTCGGCGGTCACCAGATAGCGCCCGGGACGCAGGCCGTTGCGATCGAGCTTCGCGCCGATCACGCGCCCGTCGGTGAACGCCACCGCTGCGGGACCGTCCCACGGCTCCATCAGCGAGGCGTGATATTCGTAAAATGCCTTCACGTCCTCGGGCATGGAAGGCTCGTTGTCCCAGGCCTCGGGGATCAGCATGGACATTACGTGCGGGATTCTGCGGCCGCCCAGCGTGAGCAGCTCGACGACGTTATCGAGCATGGCGGAATCGCTGCCGCCTGGCGTGATGATGGGCATCAGTTTCGCGAGATCGTCGCCAAAGAAAGGCGAGGCCAAGGTAGATTGGCGCGCGTGCATCCAGTTGATGTTCCCGCGCAGCGTGTTGATCTCTCCGTTGTGGCAAACGTAGCGGTAGGGATGCGCCAGTTGCCAGCTCGGGAAGGTGTTCGTCGAGAAACGCTGGTGCACCAGGCACACGGCGCTCCGCACCTCGGGATCGGAGAGCTCCTTGTAAAAGTGCTTGATCTGCGGCGCGAGCAGCAGGCCTTTGTAAACGATGGTGCGCGAGGAAAGAGAGGGCAGATAGAAAAAGCCCTTCTCCTTCATGTCGGAGGAGGCCACGGCGGATTCCGCCTGCTTCCGCACAACGTAGAGCTTGCGCTCGAGCGCGTCCTGGTCCATCCCCGGCGCGCGGCGAATGAAAATCTGCTCGATGTACGGCTGCGTGCTGCGCGCCAGCCGGCCAATGCTGTTCCCGTCGATCGGCGTGTCGCGCCAGCCGAGCACCGTCAGCCCGTTTTCCCGCGCCGCTTTTTCCAAGATGCCTTCGCAGAGGATGCGCTCCTGGCGGTCCACGGGAAGAAAGACCATGCCCACGCCATATTCGCCCGGCGCCGGCAGCGTGAAGCCCAGGCGCGCGCATTCGCGCTCGAAAAACGTGTGCGGAATCTGGATCAGAATCCCCGCGCCATCGCCGGTTTGCGGATCGCAGCCGCACGCGCCCCGGTGCGTTAGGTTGATCAGAATCTGGATGCCCTTCAGCACAATCTCGTGGGATTTCTGGCCTTCGATATTGGCCACAAACCCGATGCCGCAGCCATCGTGCTCGTGCTGCGGGCTATAGAGACCCTGCGCCTTAGGCAATCCCGTCAGTGGGAAATCTCGCTTCATTTCTTTCTTTGGCCACATCCTGCCAGTTCTGGCAAGCGTATTAGGCGTTTCCCCCTCGAAATTCCCATTTCGCCATAAATTTATAATATACACCGACTGTGTCCAATTTGAACCACCGATTTGGAGGGTGCCAGGCTATCTCGATGAGCCACCTGAAGATGCCGGTACTAGAATTCATAGGTTTCCTGGGGCATTGATCCGACGAGACCTCGGCCCCAGGAGGCCCTAGTTGAAGACCTTGGTTCCGATCATGTCCCCTTCTTTGCGCTCCCCTTAGCTGGCGCCACCTAGAACATTCCCCTAGTACGCAAACCTCAAACCCATTCGCGCTAAACCCATTTAACAGAGGATGTTTCAGTAAATTTAACCCCATTTACCTTGCGTTCCTAAGCAAGATTCATTAAAGGTCTCCAGCAGAGTGATCTCCCAGCCTTTCCAGAGAATACAGATCGGGATTTTCAGGTTCGCGGAATTCGGAGTACCAGCAAGCTGTCAAGGAACACGATGAGTCAGATTTCGCTTCGGCAACGAATCCCATATGGAGGCAATTCATGAGAACGCAGTCGGGTGTACGCACCAGCGACGTGCTGGCCGCGCTGTGTATGTTTGTTTTGATCTTCATCGCTGCCGTCGCCCCGGCAGCGGCCCAAACGCGGACGTTCACGGTTGTAAATAACTGCTCCGAGACAGTGTGGGCGGCGGGAGCCGGCGATCCCACGCCCGTCTTCAACGGCACGGATTCCGGCGGGATTGAACTCACCCCTGGCGCCAGCGCCACGGCTACCGTTCCGACGCCATGGTCCTCCGCCCGCATTTGGGGACGCCGCGAGTGCAACTTCAACAGTAGCGGCCAAGGCTCCTGCGCCACGGGCGATTGCGGCCAATTGCATTGCACCCATGCCGGGGCCGGCAATACCACCCTCACGGAATGGACCCTCACCGGTTCCGATACCGGCTCCGATAACTACGACATCAGCTTGGTGGACGCATTCGATTTCCCGATCTCGATACAGCTGGATGATCCCAATCCATCTCATTGCATCAACTCGGCGTGCCAAGTGGACCTCCGGAATTATTGCCCGCCGGACATGCAGAACTTCGATTCCAGCGGGAACGTGGTTGGCTGCAAGAGCATGTGCGGCAAGACTTCCACCCCTAACTATTGCTGCGCCGGTCCCTATGGCGCCCCGGAATCCTGCAACAACGTGAACTGGGACACCAATTATCGCGGAATCGCCGTGAAGCGGTATTGCTCTTCCGTTTATGGCTATGCTTACGACGATCCCTCGAGCGACTTCAACTGCACCCCGCCGCCCACAACCGGTTACACCATCACTTTCTGCCCCAATTCAACCGTTCCCAACGCGAATCCGATCGCTGATCCTCAATTCACCATCACGGCCAGCAACAATCCACAGACGGTAAAGCCGGGCAACGCAGTGACCTATGACATGGACGTCACCGCGAGCGGCAGTTTCAGCGGGACGGTGACCCTGAGCGCCGCGCACGTGCCTGGGAGCTGCACATGGGCCACGAGTGGAGCGGCAACTTGCGGCACCGCCGGCGCGAGCGCCAGCTTCAGCCCTTCTTCCGTTACGCTTTCGGCCGGTGAAACCGTACCGGTCACAATGACGATTAGCACCACCGCCAGCCCGGCCCCGATGCTAGGCACCTTCAACGTGGAGGCCATCGGCCACAGCGGCGCTCTCGAAAACGTGTGGGAAGGTTCTCTGACGGTGGCCGATTCCACCGCAGCGGACTACACGCTCGCCGTGACTCCGACCGGGCCGCAGACCATCGCCCCCGGCGGCTCGATCACCTACAACATGACCCTGACCCCGCTCAACGGCTTCACCGGCACGGTCAATTTCCTTTCCTACGGCACCCCTGCCGGCACGGTCACCTTCACGCCGGCTTCGGTCACCTTTGGCACCGGCCAGCAGACTGCCACGTTTAAAATCAGCAGCTCTTCGAGCGCCACACCCAAGAGCTACTTCCCTCTGATCACCACCTTCAGCACGAACCGACTCCACGATTTCCAGAGCGAGCTGACGCTTGCCACCACTGCCTGCACCGCGCCCTCGGCGCCCACAGGGTTCAACGCGACGGCAAACTCCAACAGCCAAATCACGTTGAGCTGGACGCCCAGTTCCGGATCGTCCCCTTGCGTTGCCAGCTACAACGTGTATCGCAGCACAACCTCCGGCTTCACCGCCTCGAGCAGCAACCTGATCGCCTACGACGTGCCTGGGCCGACCTATGTGGACCCGGGGCTCCAGGCGGCCACCACGTACTACTACTTGGTGGTAGCCATGAATTCCGGCGGTTTGTCCGGCTCGTCGAGCCAAGCTAGCGCGACCACCTCGGGAACTAGCTCCTGCAGTGCGGCGCCTACGGCGCCAACCGGAGTGACCGCAACAGCCGTCTCCAGCAGCCAGATCAATCTGAGCTGGACGGCCAGCACTGCCCCGGCAGGCTGCGTCATCACCTACAACGTGTACCGCAGCACGACCAACGGCTTCACACCCTCAAGCAGCAACCAGATCGCCAGCGGCGTGAGTACCACTTCGTTCTCGGACACTGGCTTGGCCGCTTCGACCACCTACTACTACTTGGTCGAGGCCGTGGATTCGGCCGGCTCCTCCGGTTCGTCGAACCAGGCCAGCGCCACAACGCAAACTTCTGGTTGCACTGCGGCGCCTACGGCACCAAATGGATTGACGGCAACGGCACAATCGAGCAGCCAGATCAACCTTAGCTGGACGGCCAGCACTGCCGGCACAGGCTGCACGATCACTTACAGCGTGTTCCGCAGCACAACGTCTGGTTTCACTCCGTCGAGCAGCAATCAGATCGCCAGCGGCGTGACCACCACCTCGTACTCGGACACCGGCCTCGCGGCCTCGACCACCTACTACTACCTGGTCGAAGGCGTCGACTCGGCGGGTTCGTCTTCGGCGTCGAATCAGGCGAGTGCCACTACGAGTGCTTCTTCAGGGTCGTGCACCAGCATCTGCATCGACTCCGGCTCGACCACGGCAGTCAGTCCCTTCGTGGCCGACGAGGACTTCACCGGCGGCACTACGATTGACCACAAGAACAACATCAACACCAGCAAGGTGACCAATCCGGCGCCCGCGGCTGTTTATCAGACGGCCCGCGTCGGCAACTTCACCTACACCATCGGTGGTTTCACGGCTGGCTCAAGTCACAATGTCCGGTTGCACTTCTGCGAGACCTACTTCACGGCCTCGGGGAAGCGCACCTTCAACGTGAGCGTCAACGGCGCGACGGTGCTGACGGACTTCGACATCTTCGCGGCGGCTGGAGGGCAGAACATCGCCGACATCCAGCAGTTCACGGAGAATGCGAATTCCAGCGGTCAGTACGTGATCGTATTCACCGAAGTGATCAACCAATCGCTCATCAGCGGGATTGAAATAGATTAGCTGGGAAGAGAAGCGGCGGGCGCTCTAACCAAGGGTGCCCGCCGTTTGTCACCTTTGAGCAGCCCTGGCAATATCGAAGATTGCCCCAAACGGGATAAAAAAGACGAGGAGCGTCTAATGAGAAAGCATCCTACGGCCCTTTATGTTCTGAGTCTGGCACTGCTTCTGTTGGTTGTTAACCTTCCTGCGCTCGCGCAGGTTAGCGTCTTGACCCAAAACGCCGATACCGAGCGCGATGGTGTCTACGGCAATGAGACCCAGCTCACCCCGACCTCGACCATCCACAAGCTGTTTACCATGACGCTCGATAACCCGGTCATGGGGCAGGCATTGGTTCTCGGCGGGGTGAACGTTTCGGGCTTCCCGACCAATATCCTTCTCGCCGTGAGCACCGGGGGAGGCGGAGCGACGAGCGCCTGGGCCTTCAACGCCGATACGGGAGCGAAACTGTGGGAGTTGAGCCTGGGGACTTCCGCATCCTTTAGCACCTCCACTCCAGTGATTGATCCTTCGCTCGGTCCTCATGGAGCCTTATTCGTGGTGATCAAGGACAGCGCAACCAACACGAACAGCTTGCACGCCATTGACGCGCTTGCGGGAACGGAGCTTACCGGGAGCCCGGTCACCATTTCAGCTACGGTGAACGGCGATTCCTTCGACTCAGCCCAACAGAACGGCCGTTCGGCTCTGCTGGACATCAACGGCACCATTTACACCTCGTTCTGCCACATGACGGACGCCGGCACGTATCATGGCTGGATGATCGGTTACAAGTACACCAACGGCTCGGGCTTCACGCAGAACGGCGTTTGGTGCGACACCTGCTCCGGCGGAAATCAAGGTGGGATTTGGCAGGGCGGCGACGGCCCTATCTATGATGGCACAAGCATCTTCGTCGCCACGGGCAATGGAACCATCGGCAGCGGGAATTACGGAATGAATATCGTGCAACTCAGCCCGTCCGCGCTGGGCACCGTGGAATCCTTCTACGAACCGCCCAACGCGCAGGGCAATAGCAACGGCGATGACGACCTGAATGGCGGCGGCATGGTCTTGATGCCGGGAACGGGCGGCAAGATTTTCATCGGTCCCACCAAGTACGGTGCCCAATATCTCGTGGACTCAACGAACCTCTCGGCCGCCGCCATAGATTCCTACAACGTGAACGGGGCCACGGGACATAGCCCGATGGCTTGGAATTCGGGAACCGCACAATATGCCTATGTCTGGCCGCACGGCGATCCCATCGAGCAGTTTTGCTACAGCAGCTCTTCTGGCAGCTTCACGGGGACCGGGCCGTGCGAGGAATCCACGTTCACCAGCAGCGGCAGCGACGCTCTCGCCGTCTCCTCGACCCCCACCGGCGGCAACGCCATTCTGTGGGCCTTTGAAGGTGGCGAGCTGCACGCCATGAATCCAACCAACGTTTCCGCGGCGGATTATTGGAATAGCAACGAGTTCTCCGGCGATTCCCCGGGATCAGGACCGGGATCGTTTCAATATATTGCCGTTGCCAACGGGAAGGTTTATATTCCGTCCGGCTCCACGCTCATTGCCTATGGGACACCGTCTGGTGGAAGCTGCACCGCTGCGCCCTCGGCACCGAGCAATCTGACGGCAACCGCAATCTCGAGCGGCCAGATCAATCTGAGCTGGACCGCCAGCACCGCGGGCTCAGGCTGCTCGATCACTTATAGCGTCTACCGCAGCACGACCAGCGGCTTTTCTCCCTCAAGCAGCAACCAAATCGCCAGCGTAGGCACGACGTCCTACTCGGATAACGGGCTGAATGCTTCGACCACGTACTACTACTTGGTCGAGGGCGTGGATTCTGCCGGTTCCTCCGCGGCGTCGAACCAGGCCAGCGCGACGACCAGCGCCTCTACCGGTTCCTGTACCGTTCTTTGCATCAACTCGGGCGGGCCCACGGTGACTCCGTTCGTTGCCGACGAAGACTTCACCGGCGGCGGCACCACTGACCATGCCAACACCATCAACACCAGCGAGGTGACCAATCCCGCGCCCGCCGCGGTCTATCAGACGGGCCGCGACGGCAATTTCACCTACACGATTGGAGGTCTGACGGCAGGGACGAATTACCTGGTGAGGCTGCACTTCTGCGAGACGTACTTCACGACGTCCGGCTCGCGGACGTTCAACATGAGCATCAACGGCACGCAGGTGTTGACCGACTTCGACATCTTCGCGACGGCTGGAGGGCAGAACATCGCCAACATCCAGCAGTTCACGGAGCCGGCCAATTCCAGCGGGCAGTTTGTGATCGTGTTCACGTCGGTGGTGAACAACTCGCTGGTGAGCGGGATCGAGATAGATTCCACCAGCAGTTCGTGCAGCGCAGCGCCGACGGCGCCGAGCGGGCTGACGGCAACGGACGTCTCCAGCAGCCAGATCAATCTGAGCTGGACGGCCAGCACTGCCGGAACAGGCTGCTCCATCACATACACTGTGTTCCGCAGCACGACCAGTGGCCTCACGCCATCCAGCAGTAACCAGGTTGCGAGCGGCGTGACCACCACCTCGTACTCGGATACCGGTCTCGCGGCTTCGACCACCTACTACTACCTGGTCGAGGGCGTGGATTC
>Ga0187817_10001762_pt1 | contig 10828 bp, 8 predicted proteins | sample NC_wetland_sal_i_17_FD_132431 | JGI IMG/M metagenome (GOLD analysis project Ga0187817, IMG submission 132431) | Wetland sediment microbial communities from Neuse River Estuary, North Carolina, USA - SO4_2 | ecosystem: Environmental > Aquatic > Freshwater > Wetlands > Sediment | place: USA: North... | reverse complement strand
GGACGAAGGCGTGTTCCCCGACGTCTTCGTGTAGGTGCAATGGTGCGCCGGCTCGGCCACGGCCGCCGCCGTGGCGGTGGCCGATGCGGACGCGGAGGCGGAGGCGGAAGCCGTGGCGGTGGGCGAACTAGTGGCCGACGCGTTCGTCTTCCCGCTGCCTCCGGGCAGGAACACCACCAGCAGCGCGGCGAGGAGTCCCACCGCGGCCACCACGCTGACCACGAGGAGGGCGCGCTTGCGGACCTGGCGCTGCCGCGCCATCCGTATCTCCTGCTGGCGGCGGTACTTCTCCCTGGCTTGCCTGCGCTGGCGTTCGCTTCTACCCGCCACCGGTCGTACCCTCCTTGGCCTGACGCATGGTCTTGCTACCGCTGCTATACACCTGGCCGTTACCCCGGGCAGGCCCGCCGCCCGGCGCAAACCCCCGATGGCGATACAGCGAAAGTTCGCGATCGTTCGCGAATGGTACCTGCCAGAAGATGGGATCGGCACCCTTCGTTATCGGTTCGCGGCCGTGCCGGAGCCTCGGTAGCCTGAGACACCGTACCGTGAGAAAGGACGTCTGTGCTCGTCGCCGGGTTCCCAGCCGGGTCGTTTGCGGCCAACTGTTATGTCATTGCGCCCGCGGCGGGCGAGCAGTGCGTGATCATCGACCCGGGCCAGGACGCCGAACGCGGGATCGAGGAAGTCCTGGCCGCCCACCGGCTCAGCCCGGCCGCGGTGCTGCTGACGCACGGCCACCTCGACCACGTATGGTCCGTGGCCCCGGTCTGCGGGGCCCGGGGCATCCCGGCCTACATCCACCCGGCCGACCGCGTACTGCTCAGTGACCCGGCCAAGGGATTCCCGCTCGGGGTGGGACAGCAACTGTTCGGCGGGCTGAAATTCACCGAGCCGGATGACGTCAAAGAACTCGCCGATGGGATAACCCTGAGCCTGGTGGGCCTCGAGATCATCGTGAATCACGCACCGGGACATACCGAAGGCTCGGTCACATTCCGGCTGCCGGAGGCATCCATTACGGCGCCGGGTGAAAACGAAACCGACCGGGCCGGGCGGGCAGATCGGGACCCGACCGCGGACGGCGTCCTGTTTTCCGGTGACCTCCTGTTCGCGGGGTCGATCGGGCGGACCGACCTGCCCGGCGGGGACTACCAGACGATCCTGCGCAGCCTGGCCAGGGTCTGCCTGACCTTGCCCGACGAGACACTGGTGCTGTCCGGGCACGGCCCGGCCACGACCATCGGCGCGGAGCGCGTCGCGAATCCCTTCCTGGCCGGCCTGGCGCCCGAATCGGGGCCCGTCCGCGGGATTTAAGGTAATTGACTGGCATCGAGTAATCGGAAGGGCGGCCGGATGATCCGCACCCATGAGGCGGGGACGCTGCGGGCGGACCACGCGGGGGAGGACGTGGTGCTCGCCGGGTGGGTGGCCCGGCGCCGGGACCACGGCGGCGTGGTCTTCATCGACCTGCGGGACGCGAGCGGCATCGTGCAGGTCGTGTGGCGCGGCGAAGAGGGAGCCGGCGCGCATGAAGTCCGGGCCGAATTCTGCGTGCTGGTGACCGGCACGGTACGAATTCGGCCGGCGGGCAACGAGAACCCGGAGCTGCCCAGCGGCCAGGTCGAGGTCGTCGCGGACGTGGTCGAGGTGCTCAGCGAGGCGGAGGCGCTCCCGTTCCCCATCGAGGGGTCCGCCGAAATCAGCGAGGACGTCCGGCTCAAATACCGCTACCTGGACATCAGGCGGGAGGACACCGCCCGGGCGCTGCGCATCCGGTCGCAGGCCGCCTACCTGCTGTCCGACGTGATGCGCGCGCACCGCTTCGTGAACGTGGAGACGCCGTACCTGACCAGGTCCACCCCGGAGGGGGCGCGCGACTTCCTGGTTCCCGCGCGGCTGCGGCCGGGTAACTGGTACGCGCTGCCGCAGTCGCCGCAATTGTTCAAGCAGCTGCTCATGGTGGGCGGGCTCGAGCGCTACTACCAGCTGGCCCGGTGCTTCAGGGACGAGGACTTCCGCAAGGACCGGCAGCCGGAGTTCACCCAGATCGACATCGAGATGTCGTTTGTCACCAGGCAGGACGTCATCGACGTCGCCGAGGACGTGGTGTCGCGGCTGTGGGCCGAGCTGGCCAGCTACCAGGTGCCCACGCCACTGCCCAGAATGACCTACGCGGACGCGATGGCCCGGTTCGGCTCGGACAAGCCCGACCTGCGGTTCTCCTGCGAGCTCACCGACCTGACCGAGTACTTCGCGGCGACCGAGTTCCGGGTGTTCCAGGCGCAGTACGTCGGGGCGGTGGTCATGCCGGGCGGCGCCGCGCAGTCCCGCCGCGAGCTCGACGGCTGGCAGGAGTGGGCCAGGTCGCGCGGCGCGCGCGGGCTCGCGTACGCCCTGATCGGCGCGGCGGGCGAGGTGTCAGGCCCGGTGGCCAAGAACCTGTCGGACGCGGAAAGGTCCGGGCTGGCCGGCGCGGCCGGTGCCGAGCCGGGCGACTGCGTGTTCTTCGCGGCCGGCCCGGCCACGGCGGCGCGTGAACTGCTCGGCGCCGCCCTCCTGGAGATCGGGCGCCGGTGCGGCCTGATCGACGAATCGGAGTGGTCGTTCCTGTGGGTCGTCGACGCGCCGATGTTCGAGGAGGACTCCTCCGGCGGGTGGACGTCTGTCCACCACCCCTTCACGGCTCCACTGCCCGAATGGGCGGACAAGTTCACCACCGAGCCTGGCGGCGCGCTGGCCGACGCCTACGACATCGTGTGCAACGGTTACGAGATCGGCGGCGGGTCGATCCGTATCCACCAGTCCTCGGTCCAGCAGGCCGTCTTCGACCTGATCGGGCTGACTCCCGCCGAGGCCCAGTCGCAGTTCGGCTTCCTGCTCGACGCGTTCAAATACGGGCCGCCGCCGCACGGCGGCATCGCGTTCGGCTGGGACCGGGTGTGCATGCTGCTGGCCGGCGCGCCCACGATCCGCGACGTGATCGCGTTCCCCAAGGCCGCCTCCGGCCTGGACCCCCTGACCGGCGCCCCCACCACGATCACCCCCGCCCAGCGCCGCGAAGCCGGCATCGACGCCAAGCCCGACCCAATTTCATGAAACCCCTGCCGCCGCCACCACCGCACAGGCGGGGCCCGCACGGATAGGGCGAGCCGGGCCATCCAAGCTGCCAGGCGGGGGCGTGATCGCGGGAGGCGGCGCGGAGCCTGTGGACAACGCCGTACGCAGTCATGCGCCTGTGGAAAACTCGTGTTCCGGCATAAGAAAGTGCTGCGCGGGCGGAGATAGGGTCGGAGGATGGCCGGAGCAGACACAGGCAACTCCGCGAGCCTGTTCGACGAGGCGGAGGACGCGGCCGCGCAGGCGGCCGCGCCGCTGGCCGTGCGGATGCGGCCGCGCCGCCTGGACGAGGTGATCGGGCAGCGGCACCTGACCGGTGAGGGCACGCCGTTCCGCAAGCTGATCGACAACGACGCGCCGATGTCCCTGCTCCTGTGGGGCCCGGCCGGCACCGGCAAGACGACCCTGGCCTACGTGGTAAGCCAGGTGACCAGGCGGCGGTTCGTGGAACTGTCGGCGGTCAGCGCCGGGGTCAAGGACGTGCGGGCAGCGGTCGACGCGGCCCGCCGGACCCTCGGGATGAGCGGCACGCAGACCGTGTTGTTCATTGACGAGGTGCACAGGTTCTCCAAGACCCAGCAAGACGCGCTGCTGCCCGCGGTGGAGAACCGGTGGGTGTCGTTCATCGGCGCGACCACGGAGAACCCCTTTTTCTCGGTCGTGTCCCCGCTGCTGTCCCGGAAGCTGCTGCTGACCCTGCAGCCGCTGTCGGACGACGACATCCGCGAGGTCATCGGGCGCGCGCTGGCCGATCCGCGCGGGCTGGGCGGCGCCGTCGCGCTGGACGTCGAGGCCACCGACCACCTGGTCCGCCTGGCGGGCGGCGACGCGCGGCGAGCACTGACCTACCTGGAGTCTGCCGCCCTAGGCCAGCCCCGGGGCGCCGTGATCGACGTCGGGGTGCTGGAGCGCGCGGTAGACCGCGCCGCGGTCCGCTACGACCGCGACGGTGACCAGCACTACGACGTGATCAGCGCCTTCATCAAGTCCATGCGGGGCAGCGACGTGGACGCGGCGCTGCACTACCTGGCCAGGATGATCGCGGCGGGGGAGGACCCGCGCTTCATCGCCAGGCGGCTCATCGTGCACGCCAGCGAGGACGTGGGCATGGCTGACCCCACCGCGCTGCAGACCGCCGTCGCCGCCGCGCAGGCGGTGGAGTTCATCGGGCTGCCCGAGGCCAGGATTAACCTGGCGCAGGCGGTGATCCATATCTCGCTGGCCCCTAAGTCCAACGCGGTCATCAAGGCGATCAGCGCGGCCGAAGCCGATGTCCGGGCCGGCCTGCTTGGCGCTGTGCCCGCGCACCTGCGCGACGCGCACTATCCTGGGGCGGGCAAGGTCGGGCACGGTGAGGGCTACCTGTACCCGCACGACTTCGACGACGGCATCGTCGCGCAGCGCTACGCCCCGGACCCGGTGGCGGACCGCACCTACTACCTGCCGTCTGAGCATGGCCTGGAGGCGCGCGTCGCGGAACGCGCCAGGCGGATCCGGGCCATCCTCGCGAAATCGGAAGAGCAACCGGCAAAGGAGTAGCCATGAGGCGGACGGGCCCGTCATGAACGTGGCGGAACTGGCCGCGCTGATCGCGGCCGTCTTCTGGGCGCTGCTGGTGTGCGTCGGGGCGGTCGTGCTCCTGCGGCTCGGGCGGTTCCTGTCCGAGTCCACGAGGCTGATGGCCGAGTTGCGTGAGCGCGGTGACGTGCTCCTCCAGCGGGCGCAGGTAGCGGTCGACGGGGCGCAGGCCGCCGTGGACCGGGCCTCCAAGCAGCTCGACCAGACCGAATCCGTCACGGCCAGCATGGACGAACTCGGCACCGGGATGGCCGAACTCGCCGGCCAGGTGACCGCGCTCGCCGGCCTCGGCCGCATGATCGCCGACGGCCCGGTGGGCCGGACTGCCGCCCTGGCCTACGGGGTGCGCCACGCCGTCGGCCTGCGCCGGGCCGCCCGGCGCACCCTGCCCGGCCGGGTCATCGAGCGCGGCGAGCTGGCCCGCGGCGGGAAGGTGGCGCGGTGATCCGCCGGGGGTTCTGGCTGACGGTCGGGGCGGTCGCCGGGATCGCAGGTTACCGGCGTGTCTCCGCCGTGGGCCGACGCGTGTCGGGCAGGCTTACCCGCGGGGGAGCGCCCAGCCTGAACGGGCCTAGCCTGAACGCGAACAGCCTGAACGGGCCTAGCCTGAATGCGCAGAACCTAGCCAGGCAGGCCATCGGGTTCGCCCGCGACGTGCGGGCAGGCATGGACCTGTATATGGCTCGGCATTCCCCGCCCGAAGGACCTACCCTCGGAGCACGAGACCTCCCGCCCGCCCGGGTCCGGAGCGCGCTCACCAACCACGACCCTCGACCCAAGGATGGCCACTGATGGAGTCGGCAGAGATCGCCCGCCGCTTCCTTGCGTACTTCAAGCAGCAGGGGCACGCCATCGTGCCCTCGGCCTCCCTGGTCGCCGACGATCCCACGGTGCTGTTCGTCATCGCGGGCATGCAGCCGTTCAAGCCGTACCTGCTGGGCCAGCGGACGCCGCCGTACCGGCGCGTGGCGGACGTGCAGAAGGTCGTGCGGACGCTGGACATCGAGGAAGTGGGCAAGACCACCCGGCACGCGACGTTCTTCCAGATGCTCGGCAACTGGTCGTTCGGCGACTACTTCAAGCAGGGGGCGATCCACTACGCCTGGGAGCTGCTGACCAGGTCCGAGGCCGACGGTGGCTTCGCGTTCCCCGAGAGCAAGCTCTGGGCGACGGTCCTGCACGGCGACGACGAGGCGTTCGCGATCTGGCGGGATGAGATCGGCCTGCCGGAGAACCGGATCCAGCGCCGGGGCCTGGCGGACAACTACTGGCACATGGGCGTGCCGGGCCCGGGCGGCCCGTGCTCGGAGATCTATTACGACCGCGGCCCCGAATACGGCCGCGACGGCGGACCCGAAGCCGACGAGGACCGGTTCCTCGAGGTCTGGAACCTGGTCTTCATGCAGGACCAGCTGAGCAAGGTCCGGGCCAAGGATGACTTCGACATCGAGGGACCGCTGCCGAGCAAGAACGTCGACACCGGGATGGGCCTGGAGCGGATGGCGTCGATCCTGCAGGGGGTCGACAACCTGTACGAGATCGACACCACGTGGAAGATCCTGGACCGGGCGGCGGAGCTGACCGAGCAGAGCTACGGCCGTGACCAGCGGACCGACGTGGCCCTGCGGGTCATCGCCGATCACGTGCGCAGCGCGGTGATGCTGATCGAGGACGGCGTGCTGCCCAGCAACGAGGGCCGCGGCTACGTGCTGCGGCGCATCGTGCGGCGCAGCATCAGGAACCTGCGCCTGCTGGGCGGAGGCCAGCGCGGCGGCGGTCCGTCCGGCGAGCGGTACATGCACGAGCTCACCGCGGTGACGATCGATGCCATGGCCGAGCTGTACCCCGAACTGCAAAGGGACGCGGCGAACATCCACACCGTCATCGACGGGGAGGAGTCGGCGTTCAGCAGCACGCTGCGCACCGGCACGGCGATCTTCGAGGCGGCGGTCGAGGAGAACAAGCGCAAGAACCTGCGCACGCTGTCCGGCGCGCAGGCCTTCCAGCTGCACGACACCTACGGCTTCCCGATCGACCTGACCCTGGAGATGGCGGCCGAGCAGGGCCTGTCCGTCGACGAAGAGGGGTTCCGCCGCCTGATGGGCGAGCAGCGGGACCGCGCGAAGAAGGACGCGGCCGAGAAGAAGACCGGCAACGCCGACGTCTCGGTCCTGGCGGAACTGCTCGAGCGGTCCGGCGCCGTCACCTTCACCGGCTACGACGAGGTGGCGGCCGAGGCCACGATCCTCGGCCTGCTCGTCAACGGCGCGCCCGTGCCGTCGGCGGGCCAGGGCACCGACGTCGACGTGGTCCTCGACCGCACTCCCTTCTACGCCGAGGGCGGCGGGCAGCTGGCCGACGCCGGGCGCATCGTCATGACCAGCGGCGAGATCGAGGTCTTCGACGTGCAGACGCCGCTGCCCGGCCTCATCGTGCACCGCGGCCGGGTCAGGGCCGGCGAGGTGATGGCGGGCGCGCCGGCGTTCGCCGAGATCGACATCGAGCGGCGCCGGGCGCTTTCCCGGTCGCACACCGCGACCCACCTGGTCCACCGCGCGCTGCGCGGCGCGCTGGGGGAATCGGCCGCGCAGGCGGGCTCGGAGAACTCGCCGGGCCGGCTCAGGTTCGACTTCACCGCCTCCGGCGCGGTCCCGGTGTCGGTGCTGCGCGACACCGAGGACGAGGTCAACGAGGTCCTGATCGGCGACCTGGACGTGCGCGCCTTCTACACCTCGCAGCAGGAGGCGCGTGAGCTGGGCGCGCTGGCCCTGTTCGGGGAGAAGTACGGCGACGTGGTCCGTATCGTCGAGGTCGGCGACTACTCACGGGAGCTGTGCGGCGGCACCCACGTGGCCAGATCCGGTCAGCTCGGCCTGGTCAAAATCCTCAGCGAGGCGTCGATCGGCTCGAGCGTGCGCCGGATCGAGGCGCTGGTGGGCCTGGACGCGTTCCGCTTCCTGGCCAGGGAATCCGTACTCGTCAGCCAGCTCAGCGAGCAGTTCAAGACGCCGCGCGAGCAGCTGCCCGAGCGGATCTCCTCGGTCGTGACCAGGCTCCGGGACGCCGAACGCGAGCTCCAGCGCCTCCGGGCGGCCCGGCTGCTGGAGTCGGCCAGGGACATCGCCGACGGCGCGGAGGACGTCAACGGGACGGCGCTGGTCACGCACCGCGTCCCGGAGGGGACCGAATCGGACGACATCCGCACGCTGGCGCTCGACGTGCGCGGCCGGATACCGCGCGAACGCCCGGCGGTCGTGATGGTCGTCGGCGTCCCGGCGGACCGGCCGGTCGTGGTCATCGCGGTCAACGAACCCGGCCAGGAGGCGGGCCTGTCGGCCGGGGTCCTGGTCGGGATCGCCGCGCGCGCGCTCGGCGGCGGCGGGGGCGGTAAGGCGGACGTCGCCCAGGGTGGCGGGGCCCCCATCACCGCAGACCGCCACACTGCTGTGATCAATGATGCATTTGAGGCTGTTCGCGGCGCTTTGCGGGATATCCCGAGGATCCGGTAGGTAACGTATTGCCATGCTGCTGCGCCCTAGCCAGGCCGGGGTCAAAGGGTCCGGGCCGGTGAGGCAGGGCGTGCGCCTCGCGGTCGACGTGGGCTCGGTCCGCGTCGGCGTCGCGCGCAGCGATCCCGGCGGTATCCTGGCCAGCCCGCTGACCGTCCTGGCGTCCGGCCCGGGGCACCTGGACCAACTCGCTAAGCTGGCCGTCAGCGCAGACGCGATCGAGGTCATCGTCGGGCTGCCCACCTCGCTGTCGGGACGGGATGGCCCGGCCGCCCACGGCGCGCGGAGCTTCGCCGCCGAACTGGCCGGCCGGGTCGCTCCCGTCCCGGTGCGGCTGGTCGATGAACGGTTCACGACGACCCAGGCTCACGAGGCGCTGCGCCGCGGTGGCCGGGATTCCCGCGCCCGCCGTCACGTAGTCGACGCCGCGGCAGCCGCCGTGCTGCTACAGTCCGCCCTGGACGCCGAACGAACCACCGGACACCCCCCCGGTGAGCTCGTGGGCACGAATAGAGAGGCCGGCAGGTGAGCGAGAACGGCGGCACCTGGCCCCCAGGCTCGCGCGGGCCTGTCGACCCGAGGCACTTCCCGGACCCGCGGGCTCGCCAAGACCCGCGGGTCTTCCAGGACCCCAGGGGATCCGGGGACCCGCGGGATTCCGCCGCGTCCCGCAGGCCCAGGCCTCCGATGCCGCCGGGGTACGACGAGGTGCGCCGCGACCCCAGGGACGCCGATCCGCGCTACGGCCAGGATCCGCGTTACGACCAGGATCCGCGTTACGACCAGGATCCGCGTTACGACCAGGATCGGCGGGGCCAGGATCCGGGATACGGCCAGGACTCCCCGTGGAGCAGAACCCAGCGGCTCTCCCGCCCGGAGGCCACCGGCTGGCAACCCGAGGTGCCCGCGAGCCCGAGCTACCAGCCGCATCCTCCGGGGCCGGGCCGCGACGAGACCCACCGGGCGGGCCGGTACGAGAACGCGGGTCCGTACGACCAGTACGAGGACGACGACCGCTACGACACCGGGCACCGCTTCGTCCCCGGCTTCGGCGACCGGGACGACCGGGACGACCGGGATAACCGGGACAACCGGGACGACCGCGAGGACTGGGAGTACGCGGACGAGCCGGGCCGCCGGACGGGCCGGACCCCGCGCGGCCCGAAGGGCCGTCCGCCCAGGCCACCGCGCCGCCGTCGCAGGTTCCGCTGGCTCGCGCCCCTGTTCGCCCTGGTGGTCATCCTCGTCCCGCTCGCGGTCGGGGGCTACTACGGCTTCCACCTCTACATGGAGCGGTACCACCCGGCCGACTACACGGGTCCTGGCACCGGCGAGGTCGTCGTCCAGGTCGCCTCCGGCGACACCGCGACCAGCCTGGGCCCGAAGCTGGCCGAACTCGGCGTGGTGGCCAGCGCCCGCGCGTTCGTGCTGGCGGCCGAGCACAGCTCGGGCACGGGCGGCCTGGTGCCCGGCTTCTACAAGCTGCACGAGCACATGAAGGCCTCGCTGGCCTACGCGGTGCTGCTGAGCCCGAGCAACCTGGTCCAGATCACGGTCACGATCCCGGAGGGCTGGCGGCTGAGCCAGATCGTGGCGTGGCTCGGCACGAAGTCCGGCCTCGCGTCCAGCGCGTACGACCAGGTGCTCAGGGACCCCGCGCTGCTGCACCTGCCCGCGTACGCGAAGGGCAACCCCGAGGGCTACCTCTTCCCCGCGACGTACGAGGTGCTGCCGCACGAAACGGCGCTCGGCGTGCTGACCGGCATGGTGCAGCGGTTCGACCAGGAGGCGGCCACGCTCAACCTCCAGGCGGCGGCCAGGCAGGTGCACCTGTCCGAAGCCCAGGTGATCATCATGGCCAGCTTGGTCCAGGCCGAGGGCGGCCGGGTCTCCGACTACCCGAAGATCGCCCGGGTGATCTACAACCGGCTGAGCCAGAACATCCCGCTCCAGCTGGACAGCACCGTGCTGTACGGCCTGAACAAGTACGGCATCATCGCCAGTAACCAGGACCTGAGCAGCACCTCGCCGTACAACACCTACAAGGTCAAGGGACTGACGCCAGGCCCGATCGATAGCCCGGGGGCCGCCGCGATCGAGGCGGTCCTGCACCCCGCGTCGGGCAACTGGCTGTACTTCGTGACCGTGAACCCGAAGACGGGCCTGACGCTGTTCACCGCGAGCGAGTCGCAGTTCGCGCAGTACCGGGCCGAACTCGAGCACAACCTGGGCCAGGGCTGACCGTGCGGGCGGCGGTCCTCGGCTCGCCGATCGCCCACTCGCTGTCGCCGGTGCTGCACGGCGCCGCCTACGCCGCCCTCGGCCTGGACGGCTGGACCTACTCGGTGATCGAGTGCGACGAGGCCGGGCTGCCCGGCTTCATCGCCTCGTGCGATGCCCAGTGGGCGGGCCTGTCGCTGACCATGCCGCTGAAGCGGGCGGTGCTGCCGCTGCTCGACCGCACCGAGCCGCTCGCCGCCGACGTCGGCGGCGCCAACACGGTCATCTTCGCCGACGGCGAGCGGCGCGGGTACAACACCGACGTCCCTGGCATGGTGACGGCCCTGGCCGAGGCCGGGGTGAGCGCCCCGGCCAGCGCCACGATCCTCGGCGCCGGCGCG
>Ga0187817_10001761_pt1 | contig 10830 bp, 6 predicted proteins | sample NC_wetland_sal_i_17_FD_132431 | JGI IMG/M metagenome (GOLD analysis project Ga0187817, IMG submission 132431) | Wetland sediment microbial communities from Neuse River Estuary, North Carolina, USA - SO4_2 | ecosystem: Environmental > Aquatic > Freshwater > Wetlands > Sediment | place: USA: North... | reverse complement strand
GTTTCCGGCAGTGCCTGGAGTGCCGCTTGCGTTCCCCAGGCGGCCAGGCACAGGCCCAAAGCGCCGCCAGCCAGCGCCAGAAGCATGCTCTCCGTAAGCAATTGGCGGATGACGCGCGATTGCGTGGCTCCCAGAGCCGCCCGAACGGCAAATTCGCGCGCGCGCGCCGTCGAGCGCGACAGTTGAAGGTTCGCCACGTTGACGCAGGCAATGAGCAGCACAAATCCAACGGCGCCAAGCAACACCAGCAGGAAAGGCTGAACTTCGCCGACGGTATCCTCCATCATCGGCACCACGCTTATGCCCGCACCTTTATCGGCGTCCGGATATTCCGCCGAAAGCTCTCTTGCGATTTGGTCCATGTCGGCCTGTGCCGCGGCAATAGTCTGCCCGGGCCTCAAGCGGCCGATTGCCCTCATCCCTTCGTGGGCATCGCGCTCGTAAAACAGCGGATCACCGAACTGAGCGATGGGGACGTAGATTTCCTTGGGGCGGTGAAAATTCGTCGATTCGAGATGGAAAGCCACAGGCACGATACCGATCACGGTGTATCCGCGACCGTCCATGGTGATCGTCTTTCCCACGACCTCGGGCGCAGAACCGAACTTGCTCTGCCAAAGGCCGGCGCTGATCAGCGCAACTCGGGGACCTCCGCGGAGATCTTCCTCGGGGGTAAACAGCCGGCCGCGAACTGGATTTACGCCCAGAATCTCGAAGAAGCCGGCAGACACCATGCCCACCCGAACGCGCTCCGCTTCCCCGCTGCCCGTAAGGCTGAAATCGTCGTTGCGATAGGCTGCGATCGCCGCGAACGTGGAATTCCGGCGCTGCCAATCCAGAAAATTCGGGTACGAGATCGAAGACCGTTCGAAATTCTTGTTGTTTTCCGAGAGAACCACGAGCTGGCTGGGCTGCGGATAGGGAAGAGGCCGGAGAAGAACGCCGTTCACGACCGAGAAAATCGCAGTGTTTGCGCCGATCCCAAGCGCCAGCGTGAGCACCGCAATCACCGTGAACCCCGGATTCTTGCCCATCATCCGAATTGCATAGCGCACATCCTGGACCAGCGTGCCCATATTCGCTCCCCGTGATTCGCAATCCGGTCCATCCGCGAATCACCCTGTGCCAAATTTCCTGTCCAGAGCCCTGGGTCTCCGGAATCCCGCAGACACACCTCTCCGCCTGCGCCAAAAAATATTTTTCGGCTGCTGCGCTCGAGGGAGGTTGTCAGAAACTTTGGCCGGTGCGGCCTAAACGCTCGCGGTGCGCGAGCCCAGTGTTTCTTCGACGATGCGTCCGTCGAAGAGATGGATGGTGCGGTCGGCGATGCTGGCGTAGCGCGGATCGTGCGTCACCATGCAGATCGTCGCCCCTTCGCGGTGGAGTTGCCGCAATAGATCCATCACCGCTTCGCTGTTCTTCGAGTCCAGGTTTCCGGTTGGTTCGTCCGCCAGCAGGATCGAGGGCGAACCGACCAGCGCTCGAGCCACGGCCACGCGTTGCTGCTGGCCGCCCGAGAGCTGCGAAGGATAATGTTTCATGCGGTGCGCCATGCCCACGCGCTCGAGCACTTCCTGCACGCGCTTCTTGCGTTCAGCCGAAGCCATGCTGCGATATGTCAGAGGCAGCTCGACGTTTTCGAACACGGTCAGATCGCCGATCAGGTTGAACGCCTGGAAGATGAACCCGATCTCGCGGTTGCGAATCCGCGTGCGGTCGGAAAGCGAGAGGTTGGCCACCGCCTGCTTGTTGATCCAGTAATTGCCGTCGCTCGGAGAGTCGAGCAGGCCGAGGATCGAAAGCAGCGTGGATTTGCCACAGCCGGAGGGCCCGGCGATCGAGAGGAACTCGCCGTTCTTGATGTCCAGGTGAACGCCTCCGAGCGCGTGCGTTTCCACCTCATCCGTGTAGAACACTTTCGTGACGCCTTCGAGCTTGATCAAGGTTTCTGCGTTGCTATTCATGCGCTGCTCCTTCAATCGTATGGATACGCTTCCCCGGTCCTGAAAGTTCCCTCGTTTATTTCAATTGCACGCGATCGAAATTGTCCCAGGCCGACATGTCCGAGAGAATCACCTGGTCGCCGATTTGAAGCCCTTTCACGATTTCCACCGTGTTCACCGATGTCCGCCCCAGCTGCACCTGCGTGCGCACCGCTTCTTTGCCGTCGTCCACCAGCTTGAACAGCCCGACCGTGCTGTTGGCCTCTCCGTGCACCGGCCGCCCTACGAACAGCACGTCGGCCAGCCGCTCGATCTCGATCGTGCCTTCCACGCTCAAATCCGGACGCGCCCCCTGCGGCAGGGCGCCATCGAGCGAAACGTCCACCGTCACTGTCCCGTTCTGCACAGCCGGGTCAATGCGCGCTACATGGCCGGCGATGACGCCGTTGTGCGTATCAACCGAAGCCTTCTGCCCGATCACGATATCTTTTGCCTGCGTCTCCGCGATCTTGAGCTGCGCCTTCAAGTGCGAGGGCTGCGCCACGCGCGCGAGCACGGTGCCTTGGAGCACTTTCTGCCCGACTTCCACGTCGAGTTCCTGCAGCACCCCATCGATGCCAGGCCGAACGTGCAGTTCGTCTAGCTGCGAGCGCTTCAATTGATAGAGCGCACGCTTCTCGTCCACATTTGACTGCTGAACCGCGAGCTGCGCATCGATCGAATCCGCGAACGTCTGGACTTGCTTCTCAGCAATCTCATTCTGCTTGGCCAGCTCTTCGGCCTGCACCTGCGAGGTTTTCAACACAAAATCCGCCACCAGGCCGAGTTCAAAAAGCTTTTCGTTGTTATGCCACTGCAAATCGGCTGTGTGGTACGCCGAACGGATTCCCGCAGCCTGCGCCCGGCGGTCCATAAGCTGGTTCTGAAGCTGCGCTTTCATGTTCTCGAGCCCGGCTTCGGCGCCCTTGAGCTGGTATTCTGCGTCGAGGGCTGCTTGTTCGAGTTCCGGGTTGCTCATATCAAAAATCACGGTATTGGCTTGCACGGGCACACCGGGGAGCAAGTGCCTCTGCTCTACCCGCCCGTCTGTCGCTGCTGGGATTAGACGAATGGTTTCCGGTACCAGCGTTCCCAATCCGCGAACTTCCCGAAGCATAGGGCCGCGCTTTACCGCGTCGGTCCACACCGTTGCGCGATCCACGCTTGGCGCCGCCGGCTTCAGCCGGGAAAGCGCATACGTGACAAGAGGGATCAGTACCACCGCCGCCGCGATGTACGCAATGCGGCGCATCTTTTTCTGCCTTTTTACCTCTGGACGAACGATATCCACGGAACGTGACCTCGCCTTATCCGTTAGTATACATCGCAACTCGCCTTCCGGCTTAGAGCTATAGCTAAGTGTCTTATATCGTTGCGCTTACACATGTTTGCACCCCCGAGATTTGCCATTTTTGCCCGCTCATGGGAATCGCGCGTCCCGCTACCGGACATCGAGCCCGATCCACGAGTCACCCATCCGCGGGCTTGCCAATAACGCCGCTCGGGTCATTTTGACTCCGGCCTGCCACGGTGTGCGGTGGCCAGGCGGTGGAGATTGGGATCATCTGGGAAAATGCGCAGGCCCTTATTGAGAGCTTCCTGCGAGGCGCTGCTGTTGCCGAGAGCGAGGTCCACCCCGGCCAGAGAACTGTAAACACTTGCGTCTTCATCAGGTGCATAGCGGACGAGAAACTCCAGTTGTGGCTTCGCCTCCGCCCAATTTTTCCGGGCAATCGCCAAGTCCGCGAGAGTCCGATGAGCCGGGTGGCAGTAGGAATCACGCTCCAGCGCCTTTCGGAGCCATTTCTCCCCCGCATCAGCAGCGCCTGCCCGCAGGTAATCACGGCCAAGCCGAACGTATTCGCGGCAGCCGAGCGCCGGATCGATCCCGATGCGCACCTCTTGCCAGCACGCAGCTTCGTTCCACTCTTTGCGCTGTGTGGTCAGCTCTACCATCCCTTCGACGGCGCGCAATTGCTTCGGGTCGCGAGTGAGCACCTCGCCAAGAAGTTTTTCGGCGTGGCCGGCGTCGCCCGCCGCAAGAGTCGCCCTCGCGAGTTCCGCTTCGGCGTCGAGTGAATTCGGATCCAGGCGGCTGGCAGCTTCAAAGGCTGTTTGCGCCTGGGGAAAATTTCGCCGATCGAGCTCGATCTGCCCACGCAGCAGGAGTACCTCCTCCGAAGGACTGCCCTGTTCGAGCGGCTTTAGAAAATAGTCCGCGCGATCGGAGTCTCCGATCTCGAGCGAAGTTTCTGCAGAGTCCACTAGCGCGGCGTCGCGATCCGGGAGCTCGAAATCTGCGGGAAGCGTGCTTGCGCGATAACCCGCAATCATGGCGCGGTTCTTATCCGCGAAATCCTCCTCATAGAGGCTGCGGGGCGCGTGGAATTCCAAAAGCGTCAGGTCATCCGTGTTTGCTGGCGCGGTCTGCGAAAGCCGCCGAAGATCCGAGTCGTCGAGCTCGTGATAGGCGAGAAGCCCCTCCGGCTGAGCCAGGCCGAGTTTGCGGAAATCCGCCTGAAGTCGAAGCCTCGTCCACACGGAGCGGAGCCGCTCGAGCGAGAGTTGACCCGTGTCGGTTTGCCCGAGGAGCAGGTAGTCGCGCGGCCCGCCGCGCCAGAGAGTGACGCGCCTGAATTGCGCGCTGAACGTGCGAATGATCATCCGCAGGTCGCCAGGCGCAAGCGAATAGGCCTGCACCCATTGCACGAAAAGCCCCCCCGGCCGCAGGCGCGCGGCCGCATCACGGTAGAATTCCGACGTGTAAAGATTGGCGATGCCCGCAATCCACGGATTCGAAGGTTCGGAAGAGATCACGTCGTAGCGCTCGCGCGTGCCCGCAAGGTAATTGCGGCCGTCGTCGAGAATGATATGAACTCTCGGGTCTTGGAGCACGCCTTGATTGAGCGGCTCCATGTAAGCGGCGGCGCGGATCACATTCGGCTCGATCTCGACGCAGTCAATCCGCTCGATTTCCGGGTAGCGCGCCAAGGCGGCAAGGGTCTCGCCACTGCCGAACCCGATGACGAGAGCGCTCCGAGGTTCCGAATGCAATAACGCGACGAGATGGCCAAGCATCAACTGCGTGCGCACATCGACATTCGAAGCGTCCACCTTGCCGTCGATGCTCAATGCCAAATAGTCCTCGGAACGGAGGACGGCGACGGTTGCGTTGGGTCCTTCGGCAGCGAAGAGCACGTCGTTCATTTCCGCCATCTCCACCGGCGTGAGGCCGCTCGAGTGCACCTTGTAATAGAGTGCAGCGTCGTAGGTGGCGAGCGCACGGTTATAAAAAGCACCGGATGCAGCGACGGCCGCCAGCCCTGCAACTAGGGCCAAGCGAACGCCGATGGCGAATAGCCCGGACTTTTCACGCAGCGGAAGCACAAACGCCAACGCCAGGTTGGTGGCAGCCGCGATTGCGATTAGGTGATAGGCGCCCGCGTGCGGGAGCAGCCAGAATCCGGCGAGAATTGCGCCCGCGATTGCGCCGATTGTATTGGCCGCGTAGGCGCGCCCTACGGCCGCAGATTCACCAGTGCCTCCGGGGCGCGGCCCAGCTATAAGTGTGGTCACCAACGGAAAGTTGAAGCCAAATGCAATCGTTGCCGGCAGCATTGCCAGTGCAGCCGCGACGCACTGCGCCAGCAAATGTCCATGGAAGGAATTGCCGCCTGCGCGCAGGACCCCGACAACCACGCCCGGAATGTGCGGGAAGAAAATCAAAAAGAAGAGAGCGGCAGCGGACGTGACGGTTTGCGTTGCCGCAAACGTTTTGACGTCGATTGCGGGCTTTCGCCGCACCCAGGCATCGAATGCGGCGCTTCCCAGCGCAATCCCAACCAAGAACGTGGCGAGCATCACGGTAAATGCGTACGTGGAGCTGCCCAACTGAATGGCGAGAAGGCGCGTCCATGCGATTTCATACGCGAGGGCCGTTGCGCCCACAATTCCAAAAGCAGCGAGCAGCAGCTTCCGTGGTGGCTCCTCTGTGGAATCAGCCGCAACTTTGGCGGGTTCGGGAGCTTTGTTGATTCCCTCCTGCCGCAGACGAAGCGCGATCAGTCCTGCCATCAGGTTCAACCCTACCGCGACGAGGACCGTGATCCTCCCGCCGAAAATGGCGAGCAGCCAGAATCCTGCGGCAATCACCCCCACGGCCGCCCCGAGAGTATTCAACCAGTAGAGACGGCTCACCCGCGTGCCGAGCGAAAGAGCACGCGATCTCAAGCCGCGCACCAGTACAGGCAATGTGCCGCCCATCAAGAACGTCGGCGGCAAAAGGACAATCGCGGCGAGGACGAATCGGAGTACAGCGCGCAGGGAGACAAAGGCCTCGATCGCCGGAGACGCGTGAGCGTACAACACCCGGATGCCAGCAAGGCTTGCGAGCGACACAGCTCCGAGCGCCGCGACGCCGAACTCGAGCAAGGCGTAGAAGAAGATCGGATCTTGCCGCCGCTCGCTCCATCTGCCCAGCCATTCGCTGCCGAGCGCGAGTCCGGCCATGAACGCGGCCAAAACGGTGGTGACGGCGTAAACCGTGTTGCCAAAAAGGAGCGCCATGGATTTCGTCCATGCGACTTGGTAAATCAGGCCGGCCGCGCCGGAGAGAAAAAAACAAAAAAGAATTGCGGCGCGAGGTGAAGAGCGAACCCGCAGCGGCGATGACATCAGGTCACGTGGCGGATTCGGCGCTGGCGCGGATTTCCTGCCAGCGCTTGGGGCGCTTCTTTGCGTCGAGGACTTTCTTGCGCAGGCGGATGGATTTTGGCGTGACCTCGACGAATTCGTCGTCGGCGATGAATTCGATGGCTTTTTCGAGGGTCAGCTCGCGCGGCGGGACGAGGCGGATGGCTTCATCGGCGGTCGAGGAGCGCATGTTGGTGAGCTTTTTTTCGCGCGTGATGTTGACGTCCATGTCCTGTTCGCGCGAGTTTTCTCCCACGATCATTCCTTCATAGATCTCCGCGCCCGGACCGATGAACAATTCGCCGCGCTCTTGAATTCCCCAGATCGCGTATGCCGTCGAAACTCCGGAGCGATCGGCCACGAGCGCGCCAGTCGGCCGCGAAGCCATCTCTCCGCCGTACTCCGTCCAGCCTTCGAGCAGAGAGTGCAGTAGGGCAGTGCCCCGCGTGTCCGTGAGCAATTGTCCGCGCAGACCGATCAAACCGCGCGAGGGGATGCGGAAGTCCATGCGCACGCGCCCGGAATGATGGTTCACCATTTTCGCGAGCTCGCCGCGGCGCGTGCCGAGCGTTTCCATCACGATGCCGATGAAGGATTCCGGACAATCCACGATCAGCGATTCCAGCGGCTCGACGCGGCGGCCGTTTTCGGTTCTCACCACGATTTCGGGCTTGCCGACCATCAGCTCGTAGCCTTCGCGGCGCATGGTCTCGATCAGAATGGCGAGCTGGAGCTCGCCGCGCGCGAGCACGCGGAAAGAATCCATCGTGTCGGCATCTTCCACGCGCAGAGAAACGTTGGTGAGCAATTCTTTTTCGAGGCGCGCGCGCAGGTCGCGGGAAGTGACGAATTGCCCTTCGCGCCCGGCGAAAGGCGAGGTGTTGACGGTGAACACCATCTTGAGGGTGGGCTCGTCGATCAGCAGCGGCTCGAGCGGGGCCGGATGCTCGAGATCGGTGATGCTTTCGCCGATCTGGATGCCTTCGACTCCAGCAATCGCGACGATGTCTCCCGCCACCACTTGCTCGGCTTCGTCTCGCTCGAGGCCGCGAAAGGTGAAGAGCTTAGTGATCCTCGTGGGCTGAATTGTTCCGTCCAGTTTCGCGATCCCGACATCTGTCCCGCGTTGCAGTGTGCCTTGGAAGACGCGTGCGATGGCGATGCGGCCGAGATAGTCGCTGTAATCGAGATTGGTGACCTGGATCTGGAGAGTAGCCCCGGGGTCGCCAGCGGGCGGCGGAATAGACGCGACGATGCTTTCAAAAAGTGGCAGGAGGTTCTCTGAGGAGTCGCCGATTTTCAGGTGCGCGACACCGGCTTTCGCGTTCGTATAGAGAACGGGAAAATCGAGCTGATCTTCGCCGGCGTCGAGATCGATGAAGAGATCGTAGATTTCGTCGAGGACGGCGGCGGGGCGGGCATCGGCGCGATCGATTTTATTGAGCACCACGATGGGAGGCAGCTTCGCAGCGAGAGCTTTTTGCAGGACGTAGCGCGTCTGGGGAAGGGGGCCTTCGCTTGCGTCAACAAGCAGCAGGACGCCATCGACCATCCGCAACGCGCGCTCGACTTCGCCGCCGAAGTCGCTGTGGCCCGGAGTGTCGACAATATTGATTTTCGTGCCGCGATAGGTGAGCGCCGTATTTTTCGCGAGGATGGTGATGCCGCGTTCGCGCTCGAGTTCGTTCGAATCCATCACGCGCCGCGGCACTTCCTGGTTTTCGCGGAAGATGCCGCTCTGATGGAGCATGGCGTCGACGAGAGTCGTCTTGCCATGGTCGACATGGGCGATGATGGCGATATTGCGTATCGGGATCATGGGTGCAGTTTTGTTGCGGTTAGAAAATCAGATGTTGTTGATTCGCAAAGATTTACGGTACATTTTGAATCCGGTAATGTTGCGATTAGCCTCCATAAAACTGGCGGCCAGGGCCTTTTCTTCGCCACTGTATGGCTTGGAAGCCTAGCGACGAAGCCCGAGAACGCAATGGGGCAGGCATACCACTGCACGCGCCCTAATTGCCCGGGTTGCGCGGGTACGGTTCTAAACGAGTTCGTCGTCATCCAAATCACCACATCTACCTTGGCAGATTGCGGAGAGAAATTCAAACGGTAGTTGGTGTAAAGAACCGGCGACAGAGTCTCGTGGAATTTTGCGGCCGGGTTTGGAGCGGGGGCTGTGAGGCATTAGAATAGCTGGGGCGAGACTTGGGGAGGGTTATCCATGAGGCCAACGTTCAAGTTGATTTCGGGCATTGCGCTGCTCGGACTCTTTACCGCCGCGATTGTGGCGCACGCGGGCGGGGTGAAGACGGAGACGGTCCAATTTAAGAGTGGCGACGACACGATCAGCGGGTTTCTCGCGGCGCCCGACGCGGTAGGGAAACATCCGGCGCTAGTAGTGATCCACGAGTGGTGGGGGCTGAACGATTGGGTGAAGGAGCAGGCGGAGAAATTTGCCGCGCAAGGGTACGTGGCGCTGGCCGTGGACCTCTATCGGGGCAAGACGGCGACGGATGCAAACACGGCGCATGAGTTGATGCGCGGGTTGCCGCAGGACCGCGCGGTGCGGGACATGCAGGCGGCGTTCAGCTTTCTTGCGGCGCTGCCGGACGTGAATCCGGCTCACATCGGCGACGTGGGGTGGTGTATGGGCGGAGGGCTGGCGCTGCAACTGGCGATCCACCAGCCGCATCTGGCCGCGTGCGTGGTGAATTACGGCGCGCTGCCGACCGATCCGAACGACCTCGCGCAGATCTACGCGCCGGTGCTTGGAAATTTTGGGGCCGAGGACCACGGAATCACGCCGGATGACGTGCATGCATTCGAAAAGTCCATGCGGGGGCGCGGTCGTTTCGTGAATGTGAAGATTTATGACGGAGCAGGCCATGCGTTTGAAAATCCTAACAACACGGCCGGGTATCGACCCGAGGCCGCCGCGGATGCGTGGCAGCGCTCCCTCGACTTCCTCAATGCCCTCTTCAAGGAGCCGGCAAAGGCGAAGTAACTTCTTCGCGTCTGATGGGCCAAAACCAACCCATGTACCATTGTCCCCTGCTCAGCGCCTCGGTATGGTGGTGAGATGTTTTTGAGGCGGGGCATTGGACGAGCGATTCCAGAATAACCGGCCGATCGACGAACAGCAGGAAACCGCGAGCCGCGGAGCGGCAATCGCGTTTCTTTCCACGGTGCTCCTGCTGCCGCTGGCGATCTTTCTCGCGCTCAAGCCCGCCACCGCGCGCGCCGCAATCGAGCAAATCTCGCGCATCATGCATTTTGACGGTGACCCCCTGCCGGCTCTTGCGGCGAAGTTCGCGGGGAATGTTCACGGAAGCGCGACGATCTCCGCCCCACAGCGCGAAGCTGAAATCCTTCTCGAGAAAGCCATCCATCACCAGGAGGGGGCCGTCGAGGAGCTCTCAAGAGAGCGGAATGGCTGGCGCGGCCAGTTGAAGCTCGACCCGAAAATGACGGGGCTTCTGAATGCGGCGTTGAATTCGGATGATCTTCGCGTGCGCGCCGCTGGAATTGAACTGGAACTGGCGGCCTACAATCTTCCCGAGACGCCGGCGAGCGCGGAAAGCTTGATTCGCCGCGCGAAGAATGAGCCTGCGGCGCGTCCCTGGGCGCTTTGGATGCTGGGCGCGATTGGCGGGCGAGGAGTGGAACCCGAGCGCACGCTGGAGACCCTTCTCCGCTATTCGCACGACCCTGATGAAAAGACACGCTATTGGGCCGCCGAAGGGCTTTCGCTGCTGGGCACGGATGCGACGATCGAGCCGCTGCTCGATCTATTCGGTAAAGACCCTTCGATGGATGTGCGCAAGGGAGCCGGTTGCGGCCTAGCGCAATGCGGAATGCTGACGAGGGAGCAGCGGCGCAAGGCCGTCCCGACGCTCCTGAGCTACGCGGAAGACCCCGCGTTCGATGCGCGAACGCGGCCCTGGGTGTACGAGTCGCTGCGCGAAATCACCGGCGCGAGCGTGGCTAACACCCCGGATGCGTGGCGCGAGTGGTGGGCCGAAAACTCCCACCGTTGACCATCCTCGACCGCGAGGGGGTCTCCAGTTCGATACAGACTTCAGGAAAACCTGCTGAAAATCTTGCCTGACTGACAGATTGTATGGGGTCGCTCGGCGGAACTCAGAGGCCGCTG
>Ga0187817_10001760_pt1 | contig 10832 bp, 8 predicted proteins | sample NC_wetland_sal_i_17_FD_132431 | JGI IMG/M metagenome (GOLD analysis project Ga0187817, IMG submission 132431) | Wetland sediment microbial communities from Neuse River Estuary, North Carolina, USA - SO4_2 | ecosystem: Environmental > Aquatic > Freshwater > Wetlands > Sediment | place: USA: North... | reverse complement strand
CCGAGGTGCGGCTCGCTGGCCCGGGGAGACCGGGCGGCGTGCTGCTCATCGGCTGCTATCACCCGAGCCAGCAGAACACGTTCACTGGCCGCGTCACCCCAGCCATGCTGGATGGCATATTCACCCGCGCCCGCGCGGCCGCAGGAGTCTGAAAGCGCCTGGCGCGATTACTTAACGCTAATGTCGATCATGAACTAGTTACTCTCCGCTTTTCTTGCTGAATGCCATGCCGGCTGGACAAGAATTGTCCTTATTAGCCTCCTGTTCAGCAATTGAGCGGGCGGTATTATGGGGCCGCCCCCGTAGCCCAAGGGAAGAGGCCGACCCCCTAAAAGGGTCCCCAGTGTCGGTTCGACTCCGACCGGGGGCACTATTGGTGATCATGCTTCATTCGGGCAATTGCCCAAAATGCCTGACTAGGGAACGATGCGGGTTTCTGATCATGCGTAACGGCCCGGCCTCAGATAACCCGCGCGACGGTGCCTGCTCATTTTCTTGTACGGGAAAATCGGTATATATCCGATATTGCCATTCGCGGGTCGGTGGCCTTCGACCGCGTGGGACCGTCATGGGTATCCCCGCGCGGCGGCGCACGGCAGGATAGCCCACCGACTTGCGCGCGGGCATGGCACGACAATTGACTCCGGCTCCGCTCGAGCCGGTAAGGGCAGGTGGATGCGGTTACGCTCCGTTAAGGCGCAGGCGCCTGCGCATCTCGTATTCGTGCACGATCGCGTAGGCGTACCCGTGGGAGATGCCGGCGTCGTCGGCCAGCCAGACCGCACGCTCTTCGCGGCGGAGGAACGCGGGGCCAGATTCAAGGCGGTGGAACCACTCAGCGAGGTCACGGCCGGTGACGACCGGAATGCGGGCGATCAGGCTGTTGTGCAAATTCGGTGAGTGGCTCAGGGACACGGGCACCTCCAGGAGACTCCTCTTGTGCTGAGAGTGCCTTATCCCAAGCCGCCTGGCAACCCCCTGGTGGCAACCAAATGTTCAGCTAAGCCGCTCGAAGATCATCGCCATGCCCTGCCCGCCGCCCACGCACATGGTCTCCAGGCCCAGCGTCGCGTCGTGGAACTGCAGGCTGTTCAGCAGGGTCGTGGTGATGCGGGCCCCGGTCATGCCGAACGGATGCCCGACGGCGATGGCCCCGCCGTTGACGTTGAGCCGGGCGATATCGATGCCCAGGTCGCGGTAGGACGGGATGACCTGAGCCGCGAACGCCTCATTGATCTCGACCAGGTCGATGTCGCTGATCGCCATCCCGGCCCGCCCGAGCGCCTGCCGCGATGCCGCCACCGGGCCCAGGCCCATGATCTCCGGGGACAGCGCGGTCACGCCGGAGGCCACGATCCGCGCCAGCGGCGTGATGCCGAGCTCGGCGGCCTTTACGTCGCTCATCACGATGACCGCCGCGGCGCCGTCGTTGAGCGGACAGCAGTTCCCCGCGGTCACGGTGCCGTCCGGGCGGAACGCCGGGGCGAGCGTAGCGAGCTTCTCGACCGTCGTGCCCGGGCGAGGACCGTCGTCGGCCGCCACCATGGTGCCGTCGGGCAGGGTTACCGGGATGATCTCACGCTGCCAGAAGCCGTCGGCGATGGCCTTTTCCGCCAGGTTCTGCGAGCGCGCGCCGAACTCGTCCTGCTCCTGGCGGCTGATCCCCCGCACCTGGGCGACGTTCTCGGCCGTTTCGCCCATCGCGATGTAGATGTCGGGGAGCAGGCCGTCGTCACGCGGATCGTGCCATGACCCGGCCTCCCCGGCGCTGGCCCGTTCGCTGCGCTGGTGCGCCTCGGCGAACAGGGGATTGCGGGTATCGGGCAGGGAATCACTGTTTCCCTTGACGAACCTGCTCACGCACTCGACTCCGGCCGAGATGTACGCATCGCCCTCGCCCGCCTTGATGGCGTGGAAGGCCATCCGGGTGGTCTGCAGCGACGATGAGCAGTACCGGTTGACGGTGGTCCCCGGCAGGTGGTCGTGCCCGAGCAGGATCGCGACCACGCGGGCCATGTTGAACCCCTGCTCGCCGCCGGGCAGCCCGCAGCCCAGGATCAGGTCGCCGATGTCGGCGGGATCGAGCTGCGGCACCTGCGCCAGGGCCGCCGTCACCATCTGCGCGGCCAGGTCATCGGGCCGGATGCCGGTGAGCGAACCCTTGAACGCCCGGCCGATGGGAGACCGCGCGGTCGCGACGATCACTGCTTCGGGCATGGGCACCGGCCTCCTCGCATAGGGTTTCATCCAGAGTATGCCCCTGGCTGCTGCGCCCGGAAGGCCGCGGGCACCGCCCGGGATCCGATAGCGTCGGACCAGCCAGGAAGAGGACAACCATGCAGGTATATGACTCACTGGCCGAGCTGGTGGGAGACACCCCGCTGGTCCGGCTGCGATCGGTGACCAGGGCGGTCCCCGGGTCGCAGGTGCTGGCCAAGGTGGAGTACTTCAACCCGGGTGGCTCGGTCAAGGATCGCATCGCACTGCGGATGGTCGCGGCCGCCGAGTCCTCGGGACAGCTGACCCCGGGCGGCACGATCGTGGAGCCGACCTCGGGCAACACCGGAGCCGGGCTCGCCATCGTGGCGGCCGAACGCGGCTACCGGTGCGTCTTCGTCTGCCCGGACAAGGTGGCGCAGGACAAGATCGCAGTGCTGCGCGCGTACGGCGCCGACGTGGTGGTGTGCCCCGGGACGGTCGCGCCCGACCACCCGGATTCCTACTACAGCGTCGCGCGCCGGATGGCAGCCGAGATACCGGGCGGGTGGCAGCCCGATCAGTACGCGAACCAGGAGAACCCCGCCTCTCACTACGCCACCACCGGCCCGGAGATCTGGTCGCAGACGGACGGCACGGTGACCCACTTCGTCGCGGGCAGCGGCACCGGCGGCACGATCACGGGCACGGGCCGGTACCTGAAGGAGGTATCCGGCGGCGCGGTGCGGATCATCGGCGCCGACCCGGAGGGTTCGGTCTACTCGGGCGGATCCGGGCGACCGTACCTGGTCGAGGGCGTGGGCGAGGATATCTGGCCGGCCACCTACGACCCGTCGGTGTGCGATGAGATCATCGCGGTCACCGACGCCGAATCGTTCGGCATGACGCGGCGCCTGGCCCGCGAGGAGGCCCTGCTGACCGGCGGCTCCTCGGGGCTGGCGGTGGCGGCCGCGCTACGGGTCGCGGCGGCAGCCGGGCCGGGCGCGGTGATCGTCGTCCTGCTGCCCGACGGCGGCCGCGGCTACCTGTCCAAGATCTTCAACGACGAGTGGATGTCCGACTACGGCTTCCTCTCCGTCCAGACTTCAGAGCCGCTCGTCGCCGACGTCCTGGCCAGGAGGGATCGCGGCCTGCCCGAGCTCGTCCACGTGCACCCGGAGGAAAGCGTGGGCGCGGCCATCGCCCTGCTTCGCGAGTACGACGTGTCGCAGCTACCCGTCGTCAAGGAGGAGCCTCCGCTGATGGCCGCCGAGGTGGTCGGATCGGTCGTAGAGCGCGACCTGCTGGACGCGCTGGTGGCCGGCACGGCCAGGCCGTCCGATCCGGTCGGCGGGCACATGTCCCCGCCGCTGCCCACCGTGGGCTCGGGCGAGCCGGTCTCGCGCGCGGTCGTGGCCCTGGAAAAGGCCGGGGCCGCCGTGGTCCACGTGAACGGGAAGCCGTCCGGGCTGCTCACCCGGCAGGACGTGCTGACTTTCCTGGCTGCAGGCAGCTAGGACATACGGGAGGGATGAACGCATGACTAGCCGAGACGGGTTCGAGACCCTGGCCATTCACGCGGGCCAGGAGCCTGATCCGCTGACCGGGGCCGTGGTGCCCCCGATCTACCAGGTCTCCACGTTCAAGCAGGACGGAGTCGGCGGGTTGCGCGGCGGGTACGAGTACTCCCGCTCCGCTAACCCGACCAGGACCGCGCTGGAGCAGTGCCTGGCCGCGCTCGAGGATGGCCCGGCCGCGCTCGCCTTCTCGTCGGGCCTGGCCGCCGAGGATGCCCTGCTCAGGACGGTCTGCTCGCCCGGCGACCACGTCCTCATCCCCGACGACGCCTACGGCGGGACGTACCGGCTGTTCGCCCGGGTGCTGGCGGCCTGGGGGCTAAGCCACAGCGTGGTCCCCATGGCCGACCTCGGCGCCGTCCGCGAACAACTCGCCGCCCGCCCGGCCACGGTGGTCTGGGTCGAGACGCCGACCAATCCGCTGCTGAACATCGCCGACATCCGCGGGCTGGCGCAAGCCGCGCACGATACGGGAGCGCTGCTGGTGGTGGACAACACCTTCGCCTCGCCGTACCTGCAGCAGCCGCTCACCCTCGGCGCCGACGCCGTGGTGCACTCCACCACGAAGTACCTGGGTGGCCACTCCGACGTAGTAGGCGGCGCAGTGGTCGTCGCGGACGCGGGTCTCGCGGAGCGGATCGACTACACCAGGAACTCGACGGGTGGCGTCCCCGGGCCCTTCGACGCGTGGCTCACGCTGCGTGGCGTCAAGACGCTGGCGGCCCGGATGGACCGGCACTGCCGCAACGCCATGCGGGTGGCGCAGATGCTGGCCGAGCATCCGGCGGTCGCGGAGGTGTTCTACCCGGGCCTGCCCTCCCACCCCGGCCACAAGACCGCCCAGGAGCAGATGCGGGCGTTCGGCGGGATGGTGTCGTTCCGGGTGCTCGGTGGTGAGCAGGCGGCGGTCCGGGTCTGCGGTCGGACCCGCCTGTTCACCCTGGGCGAGTCGCTCGGCGGGGTCGAGTCGCTGATCGAGTATCCGGCCCGGATGACGCACGCCTCGGTCGCCGGTTCACCGCTTGAGGTCCCCGCCGACCTGGTCCGGCTCTCCGTCGGTATCGAGGACTGCGACGACCTGATCGACGACCTGCGGCAGGCCCTGTAAGCGGCGGGCCGCCGCGGGAAACCAAGCGCCCGCGTCCTGCTCGTGCGGGACGCGGGCGCTATACGAGCGGCGAAGGGAGGTCAGTTGCGCCCGGCGGGCGAGCTCTCCCTGTCGTTCGGAGCCGGAGCCTGGGGCTTGGGCTTGAAGGCGAGGGCAAACCAGGCGCCGACGGCGAAGACGATGCCGACCACGAGGCAGCCGGTGGCCTTCAGCGGGTGGTGTCCGGTCGATCCCGCGATGTGGCCCGGGATGAAGCTGGGCAGCGACTTGGCGGGCTCAGCCAGGTAGATGACAGCGACCACGATGAAAATCAGGGCGATGACGCCCAGGATCACGGCGAGGATCGTCCTGCCCGACGACCTCGAGCTTGATCCGCTCATTGAACTCACTATTCCTCCTTGGGCGGGCAATGCGGTAAAGCTGTGTTAGCGCCGCCGGGTCGCGGCCGCCACGGTACGGGCCGGCTGCGACGGGTCAGAACCTCAGCCGACTAGGAGAATCTACCGTCCGCTGGCGCTGCGGGTGCGAAGAAAGTCCCGGATGACGTACTCACCGAGACGTTCTGGCGCCGCTTGCAGGACCCGGCCGCCGTTCCTTCTCGCCACGTTGTCAACGAACGCGCTGAGCCGTGCATCGTCCGCAAGCATGAATATATTCAGCGCGGCGTGCCGACGGGTCATCTTATCCACCTCCGCCAGGGTGAGCTCGAGCGTCTCCGGCGAGGGCGGCCAGTCGAACCAGGACCGCCCGTCACGCTGCAGGTGAGCGGTCGGCTCGCCGTCGGTCACGATGAGGACGACCGGCTCGTGCTCGGGGTGCCGGTCGATGTGGCGCCCGGACAGCAGCAGCGCGTGGTGCAGGTTCGTGCCCTGGACCATTTCCCAGCCGAGCGCGGCGAGATCGGTCTCGTGTAGTTCGCGCGCGTAGTTGGAGAAGCCGACGACCTGGATGGCGTCCTGCGGGAACCTGCTGCGGAGCAGCGCGTGCAGCGCGAGCGCCGTTTGCTTGGCCACCGCCCAGGTCCCCCGCAGGTGCATCGAGTAGGACAGGTCCACGAGCAGGCTCACCACCGCCGTGGTCCGCCGTTCGGTCTCCGCGACCTCGAAGTCCTGCGCGGACAGTCTCACACGGCCGCCGGGGTCCGGGACCCCGCCGCGCAACAGGGCGTTTCGCACCGTGACCGGGACGTCGAGCGGCTGCTCGTCGCCGAACACCCAGGGCCGGGTGGTCCCGGTGAGCTCGCCCGCCTGCCCGGCGTCCCGCTGGTCGTGGTCGCCGGACCGGCGGCCGAAGTCCAGGTCGGCGAAGATCCGGCGCAGCGCCGTGTCACCGAGCCTGCGCACGGCCTTGGGGGTGAGCTCCAGGCGCCCGCCGTTGCGGGTCAGGTAACCCTGGCGTTCGAGCTCGCGCTCAAGGCGGCGGAGAGCCTCGACGTCGTCCACCGCCTGCCGGCCGAGCGCCCGCCGGACCGCGTCCTCATCGATGTCGTCCAGGCTCGCGCCCGGGTAATCCTGGCCGAGCGCGGTCTCAAGCTCCGCGAGGTCGGCCAGTTCGGCCAGGGCCGAGGTCGCGTCGCTCAGGCCGAGCGGTTCCTCACCGGACATCTGGACGCCGCCCATCATGCCCGCGCGGTCAAGGTCCGGGCGCCTGGCGCGCAGCGCGTCAGCCAGAGCCGCCATCTCGGCGGCGAGCCCGGTGTCGTCGAGCGCGCTGGCCATCAGCCCGGCCAACTCCTCGCGCTGCTCCGGGGTCAGCGAGCGGAGCAGTCTTTCGGCCGCGGCCATCCGGCTGACCAGGGAGTCGACGAGTTCCTCGAGGTTGCGCGGGTGGTCAGGAAACAGGTCACCGTAGCGTTCCATGAACTGGTCGAAATCGGCCTGGGTGTGCTCCCCGCGCGCGTCGGCCGCCAGCATCGTGTTCAGGTCGGCGAGCATGTCCCTGATCCGCTGCATGGCCTGCGGGTCGGGGCTGCTCAGGGCCTGGCGCATGCCGCGGAACTGGCTGTCGAGCACCTCGCTGCGCAGTAGGTCCCTGAGCCGCTCGAAGGTCTGGCGGGCGGCCGGCGACCGCCAGTCGTAGTCGGACAGCTGCCTGATCGCCTGGGCGGTGTCGGCCGGCAGGGCGTCCAGATCTGCCTCGCGCAGCCTGGCCTCGTCGCTCGGATCGGGGAACAGCTCGGCCCGTTCCTGCCCGATAGCGGTGTCGAGCAGGGCGCGGGCCTGCTCGAGTATGCCGTCGAGGCGCCCGCGCCCCCGGATCTCCCGCTGCCGGTCGCGGACCCTGCGGAGCAGGTCATCCAGGCCCCGCCGGGCCTCGGGACCCGTCAGACCCCTCCTGAGCAGGTCGCGCAGGGCTTCGGCGGGAGGGGTCCCCGCGAGCACCGTGTCGCCCATCTCGTCCACGGCCCCGCGCACGTCGTAGGGAAGCGCGAGCGGGTCCGGGCCGTAGGTGTACCGGCCGTACCGGTAGGTCGCCATGATCAGGTCCGGTACAGGCTCGTGCCGTCGGCGCTGTCCTTGGACAGCCGGCGCATCAGGTACAGGCCTTCCAGGGTGAACTCGAGGGCCGCCGCCGCGTGCCCGAAGGATTCATCGCCGCCGTCCATGCCGAGCCTCGACATGATCTTGGCCAGCCCGGGGACGTCGCCGATCCGCCGCAGCAGCTCGGTAGCGGGGACCAGTTCACCGGCCTCGACCGTGCCGCCGTCGTCGAACCTGGCGAGCAGGCCGGACAGGTCGATGCTGCCCAGATGCGACCGGAACGTGTCCGCGATCGCCCGGCGCAGCAGCGCGCCGAGCACCTCATCCTCCCGGCCTTCCTCGCTGACCTCGAACTCGACCTTCCCGCGCAGCGTGCTGACCACGGGGGACAGGTCGCAGACCCGGGCGACCGGCGGTTCCGAAGCTGGCCCGGCGAGCGCGGACCGGCGCACCGCCGACGCCGTGGCGCTTTCCGCCGCGGCGATGGCGAACCTCGCGGAAACGCCGGAGCGAGCGTCCACGGCGGGCGACTCGCGGACGCTCCTGGTGAACCGGGCGATAACCTCCATCAGGTGCTCCGGTAGCTCGGCGTCGGCCGACAGGTCGGCTTCCTGCCTGATCAGGGTGAGCTCATCGGCCAGGGTCAGCGGGTAGTGGGTCCGGATTTCCGCGCCGAACCTGTCCTTCAGGGGGGTGATGATCCGTCCCCGGTTGGTGTAGTCCTCGGGGTTGGCGCTGGCCACGACCAGCAGGTCCAGCGGGAGCCGCAGCGCGTACCCGCGGATGCCGATGTCCCGTTCCTCCAGGACGTTGAGCAGCGATACCTGGATCCGCTCGGCGAGGTCAGGTAGCTCGTTCAGAGAAAAAATGCCCCGGTTGGTCCGCGGCACCTGGCCGAAATGAATGGTCTCGGGGTCGCCGAGCGTGCGGCCCTCGGCGACCCTGACCGGATCGATGTCACCGATCAGGTCACCGACGCTCGTGTCCGGGGTGGCGAGCTTCTCGCCGTACCGTTCGCTGGCGTGCCGCCAGGTGACGGGGAGCTCATCACCGAGCTCGGCGGCGAGCCGGCGGCACCGCGCGCAGCTCGGCTGGTACGGATGGTCGTTGATCTCGCAGCCCTGCACGGCTGGGGTCCACTCGTCGAGCAACCCGGCCAGGGTGCGGATCAGGCGGGTCTTACCCTGACCGCGCTCCCCGAGCAGGATGATGTCGTGCCCCGCGATCAGGGCCCGCTCGAGGTGCGGCAAGACGGTCTGGCCGAACCCGACGATGCCCGGGAAGGGGTCCTGCCCGGCCCGCATCCTGGCGAGCAGGTTCTGCCTGATCTCGTCCTTGACGCTGCGGTAGACGTGACCACCTGAACGCAACTCGCGCAGCGTAGCGGTGGACGGCGGCGCAGAACGCGGGGCGGCCTGGTCCCGCTGACCGGCCGCGGCGGAGCCTGGACTGTTGGCGCGATGATGTTGCTGCACAATCCGACACTACGTCGTCATCGCGCATGTATCTTTCCCGGCCGCTGCATGCTCCTATGGGCGAATGCTCTACCTATGTAGGGTCTGGTCCGCGGCTGATCCAGGATTGTCCTGGCAGCAGCGGTGCGACCAGCGGGATTCCTGCGTACTGGGGTCGGGAGTGGCACGTGCAGCCCAACGAAAGCAAAGGCACTGTCCTAACGGAGTCGGCGCAGCCGGCCTCGCGCCTGGCCGAGGGTATCGCCCGCGGTGCCGCCGTCGTGGCCGGGCTGACGATACTGTCCCGGATTCTGGGCCTGGTCCGGACGCTGGTGTTCTCGCAGACCGTCGGCGCGGGCTGCCTGGGCACCGCCTACGTCACCGCCAACCAGGTGCCCAACCTCCTCTACGAACTGGTCCTGGGCGGCGCGCTGACCAGCGCGATGGTCCCGGTTCTGGCCCGCTCGGCCGAGCGGGCGGGTGATGACCCGGCGGAGAAGGCGCGGGTTGGCCAGATCACTTCGGCCCTGCTGACCTGGTCCGTGATCATCCTGGTCCCGCTCACCCTGGCCATCGTGGCCGCTGCCGGGCCGATCGCCTCGCTGCTTAATCCCAGCAACCCGAACGCGCACTGCGTCCACGGCCAGGTGGTTGCCACCACCACGACCATGCTGCAGGTGTTCGCTCCCCAGGCCCTCCTGTACGGGCTCTCGGTCGTACTGTACGGGCTGCTGCAGTCCTACCGCCGGTTCGTCGCGCCGTCCATCGGCCCCGGGATCTCCAGCCTGGTGCTCATCTCCTCTTATCTGGCCTTCACGCATTTGGACAAGGGCCTGCCCCTGGCCAGCATGCCGGCCACGGCCGAGCTGGTCCTGTCGGGCGGAACTACGCTGGGCATCGCCGTCTTGGTCGTGGTGGCCCTGCTTCCCACATGGCGGCTGCACCTGCGGTTCCGGCCCGCCGTGCGGTTCCCGCCGGGGGTGGGGCGCCGAGCCGGCGGCCTGGCGCTCGTCGGCTTCGGCGAGTTGGTCGCTATCGACCTGGCCAACGTCGTGGCCATCGCCCTGGCTAACGGGCGCGGGAAGACCGGCGCGATTGTCTTGTTCAACTATGGCTCGCAGGTGTTCAGCACCATCTCCGCGATCCTGGCCATGGCCATCGTGGTCAGCGCATTCCCGGTCCTGTCCGCGCGCGAGGGACCGGAATTCGACCGGACCAGCGCCGGATCGACGCGGGCGGTTCTGCTCCTGTCCTGGCTCGGCACGGCCGTAGTCGTAGCGATCGCCATCCCCGCCGCCCACGTCCTGGCCAAGCAGCCCGATCAGGTCTCGCAGCTGATGTGGGCCTTCGTCATGTTCGCGCCCGGCATCGCGGGCACCGCGGTGATCGCGAACCTGTCTCGGGTGATGTTTGTCATCCGGCGGCTCAAGATCGCCGCCGTTGCGCTGGTCGGAAGCTGGGCGGTCGTGGTCGTGGCTGACGTGGTACTGGCCGAACTGGCCCCGCCGCACCTGGTGCCCGCCGCGCTGGCCCTCGGCAACACCATCGGCCAGACCGTCGTGGCCATCCCCCTGGTGTTCGTCACCCGCAGGATCTGCGGCCCGGCTGCGGTCCAGGGGGCCCGCCACGCGGCACTGGCCGGTCTGGCCGCCTGCGGCGCCGGCACCGTGGTCGGCGTGGCGGTCAGCCTGGCCGTGCCCCTGCATCACAAGCTGGTAGCCGTCGCCCTGGCCGTGCCCGCGGCGGCGTTCGCCATCATCGCGTTCTTCGTCGTCGCGTACTTCCTCGACGACGGCGACCTGAAGAACGTCCTGGCTTGGGTGCGGCGAGTGGTCAGGTGGCGTGCGTGACGTCGCCGTGGCCGCGATCGGTGGTCCGCGCGACCGGCACTGCTATTCGCACCAATTTGGCAACTATCTTCGCAACAACCCGTTTGCCAACTTTCGGGTGCTACTGTAACCAGTGCAAAGCTGGGTCAGCCGACTCCCGCAACCTGCGGCCAATGCCTGGCGATGGT
>Ga0187817_10001759_pt1 | contig 10834 bp, 8 predicted proteins | sample NC_wetland_sal_i_17_FD_132431 | JGI IMG/M metagenome (GOLD analysis project Ga0187817, IMG submission 132431) | Wetland sediment microbial communities from Neuse River Estuary, North Carolina, USA - SO4_2 | ecosystem: Environmental > Aquatic > Freshwater > Wetlands > Sediment | place: USA: North... | reverse complement strand
GCTCGATCAGGTCGGTCCGTTTGCGCGATCGGTGCGCGACGCCGCGATAATCCTGCGCACGCTGGCCGGGATGGACGCTCGCGATTCGACCTGCTCGGCGCGTCCGGTGCCCGACTACGAACGCGCGCTGACCGGCGACGTCAGGGGACTCCGCATCGGCGTGCCCCGGGAATATTTCGTCGAAGGGATGCAGCCCGAGGTCGAGAAGTCGGTGCGCGCCGCGCTTGAACACTACCAATCTCTGGGCGCCTCGACGATCGAGATCTCGCTGCCGCACACCGGCTACGCGATCGCGGCGTATTACCTGGTCGCGACCGCCGAGGCGAGCGCCAATCTCGCCCGCTACGACGGCATCCGCTTCGGTCTGCGCGTCAACGCCGAGGATAATATCGCGCTGTATGAAATGACGCGGGCGCAGGGGTTCGGCGCCGAGGTCAAGCGCCGCATCATGCTCGGCACCTTCGCGCTCTCGGCGGGCTACTACGACGCCTACTATCTGAAGGCGCAAAAGGTGCGCACGCTGATTCGCAACGACTTCGAGCGCGCCTTCGAGCAGTGCGATTTGATCGTCACGCCGGTTGCGCCGACCACCGCATTCAGGATCGGCGAGAAGATGGACGACCCGCTCACGATGTACCTGTCGGACATCTTTACCATCTCGGTGAACCTGGCCGGTCTGCCCGGGATGTCGGTACCGTGCGGCCACGATTCGAACAATCTGCCGATCGGGATGCAATTGATCGCGCCGCCGTTCGCCGAGGAGACGATCCTGCGCGCGGGCGACGCATTCGAGCGCACGGGAGCATTCAAGCCGCGCACGCCCGCGGTCTGACGGACACTGGCAATGAATCGGGAAGCATACGAGGCGGTGATTGGACTTGAAGTCCACACTCATCTTCTGACCCGCTCGAAACTTTTCTGCGGATGCTCGACGAGGTTCGGCGCGGGCCCGAATGAAAACGTCTGCCCGGTATGCATGGGGATGCCGGGGGTGCTGCCGGTACTCAATCGCCGCGCGGTGGAACTCGCGATTCGAACCGGGCTGGCGGCGCACTGCGCGATCGCGCCCTATTCTATTTTCGATCGAAAGAGCTATTTCTATCCCGACCTGCCCAAGGGCTACCAGATTAGTCAGTACGAAACTCCGATCTGCAAGGGTGGCTATATCGACTTGCCGGCAACTGAGAATGCCGGGCCGCGCCGAATCGGGCTCACGCGAATCCATTTGGAGGAAGATGCGGGCAAGAATATCCACGGCGAAAGCGCGAGCCTGGTCGATTTCAATCGCTCGGGGGTGCCGCTGATCGAGATCGTAAGCGAGCCCGACCTGCGCTCGGCCGAAGAGGCGGGCGCGTACTTGCGCCAACTGCGCGCAATACTCATGTACGTCGATGCGTCCGACGGCAAGATGGAGGAAGGCAGCTTCCGCTGCGATTGCAACGTGTCGATCCGCAAGCGCGGGGCGAAGGAATACGGCGTCAGGAGCGAAATCAAAAACCTCAACTCGTTCCGCTTTGTCGAAGATGCAATTGACTATGAGGTCGCGCGCCAAATAGAGATTGTCGAGGAGGGCGGCAAAGTCGCGCAGGAGACTCGTCTGTGGGATCCCGCGCGCAAGGAAACGCGCCCGATGCGCTCGAAAGAGTATGCGAATGACTATCGCTATTTTCCCGAGCCGGACCTGCCGCCGCTGGTGGTCCCGGCGGCGACGATCGAAGCGATTCGGCGTTCGATGCCGGAGCTGCCGGCCGACAGGAAGGCGCGCTACGTGCGCGAACTCGGACTGACGGAATACGAGGCGGGCGTGCTGATCGCCGATCGCGACGTCGCCGACTACTTCGAAGCCACGCTGCCAGGACTCAGAAATCGCAAGAGCGCCGCGAACTGGGTAATGACCGAGGTGCTGCGGGTCGCCCGCGACTCGGGCAAACCGTTCAAACAAGCGGTGCCGCCGGCGGCCGAAGTCGGCGCGCTGCTGCGGATGGTCGAAGAGCAGAAAATCAGCCTGAATGCCGCGAAGACCGCATTTGCCGCGATGGTAAAATCCGGAAAAGGGGCGGCGACGACGATCGCCGAGCTGGGACTGGTGCAAGTGTCGGATGAAAGCGCGATCGCCGCGGCCTGCGACAAGGTACTCGCGGCAGAGCCGGAAAGAGTCGCCGAGTATCGCGCGGGGCGAGAAAAGCTATTCGGATTTTTCGTCGGCGCAGTGATGAAGGCGATGGGCGGGAAGGCCAATCCCAAAGTGATCAATGACATCCTGCGCGCCAAGCTCGCCGGCTGACAGCCTCGATGACTCGACGAATTCCGGCAACCTCAAATGGCGCAAGAAAAAATGACAAGAAATACGCTGACTGTAATGGCGGTGTTGCTGCTGTGGCTGACCGCGGTCGGAAACGGTTTCGCTCAGACTTCGGGCAAAGCCGATTACACGGCCGATTGCGCACGCTGTCACGGGGAAGATGGCAAGGGAAACGTCGCGGCGATGAGGGAGGTAAAGGGCTATGTCTCGGTTGACCTTACCCAACTCAGCAAGGCTAACGGCGGCCTGTTTCCGCGGCAGGAAGTTTATGACGCGATCGACGGCCGCAAGCGCTTCCCCGCACACTTCGTCGGCAGCATGCCGGTCTGGGGCCTCAAATACCCGCAGCCTGGTCGAGAGGTTTCTCCGGGCACCGAACAGGAAGTCAGTCGCAGGATTTCGGCGCTCGCGAGTTATATCGAATCAATCCAGCAGAATTAGCCGGCGCTCGAGTCCAGCCAGCCGCCGCACTACGCCACTGTGCACACCCCTGCCCCTATGATGCGCGGCGCGTTAGACAATCGCGCTGCACAATTGTCTTCGAGACTTATCCCTTGGGGAGGCCGAGGGTGCGCTCGCCGATAATGTTGCGCTGGATTTCGCTGGTGCCGCCGGCGATGGTGTATTGGCGCGAGCTGAGCACGCGGTTCAGCCATCGCGGAGCATCGGTGACCGCCGCGGTCGGCTCGCCGACCAGGCCGTAGGCGCCGAGCAGCTCGGTCGAGAAGCGCGCGATGCGCACGCCGAGTTCGGAGCCGAACAACTTGAGCATCGAGCCCTCGGGTCCGGGCGGCAATCCGCGCAGCTGGCGCGTGAGCGAGCGCAGGCGCGTGTAGCGCGCGGCCTCGCATTCGATGATGAACTGCGCGAGCTGCTGGCGCACCCATTCCTGTTCCCACGCGGGCTTGCCGTCGATGGCTACGATCCTGGACAGTTCCACCAGGCGGCGGACCTGGGAGCCATGGCCGCCACCGCCGGCGCCGGCGCGCTCGTAGCTGAGCGTGGTCATCGCGACCTTCCATCCTTCGTTGAGCGGACCGACCAGGTTTTCCTTGGGCACCTGTACGTTGTCGAAAAAGACTTCGTTGAAGTGCGCGTGCCCGTTCATCAGGACCAGCGGCCGCACGGTGATCCCCGGGCTCTTCATGTCGAGCAGGATATAGCTGATGCCGCGATGCTTGGGTGCGGCGGGATCGGTGCGCGCGAGCATGAACATCCAGTCCGCGTATTGCGCGCCCGAGGTCCAGACTTTCTGGCCGTTGACGACAAACCAGTCGCCCATGTCGGCCGTGCGGGTCGACAAGCCGGCGAGATCGGAACCGGCGCCCGGCTCCGAGTATCCCTGGCACCAGATGTCGTCAGCGCGGAGGATTCGGGGCAGGAAGCGTTTCTTCTGCGCCTCGGTCCCCCAATTCATCAGCGTGGGACCGCACAGACCGAGGCCGAAATATCCCGGCAGCACGGGAGCGCGGGCGCGCGAATATTCCTCGTCCCAGATGATCTGCTCGATCAGGCTCGCGGCTTGCCCGCCGTACTGCCTGGGCCACGACAGCCCCGCGTATCCGGCGCCATGTAGCCTGGCCTGCCACGCGCGGCGGCGTTCGAAGACCTCGCGATTGGGCGCGACGCGTTCATCCTGGGCATCGTCGACGCACAGATCCTTGGGCAGATTCGCATCGAGCCAGGCGCGGACCTTGCGGCGGAACGCTTGCTGTTCGGGAGTAAATTCGAAATCCATTTTGATTACTCAGTTGAAGCCGAAGGCGCGGGCGGCATTGTCCCACAGGATCTTTTTCTTGCTCGAAGATGGAATCGACTGCTTGAGGATCGCATCGATACCCCAGGGGAAAGTGCCGTCAGGATGCGGATAGTCAGTATCCCACAGGAAGTTGTCGTCGCCGACTATATCCACCGCCGCTTTCATGGTCGGTTCATCGCCGCGGAAGGCGACGAAGAAGTTACTTTTGAAATACTCAGTCGGGCGCCTGGTCAAATACTCGTGCTCCGAGTTGCCGCTGAAATCCCAGTGCTGTTCCATCCGCTGCAGCCAGTATGGAACCCATCCGCCGTCGGCCTCGACCTGGACCACGCGGAGCTTAGGCAATTTTTCGATCACGCCGTACCAGATGAGACCCGCCATCGCCGCCATCGCCTCGAAGGGATGCGACAGGATGTGTCCGGTGACGTGGGTATCCATCCGATCGCCGAACGACTCGACGGACGCCGAGCCCGAATCGTGGGTGGAAATCGGGCGGCCTAATTTTTCGACTTCGGCCCATAGCGGGAGATAGTCCTCATGGAAGATCGCCCTGCCCCGGACCGGATTGGGACGCACGTAGAAACTGATCGCGCCGTTGCGGGCGGCGCGACCAGCTTCCTTGATCGATTCGGCCACGTCCTGCATGGGCAGGATGGCGGCCCACTTCACGCGCTCGCGCGTCTTCGAGCAGTAGTCGGCGCTCCAATCGTTGTAGGCGCGGCAGCACGCCGCGAGCAGTTGCGGATCGCGAAATTCGCGGCCCAGCATCTGGCCGGCCGCGGTCGGATAGACGATCTGGACGTCAACGCCCTGCTCGTCCATGTCGAGGAGGCGGCTTTGGGGGCTGAAGCCGAGCTTGGCAGCGCGCTCGAAACGCTTCATCGCCTTGTGGACCGCGGCGAGGAAGCCGGGCGCCGCCATCGGGTATTTGCCCTTCTCGCGGGTGAATGGTTCTCCTTCGACCAGAAATGTGCGGCGGCCGGATTCGGGCGCGATACCTATTTTGGGCGCCGCGGATTTGTAGCGGTTGTCGATATAGCGTTCGAATACGTAGTCGGGTTCCATCAAATGAGTATCGACGTCGGCGATCCTAAATCCGTCTTTCATGGCAGTTCTCCAAATAGCTACTCCCAATGACGCAACGGAGCGCCGCGATATCGCATGCGCGGACGAATCAGGCGGTTGTCGGCGTATTGCTCGAGCACGTGCGCGATCCATCCCGAGGCGCGGCCGATGGCGAAAATTGCGGCCGGCATCGAGCGCTGAAATCCGAGCATGCCGACGCATACGGTAAGATAGAAATCGAGATTGGGGCGCAGCCGTTCGCGTTTCCAGACCGCGGCTTCGACTTTCAACGCGGTCTCGAACAGGCGCCGCCCGCGGCGCCTGGCGATCGCTTGCGCCACTTGCCGCAGCAGCGCGGCGCGCGGATCGCCGTCGGAGTAAATCGCATGACCGAAGCCGGGCACCAGCCGATGGTCGCGGCTGAAGGCCGAAAGACAGTCGTCCACGCGCGCGCCGGATTCGAGCTCGGCGAACATCGCTTCGATTCGATCGCACGCGCCGCCGTGAATCGGTCCGGACAGCGAGCACAACGCCGCGAGCACGCAAGCGAAGAGATCGGCGCCGGTGCTCGCGACGACGCGGGCGGCGAACGTCGCGGCGTTGAGTTCGTGCTCGGCGCACGCGATCAGCACCCGATCGAGCGCCGCCACCTCCCAGTCGGAGGCGGTGGAACCCGGCACCCATCCCAGCAGCCGTCCGGCCATGCCGGGGCCGTCGGGCGAGCCCAGCGCCGGAGGCTTGGCGAGTGCGAGCGGAAGTTGGCTTACCATCAGCTTGGCGCGATCGATTCGAGTGCGCGGCGGCTGACGGCGGTCCCACGCCGCCAGACTCGGCATCGCGGCCGCGAGCCTCAGCAGAGGCGGCGCGTCGTCGCCGACCGCGGCGAGCGCCTCGGCGACGGAGGCCGGCATCTGGGCGCCGTGGATCTCCGCGCGCAGAGCCGCGATTTCCTCGGCGACGGGGCGCTCGCCGCTCCACAGCAACAGGCAAACTTCCTCGAACGACGCGTGCGCGACGACTTCTTCGATCGGATAGCCGCGATAGGCGAGCTTGCCCTCGATTATCGAACTGACGGCCGACTCGGCGACGATAACGCCCGGCGCGCCACTGTCGATGCTCCTGGGTTGCGCGACGGTGACCCAGGTCGATGCGGCAGGCAGGCTGCGGCTGCGCCGCCCGCCCTCGGTGGAAACGACTCCGCGCAGCGCTTCGATATCGGCGCGCCGATAGAGCGCCTGGCGGCCGACCCTGCGCCGGTAGCTCTTGAGCCAGCCGCGGCTGACGTAGGCGTAGAGAGTGCCGAGCTTGACGCCGAGCTGACGCGCCGCTTCGTTGGCGGAAATCATCGCCGCAGTTTCGGAATTGCCGGTTGCCACATCGAGAATCACGCCATGCGCACGCGCCAACGTCAAGAGGGATCAACTTGCGTCCAGATAGAGCCAGTTATATACAGTCAAGTTCAGCGGGAGGTATGGCGCATGAGTCCGGCCGAAGTGCGATTTGGGGAGTTGACCGCCGATTTTGGCAAGACCGCTAACGATTATGCGCGTCATCGCGCCGGTTTTCCCGACGAATTCTTTAAACGCCTCGAGGCGTTGGGAATTCTGCGCGCGGGAATGCGCGCGCTCGACTTGGGAACGGGCACGGGAACGCTCGCGCGGGGGCTGGCGATCCGGGGATGCGAAGTCACGGGACTCGATCGATCGGCAGCGCTGATGGAACAGGCGGCGGAGCTGGATCGAGTCGCGGGCGCGGCCGTGAAGTACGTGAATGCGGCCGCGGAGGCCACGGGGATGGCGGCGGCGGAGTTCGATCTCGTGACGGCGGGACAATGCTGGCATTGGTTCGATCGTCCGCGCACAGCCGCGGAGGCGCGCCGCGTGTTGAAGCCGGGAGGCCGGCTCGTGATCGCGCATTTCGACTGGATTGCGCTGCCCGGCAATGTGGCCGAGGCGACGGAGAAGCTAATCGAGAAGCATAATCCGAAATGGAAGCTGGGCGGCGGACTGGGAATCTATCCGTTGTGGCCGCGCGACATGGGGGTGGCGGGCCTTGTAAATATCGAAACGTTTTCGTTCGACCTCGACGTAATCTACACGCATGAGGCATGGCGCGGAAGGGTTCGCGCGAGCGCGGGGGTCGGGGCAAGCCTTGCGCCGCAGCAAGTTGCGGCATTCGACGACGAACTGCGCGCGATGCTGGCGGAGCGGCATCCCGAGGATCCGATGCGCGTGATGCATCGCGTGTTCGCGGCAATCGGCGTCGCCCCGTAGCTCCTTATTCGCAAAGCACTGGCGCGACGTGATTGCGCGGACGTAAGCGGGAAGCGCACGGAGTCAGGCGGGGGCGGCGACTTCGGCCAGTGCGATCGAGCCGGCGGCGATGGCGGGAACGTAGTAGGCCTCGGGCGAGCCCCATACGGTGGCGGGATGCGGGCGCATACCGACCGCGAGCGGATGCTCGAACACGTCGGCGATGTTCGCGTTGATGCGCAGACAGTTGGGGGCGAGCGGCTCGGCGATTTGGCCGCCGCGAACGAGGTAGGAGTCGCCGGTGACGGTGCAGGTGAAATCGCCGGCGCGCTGGCCGTTGATCGGATAGGTGTACCAGATGCGTCCGACGTAAATTCCGTCGCCGACGGCACGCACGAGTTCACGGTCTGTGACTCCGCCGCGCGCGCGCATCACGACGTTGGTGCCGGCCGCGCCGGGACTCGCGTCGAAGCGCCGGCCGCCGCCTTCGCCGAGCCGGTAGCCGTTGAGCGCAGGGAAGTCGGGTTTGGCGGGGGCGCGCGGGCCGAGCTTTTCGGCGCGATGCTCGTCGGTGAGCAGGCGGTGGCTATCATAGAAATTTGAGAGCAAGCCGACGAGCCTGCCGTCGCGGATCAATTCGACACGGCGCGCGGGAATTCCTTCGCAGGTGATTCGCCGGCGCATCGCGCCCCGGCTAAAGGCCGGGTCGTCGGCGAGGCTCAAGCGCGAATCCATCACGGGTGCGCCGAATTTTGCGTGATAGGCGGAACTGGCGGCGTGAAACGCGCCGGCGCTGAGCGAGCCCATCACCATGTAGTTGAGAATCTCGGCGACCGGCTGCGGTCCAAGCACGACGCGAAATTTTCCCGACCCGGGCCGAACGCCGTGGGGCAGAGCAAGGGCGCGGCGGACGGCGTCGCGGCCCAGCACACGGGCGGCGCGGCGCATCGCCGCGGCGGATTCGCCGAGCGCGCCGGCAGTGCCCTTGGCGTCGAGCGATTCGATTATCGACGTGACGGAGGCGTGGAAATGCGCGCTCTCGTCGATCCGGACTTCGGCGAAATTCGAATTGAAGATTGCTATTCGATCGCGAATCACGGATACGTCGCCACCGATGATGAGGCCGGGGTGTTCAATTCGAGACGCGCCCGAGCGATCGCCGGCGGACCGCTTCGCGAATGCAGCCAGCGCGCCATCGAGCACGTCCCACGCGGCAGCCGCGATCGCGCCGTCCCCTACTCTCGCCAGATCGCTCTTTTCGGACAACGCAGGCTTCCGGCCGAGCGAAACCGGCGGAAAGCCGGGGAAATGCGGATCGACGACGGCGGCGCTGCGCGCACGGCGGAGCGCGTCGCGGACCGAGTCGGAGCTGAAGGCGCCGGCTTCGGATGCGGCGCCAACTTCATGCGGATCGCGGCGCATCGCGATCCGCAGCTGGAATCCGTCGGCATGAAGCGACTTGAACTCCTCCAGCCCGCGGCTGGGAATGTCGGAGGTGTAGTTGAGGCGGGCGATTCGATGCTCGGCGGTGGCGGAATAAATCTCGTAGCTCGCGAGGTCCTGCTCACGGGCGAGAATTCGCGCTGCTTCGCGGGTGAACGACTTGAGGTCGGCCAGCGTGCGCATCAGTCGCCTTTGAGCCGCGCGCGCGAACGCAGCGTCGGTCCGCCGTTGGACATCCGCTTGACCTGCATCGGCTGTCCCTTGCCGCAGTTGGGAATCGCGATGAGCCGCAGATCGTTGCCGACCGCGTCCACATTGGTGAAGAAACTCTTCGAGTCGGCGATCACGCTGCCGGAGCGATAGAGACGTCCGATTCTTCCATTTTCGATCTCGTAAATGCGGCGCGCGGAGATTCGGAAGTTCTCGCGCGACTCGGAGATCGAGGGAATCTGGTGGCCGCAGACGTAGTAACCGTGCTCGACCTCGGCGATGATTTTGTCGGGCGGCGTTTCCCCGGGGAGGAAGAAAGTGTTGGACATTCTAATCAACGGCACATGCCATCCTTCGCTCGCACGCGCCGCGCCGTTGGGCTCAGCGCCGAGCACGGCCGCGGTCGCGCGCGAATTGAGGAAGCCGCTGAAGATGCCGCGATCGATGTGCATCACGCGGCGGCCGCGCGTGCCTTCGTGGTCGTAGCGGTAGTGGCCGTAACCGTCGAGGCTCGGATCGGAGCAGGCCGAGAGCAGCGGCGATGCGACCGTCTTGCCAAGCTGGTTGTCGGTGAGCGAGCGCAGGAACCAGCTGCGCCCGGCGTAAGCGGCTTCCATCTTGAGCGCGCGATCGGCTTCGCATGGATGGCCGATGACCTCGTGCGAGACGAGTGCGTTGAAATGCGGGTCGGTAACGACGACGACTTCGCCATCGGGGGGCTTCAGAATTGGCGCGGCGGCAAGCTCGCGCGCCTCGCTGGCGAGGTTGACGCAAAAGCGCGCGAGGTCCGGATTCGGCATCAACTCGCCGCGCCATCCGTCGCTTAGGCATTCGAGCCCGCGCTGCTGGCCGATGGAGTCGTAGCTTTCCTGGTGGCCAGCGCCGATTTGCGCGACGACGTAGCAGTCGCCCTGCGAGAACGCGTAGGCCTGGGACACGACAGTGCCGGCGGTATCGATGAAGATTTCGCGGCGCATCTCGGTCATCGCAGCGACGACCTGGTAGGCGATCGCGTCGCCAAGTGCGGCGACTTCGCGCGATGCCTGGAGCGAGATTTTCTTGAGCTTGTCGGTCGAGAGCGAGCGCGGGTCCTGGCGAAAGTTCGCGGCGACGTCGTCGCGAACTTTTTCGCGCGGTGGAATTTGCGCAACCAGGAGGCCCCTGGCCGCGCCGCCGAGGCGTGCGATGAGATCGGCTTTTTTGCGGGCGCTGAAACGCGCGCGATCGCAGGCCTGGCCAAGTCCGCGCCGGAGTTCGGCGGCGAGTTGGGCTGGCCGGCGCGCCAGCGCGCCAATCTCGGCGCCGGTCTGACCATGCCCGACAGGACCCGTCCTGTCGGCGACATGAACCGAGACCGCGTATGCGGCGCTTTCGCTCTCCGAGCCGTCGCGCGGTTCTCCGTTCACCGCGGCGCCGGCGCGATTGAAGACGACTTCGAAGCGCAGGTCGGCGTACACCACGCCTCGCTTCGAGCGGACGAAGCGCGCGAGGATGCCCTCGCCCTCGCGGCGAAGGTATTCGATCGCTTCGAACAGGTCGCCGCGCCCGATCAAGGCAGCCGCAGCCTCAGATGATGCCTTCGCGCTTGAGCTCTTCGAGCTGGCCGGCGCCGAGTCCGAGCAGCTCGCCGTAGACGTCGGCGTTATGCTGGCCCAGCAGCGGCGCGGCGGTCACTTCGACGGGCGAATCTTCGAGCCGCACCGGGCATCCCGGCATCGTAAAGTCGCCGCGCACGGGATGCTTGACGGTGACGATCATGCCGCGTTGCTTGAGATGGGGATCGTTGAGCAACTCGACGCCGTC
>Ga0187817_10001757_pt1 | contig 10846 bp, 12 predicted proteins | sample NC_wetland_sal_i_17_FD_132431 | JGI IMG/M metagenome (GOLD analysis project Ga0187817, IMG submission 132431) | Wetland sediment microbial communities from Neuse River Estuary, North Carolina, USA - SO4_2 | ecosystem: Environmental > Aquatic > Freshwater > Wetlands > Sediment | place: USA... | reverse complement strand
TGGCAGAAGGAGCCTCCTTCAACACCATTAAGCGCAGGCTGCAGACCAGTGCTCCCACCATCATCCGCTGGAAGCAGCGCTTCCTCGAATCCGGGCTCGACGGGCTCGATACCTATCATCCCGGCCAGAAGGCCACGGTGCTGACTCCGGCGTTGCGGGCCCGGATTCTGTCGGCCACCCGCAAGAAGCCCAGCGACGGTTCCACCCATTGGAGTTGCCGCAAACTGGCGACCGCGCTGGGAGTCAGCAAGGACGCGGTGCATCGGGTTTGGAAAGAAGCTGGCCTGAAACCCCATCGCCTGGAACGTTACTTGGCCAGCGATGATCCCGAGTTCGAAAGCAAAGCGGCCGATATTATCGGCCTGTATCTGCGGCCTCCGCAGCACGCCGCTGTGTTCTGCGTCGATGAGAAAACTGCCATTCAAGCTCTGGACCGCCTGGACCCCGTTCTGCCGCTTTCGCCGGGACGAGCCGAGCGTCACGGCTTCGAGTACTACCGACACGGAACGCTTTCTCTGTATGCCGCGCTGGACACCAAGACCGGCCGCGTGCACGGAAGAACCGCGGCCCGCCATACCAGCCGTGACTTCGTTGCCTTCCTCGCAGAAGTGGTATCGTTGTGCTCCCCTCGGCAGCAGATTCATCTCATCCTCGACAACCTCTCCGCCCACAAAACCCAACTCGTTCGAGACTTTCTGCAACAGCATCCGCGCGTGCAGCTGCACTTCACCCCCACGTATTCCTCTTGGCTCAACCAGGTCGAGCTCTGGTTCGCCAAGATCGAACGCGAGGTCATCGCCCGCGGCGTTTTCACCTCGGTCCCGGACTTGGCTCGCAAACTCCGCCGCTACATCAACGCCTACTCTGCCAACGCTCACCCCATCCAGTGGAAATACTCTGACCCTTCTCGCCGCCTACGTACTAACGAATTCACTGCGACAGTCCACTAGCTCTTCTACGGCCTAAAATAGACAATCTCCCACGGTTCTGTTTCCCGCCCGGTTAGGTCTTTCTCGACTTCCTGCTCAAAGGTAGAGCGAAGTTCTCATGCGATACTGCGCGTGCTCATGAATTGACATGAGGTAGTAAGCCTTGCGCCTCGACTCGGGGAATCGCTTCGCCAGAAATTCATCAAAAGAATTTAGGTTCTCAAGCCGCCAGTACTGTCCCGCAGTTCGCACAGATAGCGCCCCATTTCGACAAATCGAATATCTCGTTCGGCTTCCTTCTGCCGTTCCGAGGCGAGAATCTCGTCGATCTTTGTCAGTACGAACAGGGCGCGTCGACGATTGAATTTCGGTGGCATCGGTGGATGCCTAGTGCGAGCCCGGCAGGAGCCTGCACCGCTCGGGACAGCGATATGGGAGCACCCATCTCTCGCGAAATGGTTTCCGCCATCTCGTCCATCCTTGACTGGTAGACGTCAACGATTTGCGTCAGGAGCGCGAGACGATCCTTCACAGTTATTTCGGAGTAGGACTCAAATGCCCGTTTGGCCGCGGCAACAGCCCGGTCAACATCGACAGCACTTCCCAGGGAAATGATCGCGATAGGCTCTTCGTTGGCAGGGTGGATGACTTCGAGGTCGTGCGTTTTGGTCGGGCTGACCCATTTTCCGTCGATGTAGAACTGGCGGCAGTCCTTCATAGGTTCCAGTTTAATTTGAAGAAGCGGTTTCTTCAGTGATTGGATACCGACGCTAGTGGGGTCGTCGTTTCTTGGTTCTCTGTCAACGCGAGCACGGCATAAGCGGTTGCCGCATCGCTCATGAAACGACCGGTGTCCGAAGATGGGTTGCGTCGCTTGTTTAATGAGTAGCTGGGCCAGAAGCCTTCAGTAGTGTTCTGGTTACTCATTAGCCACGAGATCCCGCCCTTTATCGGAGCACTGTTCCGGTCCACTCCCGCCTGTGGCAGGACCAGCACGATCAATCCTGTGGCGTACCCGTCGCTCTTTCGTTCCTGCGACGTTCCATCCTCTCTTATCCGCGTTCGCAAGAGTTTAGACAGACCCCACCCCGCGCGGGCATAGGCGAGTGAAGACAGTTCCCAGCCTCCATCTGCCTGCTGCTTACTCAGAACTTCGTTGACGATAACCTCTCGCTGCTGTGGTTCTAAGAGTCCTGGCAATTTCGCCAAAGCCCACAGAAGGACAACCCGATTGATTGTGGACTGCGTGGCGTATTCGTGATCGAGGTATTCGCGCAACAGTTTAAGGTTGTCCTGGATTCCGGGAGTCGAGCGATAATTTTCCGGAGCCGTGCCTACCGCGACTGCAGCAAGAGCTGCGCCATAATATTGTGAGTCGTTTGCTTCCCACGGCTCTAGATTGAATTGGAGCCACGACCACGCACCTTTTTTATTCCCGCCCGTCTGTTGCAGTGCCCACATGTTGCCGAAGGCCGTCCGGGTATCGTCGCTAAGCCTTCCAGTTTGAGCGTCATAGCTGGCAAGGATCAGCGCATTGAGAACTGCTTCAGTCCCACGAGACTCGGCGGCCTTGTATCCTCGGTCGCTGTAGAACGGCCCCACATCCTTCCACAGGCGTACGCGCTTCTTGACATTATCAAGGAGCTTACGTTCGTTGACTGACGGACCTTCTTCAGCGAGGGCCGGGCGGAGGGCGGGTCGCGACAGAGCGTAAGCTACGGACGTGTGACACGAAACGCAAAAGGTGCCATGATCGCGGGCGGCTCCCGACCATTCCATCCACCAGCCCTCTCTTTGATCGAGGTACGCTGCGGCGGCCTTCCGATCCCAGGAACTGGCGACTTTAGCTTCGGGCTGCGAGCAAGCCAAAAAAAGCGACGAGACCAAGCACGTTCCGAGAACAGATATGCTCCGCATGGTCGCCTTCATAGAGAATTTCCCCTTCATAGTTTCTCATAAACGAGACATGCCGGGACAAATCTCACTTCCCCGTCGATGCAGGGCTGGCACCAGTTCACGATGGCCATGTCGTTTAATTTTGTGCCCTTGAAGAAGGCTCCAGTCTTCACCACACCACTCAGTTTGGGCGGGGCATGATCTACAGACTCTGATCTGGCGGCTTTTCAGCCATCTGGTATGGAATTGCGTTTTTCAGAAGATTTTGACGGCCGGTGGGAGCTAGACCCGACCCCGAAGACATCTGCAAACGAAAGAATAATGAGCCGCAGTAATTGTCTGGCGACTGCTACAAACCATGCCGACTTTCCGATCGAATGCTGTCCGGAAGTCTTCCACATAGACTTTGACATGCTCAGACGCTCCCGATGACTCACTCGAAATCTCGCTGCCTTTGAGCCGATGACGTCGTACGTTCTCGCTTCCAGATAAGCTGAGCGGATAGACTTGCGGAACCACTCCCCTAAAGATAGCGGGATGGCATGCTGGACGGTTGCATCGGCAACAAATAATGGGAGTTCCCCGTCCTGTATCAAATCGGTCAGCAGCAGTGTATCTTCAGCCCTGCGGGCTACTGGATCAAAAAGATTCCCATCAGTGTCCACTCTAGCTCGTCGGATGGCGAAACCGGCAGTGTTCAAGTATTGGATGCATCCGCTTGGCTGAAGCATGTGACTCTGAAGCGTGATAAGGCGCAGCTCTTCTGCTCTGCCGACTAGCCCGGAGCGGTCCCCGACTAAGTGCAGCTGAAAAGCATTATGCTGTGGAGACGCGGTAATAGTCGAAGCCAAGGCCGCCAGACAGTTGATTTGGAGTTTGCAGTCAGCGTCCACGAACACCAGTACCGTGCCTCTGGAGATCTGAACTCCTGTATTTCTGGCAGCCGAAATTCCCGCGTGAGACTGTCTGACGATTGTTAGCGGGTAAAAATGGAGCCAGCGGCGAATGAATTCGGGGGCAGTCTTCCTGCTGCCGTCGTCCACAACGATCACTTCGAAGGTGGGCCCATTGGTCTGTTCCTGCAAAGATCGTAGGCATTGATCAAGCGGAAACCAGCCGTTGTAGACCGCTATGACAATGCTGAATAGCGGAGCCGTAGGTGACATGGGGTCGTCCGTTACCATTGGTCCTGCTCTATCGTAGCCAGCCCACGGGTGGGCTCTAACTGAATGTAGGATTGCACACTCGACACGGAAAACCCAATTCGGTTTGGTGACTTTGGTCATCAATCGAAGATCTGGATGCGATACGGACGGCGAGTTAAATCCGTGATATAGTGCGCTTGACCGGAACAATGGAGATCCGAGTCGGTTCCGGCGGCGGCTCTCTGTTTTCGTGGATCTACGTGCTTAGTTTGCTTAATTAACCCAGTCATATTCCCCAAAGGCTCAGTCTTGACCCCGTCGTATGGGTCCCAAGCCATTCCTAAATGGAGGATTCTATGGCTCCCTTTTACACGGTTACCGATCTGGGGACGCTGCCCGGCGGCAATACTAGTGCTGCCGCTGCCATAAACGATCATGGTCAGGTGGTTGGTTTTTCGCAAGTCGTAGGAGGCAAAAATCATGCCTTCCTCTGGACGGCAGGGGCTATGCAGGATCTGGGAACTCTCCCTGGAGGCAACAACAGCGCGGCGTCCGGAATCAACATCTGCGGCCAGGTAGCGGGCCAATCGGATTTCACCGGCAGTGGCGCCAACACCCATGCCTTCGTCTGGAGTAGCGCAGGAATGCAAGACTTGGGGACACTGCCGGGCGACGACGGAAGCGCCGCGGTTGCAATCAATGCATGCGGTCAAGTGGTTGGGAATTCCTCGGTAAGCGCGGGAGGAAAATTGCACGCGTTTATCTGGAGCAAAGGGCCGGGCATGGTCGGTTTGGGGGTGTTACCGGGATTCACGGACTCCGCGGCGCACGATATCAATAACCTCGGGCAGGCGGTTGGTTACTGCGCTGTCGCCGGATCAGCGAATCGTGGCTTCCTGTGGAGTAACGCTGCTGGGATGCAGCCTGTCGGCACATTGCCGGGTGGCACTAGTAGCGAGGCTGTTGGGATCAACGATTTGGACGAAGTCGTTGGCACTTCGGATTCGGGGAGTGTCAATCTGCTCCATGCGGTTTTGTGGAACGGCGCGAGGGTTGCGCTGGATCTGGGCGTTCTCACCGGTGGAACCCAGAGTACCGCATTCACGAACAACGTTTTAGGCACGGTTGTAGGAAATAGCAATTGTGCCGGTGCTGGATCACACGCGTTTGTCTGGAGTAGGAAATATGGGATGCAGGATCTGAATTCTCTAATTCCCGCTAATTCAGATTGGGCACTGCAACAGGCCCTCGCGGTAAACATCGCGGGACAGATTGTTGGAGTAGGCACTGTGAAAGGACAGCAACATGCTTTCCTGCTGACACCGCAGTGCACGCCCTGAGAGCGGTACCGTAGTAGGAGAAACCATGCACATTCTTCATGTCGTGGGAGCTAGGCCGAACTTCATGAAAGCCGCACCTGTGGTGCGTGCTCTTGGGACGTGGGAGAACGTCCGGCAGACCTTGGTCCATACCGGCCAGCACTACGACAAGAACTTATCAGACGTTTTCTTTTCACAGCTCAACATGCCGGAACCGGATGTAAACCTGGAAGTAGGCTCCGGCAGCCATGCCGTGCAAACTGCCGAAGTGATGAAGCGGTTTGAGCCGGTGGTTCTGGAAAGAAAGCCCGACGCAGTGCTCGTCTACGGGGATGTGAATTCAACGATAGCTGCCGCTTTGGTTTGTTCCAAGTTGCTTATTCGAGTCGCTCACGTCGAGGCTGGACTTCGTTCTTTCGATCGCACGATGCCGGAAGAAATTAACCGCATTGTGACGGATCGGCTTGCCGATATGCTGTTTACGCCTTCGGAAGACGGAGACATCAACCTTCAGCGCGAGGGTATTCCGGCGGATAAGATCTACAGAGTGGGGAATGTAATGATCGATTCTCTTATCCGACTTCTTCCCGTTGCCATGCAATGCCCCGGGAACAGCCTGCCGGAACGCTACGCTCTCGTCACGCTTCATCGCCCTTCCAATGTCGATGACAGCTCACGCTTGCAAAGTATTCTCAACTCACTTCTTGAGGTGAACGAGCAGTTGGAGGTGGTCTTTCCCGTGCACCCTCGGACCCGCCAACGTATCGAGCAATTCGGTATCGACATTGAAAAGCTTCATCTGCTGGCACCGTTGCCGTACATCGAATTCCTCTCGTTGCAGCGGCGCGCTGCAGTGGTCATCACCGACTCGGGTGGTATTCAGGAAGAGACAACTTACTTAGGGGTGCCGTGCTTGACCTTGCGCAGTAACACCGAACGTCCGGTGACCGTTAGCATGGGCACAAATGTTTTGGTTGGACAGGATCTCGGGTTGCTTAACTCCGAGTTGGCAAGGATTCTCGAAGGAAAAGCCAAGCGAGGATCGATACCGCCATTGTGGGACGGTCACGCGGGGGAGAGGATCGCTGAAGCTCTGCATACATAGGCGAGTCATGCCTTGACCTCATTTCGCGAGATACGGCTGGAAATCGATGACCGGTTTTTCATGGTAGGTCCGGCGGCGCTATTTCCAACCCCTGATGTTGACGCGATCCTGTTCGAGGAGCACCGCGAAGTGCTGAGCAGAAGGATCGAGCCGACGTGTCATACAACACTGAAGCATTAGGACAACGGACACCAACAATCGGGATGCAGAAGAAGTTGTTGGAATTACTCTGCGCGACTGTCCTGGTCGTCATCTTGACCGCAGGACTGTGGCCGTTCCATGCACCTAAGAATGAAGTAAGCTGGCTAAGCAACGGCAAGGGTCTTCATTTCGGTGACTACGGGTTAATCCTGAGTTCCGATGCATTTAATTTGGCTGGTTTAAAAGACGGAACATCCTGCAGCATCGAGCTCTGGGTCCAACCAGATTTCGCTGCTACTGGAGGCACTATACTTGCATTTTACACGCCGGAAAATCGTATTGTCACATTCTCGGTGCATCAGTCTATCGACGATCTGTTTCTGCGACATATAATTGTTTACGCCAAGAGTCGTACGAAGACTAAGTTCTACATCGAGCACGTTTTTCGCGAGAACAAGCAATTGTTTGTCACGATCACCGCAAGCCCGCAAGGCACGGCGATTTACATAAATGGTGCTCTAGTACGCACGTCCCCGGGGCTCGGGCTCTCGAGTAAGGACTTGACTGGTCAACTTGTCGTGGGAAACTACCCTCTTGTGGACAATGGCTGGCAAGGCCAGTTAAGGGGTCTGGCTATCTACAATCGAGAACTCACTGCGGTGCAAGTTTTGCAACACTACGACGAGTGGACAACGAGCCAACTAGCTGAGATCAAGAACGAAGCTCCGGTCGCGCTCTATTTGTTCAACGAGGGGATGGGCAAGGTCGTTCACAACCAGATGGGGTCAGGGGTGGATCTTCATATTCCCGAACGTTACTTCGTTCTGCACGCGCCGTTCCTACGGCGTCCTTGGGATGAGTTCGACCCCAGTTGGAGCTACTGCAAGAATATCCTGATCAACATTGGCGGCTTCGTTCCGCTCGGGTTCTTTTTCTGTGCGTACTTCTTCTCGGTGCGACGCCTTGACCGGGCGGTACCAGCCACTATCATTCTAGGCGGAGTGGTCAGTTTTACGATTGAAGTATTGCAAGCGTTTCTCCCGACCCGAGATTCTGGCATGACTGATATCGTCATGAACACGCTCGGGACCGGTATCGGAGCTCTGTTGTACAGTTGCGAATCGCTACAGGGTCTATTCGCGATGGTCGGTCTTGGGGGATTGGGGCAACCGGTTTGCAAGACCGGTAGCTAGCTTGCATAGCGAGGGGGATAACCACCGCTTTCGAACTCTCGGCAGGAGCTCAGCAGAACAGCGCACGTACCTTTCTCTTGCTTGTTGGCGCCTCGATGTCGTGCTTCAACCGCGCTTTCGCTATTCGGCGCTGCTTGCGTTAGATTTCGCCAACTTTAACTCTGGCCTCGGCCGACTTTTCGGTTGTGGTGTGCAAGAATATGCATTCTTGACAGCCCTTGGCCGCCGTAGGAAACTTCGAGCGCTCGCCTACGCTCCCCTTGTGCGAGCTGATCTTTGCGCGAGCCCAGCAAGTTACACGAAAGGATTAGTGTGCTTCATGAAGCATAAATCAATATTGGCTACAGTCCAGCGTCTGCTGGCCCTCGTGGTTGGGCTGGCGATAGTCGCGATCCCAGCGGCGCAAGCGCAGACATTCAGCGTAATTCACAACTTCACCGGCGCAAGCGACGGCGGAAATCCCCTTGCCGGCTTCACGATCGATGCAGCAGGAAATCTTTACGGCACCACCAACATCGGTGGGGCTTCCGGCGCAGGAACGGTGTTCAAGGTAACTGGGAAAGGCAAGGAGATTGTGCTGCACAGCTTCACTGGTGGGACCGACGGTGCAAATCCCGAGGCAAGTTTGGTCACGGATGCGGCTGGCAATCTTTACGGCACCACCAACGTCGGCGGCGCCTCCGGCGCAGGAACGGTATTCAAGGTAACCGGGGAAGGCAAGGAGACCGTGCTGTACAGCTTCACTGGGAAAGCGGACGGGGCAAATCCCGAAGCAGCTTTGATCATGGACGGGTCCGGGAATCTCTACGGCACCACCGCTGCGGGCGGTTCGAACGGCAATGGTACGGTTTTCAAGCTGGACAAGAACGGCGGGAAGTGGACAGAGCAGGTGCTCTACAGCTTCGGCTCAGGCACCGACGGAACAGTTCCAGTCGCCGATGTCACCTTCGATGCGACCGGTAACCTCTACGGCACAACTTCTGCTGGAGGTACTTACGGATACGGCACAATATTCCGGTTGAAGCCGTCAAAGTCTGGCTGGACAGAAAGTGTTCTCCATAGCTTCCAGAACAGCAGCGACGGAGCCGTTCCCTATGCTGGCCTGATCTTTGACAAGTCGGGCAACCTTTATGGCGCCGCCACCGAGGGTGGTACCGGGGGCGGTGGCACAGTTTTCAAGCTAACGCTCTCAAAAAGCCGCTGGAGGTTCAGCGTGCTCTACAGCCTTCCAGGTTGGGGTATTTCGGGAACTTACCGGAACCTCATCCTAGATGCGTCTGGCAATATTTACGCCACGACACATTGCGACGGTGCTAATAACGCCGGGACAGTTTACAAGCTGACCCACTCGGACGGAACCTGGACGTACACGTCGCTTTACGTCTTTACCGGCGGCAGCGACGGCCAGTTCTCGTTTAGTAACCTGGTGTTTGACAATCACGGAAATTTCTATGGCACGACGAAACAGGGCGGTGCGAATGGGTACGGAGTCATCTTCAAGGTCAAACCGTAACTGATTCTTACGGACAATAAAGCGCCGACATTCTCGATTTGGGATGCCGGCGTTTTCTTGTTGTCAGACCAAGACCGCCTGCTGGGACAGCAGTTTTCTTCGGACCGGAGATCTGTTAACTCAGCCAACTTAGTGAGGGAGCAGGAACTCGGGGCACAGCGCCAGACTTACACATGTTCCTTCCATGAGCAGAGAGGTACGTTGAGGTGTAGAATTTCAGTGAGTGGCACGGAGGTGCGAATATGACTGATTTTCTTCGCAAGCTCTGGTCGCAAGAAGAGGGCCAAGATATCGCTGAGTATGCCGTGATGCTGGCCGTTATTTTGGTCTTAGTGGTTGGGACGATCCGATTGATTGGAGGGAGTGCAAACAACGTGTTTTCTGCCACCGCTAGTTCGATAGGGCAATAACGACTGCGCTGTGGGAGTGGTCATCCAGCATCGTATCGGAGCATCCTGTTCTGTTTTTCCATCTGGAGGAAAACTCAGTTAGTCGTCAATGTCTTGATCGCGCTGCTTTCCCTAATCTCCGCGTCGCAACAGTGAAGTTCCAGAGGCCGCCGACATCTCGTTCTCTCGTCAGCTGCGATGCTCAGTGGCGTGGCATGCAGCGCAAAGCGTAATCAGATTCTGCTCCGAATCATCGCCGGACTGGCTACGGAATTCTTTGTGATGGATTTCAAGATTGGACCTATTGCCACACGATTGGCATCTCCAGCCGTCGCGACGCAGCACTTGACGGCACAGATTGTCGTACTGGTCGGGATCGAGCCGCAGGCGGGCGTGTTTTGGTCGGACGCGAGTCACGACACCTTCTCAGTCACATGGTGTAGAAACGTCCGTTTCTCTTCGCCGGGAAGGAAGTTGAAGAACCGTAATGCCGACTGCAGGAGAACATTGTGATTTTCATACTCAAGATTCGCCCCTGCCAAGAAGTCTGCACAGATCATCTCCAGGCAGTAACCGCGTGATTTGTCGGTCCCAAGCATCAAGGCTGCGGCCTCGATCGCCTGCCCAACGACCGGCAGCTGGCTCTTGTACAACTTGAAGTACATGATTTCCCATGGCTCTGTTTCCTGCCCAGTTAACTCCTTCTCGACCTCCTGCTTAAACTGCTCCGTAGGCATCTCGCGGGCTTTGTGCAACCAGATTGCACAATCGAAGTGCTGCCGGTCCCTTCTTGCCAGCTTGGCCAACTCCACGCCCTTGGTCCAGCCGACTTGCTGCAACTCCTTCCTCGCCTGTGGCGGCAGGTGTTCATGAATTGACATCAGGTAGTACGCCTTTCTCCGCGACTCCGGAAACCGTCTTTCCAAGAATTCGTCGAACGATTTGACGTTTTCCACCCGCCAGTACTGTCCCGCCCGCACTTCGCATAAGTAACGCCCGAGTTCAACGAATCGCGTATCCCGCTCCGCTTCCTTCTGCCTTTCCCATGCCAGGATCTCGTCGATCTTGGTGAGCACGAACATCGCTCGACGACGATTGAGCTTGAGCAACATGGGCGGATTCCTCCTCCTGAGGAACTTCCGAACTTCCTCTTTTGTTAGCCAGAGGTCTTAGCAAGAACGAGTTGGAATCCCATCTCGCGCGCTTGTTTCCGAAG
>Ga0187817_10001756_pt1 | contig 10849 bp, 10 predicted proteins | sample NC_wetland_sal_i_17_FD_132431 | JGI IMG/M metagenome (GOLD analysis project Ga0187817, IMG submission 132431) | Wetland sediment microbial communities from Neuse River Estuary, North Carolina, USA - SO4_2 | ecosystem: Environmental > Aquatic > Freshwater > Wetlands > Sediment | place: USA... | reverse complement strand
GGCCGCGATCTTGGTTCCACCTACGTCGACGGCGATTACGTATTTGATGTTGCCGCTCCCTGAAGCGCAATCTTATCGGATCGCTTGTGGAAAATCATAGTGGTTCGAAATCGCCGGTAGCGGATGATCGCGCTTGGTTCTCCGGGACACCCGCCGTAGGAAACTGTGAAAGAATCGGGCCGGCGCTCGCGGCGTTTTAGCATCCACGAGCAAAAAGCCGCAGGTCTCCCCGCAAAACCCGCGAGGCCTGCGCTACCAGTAGTAGTTATCCATCGATAACATGGCTCGAGGGAGTCACTCAGATTACACTCTCAGAGTAGCGGGCTATGTCCACGGCACTTGTTACGGGCTGCAGTGGTTTTCTAGGTCAATTATTGGTGCAGGACTTGCTCGATCGCGGGTTTGACTGCCTGGGGATCGACCTGCAGCCGTGCGACATTCACCATCCGCGATTTTATTTCGTCGAAGGAGATATTCGTAGCGAAAGCGACCTCTCGCGGGTGTTTTCTAAAGCGCGCATCGATGCTGTGATGCACGTTGCCGCGGTGCTGGCTCATGACCAATCCGATGCGAACTTTCTGTGGACATCGAACGTCGATGGTACCAGGAGGGTCGCGGAATTCTGCCGGCGGTTCCACGTGCCTAAGCTGGTGTTCACGTCCTCGAACTGTCTCTGGGGTGAGAGCCTGCATCGGCCGGTTGTGGAGGAGGATGCACCCAACCCGGCGGAGTTGTATGGGCAGTCGAAATGGGAAGGCGAAAAGGTGCTGCTGGAATTTTCGGGCGATCTGGCTCCCATCATTATTCGTTGCCCGACCATTCTGGAAGCTGGACGGCTGGGCTTGCTCTCGATCCTGTTTGAGTTCATCAATGAAGGCCGGCGAGTTTGGGTGGTGGGGGACGGCACCAACCGGTATCAATTTATTTACGCGCTAGACTTGATCGAGGCCATGGTCCTGTCCCTCCAACTGGAGCACGCCTCGGTATTCGGGATCGGGTCGGACGATCCGAAGCCCCTGGAGGCCGTGTACCGCTACGTGATCGAAAAGGCCGGAAGCGCCTCGCGCATCGCCCATTTCCCGAAGCATGTGGCACTGCCGGCGATGAAGCTCGCGTATAAAGCGGGTGTGTCTCCGCTGGGACCCTATCACTACAAAATGATCGCTGAGGAATTCTGCTTCGATACCACGAAGATCAAACAGCATCTTGCGTGGCGGCCGACCCTGACGAACGAGGAGATGCTGTTGCGCGCTTATCAATACTACTGCGAAAACCGTGCGGACATTCATTCGCGCCGTAAGGCTTCGGCGCATCGGAAGCCGGCATCGATGGGCGTGATTCGTCTGCTGAAGTGGGTTTCCTAGCCGGCAGGCTGCTATTGCGCCTGGAACAACAGCACTTCCGGGGGCGCACTCAGAAAATCATCCTTGCAACTGTAGGGGTAGACCACATAGCCAGGCGATATTGAGGCTACGACTTTGGGGATCTCGAGAGGATCCTCGGGGAGGTGTTCGGAGGCGAGCGCCATCCGCGGCCGGAACTTGCGAATGGTGTTGACTGCGCCGCGAAGCGCTTGCTTTTCGGCGCCTTCGATGTCCATCTTGATGAAATCCACGCGAGACAGGTGCAACTCGCCGGCCAGGATATCGATGGTGGTCAGGGGGACTTTTATCTTGGTCTTCTCGTCACGGCCAAAAACGAAGCTGTTGCCTGTGGTGTTGCCATCGGTCCCGACGGCGAGTTCCAGAGTATCCACGTGATCCCAAACGCCCTTGGGATAAACGATGACGCGGCCATCGGAGATTTCGCGTGAAAAATTCCGCCGCAGACACTCGACCGTAGTAGGTGTGGGTTCAATGGCCACCACCAGCCTGGCCCCTCGCGACAACGCGGTTCGCGTGAACACGCCGTTGTTGGCGCCGCAATCCAGCACGACATCTCCGGGCTGCACACCGCGGCTACCGGACCCGTAAATCTCGAGCTCCTGCTCGGCGAGGGTGTATTTCAGAAACCTGTCGTTGGCGGCGGTCCAGAAGGGGCCTCGAGGAGTCTCCACCAGCTCAAAACCTCCGTCCCGCTGAACGACGTGGCTGGCTGCGCCGATTTCCTTGCCGAGTTTGTCCATGCGCAGCAGCAGATCATGGCCGTTGACTGTATCTTCAAAGGAGCAACCCTCGCTGCGCCCCGAAGCCCAAACCACCGAAAGTCTAGCTTTCGGCGAACCAGCGACGATCATTAATGCGATGGCCAGCGCCGCCAGCAAGATCTTGACCACGGCCCGGAAAGAATGGCGAGCCGCCGCTAATTGAGTTGCAAGGGGCTGGTTCGGAGTGCTCATTCCCCCGATTGTCGGTACGGTTATGGCTGACCGTCAACGTTGCATTTGGATAACAGATGGCGGTTCAGAGAGCGAAACGCCTGCTCATTTTTCTTTTTTCGGAAGCGGCACTACCGTGACTTTATTGGCCACGATGGTGATCTTCTGGCGGATGTCGCCGAAGATTGGAGACACGATGTGCAGGTCGTAGGTGCCGGGGTTGAGGAGGATACCGCCACCGGGATTGTTCAACTCGTCCACGTATCCGAAAAACTTGTCGTTGAGGTAGACCGCGCCGGTGTCACCCGCGGCGATGGAGACGAACGACTCGGCTTCTCCGCCTCCCAACCGGAAGCGGCCGAAGGGCGGCTTGGCGGGCTCGACCGGTTTCAGCGAGTAATGCAACTTGGTGGTTTTTTTCGGCCGAACCGTGACCTTGGTGGTGTAGTCCTCATAACGCGGATCTTTGAACGTGACTTCCACGTCGCCGGCCGGGGCGGGATACTTCTCCGGGACGGTGAAGCGGGAGGCTGGCCCCACGTATTGTCCATTGATGAAGACCCCGGCGTCACCGGGCTTTCCGCGGGCCTTGACGTATCCGCTGTCTTGCGCGCTCACGCCTGTGACTGCCAGAAGGCCGAGCGCCGCGGGGAGAAGCAGGCGCCAGGTGCGGCTCCTCCAAAGAGAAACCGTCGCGTTTTTCTGATGATTCGAGTTCCGCATTTCGTTTCTATTGAACTCCTCTTGAATTTGAATGGTGGAAACGCGATCGGCCAGGTTACTTGGGTTTTTTCTTAAAGAACGAACCCAGCAATTCCTCGCCGACGTTCTTGACCATCTTACCGATATTAGGATGAACTTGCGGGGATTCTACGGTTCCGGTGACGGAGACCGGAATGCCTCCACCTCCTGAACCGCCTGTAGCGATTTGACTTACCGGAGTGCCGCCGCCCAGGAGGTGCGCCGCCAGTTCGAAGTTAATGGCCTGATCGAAACCAATGAATCCTTGTCCATTGACGCGAAGCGCGGGACCGTCCAGGAGGATGCCATCCAGATTGAGCTTGCTTCCGGCAACGTTCATGTCCGCCACCAGCGTTGTGAATGGTGTTTCGCCCTTCTGGCCGGTGAACAGCTCCTGCGGATGTTCCATAGCGTGCTTGATGTGGGCCAGCAGATCCAGCGCCGCAAGCCGGCCCTGGGAGACGGAAAGTTTGCCGGCACCGTGCAGGGAACTTCGGACCTGATCGGCATTGGCGCCTCCGAATTCAAAGGAATACGACGGAATTTCGAGTACGCCGTAGATTTTCCCGCTGGACGGCGTGATGGCACTCAGGAGTTCGTTGATGTCGACATTGCGGATTTTGCCGCTCGAACGTCCCGTAGTTGCCGTGCCGTGAAGCTGCAAGTCGGCGTTTCCAAGCCATTCGCCTTTTCCCAGATGCAGTTGCGCGTTCGCGATGCCGAGGTGGTAGCTGGGCGCTGACATCAGTTTGGACACGCCGAACGAAAGCGGAAATTCTCCACCCAGCGGGATGACATGCTGCTCGTCCCTTCCAATCAGCATGCCGGTGACAGCCAGCTTGGCCGGACCGCTCAGATTCTGATAGACGTCGCCGCGCAGCGTGGTATCGAGCGTGACTTTCGCCGTCTTCCCCGGAGCGACGAGCAGGTTTCCGAACTGAGCGCGCCGTAGAGCCAGGGGAATCTCCGCGGGCGCAATGGCTACGGTAAGCGTTCCGTTGAGCGGCAGAGTATCGGCTCCAAACGGGCCAGCCTGGCCCGTCAGATGGGCGCTCGAGTTGGCGCCGCCAAACAGCTTGGCGCTAAAGTCGATGTGGCACGGCTGGTCGCGCGCAAAGTCACGAACGCGGAGGTCGATGCCGCTCACGTCCATCTTCCCTTCTTTGTGCGCCGCATCCAGAAGCGTAATCTCACCGGAGGTCACGGAGAACTCGTCCACCACCAGGTTGCCGCCGGAGCTCGGGGCGCCCGAACTTGAGGCGCCTGGACTTGGCGCGCCTGGACTTGGTGCGCCTGGACTTGCGGTGCTGGAGCTTGCAGGGGCGGACTTTCCGTCTTCTTTCTTGAGCAGCGCCTCGATGTTGCTAATGCCTTGGGCATTGGTCTCGACATTGATCAGGGGATGGTCTATATCGATGGCGTGAACTTCGATGTTCTTGTGGAGCAACGGCAGCAGGGCAATTTGCGCCGAGAGTTTTTGTGCTTCCAGCAAGTGCGCCGCGTGGAAGCCCGGAGGGTTGCCGATGGCAATGTTGTCCACCTCAACGGCGGGCTTCAGCAGCAGCCATTGCTTCCAGTCGAATTTGGTGTCGCCCAGGGTGACCGGCACGCCGAGAGTCTCCGAGAGAGACGAGGCCAGCACGCGACTGCTGTTGCCGGAGACCAGCGAAGCAACTACTACACCGGCAATGAGAATCAGGACGAACAGGCATGCGACTACAATCAGCAGGCGTTTCATGCAGCTATGTTATCCCGGCCACGGGCCGGACGCCATGGGTCATGTGGGGTGAATCCGTGTGGCGGCCGCCGCCGTTCAACAGTGAGCGGAAGGTGTCAAAAATCGATTCGATGCCGACGGTCGGACAGATGTGGCGGGCACATGCTCGGCCACTACAACGAGTGGCGAAAGCGCCTGTAGGGGGGCGGGCACGCCGATTTTTTCACACCTTCGCGGCCCGATTTTGCTTCTGCGGGCAGCGCCCCCTGCCCGTTCAGCCTGATCGCCGGTCGTAGGGAGACGGGCGCTCTTTAGTAAGATGAATAATTCCGATGAAACTGAACAGCTATACCATCACGCAGGGGCGGGATCGTGCGCCTGCCCGCGCGTTTCTAAAGTCGATTGGGTTCACCGACGCGGATTTGAAGAAGCCGATCATTGGCATTGCCAATACCTGGACGGAGACCATGAATTGCAACTACAATCTCCGGGAACTGGCAGTGAAGGTGAAGGAAGGCGTGCGCGCATCGGGCGGCACGCCCATGGAGTTCAATACCATCGCCATTAGCGACGGCATCACCATGGGCACGGAAGGCATGAAAGCGTCGCTGGTGAGCCGCGAGGTCATTGCCGATTCCATCGAACTGGTGGCGCGCGGCCACATGTTTGACGGCATGGTGGCGCTGGTAGCCTGCGACAAAACCATCCCCGGCGCGGCCATGGCTCTGCTGCGGCTCAACATCCCCGGTATCGTCCTCTACGGCGGCTCGATTTTGCCCGGCCATCACAAAGGCCACGACATCACGATTCAGGATGTGTTTGAAGCCGTGGGTGCAAACGCAGCGGGCCGCATGAGCGACGAGGAACTGCTCGAAATCGAGAATCATGCCTGCCCGGGTGCGGGTGCGTGCGGCGGACAGTTCACCGCCAACACCATGGCGACGGTGATGGAGCTGGTCGGGCTCTCGCCCATGGGCACGGCCGCAGTTCCACAAGTAGACCCGCGCAAAAACGCCGTGTGCTTTCGGTGCGGCGAGGTCATTATGGATGCGGTGAAGAACAACCGGCGGCCGCGCGATATTGTGACTCGCAAGGCGCTTGAGAACGCCATCGCGGGCGTGGCGGCCACCGGGGGATCGACGAATGCCGTCCTGCACCTGATCGCCATCGCGCGTGAAGCTGGAGTGCCGCTGGCGATCGAAGACTTCGACCGAATCAGCAGCCGCACGCCGATCCTGGTGGACCTGAAGCCCGGCGGCCGCTTCGTCGCCGTCGACGTGGATAAGGCCGGCGGCATTCCAGTGATCGCGCATCGGCTGGTGGAGGGCAGATATGTGGATGGCTCCGCACTGACGTGCACCGGACGCACGTTCGCGGAGGAGGCTGCCCAGGCGCAAGAAACGGCCGGTCAAGAGGTGATTCGTCCGCTCGACAAGCCGCTGAAACCCACCGGCGGCCTCGCCATTTTGCGTGGTTCTCTGGCCCCGGAAGGCTGCGTGATCAAACTGGCGGGGCACGATAAGAAGGTCCATCGCGGGCCGGCGCGCGTGTTCAACCGCGAGTAGGACGCCATGGCCGCGGTGACGCGCGGCGAGATCCGGCCGAACGACGTCGTGATCATTCGCTACGAAGGGCCGCGCGGAGGACCGGGCATGCGCGAGATGCTGGGAGTGACCAGCGCCATTGTCGGCGTGGGTCTCTCGGACTCGGTGGCTTTGGTTACCGACGGCCGTTTCAGCGGCGCCACGCACGGATTTATGGTGGCGCACGTGGCGCCCGAAGCCGCCTCCGGCGGGCCCATTGCGGCGGTGGAAGAGGGCGATCCAATTTCGATCGACGTGGATGCCCGAAAAATCAATCTCGAGATTCCACCGGAGAAGATCCGCGAGAGGCTGGCGCGCTGGCAGGCGCCGGCGCCACGTTACGCGAGCGGGGTGTTCGCGAAGTACTGCGCGCTGGTGGCATCGGCCTCGGAAGGCGCGGTGACCTCGAAATTCTGAGTCCCGGTCCGATGACCGCCGCATGAATATTCTATTTATCGGTGATATCTTCTCATCTGTAGGACGGCGCGTCGTCGCCGATCATCTGGCGGACATCAAAGAAACGCAGCGCATCGATCTGGCAATTGCCAACGCGGAGAACGCCGCGGGCGGCTTTGGACTTACGCCGCAAGTTGCGGAGGAGTTGTTTGCGCTGGGGCTCGACGTCCTTACCAGCGGCAATCACATTTGGGACAAGAAAGAGATCTACGATTACTTCGCGCGCCGGCCGATGTTGCTTCGTCCGGCGAATTATGTGGCCACCGCGCCCGGATCCGGGGTGATTGTGGCCAAGGCACGGAATGGCGTGGAGTGCGCGGTGATCAACCTGCAAGGCCGGACATACATGCCGGATACGGACTGCCCGTTCCGTAAGGCCGATGAGATCCTGGCCGGTCTGGCGAACACGAAAGTGAGATTCGTCGATTTCCACGCGGAAGTGACCAGTGAAAAAATGGCCATGGGCTGGTACCTGGATGGCCGGGTTTCCGCGGTGGTAGGCACGCATACTCACATCCCCACGGCCGATACGCGCATCCTACCCGGCGGTAGCGCTTATCAGACGGACGTGGGCATGACCGGTCCCTACGATTCCGTGATTGGCGTACGCAAGGACCTGGTCTTGGAGCGCTTCCTTACGGCCATGCCGGTCCGACTGGAACCGGCCAAGGGCGCGGTCGAGCTGCACTCGGTCATTGTCGAGGTCGATGAGACCAGCGGAAAGGCCATTCAAATCCGGCGTCATACGGTCAGAGGAGACTGAGATGAACGCGGCTCCGGATCTGGTCGCATTGAATGTGCAGGTTCTGGGCACGCTCATCTTCTGCGTCGTTTTCGTTTTTCTGTGGCTGCAGTCGGGGATCGTCTACTTCGGCTACTGGGGCTTGGCCTGGGGACTACAGGTTCTGGCGCTGTTTTGCCTGCAGTTATATTTCCTGAGTTCGCTGGCCTTCTGGCTGGGTCCCTATGCGCTTTTCCAATTTGCTTTTGCCCTCGCCTTATTAACCGCGGCGCGAGCCGGGCCTCAGGCTGCGCGCACCTTGAAATCGACGCTACGCGTGCTGCTTGGTTTTCCGCTCTTTCTCGCGATCGTCTATTTGTTAGGTCTCCAGAGCAACTTTGCGGGATTTCAGGCTGTGCATGGGCTGGTGCTCAGCGGTATTTACCTCTACACGTTTTTTGCGATTCGCGGCGGCTTGGGTGTGGGCGGCCGGCTTTTCAAATTCACGCTGCTGTGTCTCGCCATCGCATTCCTGCATAATGCCGTCGTATTTTTCTACATTTACACGCGGGGCGGACCGCCGCAATGGCTGCGATATCTCCGCTACAACAGCTACTATGATTTCGCGTTATTGATGTTGCTGGCGTTTTCCGCGATGGCCATGCTGATCCAAAGCCAGCGCGATCGCATCGAGGCCCTGGCGAGTGAAGTGGACTCGGTGCGGCGGGACAGTTTGAGAAATCTGGATCTGGATCGTCTTACGGGCCTGCTGAATCAGTCGGCGCTCGAACGCCGCATCGAGGGCTGCGAGCCGTTTACCGGAGTCGTGGCCGTTTGCGATATGGACAATTTCAAAAACATCAACGACAAATACGGCCATTTAGTCGGTGATGAGATTCTGCGAAACGTCGGGCACCTGTTGCGGTCGTCGGTGCGTCAGGAGGATGAGGCGTTCCGTTGGGGCGGCGATGAATTTGTCATCCTGTTTCGGAATCAGAACCTGGCCGTGGTCCGCTCGAGGATGCTCGATGTTCGCCGGCGCTTAAACAATTTCCGTGTCCGCGGTTACGGCGCTCTTCCGCTCTCGTTCAGTTGGGGAGCCACCGAGGGTGCCGCCGAACCGTTGCGGCAGTTGCTGGACGCAGCCGATCATGACATGTATGCCTACAAGCGGCGCCGTTCGGCGCGAGAAGTGTAGAACGGCGCCGCGCATAGTCAGAGCATTCCGGCGAGGTTTGAGTTTTAGACCGCGAGCGTATCCTGAGTGGGGAGTCGCCCAAAATGTAACGGCCTCACTCCGCCATCTTTATCTGTTAGCGGAAAGAGAATCTACTTTGACCGTGTCGTGGTTCAGATCGCCAGTGACTGTGACCGCAAACAACCGCTGCTTGCTGGTTCTTCGGACCAGTTCGGCCGCCCTGGCATTCCCGGCGGAGTCCAGTTTGAGGCTATCCCAATCGGGGAGCACGACCGCAAAAATCTTCGTATCTGCGTTCGGGGAGCAATACCGAACCTCCATGCCCATGTCGCGATCGACAGTACTTGAGTCCTTGTTCACATTGCTCTGCTCGCTTGCGTAGCAGTTGGAATCGACCAAAAACCCAGACCAGCTTCCCGCGAAACACAGCGTGGATGCCAAAAGCAGCAGGATGGCGAGTCGCATTATCGTCGAACCTCCTTGTGCGTTTGGACGCTCAGGTTTTTTGAGAGGTTTCGCTACGTCTGCGCCTGTGTCATGGACCGCACAATCACACGTAGGCGCCACGTCGACAACGCGGATGCGCTCTCACGGTGCCGGAATGCGGGTACGTCCGAGACGCACCAAAAGCAATAGAGTGGGTGGGCGCCGCCAGGAATGCTGCTAAACTGAGACTTGACTCGTCTTCATCCTCCCCTCAAGGTCTGCGCGGTAAGCTACTTGAACACATCTCCGCTGGTGTGGGGTATGCTTCACGGCGACCAGCGCGACGCGGTCGATCTGAGCTTTCGGATCCCCTCCGAGTGCGCCAATGAAGTTTCATCCGGCGCGGCGGACATCGGAATCATCCCATCGGTCGTGCTGAACGATAACGACTACGGCAGAGTACCAGGGCTGGGGATCGCTTCGCGCGGTCCGGTTCGCAGCATCCTGCTGGTCTCCTCCAAACCTTTTCGCGAGATTCAGATGCTGGCCGGGGACCTCAGTTCCCGGACGTCCGTGGCGCTCGCTCGCATCATCCTGGCGCAGCGTTACGGAACGGAACCGCGCGTTGTACCGCACGAGCCGGATCTGACCCGGATGTTGAACACGGCGGATGCCGCGCTCATCATCGGCGATCCCGCTTTGCACCTCGATCCGCAGACTCTCGGCCAGCACGTGCTCGACCTGGGTGCGGAGTGGAGTGAGATGACCGGTCTTCCCATGGTCTTCGCGATCTGGGCCGGGAGAAAGGAAGCCATCACTTCCGAGGTGGAGGCCATGTTCCATGCGTCCTACCAGTTTGGCCGCGACCACCTCAACGAGATCATCCAGATGGAGGCCGGCTCGCGGGGCATTCCCGAGGACGTGGCGCGCCAGTACTTGACGCGGCATATCGTTTGCGAACTGGGCGCGGCCGAATACCGGGGCCTGGAACTCTTCCTCGAGTACGCGCGTGCCCCGCGAGAGGCGCGCCAGTTTGACACGGCACAAATCGCTCTGATGTAATAGAAAAACTTGCTCAGCCTTGCTCCTCAGTAGCTCAATGGTAGAGCATTCGGCTGTTAACCGAAGGGTTGTAGGTTCGAGTCCTACCTGAGGAGCCAATCAAAGTCCTTCATTATCAACGTATCTCTGCGGAAACACGGAGTCTGTGTCGACCGGCCCGAGTCACGGCTGTCGATGTAGAATTACCCAACCTTACCCGAATTTCCTTATCCTTATCCCCGCGAGTACCCCCAGTTTCCCCCCAGTTTGATTCGCAAAGTGCGCCGCGTCCGTCATCGCCGGATTTTGCGCAAATACTAAGCTCCCACTCTTCTCTCCGCCGCGTTCCACTTGAGCCTGCGGCCCTGGCGCAGCGCGTCGATGGCCATCGAGAGCACCGCCGCGGTCTGCTGCCCCATCTCCACGGTGGCATTGGGATCCTGGCGCGATCGAACACACTCGAGAAAATTGCGGATGTGGGCGCGAGTGGCGGTCTCGAAACTCCCGGTCCGGTGCTTCTCGACGGCCGGTTTCATATCCACATCGTCGCTCTGCGGATAAAGCGCGTAGGACTCACGTCCCATATCCAGCCGCGCCTTCGAGCCGTGGAACTGGTTCATTTGATCGTTGGCCGGCGCATAGTGCATGG
>Ga0187817_10001755_pt1 | contig 10851 bp, 9 predicted proteins | sample NC_wetland_sal_i_17_FD_132431 | JGI IMG/M metagenome (GOLD analysis project Ga0187817, IMG submission 132431) | Wetland sediment microbial communities from Neuse River Estuary, North Carolina, USA - SO4_2 | ecosystem: Environmental > Aquatic > Freshwater > Wetlands > Sediment | place: USA: North... | reverse complement strand
GGCGGCCGGCTGGTCATCTGCTACAAGACCAGCTACACCGAGGATCCCATGTACGGGAAGGACAACGCGCTGGTCACCAGCGACTGGCGCGAACCGCCGGTGCCCGACCCCGAGTCCTCGCTGATCGGCACCATCTACGAGGGCTACCCGGCCACCGCGGCCTACCAGCTGGTAGCCCCGGACAGCTGGCTATTCGCCGGGACCGGGGTGGCCGCCGGGGCCCGCTTCGACAACCTGGTCGGCATCGAGTACGACCGGGTCAACCCCGCCTACCCCGTACCCCGGCCGATCCAGGTGCTGTCCCACTCGCCGCTGGTCTGCCAGGGCGCCCGCAGCTTCGGCGATTCCGCCTACTACACGCACTCCGGCGGGGCCGGGGTGTTCAACTCGGGCACCATGCGCTGGGTGGAGGCGATCTACGGTGACCGCCCGCACGGCATCGGCGGCCGGACGCCCGCCTTCGTCAAGCAGGTGACGACGAACCTGCTCCGCGCGTTCGCCGACGGGCCCGCCGCGGCGAAGTACCCCGCCCGCGACAACCTGGAGGCGATGCACGAGTACGTCGGCGACCCCATCGGCAACCCGGCGAACCTGCAGTGACCGGCCCGTGCTCAGTGCCCGCAGCCGCGGCGGTCAAGGAAGCATGACTAGCTCGAGGCGTCAGGCGGTCAGGCCGGCGTCGAGCGGGATGACCGCACCGGTGAGGGCACCGGAGTCGGGCCCGCAGAGCCACGCTATGGCCGCCGCGACCTCGCCGGGCTCGAGCAGCCGGCGGAGCAGCGCCTGGGCGGCGAAGGTCTCCTGGTCGGGTAGGTCGTAGACGGCGGCGCTGGCGGCGAGCATAGGCCCGCGGGTAGATCCGGGGCAGACGACGTTCGCCGTGACCCCGGTGCCGGCCAGGTCGGCGGCCAGAGCGCGGACGTAGCTGACCACCGCACCCTTGGCCGCGGAGTAGGCAGCGAGGTGCGGCATGGCGCGCAGCGCCGCCGCCGATGAGACCGCGACGAACCGGCCGGCCCCGGCCTCGATCATCGGCGGCACGCACACGTCGGCCAGGTGGCGGACGCCGAACAGGTTCACCCGCAGCATGAGCTCGAAGGCGTCGTCGGGTATCGCCCAGGCCGTGTCCCCTCTGATCGTGCCGGCCGCCGTGACCACAGCGGACGGGACCCGCCCGGCCAGCAGGTCCCGCAGCTTGCCGCGTACCGAGCCGTCGCCGACGTCGGCGATGAGCTCGCCGACGGACTCCGCGCCGGCCGTGAGGCAGTCCCGGGCTACCGCGGCCAGGTCCTCGGGGCCGGGCATCGGGTAATCCGCGGCTGGCTGCGGCGCGCAGGCGTCCACCAGCAGCAGCGACCAGCCGTCACCGGCCAGTCGCCTGGCCAGCGCCGCCCCGATCCCGCGGGCCGCGCCCGTCACCACGGCCAGCTGTTCGGTCACGCTCGCTCCCTGTCTGTCATGCAGGCCTCCCCGCGAGGAACCGGTCCATTGCGGCGGTCAGGCCGACCACTAGACGCCCGAGCAGCCGCTCGCCTTCGGCGGCCGACGCGCCGGCCGGGTCGCCGAGCACCCCGTTCGCGCTCACGGCGCGTACCCCTCGCTCACGCAGCAGCGGGAGGATCTGCTCGAGCGGGCGGACATCGCCCCGCTCGGCCGCGTCCAGCCGTACCGCTCCGGGGTCCAGCGCGAGCATGACCGAGGTCTCGGACCGGCCGGCGTGTGCGTCACCACCCGGCAGCGCCGCGTGCCAGGCCAGGCAGGCGCGTCCCTCGTAGCGCAGCCGTCCGACGGCCGCCTCGACCGCGGTGACGTTCCCGCCGTGCCCGTTGACCAGCAGCAGCGCCGACCAGTGATGGCTGGCGTGCCTGCCCAGCTCGATCAGGCAGGCGGCCAGCGCCTCGGAGCCGATGGACAGGGTGCCGGGGAAGGCGGCATGCTCGCCGCTCGCCCCGACGGGCAGCGGCGGCGCCAGCGCCACGCCCGGACGTCCGGCACACGCACGCCGCGCCACAGCCACGGCGATCCGCGTGTCGGTGTCGAGCGGCAGATGCGGTCCGTGCTGCTCCAGGGAGCCGACCGGCACCACGAGCAGCTGCCGGGAGCTGCGTTCCACCATCGGCCAGTGCGCCCGCGCCAGCTCGAATGCCCCGGGCTCGGATGCTCCGGGCTCGGATGTGGGCGCGTCCGACATGCGGCCATGTTAGCGGCGCAGCAGGGTGGTGAACCCCGGGGTTCACCACGCTCGGGATTGCGCCCAGGGGGTGCTGAAGGCGGCGCTGAGTTGGCGCATCGCGGCGTCGAGCAGCGCGCCGAGCTCGGCGTTCTCGTCGTCCAGCCACTGCTCGTAGGCGGCGACGGCGACGCCGAGGACGGCGTACGCGATGGCCTGCGGCGCCAGGGCGTCCGGGCGCTGGCCGGTGCGTTCGGCGACGAATTCAGCGATCACCTCGCGCCAGGCGGCAAAGCGCAGGGTGGAATGGGCCAGCAGCGCCGGGACCCGGAGGATGAGCTCCATCCGCCGCCGGTGCCGCGGGATCTGGTCGGGCTCGACCTTATTGAAGTCGACCAGCGCCACCCGGATGGCATCCATCAGCTGGACGTCGCCCGGGCAGGCCTTGAGGCGGGCTCGCATACGCTCGAGTTCCACCTCGAACATGCCCCATGGGATGTCGTTCTTGGAAGGGAAGTAGCGGAAGAACGTCCGGCGCCCAATGCCCGCCGCCATCGCGATGTCCTCGACCGTGGTCTGCTCGAACCCGTTCGCCTCGAATAGCTCGAACGCGACGTGCTCCAGCTCGGCCTGGGAGGTCACGCGCCGACGTCCTGGCTGTCCGCCCCCGTCCGCCGACTCGCCCGGGGAGGTGCCAGGCGCCGCCGCCGCCGACATCGTTCACCACCACCCCGCTCATCACGACCGGCCGTCTGGGGGCCATCTTAGCCCGTGAACCTTGCTTGGTGGCACTCGGTGCCGTTACGATGACACCCAGTGCCACGAGGCAGGAGGTACTCATGAGCGACCACGTGACCGTTCCGCCGTCCGCGGCAGATCATGACGAGGCCGAGCCGCTCGCCGCCGAGGAACTTCTGGTCGAGGAAGTCTCGATCGACGGCATGTGCGGTGTCTACTGAGCTAACGCCCCAGGTCACCACGACCTTCGACCTGGACCGCCCCTGGCGTCTCGACGCTCGCGCCGCGATCCGCCCCGAACCGTTCGGCGCCATGCTCTACCACTTCGGTACCCGTAACCTCTCCTTCCTCAAAAGCAAGACACTCCTCAGCGTCCTCAGGAACCTAGCGGATAAGCCCACCGCCCGTGCCGCTTGCACCGCGGCAGGCGTAACCGAGTCCGAGCTGCCGACCTACGCGCGCGCGCTCTCCATCCTGGCCAGCTCGAACATGATCATCCCGGCCGGTCCTCCGTCGCTGCGGCGCACGGCCGAGCCGGTGTCACCGCCGGCGTTCCGTCGGACTGCCGGCGAGGACACCAGCCCCGCCGGGTGTCGTCCGGATAAAAGCGGCCGCTTGACCGATATGTTCGAGGCCGGGCTGACTTCTCCCATCTGCCTGACCTGGGAACTTACCTACGCGTGCAACCTGGCGTGCGTGCACTGCCTGTCCAGTTCGGGCCGCCGGGATCCGCGTGAGCTGACCACCGCCGAGGCCAAGACGGTCCTCGACACCCTGCAGCGGATGCAGGTGTTTTACGTCAACATCGGCGGCGGCGAGCCGACGGTCCGCCCGGACTTCTGGGACCTGGTGGATTACTCCACCACCCATCAGGTGGGCGTCAAGTTCTCCACGAACGGGATCAAGCTCGACGCCACGGCCGCACACAGGCTCGCCGCCAGCGACTACATCGACGTGCAGATCTCGCTGGACGGGGCCACGGCCGACGTCAACGACGCGGTACGCGGTATCGGGTCGTATGAGACGGCCACCCGGGCCATGGCGAACCTGGCCGCCGCCGGATTCCGCGGCTTCAAGGTCTCCGTGGTGATGACCAGGCACAACGTCTCACAGCTCGACGCGTTCAAGCAGCTCGCCGATGATCACGGCGCGCAGCTGCGGCTGACCAGGCTTCGCCCGTCGGGCCGCGGCGCCGACGTGTGGCCCGAACTGCACCCGACCGCCGGGCAGCAGCGGGAGCTCTACGACTGGCTGGCCGCCCACGGCGACCGTGTGCTCACCGGTGACTCGTTCTTCCATCTGTCGCCGTACGGGAAGCCGCTGCCCGGCCTGAACATGTGCGGGGCGGGCCGCGTGGTCTGCCTCATCGACCCCGTGGGCGACGTGTACGCCTGCCCCTTTGCCATTCACGAGAACTTCCTGGCCGGGAACGTCCGGCAGCCTGGGGGGTTCGAAACGGTGTGGCGGGAGTCCCCGCTGTTCGCCGACCTGCGCCAGCCGCAGACCGGGGGAGCTTGCCGGTCGTGCGGGTCGTTCGATTCATGCCGCGGCGGCTGCATGGCCGCCAAGTTCTTCACCGGCTTGCCGCTCGACGGGCCTGACCCGGAGTGCGTGCGGGGCCACGGCGAGGCTGCCCTGGCCGTCGTCCCGTACGGGGGTACCGCCGGCCCGCCTCGCCCGGCCGTCGACCATTCGCACCGCCGGGTCCCGGTGACGATCGGCCGCCGCCCGCCCGAGCGCGCCTGCGATGAGGACCCGCTAGCGGGTTCGCCGAACACCGATACCGGTGACACAGAGTGTCAGCGGCACCACTCGTACTAATCTTGGTTGGTGGCGATGGGCCTGAGACCGGATCAGCTGGTGGCGATGGACCCGGGCCCGGATCACGAGCCGGCTCCAGCCGGGCTCGGCCTGCGCCCGGACCCAGGCTCGCGCCTGCTGGCCAGGGGAACGATGCTGGTCGGCGGTTACCCGGTCCGGGTGCTGCGGCTTACGCCGGCCGGCGCTCGTCACGTGGCCGGCTGGTGGTCCGGGGCGCCGGTGCCGGACAGCCCGAAGGCCCGCACGCTGGCCCGCCGTCTGCTTGACACCGGTATCGCACATCCGGTGCCGGCCGTTGGCACCCTGGGCCTCGGTGACGTCACGGTAGTGATCCCGGTGCGCGATCGGGAGACCGAGCTGACTCGCTGCCTGGCCGGGCTGGCCCGGATGCCGCCGGTGATCGTGATCGATGACGGTTCCCGCGATCCGGCCGCGATAGCGCGGGTCGCGTCGGGTGCAGGTGCGCGCGTCCTGCGCCGCGCCGTGAACGGCGGGCCAGGGGCGGCCAGGAACACGGGCCTGGCCGCGGCGAACACACCGCTGGTCGCGTTCCTCGACTCCGACTGCGTCCCAGGCCCCGGCTGGCTTGACGCGCTGTTGCCGCACTTCGCGGACCCGGCGGTGGGCGCGGTCGCGCCGCGTATCGTGCCCGATGAACCTGGGCGTACCTGGCTGGCTCGGTACGAGGGGGCCAGTTCCACGCTGGACATGGGCGCGCGGGCGAGTATCGTCCGGCCGGGTTCGCGCGTCCCCTATGTGCCCGGCGCGGCCCTGGTGGTGCGGCGAGCCGCGGCGGGGACCGGATTCACCGAGACCATGCGGGTCGGGGAGGACGTCGACTTCGTCTGGCGGCTGGCCGCGTCTGGCTGGCGGGTCCGCTACGAGCCGGCCGCCACCATGCGGCATCAGCACCGGGTGCGGCTGCCCGAGTGGTTCGCCCGCCGGAAGGACTACGGCACCTCGGCCGCGATCCTCGAGCAGCGTCACCCGGGGACGGTGCGCCCGCTCTATGTATCAGGCTGGACCGCCCTGACCTGGCTGGCGGCCGCGGCGGGTCGCCCGGTGGCCGCCCTCGCCTGCACCGGCGTGGGCATCACGCTGCTCGCCCGGCGCCTCGCGCAGGTCACCGGCGAGGACTGGCTCCGGCCGACGGCCCGGACCGCCTGGCCGCTGGCGGCGCGGCTGGCCGGAGGCGGGACGCTCGCCGCGGGCCGGCCGCTGGGCAGCGCCATCTCCCGGACCTGGTGGCCGGTGGCGCTGCCGACCGCGCTGGCCGTGCGCCGGATGAGATGGCCGCTGGCCGTGCTGGTCGTCGCGCCGCCGCTGCTGGACTGGCTCGACCGGCGGCCGCCGCTCGACCCGGCGCGCTACGTCGCCGCCCGGCTGCTCGACGACATCGGGTACAGCCTCGGAGTCTGGCAGGGCTGCGCCGAACGGCGGACCGTCCGGCCGCTGCTGCCCCGGCTGGGGAGCCGTCAGTTGGACACGCCGCGGGCGAATTCGGCCGGGACGATGATGTCGTCGGGGCACAGGTCGTGAACAGAAGGCCGGCCGAGCGCGAGCAGCGTGGAGTCGATACCGTCCCGTAGCAGGTCGAAGACGTTCTTCACGCCCGCCGAACCGTTGGCGGCCAGCCCCCACAGGTAGGCACGGCCGATCATGACCGCCCGGGCGCCGAGCGCCACAGCCTTGACCACGTCGCTGCCCCGCCGGATCCCGCCGTCCAGCAGGACCTCGAGCTGGGTCCCGACGGCGTCGGCCACCGCGGGCAGCGCCCGGATGGAGGCGGGGGTGCCATCCAGGTTGTTGCCGCCATGATTGGACACCGAGATGGCGGTGGCGCCGATATCCACGCAGCGGCGCGCCTCGTCGGCCCGCATCACGCCCTTGACCAGGAATGGGCCGCCCCATTGCTCGCGCAACCAGGCCAGGTCCGCCCAGCTGGGCGGTGGGGTCTGCATCCACTCGCCGTAGACGCCGAAGAACGTCGGCGCCGGCTCGCCGGGCGCCGCCATGTTCGGCACGGTGAGGTCGGGCAGGCCGCCGCCGCGCAGCCACCGGAGGACATAACCCGGCCGGGTCAGGCCCTCCGGAGCGAGCCGCACGATGGTGCGCAGGTCCATCTTCTCCGGGATCGCCGGGCTGCCCCAGTCCCGCCCGGTGGAGAACGACCAGTCCAGGGTGACGATCAGGGCCTTGGCCCCGGCCCGGCGGGCCCGCTCGATCCGCTGCAGGATCGTGTCGTTGTCCCCTGACCAGTAGACCTGGAAGAACAGCTTCGGGTTCGCGGCCGCGACGTCCTCTACCGGCATGCTGGCGAAGGAGCTCAGGCCCAAGGCCGTGCCCGCCTCGGCCGCCCCGCGCGCCACTCCGACCTCGCCCTCCGGGTGCACGGCCTGCACTCCGGTCGGGGACGCGATCACCGGCAGCGAGATCTCCTGCCCGAGGACCGAGGTGACCAGCTGGCGAGTCGCGGGCAGGTCGGCGACGTGCGGTGGGGTAAACCGCAACTCGCTGAACGCGGCGACGTTGTCCCGCAGCGTGATGCCCTGCTCCGTACCGGCCACCAGCGACAGGTACACCGACCTCGGCAGGTGCCGACGGGCCCGCCGGCGCGCCTCCTCGACCGTCTCGAACCATTCGCGGGTGCTTGCCATCGGTTCTCCCTCGCCCGGTCGGACTGCCTGCCTGCCTGAAGGCCTCATTTTGGCACTCAGTGCTGTAATTATCCAGCCCTTCGCCGGGCCGTAGTATCCACGATCATGTCCGCGAACGATTCGGGTGAGGGATTCCCGCCGGACGGCCATCCTGACCGGCTCCGGTGGAACGCCAGGTACGCCAGCGGGTTCATGCCGTCCTTCACTCCGCACCCACTCGCGGTCCGGGCGCTGGCCATGGACCTGCCGCACGGCCCGGTGGCCGACCTGGCCTGCGGCCCGTCCGGCTCCGCGCTGCTAGCCGCGGCCCGAGGGCGGCGAGTCATCGCGGTGGACATCTCGGAGCTGGCCCTCGGCATGCTCGGTGATGAGGCCCGACGACGCGGCCTGGACCACCTGATCGCCCTCATCCACGCGGATCTCGCCGCCTGGCCGCTCCGGCCGTGTTCGCATGCGCTCGTGCTGTGTACCGGCTTCTGGGCTCGTGACGTCTTCGTCACGGCGGCCGAGGCGGTGAGGGCCGGCGGCCTGCTCGGCTGGGAGGCGTTCACGGCCGAGGCCTGGCGGGAGCGGCCGGATCTGTCCCCGGACTGGTGCCTAGCGCCCGGAGAGCCCGCGTCGCTGCTCCCGTCGGGCTACGCCGTACTCGACGGGCATGACCGGCCGGACCGCCAAGGGCTCATGCGAAGGCAGTTGCTGGCCCGCCGTCAGTAGGCTCGATTCCGATGACACAGTCTTCGACGCTGCGGTGCCGGTTATGGCCAGGTACCGGTTCGCTGATCTGCTGCGGCGCCCGCTTGCCGTGGCGCCCATGGCCGGCGGCCCGTCGACCACCGAACTGGTGATCGCCGCGGCCGACGCCGGAGCGCTCGGCTTCCTGGCCGCCGGGTACAAGACGCCTGCCGCGATGGCCGGCGAGATCGCCGCCGTGCGCGCCGCCACCTCAGAACCCTTCGGGGTTAACGTCTTCGTCCCCGGCGCCCGATGTGCGGATCGCGCGGCGCTGGACCGGTACCTCGGCTCCCTGCGCACCTCCGGGCCGCTGGGCGACGGCACCTGGGACGACGATGGCTTCGACGGCAAGGTCGCGGCGCTGCTGGCGGATCCGCCCGCGGTCGCCAGCTTCACCTTCGGCTGCCCTCCCGCCGAGGTGATCAGGGCCCTGCAGGACGCAGGCAGCCGGGTCATGGTCACCGTGACCAGCCCGGGCGAGGCGGCCCTTGCCGCCGCGGCCGGCGCGGACGCACTGTGTGTCCAGGGTTACGAGGCCGGCGCCCACCGCGGAACGTTCGCCAACGACGACGAGCCCGGGCGAGACTACGGCCTGCTGTCGCTGATCGGCGAGGTAGCCGGGGTCACCGGCCTACCGCAGATCGCGACCGGGGGCATCATGAGCCCGCGCCAGGTCCAGGCCGTCATCGTGGCCGGGGCCGTGGCCGCCCAGTGCGGCACGGCCTTCCTGCGCTGCCCGGAGAGCGGCGCCCATCCGCGGTACAAGGCGGCGCTGGCCGACCCGCGCTACACCGCCACCACCATGACCCGGGCCTTCAGCGGACGGCTGGCCCGCGGACTGGTCAACCAGTTCATCCGCGATCACCCTGGCGCACCCGCGGCCTACCCGGAGATCAACAACGCGACGCGCCCGCTGCGGGCGGCGGCGGCCGCCCGCGGTGACGCGGAGCAGATGTCGTTGTGGGCCGGGCAGGGTTACCGGTCGGCGACCGCACTGCCAGCCGGCGAGATCATCGAACGACTGAGCGCGACGCCATAACGAGGACGCCTGCTGGCGGTGGGCCCACTGCGTGATGTCGCGGCGCTCGATGGCGGCCGCCAGCAGGTCACCGAACGAGTCGGGGGTACAGGCGAAGGCGGGAACGCCCAGCTCAGCCACTGCGGCGGCGACCTGGTGGTCGTAGCTCGGCGCGCCCTCGTCGGACAGCGCCAGCAAGACGATCACCCGGGTGCCCGCGGCGGTCAGGTCCGCGACCCGGCGCAGCATCTCGCCGGTATTGCCGCCCTCGAACAGGTCGCTGACCAGGATGAGGATCGTGCTGGCCGGGCGGGCGATCAGCCGCTGGCAGTAGGCCAGGGCGCGGTTGATGTCGGTGCCGCCGCCCAGCTGAATTCCGAACAGGACGTCCACCGGGTCGCTGAGATTCTCGGTCAGGTCGACGACCGACGTGTCGAAGGCGACCACCGATGTGCGCAGGGACCGGATCGACGCCAGCACCGCGCCGAACACCCCGCCGTAAACCACCGACGAGGCCATCGAGCCGCTCTGGTCCAGGCAGACGATGACTTCACGCGCCACGGCCTGCTGCTTCCTGGCGTAGCCGACCAGCCGTTCCGGCACGACGGTCCGGTGCTCAGGCAGGTAGTTCCGCAGGTTGACACGGATGGTGCGGTCCCAGTCGATGTCGGCCGGGCGCCTCGGCCTGCTCGTGCGGCTCGCCCGGTTCAGCGCGCCGGTGACCGCCGAACGGGTCCGCTGAGCCAGCCGCCGCTCCAGGTCCCTGGTCACGGTGCGCACCACGGCGCGGGCCGAATCCCGCGCCTGCTCGGGGAGCACCCGGCTCAGCGACAGCAGGGTCCCGACCAGGTGGACGTCGGGCTCGACCGCGTCGAGCATCTCGGGCTCAAGCAGCAGCCGGGTCAGGCCGAGCCGCTCGATCGCATCCTTCTGCATCACCTGGACCACGCTGACCGGGAAGAACGTACGGATATCGCCGAGCCAGCGGGCTACCCGCGGGGCCGACGCGCCCAGGCCGGCCTGGCGCTTCCCGCTGGGCTCCAGGCCTGGGCTCTCCTCGGAGTCGTACAAGGCACCGAGCGCGGCATCGATCCGCGCATCATCGCCGCTCAGCGACACCCCGGTCCCGTCCGCGGCACCTAGCACCAGCCGCCAGCGCCGCGTCCGCTCATCGTGACCGGTGCTCATGGCGCAGGCACCGAAGGAGCGCGCAGACCCAGGATCGCGGCCACGGCCCGCACCGCGCTCGCCGCCCGGTCCTCATCCAGGTCGTCGTCCGCCGACGCAGCCATTATCGGCGGCCGGCCGCTCCCGTCCAGCCGGGCCGCCTTGTCTCCGATGGCCCGCCGCTCGGGCGGCGCGAACTCGCCGAAGGTACGCCGCAGCGCGGGCAGCACGGCGGCGAAGGCGTCGGCGCTCAGGCCGGCCAGCCAGCCGTCGGCCAGGCTGAGCAGCTTGTCATCATGCAGGAGAAGCAGGCCACTGCCGGCCAGGAACCCCTCGGCCCAGCCTGCCGCGGCCGCGGCGTGGGCGGCGGCCGATAGCTCGCGCGACATCCGGATCGCCGCATCGTCCGTCGTCAGCCGTCCCGCGTCGAGCAGCAGCCTGGTCAGCCGGCCGGAGATCAGCGGGGGACACCGACGGGCCGGAGGGCTCAGCCCTCCCAAGGGGGGTTCGGGGGGATGGGTCCCCCCCAAGGGGGGTTCGGGGGGATG
>Ga0187817_10001754_pt1 | contig 10854 bp, 4 predicted proteins | sample NC_wetland_sal_i_17_FD_132431 | JGI IMG/M metagenome (GOLD analysis project Ga0187817, IMG submission 132431) | Wetland sediment microbial communities from Neuse River Estuary, North Carolina, USA - SO4_2 | ecosystem: Environmental > Aquatic > Freshwater > Wetlands > Sediment | place: USA: North... | reverse complement strand
TCATCAATGGCCGCGGCGAGCATACGGATGGAGCCGAGGAAGAGCTCGCGGTTTTCGGAGGCGGCCTGTTTGAGGCGCTCGACGAACTCCTCGATGTCGCCCGCCATGTTGTTGAAGGTTTCGGCGAGCTCGCTGATTTCGGCGGCGCCGCGAACTTCGGCGCGCTCGTGGAATTCGGCGCGGCTGATGGCGCGCGTGGATTCCACCAGGCCGCGGATGGGCCGCGTGATGCCTTCGGCAAACAGATACCCGACCATGAGGGCCACAAAGCTCACGACAAGAACGAAGCGGAGTGCCTGCGCGGTCAGCTCCGTCACGCCGGCGTCTATGCGGGCGGCGTCGAGGCTGCGCTGCGCGATCACCGCCCAGCGAAGCTCCGGGATCGTGCTGTAGGTTCCGATCATTTCCACCGGGCGGCCTTTGCCGGTCAACGCGAATTGCATCGTTGTGGTGGTGCGCAGTTCCTGGGGCAAATCCTTGAATTGCCTCACCAGCGGCGAATCCGGGGAGAGGTCCTGTCCGGGAACCACGGCGCGCGGATCGGGATACGCGATCACGCGCCCGTGGATGTCCACGATGTAGACGGTGCGGTCGCGCACGCTGGCATCGCGGATGCGGCCGACGAGATTCTCGATCGAAACAGCCGCGGCGAACATGCCCGTGAACTGCCCGTCCGAAAGCAGCGGCACGGACATCACCAGCGCCGGACGGCTATTCTGGCCGAGCGCGAAAGGCGCGCTGACGAAATTGAGCCCCTGGATGCTGGCCGTGAAGGCTCGCTGCAGCTCCGCCTGGACAAAGGGGTCCTGGTTGGCCGGAAAGCTGCCGGCGGATTGCCCCTTGGCCTCGCGGCTGACCGCGGTGACATAGAGAATGTCGGGATTATTTTCGACGAAATTCTGAAGCAGCCGGGAAATTTGCGGAGCGTGCGATGGGTCGTCCACGTCCTGGATCCAGCCCGTGAGCGCCAGAACCTGGCGCTGGCTGGAAAGCTGCCCTTGGACACCCTGCTCGAATTGCAGCGCGTCACTGGCCAGCGAGCGCGTGATTTCGCTCTGCTGGACGCGCTCGGTGTCCTGGAGCTTTTCCTCGCTCAGGCGCAGCACCTGGCGATGGTAGAGCCAGAGCGGGGTGACGCTGACGAGCAAGAGTGCTCCCAGAACAATCCAGAGAATGCGCAGGCGACCGGGATTGGGCTGGGCGGCGATGGGCATAGAAATCCTTCTAAAAGGCTAGCGAACTGGGCTCAGGGGGACAACTGGCCGAAAGGACGGGGGGTGGCCGAAACGGCACTAAGGGGCAGCTTGGGAGATTTGAATGGCGCACCCGCCCGTCCCGCCGGAAGTGGGGCAGAGCTGATCGGAGAGAGGGGTGTAGTAAATGTTCGAAGCGCCTCCGAACGAGGAGATATTGTCTATGATGATCGCGCTCGTGCCGCCGGCTTCGGGAGTCGCGCCCGTGGGCGTGGTGCTGGAGGAGATGGTTCCGCTGGTCACGTCGAAGCCCATCACGCACCCGCCGCCAGAGCAGCCTGCGGGCTCGCCAAAGCTGAGCACGCCCAGGAAGATATAGTCGTGCGTGCCGGTATAGATTTCAGTGATCGGAAGCGTCGCGGAGAACATGCCGTTATCGTAGTTCGCGCTCACGACCGGGCCCGCGACGGGCGTGGCGCTCATTGCGTTGGAGGTGATCGAGATCTGGTAGAGAGTATTGTCCTCCGGGCCGGTGTTGCCAACGACGTAGAGATGGCCGGTGGGGCTCGCGCCGTTGCTGGAGGTCAAATATTCGTCATCGAACGCGCCGGACATGAGAAATTGATAGCCGGGTCCCACCTGCGTTTCCACGCCGCTGCTGCCCGAGCTGAAATTCACGGGGAACTGGAACACGCCGCTGCATGGCACGTCCGTGCCGCAGTTGGAGGGCGAGCCGAAGGCGCCGTCGGCGCCCACGAAGGCGTATACCATGCCCGCGCTCGAATCCACCAGCGGCGCGTCCACGATGCCGAAAATAAAATCGAGCCTGGCGGATTTGGCTGCCACGGCGCCCGACGACGCCTTCACGGAATACAAATAGCCGCACGGCGTGCCCGCGGTGGCGCAATTCGAGGTCAAATTCTGCAGATAATCGGCGACGAAAACATTGCCGGAACCTTGATCGAAAATGGGCGCGCCGAGCGCGGCTCCGCTGACGGAAACGGGCCAGGGGCTCGCGGCTTCCGCGGGCATCAGTCCGGTGAAGACGCCGGTGAATTTGTGGAGCTTGCCGCTATCGTCGCCCACGTAGATGGTGTCCGAACCGTAGTCGCAGAAGACGGAGGAGGCAGTGTCGTTCGCGCCGCCGCTGAAGTTCAGCGTGAGCGAACAGGGCGCCATGCACGAGCGGTAACTCGACGCGGACTCGGCCGTCGGAGTGCCAGGGGAGCCGGCCGATTCCGACGCGGAGGCCTTCCATTTCAAGATCACCAGGCTGGCGGAGCCGCCCGAGGCGGTTTGCGCGAAGGCCACTTGCGTGCCGTCGAGGGAAAGCACCACGGAGGTGACGATCGTGCCGCTGGTGTTATAGGCCCAGTAGGTGGAAGGCACGGGAACCGTGCAGCCGGTGTAGAGATTGTCGTAGGTAATGATGCTCGCCTGCGTGCCCGATCCCGCAAGACGCGTGTTGTAGACGACGAAGTCGGGCTGCGTCGCATTGCCGCAATTGGCGCCGCCGATGGCGAAGGAAAATTTCGCCGGGGCCATGCCCAAGCCGACCGTCGCGCCGCTGTCCATATCCTCGCTCCAATCAGTGTGCAGCGAATTGCGCCTCTGGCGGCGGCCACGGTCGTTGCGATCATGCCTGGGGAATTGCTGAAAAAGGCTCTTGGGCGCCAGGGAGAGGCCGCGAGGGAGATGGTCCCTTTGCAGGCGCACAACGGGCGCGGTGACATCCTGTGGCGCCTCGTCATCCGCGTCAGGCTCGGCCTCGGGCCGCAGCACGAGTTTGCCGGGTTTCAGAGCAGCGTTGGCCGCCGCGGCGCGCTTGGCATGTTGCAAGATGTAGCGGTCACTGCCGGCAACCTTCAGCCACTGGTCGTAGGTTCCGTTGCGGAGGGCATCCGCGGCCGTGCCGGGATTCGAGAAGACCAGGTGGTGATGTGTCCAATCGTCCGGGCCTTGCATTGTGCCGAAGAAAGGCCCCTGCGCGGAGACAGGCGCGGCGAACGAAAACGCCATCGCCACTAGGGCGCAGCCGGCGTAACGGACAAATAGGAATGTCATACTTCTTTTCATTGGCGCTCGGTCGCGGAACGAAAGAGAAGTACTTCCCTCTGCCAGCACTCTCGCGATTCAGATACGCATACTACCACTGAGGACTGAAAACCAGGTTATACGCATTGACCGTGCCGATGCCTGTGGCAAAGTCCCAGCCGGCCGCGGCCGGAAATGCCGGCTGATAGCCGGTCCCAGCGCTGACCGCGGAAGTGGCGGAACACGTAGCGCCGCTCCCCGAGCCGCCCGTGAGCGTGCAGATGGGATTGGTGACGTAGCCCGCGCCCGCTGCGGTGAGCGTGACGCCCGTGACGGTGCCTCCCGACACGGTGACCGTGCAGGTGGCTTGCACTCCGCCGCCATAGCCCGCGTAAGCCGAAGAATCGTCGGGCGCGGAAATGGAGCAGCCGGGGGCGCTGGTGTAGCCGCTGCCGCCGCTCGTCACCGTGAGACTAGTAATGGCACTCGTGTTGAGGACGCCATTCGTGCCGGATGGATCGTAGCAATTGTTGCTTCCGGTGCAGTTCACGTCCATGTCGCCTTGGGTGATGTCGTAAAAGACGCAGGTGGTGGAGAGGCCGCGGCGCAGGATCGGCTGCGTACTGGAATTGCAGTTGGTGTTGCCGCTGGACCCATATTCGCTTTTTGCGATGGCATAGTAAACGGGGTTCGGATTGCCCTGGCGCGAGGCGGTTTTCTGGTTCACGAGTGCTTGGATGCCCGCCAGGATGGGCGATGCGAACGATGTTCCGCCCGCTCCGCTCCAGCCGCTGGGGGAGTCTGTGCACGGCGTTCCTCCGCGATTTCTGTCGGAATAACAGAAGACGTAGTAATGCCCCCACACGCCATTGGCGGCGAAGAGCGAGACGTCGGGAAGATCACGCACGCCATCATTCGGATTGCCAACGAGACCGGATTGCCAGGCTGGTTTCGCATATCCCGCGCAGGTTCCGCTGACCACGTCGGTCGTGGACGGTGTTCCCGTGGCGCAGCCGCTGGGACCGCCGCTGCCGGAAGCCGTGGTGATGAGGCCGTCGGTCTGTGCCGTGGTCGTGTTGCAAAAGCCCGATGAGCCGTAGGTCGTGGGATCGCCCAAGTAAGAGGCGAGCAACACGCTGGCGCAAGAGTCGTTCCAGGGAATTTCGGGTACATAGAATTTCGCGGACTCGAACGTGGAACTATTCGTGGAACTCCAGTAGGTGCTGTTTTCATTGAGGTAGCTGTCTTCGAAATCGGTGCCGCCGACAGCGACGTTGTATGGAGTGGAAGCGAATCCGCTGACGGAAATTCCGTTCACGGACATGGCCTGATCGGCATCACAACTGGCCGCGCCTTCGTCCCCGGCGGAGACGAACATGGAGACACCCTCGGAATCGGCTTGCTGGTAGGCGGAATTGTAAGCCGCGTTGGCTGCCGCGCCATTATTCGGTTCGCAATCGCCGTAGCTAATGCTCACGATGGGGGGCGGCGGCGGGCTGTTGAGCAGATTTTGCAGGGCAATCAGGCCGCCGAACGTGGCTGTATTGGCGCAAGAGGCCAGCTCAATGGCCGCATTCGGAGCGGCGGCGCTTGAATATTCCGCATCGAGGATGGCCTCACCATCATCCGCGTTCGTTCGCGGATTCGTGCAGCCGCCCGGATGGACCTGCGTGAAACTGCCCGAGGTGTATTGGGAAAGCCCGAAGGTCGCCCGGAAGGTAGTCCAATCGGTTGTGGAGAACACATTGGTGTCCTCAATTACGACGATGGTCTGCCCCTGTCCGGAAAATCCCTGGCTGAAGAGCGGATTCAGGTTATAGATCACCGCTAGATCGCCGGGCACGACCAGATATTCACCCGCGCTGGCAGTGAAAGCAGAGCGCGGCATCATCTTCGGTCGCGGCTCGAAATCGTGCATGGAAACGATTCCGGCGATGAACGGAGCGAGCGCCGCGGGAATCTGGGGATCGTTCATATTCGCGAAGTGACGCACGCCTTTGACGTCGAGGTAGTGAATCCGCACTTGAAACGCCTCGCGCACCTGGGCCGCTGTCGCGGAAATATCGATCAGCATGCGGTTAGGATAGACAAGATTGACGCGGATTCCGTGGGATTCGAGCCAGCGCGTGATGACCTGGATTTCACTTTCGGCGAGGCCGTAGGTTTCACCAAACTCGGCGGGCGTGAGCCATTGGTGGAAATTGGGCGAGGCGTGATCGTGGAGCTGAGCGATGTAAGCCTCGAGGGCCTGCTCCTGCTCGGGCGAGCGCTTCAACTGGAGGAACATGTGGTCGAGCGCGAAATTCTCGGGAACGGCGCCGCGATCGTTGGCTGCAGTCGCCTCGGGGCGCGTGTTGCCGCGCAGCGTGACGCGCCGCGATTCGTCAATTCCTTGCAGGGGCGAGGGTTTTTGCGCCGAGGGAGGCGCGGCGCTCGCGGCCCTCACAGAAAAAAAGGGATGCAGCGCAAATACGAGCGTTGCGAGGCACGCCGCCAACAAAGCCATGGCAATCTTGCGGATCATTTGTGTTTGCCTTAGATGGAACCGCACGCCGCGCGGGATGCTTTCCGCGGCGTTCGCCTGCGGATTAGTGTAGCACGCGATGCGCGGGCATCCCGGGGTTGTGCCGGAATGCTCAACGGGACTGCGGAAGCAGTAATCGGGCGCCTATTTTGCGCCGTAAGCGGCGAGGTACCACTGCCAGGTGCGTTTCAGCCCTTCTTCGAAGGAGACGCGAGGCTCGTAGCCGAGCACCGTGCGCGCGAGCGAAATATCGGCTTGCGAGTGGCGAATATCGCCCGGGCGAGGCGCATCGTACTTTGCCTGAATTTTCTTCCCGGCAATTGTTTCCAGCAGCCTCAAAACTTGATCCAGCGTGATGCGCGCACCGGTGCCGCCGTTGAAGACCATGCCGGAAGCGCCGCTGGCTTCACAGGCGCGCAGGGTTTCGTCCACGACGTTCTCTACATAAGTGAAATCGCGCGACTGTTCGCCATCGCCATAAACGACGGGCGGCTGCCCCTGGATCGCGGCGAGCATGAAGCGGGAAAGCACGCCGGAATATTGCGACGAGGGGTCCTGCCGCGGGCCAAACACGTTGAAGTAGCGCACGCTGGCGTTCTCCAGGCCGTAGACACGGCCGAAGACCTGCGCGTAAAGCTCGCCCGTGTATTTCGCGACGCCATAGGGCGAAAGCGGCTCGGGGCGCATGGTTTCGGCCTTCGGGAGCGCGGGCGATTCGCCGTAAGCGGAAGACGACGCGGCATAGACGACGCGGCGCACCTTGGCGTCGCGGGCGGCGACGAGAACGTTGAGCGTGCCATCAATATTGACGCGGTTGGTTTCGATGGGGTCCTGGACGGACCTGGGAACGGAGACGCGCGCGGCCAGATGGAGCACGTAGTCCGCTCCCCGGCAGGCCGACTGCACGGAGGCGAGGTCCGTGACGCTTCCCACATGGAAATCAATGCGAGAGCGGGCGTCCGCGAGATTTTCTTCCTTGCCGGAGGAAAGATCATCGAGCACCGCGGCTTGGTGGCCGCGGCGGAGAATTTCATCCACGAGATGCGAGCCGATGAAGCCGGCGCCGCCGGTTACAAGATAGCGCATTCGGGAATCTCTCTTTGGAAGATTGCGGGCGATAAAGGATGAGCCTGTTCCACAATGCTCCTCTTTCGGGTACGCTGGACCGTTGAATATAGCCCGAGCGCGCGAGTTCCGGCAACCATCATGAGGCTCAATCGCCTGCCTGGCACAACGCTTTCTTCTTTGCACCCATCTAATTCGGACCGATGAAGGCAGGCCACAAGCGATTCCCTCCGGTTGCCGCGCTCGCGGCATTTCTTCTGCTGGTTCCCGCAGCGCTTGCGCAGGTGAGCCGCGGCAAACCGAAAGACGCGGCGGCGAGCGTGAAGGAGCTGGCCGTGCCGTATCGCGCGGGCGAGACTCTGAATTATCGCGTGGCATGGACCGCGTTCGCGAACGCGGCGACGGTGCAATTGAGCGTGCCGGAGAAGCGCGACTTTTTCGGCTGGCGCACATGGCACCTGCGAGCCTTGGCCCACACGCTGAACCCGGCGCGGGCGCTCTTCGCGATTGACGATCAGTTCGACTCCTACACCGACGCGACGACGCTCGAAAGCCGGCAATACGAGATGTATCTGAACGAAATGGGAGAGAAGGAACAGCACGTGCTGCATTTTGTCCCGGCGGGAAAGACTTCGCGTGCGCCCGGGCCAAGCGTGGTGGTGCTGCCAGACACGCGTGATCCGCTGGGCGCGCTCTACGCGCTGCGGAGCGTGGATTGGCAACGCACGCCGGAATTGCGCGTCCCGGTTTGCGACGGACGGGACATCTACGAGATGGATGCGAAGCTGGAAGCCGCGAGCGAGCAGGTGACCGTGGATGCCGGAAGCTTTTCGGCTTCGCGGATTTCAATCCGCGTGTCGCGGAACGGCAAAGAAGTGATGGGAGTGCGATTCACGGTTTGGCTGGCAAATAATGCGACGCGTACGCCGGTGCAAATGCAGGCGGAATTGCCTTTCGGAAACGTGCGCATCGGACTGACGTCGGCTTCGCAATAGAGTGCCGCGGTATTGCTTGCGCGCCTGCAGGCACCTGCTAATTGATCGTGTGAACGTCTTCCGGAAGGATCAGCGTGAAGCTGCAATCCCCTGTGCCGGCCGAGCAGGAGAGAGTGCCGCGGCGGACCAATTTCGCGGGTGAGGCGTCGGGAAACATCGCGCCGAAATCGAGCGAGCGCAGCCGCCCGGCGAACGGCCGCAGCTTCTCGCTGCCTCCGATGAACTTGACCTCTTCCGCCACTGCACCCTTCTCTCCTGGCGCGAGAAGCACCAGAAAATCGGCCTGCGCGTTCTCGTTCAAGAGCTTTCCAGCGGGGATCGCTCGCAGCGAGGCGAATTTGGGCTGGGCGTGGCTGACGAGCGCGTTGATTTTAGAATTGCCGCCGAGGAGCAGCATCAGGCGGGCGCGCGTCTCGGGAACCGCATGGGGAGCGGCGAGCGAGAGCGCGTACATATCTATGGCCTGATCCTTCTGCCCGCGCTTCTCATAGATTTGCGCGAGGTGATCGCCCACCTCGCCGTGCTCGTTGAGCAACCACGATGCGCGGATGTAGCGTTCGGCCGTGTCCAAGTCACCCTTCTGGAAATAAACCCAGCCGAGAGTGTCCCAATACGCGCCGATGCTCGCCACCTGGCTCAAGTCTTCGAGAGTGAGGCGCGGCAATTCGATGTTTCGCAGGTCGGCGGCGGTCGCCGAAACAGCCGATTCGGCGTATTGCTGAGCCTTGGCGAGCTCCAGCTTGTTGTCCGCGAGACTGTAGGCGACGTTGTTCCACACCGCCGGCGTCTGCGCCATTTCCGCGGCCTTTTCGAACGCCGCCAGTGCCTTCTCCTTGTCTCCCGTGTTCATATAGGCCGTGCCCAGGCTGACTTCCAGCTCCGCATTCTCCGGCGCAAGGACCGTGGCCTTTTCGAGCTCGGGCAGGGCGGCCGGGTATTTGTGCTGCGAGAGGAGGAGGCCGCCGAGAGCGGAATGCGCCACGGGATCGAGCGGATCAAGCTGGATCTGCTGGCGAAAGGCGGCGGCCGCGTCGTCGTATTTCTCCTGCTGTTCGAGCGTAAGGCCGAGATAGTCGTAGGAGTGCTCGTCATAGGGATTCACTTCGATTTGCTTGCGAAAGGCGGCGGCTGCGTCGTCGAAGTGTCCCAAACGCAAGTGGGCCAAGCCCAGATCGTTCCACGCCTGCTTGTGCCGCGGATCGAGCTCCACGACGCGCTGGAAGAGAGGAAGCGCCGCCGTCGAGTTCCCGGAATTGAGCGCCGCCAGCCCCGCCTCGAGCAATTCATCTTCCTTCGCGCCCAGCGGAATCACCGGCGCGCCGGAGGAGGCATTCTCGACGAGCAGCGCCTGGCCCTGATCCGCATGAACGGCGCGCGCGAAGGCAAGATAATCGCTGGTGCGGTCCGCCGGCAGCTCCCGGGCCTTGAAATCCAGGACGCGGCCGGCCGTGAAGGTGTGGTCCGCGAAATCGTAGGTGGACTTGAACTCCGCGTAATCCCGCGACACGGCGATGGCCACGGGCGGTTGCGCCGTGAAACCCGCCGGCAGCTTTAGCGTGAGCTCGGTCGAGATATGCAGCGGGCTGCCCAATTGGATAGCCTCGGCGTTGTCCTCGGATTCTTCCGGCAGCCCGATGGTCACAAGCGGCAGATCTACTTTCGCTTTCTTGCCAGACCAATCCAGGAAATTGGCTTGCGTGAATTCGATATCCATCTCGAAGGAATTGCGTGTGTCCGCGGGATCGCTGGCGTTGACGGAAACGACTTCGCCTTTCAAGCCGTCGAGAGTGAGAATCGTCTGGCCCAAGTCCTTCCATCGCGCCTGCGGCGTGGCGCGGAAGGCGCTCCGCAACACGAACTCCGTGTCGCCCCGCATCGCGTAGTGGAGCTTTGCGTTGAGCTTGCCGAGTTCGCTCACTTGCCCTTCGATTTTCACATCTTGCGTCGAGAGGAACGGGGGATCCGCAGGAGTTTGCACAATCTTGCCGGCGCCATCGGGCAGCACGAGCAAGGCGGCCTTGTCGCGCAGCGGAGAGGTCAGCATGCGGAAGGGCGCCACGGCAGCGGTCGTATCCATCCAGAGCAGTTCCTTGCCTTCAGGCACCACGGTGATTACGTGATCGAACTGCAAAGGCGACGGCATGGCGGTGTCCAGCTTGCGCGAGGAGGGGATCAAGACGGCATCGGCATGCAGTCCCGCGGCGGCGAGCATTGCCGCGAGCAGCGTATGCTTGTCCTTGCAATCGCCATACTGGTTCGTGAATACCTCGGCCGCCGAATGCGGCTGGTAGCGGCCCAAGCCGAAGGACAGGCCCACGTAACGGATATTTTTCGAGACGTAATCGTAGAGCGCTTCGATTTTCTCGAGATCCGTGGCGCGTCCCTCGATCAGCGCCTGCGTTTTGGCGCGAATCTCGGGTGTGGGCTCCGCGCGGCCCTCCTCCAGCTTGGCGTACCACCGCCCGACCTCGTCCCAACCCTTGAACGTAGTAAACTGCACGTCCGGCGGCTTCGACGCGGAGGATTTTTTCTTCGGTGTCTCGTCGGCCGCCGGGCGCGCGAGGTTCGCGTGGCTCCAACGGTAGATGGTTCGGTCCTTCTCGTCCTCTTTCTTGTAGGGGAAGGCGGGCGATTCGATGTTGAGGGTGCGGCCTCGCGGAACGTTCACTTCAAGAGTCTCGTCGAGCACAATCGCGGAATCCAGAAAATCGTGCTGATACCAGAATTCGCCGGGCGCGAACGGCGTCACGAGGCGCGTGGCGAGTTCGTATTCGAGCGTATCTCCCGGCGCGAGGGACGGCACGGTGATGTGCTTTTCCTTAAAGTCGGTGTAGACGGGCGCGTCGCGCGCCACCGGCGGGGTCATTTCCTTCACCGCGTCGGGCGCGGCATTCACCACGGTCCCGTCCGCTTTCCGCACGCGCACGTAGCGGACATCCATCTGCTCGTTGGCCGAGTTGTAACCGAACACCAGTTCGCCCAATTGCTGCACGCCCGCGTCGCTCTGGACGCGCGCGCGCACGGTCAAATCCCGTTCTCCCGT
>Ga0187817_10001753_pt1 | contig 10855 bp, 9 predicted proteins | sample NC_wetland_sal_i_17_FD_132431 | JGI IMG/M metagenome (GOLD analysis project Ga0187817, IMG submission 132431) | Wetland sediment microbial communities from Neuse River Estuary, North Carolina, USA - SO4_2 | ecosystem: Environmental > Aquatic > Freshwater > Wetlands > Sediment | place: USA: North... | reverse complement strand
GGCGATCGCCGGTGCGATCGCCGTGACGATCCTGCTCGCGCTCTGGATGGACCCGCAGTGGTACGTCGTCGACGCGGCGGGGTTCCTTGCCGCCGGCGCGCTCATCGCCTTGCTCGGAATTTCCTTCAGCATTCTCCCGGCGTTCATCCTCCTGATCGCGCTGGCGATCTACGACTACATCGCGGTGTACCGGACGAAGCACATGATCACCCTCGCCGACGCCGTGGTCGAGATGCGGCTCCCGATCCTGATGGTCATGCCGAGCTCAGCGGGCTACGATTACACCCAGGCTCCCTCGCTTAACGCCCAGCGACAGCAACCCGTGGAGGAACGAGAGGTGATGTTCATGGGCCTAGGGGACGTCGTGATCCCAGGCGCTCTCGTCGTATCGGCGTTCATCTGGCTCCCGAGCCACCCCGTCGTGCTCGGCCTCGGCGCCAACCTTTGGGCGGCGCTCGCGACGATCGTGGGCTCGCTGCTCGGGTACAGCCTCCTCATGCGCCGGGTGGCCACGGGGAAGCCCCAGGCGGGGCTGCCGTTCCTCAATGGCGGAGCCATTGCCGGCTATATCGTGGCCTACCTGCTGCTTTTTCACCAGCTCGGGCTGGGATTCACGCTGACCTTCTAGTGGAGAGGAACGATCGCATGGCCCGTCGTAGAGTGGAGGACATCCGGATCAACGACCGGCCCTCGCTCGATACGCTGGCTCGCCGGCTCGAGGCCGCCGGCGGATTCACGGCGAAGGGCTTCGCCCAAGGGGTCGACCTACTGGTCGAAATGCTCGGGGACCGGGAGATGACGACCTTCCTTTCGTTCCCCGCCGACATCGTCGCGACGGGCACGCGGGGCGTTCTTCACGAGCTCATCGCGGGCGGACACGTCGACGCGGTGGTCACCACGTGTGGGACCCTGGACCACGACATCGCGCGTTCGTACGGCCCGTACCTCCACGGGGACTGGCTGCTCGACGACGCCGCGCTGCGGAAGAAGGGGCTCTACCGGCTCGGAAACCTCGTCATCGAGGAGAAGGTCTACGGCGGAATCGTCGAGCGGTTCATGCAACGGCTGCTGAACCGCCTGTGGAAGGAAGGGACTCGTCGTCTCTCGACGGTCGAGCTTGTCTGGAAGATCGGGGAGGCGCTCGGGCCCAAGGCCGGGCGCGGGAGCCTCGCGCGGGCCGCGTTCGACCGGAAGATCCCCGTGGTCGTGCCGGGAATCACCGATGGCGCGGTCGGCTCCCAGCTTTGGTTGTTCTGGCAGATGCACAAGGAGTTCCAGCTCGACCTCCTGCCGGACGAACAGCGCCTGTCGGACCTCGTCTTCGAGGCGAAGAGGAGCGGAGCGATCCTCCTGGGCGGCGGAATCTCGAAGCACCACACGATCTGGTGGAACCAGTTCCGCGACGGGCTCGACGCGGCGCTCTACATCACATCGGCGGTCGAGTGGGACGGGAGTCTTTCCGGCGCCCGGACCCGGGAAGCCGTGTCCTGGGGCAAGGTCAAGCCGACGGCCCACCACGTGACGGTCGAAGGCGACATTACCGTGCTGCTGCCGTGGATGGTGGGGGCGGCCCTCGAGCGACTGGGACACTCGCCGGCTCGAGGGGCGAGGCCTTAAGTGGGCCGCCCGAAATCCGACGGGCCCGACGACATGGGCCCATAGCTCAGCCCGGTAGAGCAGGCGGCTCTTAACCGCAAGATCAGGGGTTCGAATCCCCTTGGGCCCGATCCGCACGAAGAACGGGCGCTGGCGCGGGTCAACCTACCAACCGAACTCGCGAGATCAACCGACGGTCCTATGCGACTAGCGAAAGGGACTGGCCGGCACGCAAAACGAACCCGGAGGAAGACACTTGTTGACCGGCGTCCCCGATCACGGAAAACGAATACTGCCCGGGAAACAGGGTGACGTTGGCACCACCGCCCTGGAACGAGTAGGGCGTCCCGTTGATCACCACGTAGCCGGATGAAATGGGAATTGTCATGTTGACAGTTGCGATCGTGCTTTCGTTCCACAGCAGGCCACAGTTGTCGGGAGCCACAGGGGGGGATGTGGAGTATGCCTGCGTTCCGTTGTTCATCCGAGCAAAGAGGACTCCGTTGGAGGAGTAGTAGTAGGAAGCCACGTCGGCGTTCCATACGGATTCGGCCGTCCCGCCGCCAAAGTTCTGTGCCGCAGGAACGACCTGGTAATTGTTGCCATTGAAGAAGAGGAGCTGCATCGTGACGTTTGAAAACTGGTCGTAGGTCGTATTACCGTTGGCATCACCGCCCCACACCAACCCGGACTCCGAAGCTCCGAGGTGAGTGGAGCTGGCGGGGGCGAAAGTGAACGTTACGTGGTCGTACTCCTTCCAATGGGTTCCGGTTCCGTAGAAGAAATCCACCGTGGCATGGCTCGCTTCCACGCTCGTGTCAATTCGAAGAACCAAATCCGTGGCGTTTGCATAGGTGAGGTTGTCGCTGTACCAGTAATACTGTTGCGATGAGAACGGGTTGTAGGTGGTGTAGGTGGAGATCCACCCATTCCCGGTCAACGTGCCGTTAGGAATGGATGGCGAACTCAGATTCCAGATATTGTTCCCAAAACTGACGCTCGCATTCGCGGTGTTGTACACGGCGATGTCTTGGAGCCAATATGTCACGTACTGATGCGAGGTTGTCGCGAGATCCAGATTGACGTTGAGCTGAAGGGTGACGTTCCTATCCCCCTGAAGCTTAGCGGCAAGAGAACTGACGTTGGCGGTCCCCTCGACCGAGCTCGTCGGATTTCCCCCATTGGGATTCTCTCCCCAACTAAGGGCTGAGATTCCCATCGCCGCAGGAGACGGAAGGCAGTGCCCCGCTTCCCGCGGGGGATTTCTGAGTAGGACAACCCCAGGACCGAGGGGGTTCTTGTGCGGAGGAGCTGGCGAGCCGATGAGGAGAATTGTCGCCACGGCCGAGTAAACGAGGAGCACGATGGCGACTACAGCAAGGATGCGTGATCGGGGAGATATCGAGTCTACGACCATCTGTTAGTGTCCGTCCCCCTCCAAGGGACCGAACCTCCGCACTCCTGTACCTCCACACTGCCGTTATCGTTTTCCCGGTCGCAGCCGCTATCGGTACGACGTATCCGGTTGGGCAATTAATTGGGTAACTCCCCTTGGGCCCGTCCCATTCACACAACCGTGGAGTCATGGCGTCAGTCGGTGCCGCTGCGGGAGAAGGCCGGGGGGATTCGTCTAGGCGCTTTGGCAACACTCCGCTCGATAGCTACCTTCTAGAGAGGAGGCCTTGCCCTCCTATGCAACCTCTCCTACGGTGGGGGCGGCCGTTGTTGCTGTCACCCGGTCGCGGCCAGTCTTCGTTGGAGACCGGCACCGAGGTCAGACCATCGATACGGATCGCCGTGTCACCCATCGTGCCGTGGTTGGCCGCAATGTCGATGCCTCGAGCGTCGCAAAGATAGATCCCGTTCTCGGCGCCCGCGATGTTTAATCCGCTGATGGTGACATGGCTCGCCGGGTTACCAGGGATGCCCGCCGTTCTGAGGTTGTGGGTGAGGACGTAGCCTGCGCCGACTAGGACGCTTCCGTTGCGTGGGACCTCGACCGATCCCGAATGGTTCTCCAGAAGGCTGCTCGTAGTACCGCCCTCGTCGACGACGCCCGCGACCGTTCCGTCGGGGTCGATTTCTAGACCGGTGCTCAACACCATCTGTGAGTGGCCGGCGCTGCCTCGGAGCATCGCATCTCCGGAGACGCCCGATACAACGAGAAGTCCGAGAACCACAAATGCGGCGGTGGCCCCCGGTCAGGACGTCCGAACCCGCCTTGTGCCCCACCGACGGAACACGGGACCCGGCCGGACAACACCATCGACCGACCTCCGTGGGCGTTCACGAGGCCTCCGGGGCTCGGGCGGTACGCGAGTTCCCTGAGTCACCTGACTGGACGCGAGATCCCGGGAGACGTCGCCGCCGTGGACTCGGGCCGCCGTCCTCTCAGGTGTAGGAGGTTGCTTGATTGCGTTTGACGGGGAGATTATCTCTTCAGACTCCTCGTGCGGATACAGAGGATAGAAGATGTCGCTGTATGCGTTCACCGCGCCAATCCGACCAGGGAAGACCGAAGAGTACCGCAAGTTCGTCGCCGAACTGAGCGGCGCGCGAAAAACCGACTACGAGAGCTCTAGGAAGAACGCCGGATTCCACCGGGAATCGATTTTCCTGCAGAAGACCCCGCTCGGAGACATGGTCGTTATCGTGCAAGAAGCGGACAGCGAACAGGCGGCGCTCGACTCGCTCAAGAGCATGAAGGACCCGTACAGCATTTGGTTCTTCCAGAAGTTCAAGGACCTCCACGGGATCGATATCGTCGGTTCCGGCATGCCCTCGAACGAGCTGCTCCTCGACTACCGCGAGGACCGGCAGCCCTGAACCTACGCCCGCCCGCGCCGCGGACCTCCTCCCCCAGGGCGGGAAGCGTGCGCGGGCCCTACCCCGCCGATGGCCGGTACCTCTACGAGGCCTGCCACACTCTAGTGCCGCTTCCAGATAGGGCGTCGCTGGATTTTTCCACTTGCGCATCTGGATGTCCCGGCAGCTCGCGCGCCCCTATGATCGATCGCTCCGGCACTGAGGCAGGGTCGGATTAGAATCACGGGCCAGCTCATAAAATCCCACCGAACCCTCACCGGCGATCAAAACCCCAGGGCAGGGCCTATAGGTATCTATTTATAGAACCTTAAACATATTTCTATTGTAACACCACGCCGTTGCCGGGTCTGGTTTCGTGGGGTTACGCTGGAACTGGGATATCAAATGGCGAAGCGTGCGGTGATTCTCCCCAGCCGCGGCCACCCCTCGGTTGCGACCCTCCACCCGGAGCGGGGGAGCGTTCGGGCATGAGGGTGCTCATCGTAGACGATGACGCGGAGTTCCGGTTGGAACTCGCGACACTTCTCGGGGACAAGGGCCACTCGGTCCACAGTGTCCCGTCTGCGGTCCAGGCCATTCGAGCTCTAGAGCAAGAGGAGTTCGAGGTCATGTTCACCGACCTCAGGATGGGTCGAGTGAGCGGCATGGAGCTCCTGGCGAACGCGCGGACGAGGTGGCCCCGGCTCGTGGTCGTCATGCTGACGGCGAAAGCGACCGTGGAGACGGCGGTCCAGGCCTTGCAGCTCGGCGCGTTCGACTACCTGCGCAAGCCGGTCCGGCCCGATCAGGTCCAGCGCGTCCTCGAGCTCATCGGCCAACAGCTCGCGCTGACGCGGGCTGGGGCGAACCCGCTCGACCCCGTGAAGTATGCCAGCACCCTCGCCGCGGAGGGCGGGTACGAGGTGCTCCTCATCGCGCCCCCTCCCGTCGATATCACCACCCCCAAGGTCAACTACCTCCCCCTTGACCCCGAGAATCCGTTCCGGATCCACGACGCGGTCGAGGGGTTCGTCACGCCGAAGGAGCGGGCGGCCGTGGTCCTCGCGGCGGTCGAGGAACTTCTCGCACGCCACCGGGAGGAGGAGATCGCTGAACTCCTCGAGGGAATCCGAGCGATCTTGGAAGGGAAGGGACCGCTCGCCGTGGCGTACGATCCGAACAAGATCACGGCCACCGGGGCGCTCGCGGTCCGGGCGTCGATCGTCTCCGCCGACGCCCACACGACACTCGAATCGCTGGCGAGTCCGATCCGTCGCCTCGTCCTCCGCCGGCTGGCGGAAGGCCCCTGCAGCTTCATGCAGGCGATGGAGGCGGCCCACCTCGATGACACGTCGAAGATCGCGTTCCACCTCCGCAAGCTGACCGAAAGCGGTCTCGTCACGCACATGACCCGGGAACGCTATCGGCTCACGCCGAGGGGGAAAGGGGCGATGCAGGTCCTGAACTCGATCGACGACCTCGATTCGGCGAAGGGGAGCGGGAACCGAGTTTTTCCCTCGAAGTCGAAGGCGAACGTCCGCTCATGATTCGAGGCTTTTGAACTGGGCAGATTGCCCACCGATCGGGGCGCCGGTGGACCGTTCGTGTCCGCGCCGAGCTGTCCTGTGGCCTCCTCGGGCCCCACCGGGACGAGCCGTTTCGGGCGCGCTGGGGTCGTGAGGGGGCCTTTCTAGGCAGAACGACTCAGGGCCCGCGAGTTCCGGGCGTGGTGTGGACTGATTCCCCCATAAGCTTGTCAAGCCTGCAACCCGGGTGCAGAGCCCGGTGCTCGCACCTCCATCCACTTCAAGCCGGGTCTCGGCCCCGACCCGGTCGGCCACGCGGACCAGCCTCGGTATGGCGCTCGTCGGATTCGGTTTCCCTCGAGAAGTCAGGGCGCGGGGAGGAGCCCATGCCGCCCCCTCCTCGGAGCGCGATCGCGTGCCCGCCTCGGAGCGGGCCCGCCGATGGCCCGCTCCGGACTCCCCGGCTCATTCCGTGGACTCGCCCACCCGCTACTGCGGTTCAGCCGCCGGGGCGTGCGTCTCCCTGAGCGTCAGATTGGTGCCGTCCCGCGGTTCTCCCGCGCTCGCGATTCGTCGTTCGCCCGGCGGCGTGCTTTGAGTCGGCAGTAGGACGGCCACTCCCAAACGCTACGCACGCCGGGGCCAGGAGTCCGAGGGCGACTGCCGCCAGCGCCCCGTAGGATAACGCGCTACTCGCGAAGACGAGCCCAATAAAGGGAGCGATGAATACCAGCAGCAACAGCGCGTAGAGGGCCGTGCCCACGTGGAGCGACGTCTCCCGGAACCGTCGACCCGTGAACGCGAGTCCGACCACGATCCCCAGTTGGCCCAGCCAGACGAGCCAGAAGGCTACGACGCCCACATAGCTCGCAAGGGGCGCTACCGATTGGAGACAGATGAGCGCGTGCGTCGGCGCCGCTTGGACACAGTTGAAGAGAGAAGCGGAGGAAGTCAGCGCGATTCCCACCGGTAGGATGAGGAGCACCCATCCGACCGTGCCGATGAGACAGAGCACCGAGGCGGCCCAGAACCATCGCTCGAATTTGCGGAATGCGGCGAAGCCGTATCGGAAAGCGATGAGCGACACGGCGAACAGAAGCGTTCCCGCGACCGCGAGGAGACCCGTCGCCTTGATTAGCGTCGGTCCGAGCCTGAGGAGGCCGGTCGGGCTGTACGTGGCCAGAAGAAGGAGAGAGACCGGTACCGCGAGACCCGCCGCGGCAGCCGCCAGGCCAAGGCCAGCTCCCGTCGCGATCCAACGAAGTCCCTTCGGATCCAACGGACCGACCTCGATCGCGTTGGAGGGCGGTGAAATCAAGGGCCCTCCGCGCGACGGATAGGACGAGGCGGATTTGCCGAGAAGCGCCGCGGAACTCCGTTGCGTTCGGTTGGTGTAGCATCCCTACTGATGGCGCTGAGAGGCGCGTCCGCGCGCTCAGCCGACAACGACGGCCGACCGGTTACCGCGGAAGAATGCGTACCACAGGAGGGCTCCAACCAGAATCAACACCAGAAGGGCGACGGGCCCGATGAAGAAGAGCAGGAGGATCGCCACCACGAGCAACAGAATCGCACCGCCGAGGGAGATTGTATGCACCATGCTGGCTGCATCGGGGCGGAGAGGATAACCGCTCCGTAAAATGGACTTAAGGTCCCAGGAACGGGGCGCGGTCTGCCTCGGGGACGATCCTCCCCCACCGGGCTAGTTCCAGGATTCTCTCTCCGCCGCGAACGGTGACGAATCGGTGCGACAGAGCATCACGGGTTCGGAGTAATTTCAGAAGCGCACCAGTGAGTCATCGGCCGGAAGCGGTTGGAGGGCGACCATCGGCACGCGGCCGATCGTCGCCCGTGTCTGGCGCTCAGATAACGATGTACCCGAGAAACACCAGAACGACTACGACGATCACGGCGAGGATGATCCATCCGAGCACGGTCTTCTCCTAGGCCGCCGGCGCGACCGCCTCAGAGGCGGGCGTCGTAATGGTCTTCGATGGTTCCGGCGTCGGCGAAACGGCGTGCTGGATGGCACGACCCAGCCCCTCGGCCGCCTTTGCGATATCGTTTCCCGCGGCTTCGGCCGCCTTCACCGCGTCGTGGCCGACGGTCTCGAGTCCCTCACCAATCGTGGCGCCCACCTTCGCGGGCGCTTCGATGATCTCCTGCGGGACGGTCTTCGGTTGCTCTTCGGTTGTGTTCTGCATATTGCTTACATCCTCACACTCTAGGGCCTCGGAAGCCTAGATGAGGGTTAAGCGCCCCCTTAGTTCGAGTTGAGCGAGGAAGGAATTCGACGCGGGTTCCGATCAAGGGTCCACCACGGATGCGACGACTCTTGACCCGCGTCTGGATGGCGTGGGTTCCCATTCCGGCGGGTCAGTCGAAGTGCTTCCACACCGCGATGAGGTCTCTCGATGGCACGGCATGGAGTCTATGGACCGATACGCCGGGGAATCGCGCCGACTGAAGACGCCGGAAAGAGTTTTTAACGCCCCCCTTTTTGGGCTCCTGCGCGGGCTGCCGCTCGACACGGAGGCGGGCGAGCGTGGGATGCGAGTGCTCCTCGTAGACGACGATTCGGATTTCCGGCAAGAACTTTCCGACCTCCTCGGCGCCCGTGGTCACGCCGTGTCGGGCGTCCCCTCCGCCCACCACGCCGTCACGGCCTTGGAACGGGAGGAGTTCGACGCCATGTTCACCGACATCAAGACGGGCCGCCAGAGCGGGATGGAACTGCTCGCCGTCACGCGGCAGAGGTGGCCCCGCCTGTTGGTCGTTATGCTGGCGGGGAAGGCAACGGTCGAGACGGCCGTCCAAGCGCTCCAGCTCGGCGCGTTCGATTACCTCCGCAAGCCCGTCCGCCCCGACCAAGTCCAACGGGTGCTCGAACTCATCAGCCAACAGCTCGCACTGACCCGGGTCGGAGCAAAGCCGCTCGACCCCGTGAAGTATGCTAGCGCACTGGCGGCCGAGGGTGGGTACGAGGTGCTCCTGATCTCGCCTCCTCCCGTGCATATTGCCGAGGAGAAGGTCAGCCATCTCCCGCTCGACCCGGAAAACCCGTCTCAGATCCAGCATGCGGTCGAGGGTTTCGTCACGCCCAAGGAACGGGCCGGAGTGGTGCTGGCGGCGGTCGAAGAACTTCTCGCACGGCATCGGGAGGAGGATATCGTGTCCCTTCTCGAGGAGATCCGAGCGATTCTTCAGGGAAAGGGTCCGCTGGCCGTGGGGTATGATCCGGACAAGATTACTGCCACGGGGGCGCTCGCGGTCCGTTCGTCCATCGTGTCGGCCGACGCGCATGCGACGCTCGAATCCCTATCGAACCCGATCCGTCGGCTCGTCCTCCGCCGGCTGGCCGGAGGACCGATCAGTTTCATGCAGGCCATGCAAGCGGCCCATCTGGACGACACGTCGAAGATCTCGTTCCATCTGCGCAAGCTAACCGAGAGCGGACTGGTAGCACACTCCGCCGGGGAACGCTATCATCTCACGCCGCGAGGGAAGGGCGCAATCGAGGTCCTGGGCTCTATCGACGAACTCGACGCGGGAAAGGAGAGCGGAAACAGGGTCTTTCTCTCCCAGCCACGCAAGAGCGGTCGCGGCTGAGCGAAGGGGCTTGGACCGCGCCCCCGGACCGTTCCCTGGGGTTCCTGGATATTCCCCCCTTCGTTCTCGGCTCCATACCTCCTAGGGGGCCCGCGCGCACCGGACCGCCATTAGATCGCTCCGCCGCGGGCAGGTTTCCGCCGAGCGGGTTCCAATCTGATTTGCGAGCGGGGCATCGCGATGACGACCCGGACCGCGAACTTGTCGCGGAGCATGCCCCGCTCCGCGCCCGAGGCGGGGGCGAGGCTCCGCGCTCCGGCGGCGACCCGGGTTCCCGCGGCCCGAGCGGTTGGCGACGGAAGACGGAGCGCCGGCGGGAGCTTTTCTCAGCAGCCCGGGGAAACTCGACGCCGGGGGAGTCAGGATTCGACGATCCGCCCGAGGTAGGGCCCTGTACGCGCGCTTCGGGGGCTCAGGCTCGGTGAGGCCGCTGGGGTCGTGATCCCTCATGTCCGTTACCTCGGGGAGGGGTCCTCAAGTTCGGTCGAGGTGCTCCCCACAGATCCTCCCGGTCGCCCCGCTGCTCCTCGACTGGTTCCGACGCGGGGGGTTCTCAAGCCCCCCGGGAGCAACTTTCTCGGTCTCGATGCCGCTCTGTGGGACCGAACGAAGCGCTGGCCCGGGCGGCTCGCAGAGTTGGTATCCCCCTTGGTGCGTTGTCCAAAGAGCCCCAGCTATCGTTACGACGAATCCATTGGATCAACAGATAGGAGGCTCCCCCTAGGCCCGGCTCAATTCGTTTTCAGGTCCGGTTCTAATATTCACAGATTGACCGCCTCCTCGATGTCCCCGACGGCTTCCCTCGGTACGGATCGCCGGACCCTTCGTCCGCGCCTCCGTCAGCGGTCGATCTCTGGCGCGCCGTTTTCGATGCGTTCCGTGCTCTCGCCTCCGATTTCCCCGCCGCGTCCTCAGCTCATCACGAATTCAGAGGTAGAAACATGAAGGGAAATTTGATTGGGCCGATGGTCGCCATTGCCGCGATTGCAGTGTTGCTCGTTTCAGTAGGGGTCGGGTTGACGCAAGGGGCGTCGAGTTCGTCCGCACCGGGCACGCTCTCACTGACGACCCAGACCGTAACCCCTGCGGAGGTGGGCCAGGTTGCCTCGAGCGACACTCCAGCTGCCTGCGGACAGGCAAAGATTCCTCTGGGAGCAGCTGGTAACTTCGAGGTCTTGGCGGGGACGACGGTAACGAATATCGGCAACACCGTCGTGAAGGGCAATTTGGGGGTCAGCCCTGGTTCGGCGGTCACCGGCTTCCCGCCGGGAAAGGTCACCGGAACGATCGACAAGGCCAACACCGCCGCGGCCAATGGC
>Ga0187817_10001752_pt1 | contig 10855 bp, 16 predicted proteins | sample NC_wetland_sal_i_17_FD_132431 | JGI IMG/M metagenome (GOLD analysis project Ga0187817, IMG submission 132431) | Wetland sediment microbial communities from Neuse River Estuary, North Carolina, USA - SO4_2 | ecosystem: Environmental > Aquatic > Freshwater > Wetlands > Sediment | place: USA... | reverse complement strand
CAGTCACACTCATTGGGATCACATTCAGGGCATCCCATTCTTCGCCCCGCTTTTTGTGCCGGGCAATCAATGGGACGTCTACGGTCCCAAGGGTCTCGACCAGTCCCTGCGCGACACGCTCGCCGGTCAGATGCAATACACTTATTTTCCCGTAACACCTGACCAATTCGGAGCCACAATTCATTATCACGATCTTGTCGAAGGCACCTTCGATATCGACGACATCAAAATCACCACTCATTACTTAAACCATCCGGCGCTGACGCTCGGATACCGGCTCGAGGCCGATGGTGCGACCATTGTATATTGCTGCGATCATGAGCCCCACTCGCGGAGTCTGGCCGGCGGTCAAGGGGATATCACAGGGCAAGACCTGCGGCATGCCGAATTCATCAATGGCGCAGATCTTCTCATCCACGATGCACAATACACCGCCGCGGAGTACCCATCAAAGATAGGCTGGGGCCATAGCTCGGCTGAATACGCTGTCAAGCTCGGCCAGCGTGCCCATGTGAAGAGGCTGGTATTGACGCATCATGACCCGCTCCGGGACGACGATGCGGTGGATCGCGTGCTTGCGGGAATCAGAGATGGGTTGCAGACCGCGGCGTCTCCGCTGCAGGTTTTCGCTGCAGCCGAAGGGGAGATCGTTGAGGTTCAGCCTTCCCACACCAAACCCTCCGAACGCTCGGCGACACAGTTTCCAGCAACGGCTCCCATAGAGCCGGCGCTGGCGGAGCGTTCCGTGCTTCTCGGTGTCGCTGACCCCAGCATGGCGGCGGCTCTTGCCGAGGCTATCCGCGCGGAGGGTATTCGTTTTAATTTCTTCTCCGCCATTGATGAAGCGGGAAAACTCATCAACAAAGATCGTCCCTCTCTCGTGTTACTCGAGCACGATAAGGCCAAGGTCGATGGAATGGCGACTTGTCGCGCGATCCGGCAAATAAAAGATCATGAAACTCCTGTGGTCATGGTTGCCGCGCAGGAAGACCCCGGGGCTGGGGCTGCTGCTGGCGTCTCCGATTGGCTGATCAAGCCGTTCACGAGCAGCTACGCCCGAACGAAGATACGTGCGTGGGTGCTGAGAACAGAGTGCCGATGGATAAGAGCGACTATTCCCGAAGATGAGGAGCGGCGCACTGCCTCTCTGCGCGAACTGAAGATCCTGGATACTGAGCCAGAAGAAAGATTCGATCGCGTCACGCGTCTTGCTGCGGCACTGTTTGATGTGCCTATGGCGCTTATCAGTCTAGTTGATGAAAAGAGACAGTGGTTCAAATCGTGCCTGGGACTTAATGCCAAGGAGACGCCGCGTGACGCCGCCTTTTGCGCTCACGTCGTCTATAGCCATGAACCCATGATTGTTCCCGACGCGTTCCAGGATTTGCGGTTTGCTGACAACCCGCTGGTGATCAACGAACCCCGAATAAGATTTTATGCCGGCTATCCATTGATGCTCGATGACGGAAGCTGCATAGGCACTTTATGTTTGCTTGATACACGTCCTCGGACTCTTGAAGGCCCAGATCTTGAGCGGCTGCACGATCTGGCAGATATCGCGCTGAAAGAGATTATTAGCTTGACGACGCGGTGATCTAATAAGCTACGCGTTTGGTGTAGCTTTTTTTGAGCTGCCAGTGGGAGGCCGGCTTCGGGCGAGTGGATTCGGACTTTTGCGGTGATCACGACCGACGCTAATTAATTGATGGCCGACATTCACGACCGCATGCCGCCGGGATGCTCTATTTTACTCAGACTGATCCAACGCGGCAAACCACATCAGAGCCCGTTCATCCCTCAATATCAGACATTGAACAGTGCTGGTCTTGCGGCAGCGCTGGGAAGGAACGACATGGGCCAGGCTGTCTGAAGGCCACGCCCAGCCACTTCCAGTGTGCTAGTTTGACCCTTTACGATGCCACGTCCTGAGCCTTGGGGAAGGCAATGAGACGGCGCTCCAGAGCAGGCGGCGAACCAGTTAAGCCGCGACGCCGTAAGACGGCAGCGCGAAAGCGCGGATATGCGCCTAAGGCCGTCGGCAGTCGCAGTTCCTTGGATGCCAGCCAGGAAACAAAGGTGGCGCGGCTCACCGACGATCTTCGCGGAGCGCTGGAGCGGGAAACCGCGAACTCCGAGGTTTTACGCCTTATTTCAAAGTCGCCCGGCGATCTGGAATTAGTATTCCGATCAATTCTAGAGAACGCCACTCGCATCTGTAATGCCAACTTCGGAACCTTGTTTCGCTTCGACGGCGAAAACTTTCAGCCGGTGGCGCAATTCAATACGCCTGCGGCATTGCTCGAGGCGCATACGCGGCGCGGGCCGTTTGAGCCAACACCTGGCACCCCGATTGATCGCGTCATGCGGACAAAGCAGGTGATCCACAGCGCCGACACGGCCGCTGAACCTATTTTTGGGTTATCGACAAAGCTCGGCGGCGCACGATCTCAGGTCACCGTCCCGATGCTCAAGGACGACGCGCTGATCGGGGCAATCTTGATCTACCGCCAAGAAGTTCGCCCGTTTACCGACAAGCAGATCGAGCTAGTCAAGAATTTCGCTGCGCAAGCGGTCATCGCAATCGAAAATGCGCGGCTACTGAACGAACTACGGCAATCCCTTGAGCAGCAGACTGCGACAGCGGATGTACTGCGTATCATCAGCTCATCACCCGGCGAACTGGAGCCAGTGTTTCAGGCCATGCTGGATAGTGCAACTCGGATTTGCGAGGCCAAATTCGGCACGCTTTTCCTCTGTGAGGGTGATGCCTTCCGTGTTGTCGCAACAAATCTTCCTCCGGCCCTTGCTGAGCTTCGGCGGCGCGATCCGGTGGTTCGCCCTGGACCGGGGAGTAGTCTTGTGCGCAGCGCCGAAACCCGGCAGGTGGTTCAAATTCCAGATATGAAAGCAGACAAAGGTTACGCTGAACTACGCGAGCCGCTTCGAGTTGCCTTGGTCGAGATAGGTGGCATTGGTTCCGTGCTTAGCGTGCCGATGCTTAAAGAGAATGCATTAATCGGTGTTTTTAACGTCTACCGTGAGAAAGTCGGCTTATATAGTGACAAGCACGTTGCGTTGGTCAAAAACTTCGCCTCTCAAGCCGTCATCGCCATCGAGAATACGCGGCTGCTGAATGAACTGCGGCAATCGCTGGAGCAACAGACAGCCACGGCGGATGTGCTGCGGGTTATTAGTTCGTCACCGGGCGAACTGGAGCCAGTATTTCAGGCCATGCTGGAGAACGCCGTCCGCATCTGTAATGCCAACTTCGGAACTCTATTCCGCTTCGACGGCAGCGCGTTCCACTTGGCGGCAAGAGTAAACACGCCGCCCGCACTTGCCGAATTTCAAAAGCAGCGCGGCCCTTTTCTGCCACCGCCCGGCCACAACCTTTATCGGATGATGCAAACCAAACAGGTGCGTCTCACCGCCGACGACGCTGCTGAACCTGTTCCCGGCGCGGCAGCCAGGCTAGGTGGCGCACGATCTGTCGTTCACGTTCCGATGCTGAAAGACGAGGAACTGGCTGGTGCTCTCGTCATTTACCGCCAGGAGGTGCGTCCGTTCACCGACAAGCAGATCGAACTGTTACAAAACTTTGCGAGCCAAGCCGTCATCGCCATCGAAAATACGCGGCTGCTCAACGAACTGCGGCAGCGCACGAGTGATCTTACCGAATCATTGGAGCAGCAGACTGCAACATCGGAAGTGCTTAAGGTCATCAGCTCGTCGCCGGGAGAGTTGAAACCGGTTTTCGACACAATTCTGGAGAACGCAACTCGCATCTGCGAGGCGAAATTCGGTATTCTGTGTAGCTACGACGGCAATCTGTTCAAATACGCTGCAGCTTGGAACGCGCCGCCAGCGTTTCTCGAATTCATCCTGCAACGCAAATCGTTTGCGCCGAGAGCCGGGACGCCGCTGGATCGACTGAACAATGGCGCATTCTATGTGTCGGTCCGTGACACCGGTCCCGGCATTTCTGCTGCCGATCAGGCCAAGCTGTTTCAGGAGTTCCAGCAGGCCGACAACGCCATTACGCGCAAGAAGGGCGGCACCGGCTTGGGGCTCGCTATATCGAAGCGCATCATCGAAATGCACGGCGGCCGGATTTGGGTCAAGTCGCAGCCTGGCCACGGCTCGACTTTTACATTCACGCTACCGGTCATCGTCGAGCGCCAGGTTGAGGCCGCATGAGCAAGCGCACATGGCGGGCGATACTGCCGGAGCGGCAACGGCGAAGGCTCGTGCATCCGTTATCGGACGTAAGGCGCTGGCGCGCTGCTACAACCACAACGGAAAATGCACGTAAGTTAAAACGCGATGCTGTTGCCGCGTGGCGGCGCTTTGTGAGCTGCGTTGGATTGTTGCCGCCGGATCAGGCCGCGCCGTTGTGGCAAACCGCGCTGGCTGAGGCTCAGTTGGCGAGAACGAACGAACCACATTAAGCGGGCTGCCCTATCCTTTGGTTTAGGCCACACACCATGGGCGGCCGCAAGGTATCCTTAGTTTTGCCGTGGTTTGAAGTGGACAATTATTGCGGGTTTCGGGGGACTGTGAGGGTCCCCATGTTGGTTCGCATTCTGAGAACCTATGAGCTTCCCGAAATTTTGATGCTCGCGGCAGCTACGCTTTGCGTGGTCGTCAGCGTCGCATACTGGTCGGGAGGTTGACATGATGCGTTGCGTTCAATGCGATACTGAGTTGGTTGCGCCCGTAAGGTCCGAGTATTGGAGCGAAAAGCACGCCTGTCACATTTGGCACTGCCCGAAATGCTGCGCCTGTTTTTCGTCTCTGGTCTCCTTTCCTGCCGACACCGACACGGAGTCAATGAAGGATGTCCTGACAGAAGACCCGTCACTGTTTCCGTCCCTGCTGTTCGCATAGTGCGCGAATTTCACATGACTCGGCAGGCTGCGGCTATGCTTTCACGCCTTGCGCAAAAGCTCCGGCAACTTGGCAACCATTTTCGCCGCCGCGCCTCATCGTCCTGTCCTGTTCGTCGACAGTCCAAGGCGGCGGGAAGCGGCAGGGCGGTGACGACTGATCTAGATCAAAACGTCCGATCTGCCGCAGCAGATCGCGCACTGCGAGGGCTCATCCCTGAGATATTCATTGATAGCGTTTTCGATTAAGACCACGCGGTTAGGATCATTCGTTTGCGCCAACACGCGCAATGCTTCAATGAAGGGCCGGAGGCGATCCACTTGATTAGTCCTTGCATTCCCTGACCCATTTCGGCGCAACACGTTCGCTCGGCGGGACCGAGCGCCCCGCAACTACATCGTTGGCGCGGATGGAAAGGTTACGTCAAGGATATCCGAATTCATCCCGGACTTGGGCTCTCTTCGCGTGTCACGGTCTCCTCGACTTCCGTGACGGTTATTACGCGCCCGGAGCGGGTTGCTCAATCACCTCAACCGCGACGGTTTCGACTACCGGAGCAACAGGCGGTTTCACTTTCCGCTCGGCTTTCTTTACTGGCGCACGTTTGAGCTTGGCCCTGGCAACCGTTCGCTTCATTGCTTTCGCTGCCTTGGCTACCTTGCGTGCCTTTCCGCGTTTAGCTGAGAATGCACAAACTTAGCCAAGCGAAGAATTTGGAAGAGGTGGTGAAAATTCAAACTGAGTTTATGAACGCCCAGTTAAGTTCCTTAAACGATCAGGCAAAAGTCATTGGCGAAATCTATACCGGCGCGGCGACGGCTGCGGCGAAGACGCCCTTCACCAAGTCCCGTTGATCGGACAGCCTTCTGCGGTGGTGAACATTATGAGCCGCTTTTTCGTCCCTGATCTAACCGTCGATCCCAATAGTCCCTTCGTGAGGGACGCTTCGAACAAGCTTGTTCGGCGGGCTTATTGGATGGATATGCCCGATACGACCCTGGTCATGGTCATGACACAAGGGATTGGCGCAAATCTGACCAACGATGAAAAGAGAACACACCTAATCGATCTGAAAAGAGAACATCTAATCGATCAAGTATGCACTCAGGAAATCTTGCCGCCTGAGGGATAACGTAACAATTTGTGAGCATTCGAAGGTAATCGAAGCGATTTCAGTTGGATATCACAAGATGCCGACTCGTGGCACCTATGCAACAACCCCCCAAATTCCATTCCGTGGAACCAAATTAAGCCGACTTTAATACAGGTTTGGCCTAAAATCCTGGGCGTAGGGGAATACCTCCGAGCAGTTTCTCGGAGCGTAGTGATGGGGTGTCTCATGAAAAATGGGATCGCAAAGGATAGCAGCTTCGCTCATGATTGCTATGTCCTCCAAATCAATGGCCGACCTAGTTCAGTACATCAACGCTATGAGGATGCACTGAGAGCAGGCTTGCTACGCAAATATCAGTCTCCGCGTGACGAGATAAAAGTTTTCGAAATTAGCTCAACTGAAGAAGCAAAGCAGGACGCTGTTTTGCACTGACCTGACTGTCGGGTCAGCGGCCCCCGTATTATTCTTCGCTGCCGAAGCGTTGCAGATGTTTCACAGCGACGAGCCAGATTGCCCGCCTAGCCCATCGAGGGTAACGTTACTCAGAAATCGTTGCTGTTTATAACGGGCCATTGGTCCGGCTTCGTTCTCTGCTTTGCCTTGCGCAACGCAGCTTCCCATTGCTCGCGGGTGTAGTCCTTAGCACGTTGCTCGGCAAAGACGGTATCGGTGACTTTGAAATTGCCATGCGTTGCGCAAGCGTATACGACGATCCCATTCCTGCAATGCAAACGAAACAACTGATCGTTCATTTGTCAGATATTAATTTTTCTTGCGGCTTTTCAGCCAACTCCGAAGCTCCTGTTCGTTACGGCCAATTTCGATATCCCGAAAATCCTTGGTTAGTTCTTCAGGCGTTTTCCCTCCGACGTTCCCGTCTCCAACAAAAATCATAATGTCCTTGCCATATTCCCAAGCTAGTCGCAGTTCGGAAAGTGTCCCCGAGCCACCTGGAAGGATAACAACCAAGTCAGCCGTCAACGCATTTATATGATTGCGGCTCAAAGGGTCACTACCCTTGTTTCCGCTGTACGGCAAATGGGTGCGAATGACTATCTCGCCAAGTCCATTGTCCGCGTTTGCTTGCCAAGTTCGTTTTCCGCCTTTTTTTTGCGGTAGCTCTTTTGCTCTCAGGATGCTTATCAGTTTCCCAGCTGTTCGGTTTGCCTTCAAGAGGTTACGCTTTTTCTTCAGGAATGCCTGCCCTACGGCCCGCATCGACCCACCACCGCCGCCTGTCAGAAGATGATATCCCAGTTCGGCAATTGCAGTGCCGACCTCATTAGCCAACCGCTTTTCCTCATCCTCCAATGGCTCTTTTTTACCCGATGCCATGACCCCCACAATCATTGCAGTCTCCCATTAGCTAAAGCTCAAGAGTGGGATTGTTTCTGACACAACGAAATGTAATCCGGCCCGCGACCAAAATATGAGTGACTCTTCGTGACCCAGTCGTGTTTGAACGCAGTCATTCGGCCAAACCACTAAGAGTTCGGATTGCGTATCGGTTCGCCCATGTTCAAAGCGAGTAGTCCTTTGACGCATCTAATCACTGTCCAAACGACCCACCAAAGTAGAATTAGAGCGCCGACTTGCCGTGTGGCAAAGCAGCCACAGAAAGCACGGGTCCGGCTCGCACTTCATTCCAGCAAGTTTGCGGTGGGTAAATCAGGTCCGGCCGGGTCTGAGAGCTTGTCCGAGAGCTTGTCAGTCCCAGGACCGGTCCTTCGCAATGCCGATGTCACATTGACCAGGTCTGGCGAGACCGGCCTATTCATTTTCGAGCACGATCACAATTTCCATCAGCACTTCGGCAAGTTGGCCGGGCAATAATTCTTGAAAGGCACTTGCCAATTGGCGGTAATACCAGAGCGTGTCTTGTTTAGGTCGCGCCCGCCTACTTGCAGTCTGGGGGACAGCACGGATATTTGCGACAATCGGTGATTACGTTGCACAATTACCGTCGACAAAGGGCACGATTTTTACCTTAGCTCTCACCTAGCACACAATTGCTTGCAACTCGTTCGTGGTCGTTCCGCGCTCCCAACAGGTGAGATGCAAGGACGTCTTATTCGTAAAAAAACGCCGGGAAGTTTTAGCCCCCGGCGAGAAGTTACGGAACGTCATGCTTCGAAGCGAAGCGCCAGCATGTTCCGCTCAAGACGAAACGCCGTCAATCAATCCCGGCCAGAAGATGCGTAATCCTTCCTGAGCGTTGCGCTTAAGTCACAGCGGCGTCAGCTCGCTTTACGTACCTCAGGTTTTTCGACTTCCGTTACTTCTACTACTTCCGGCGCGGGCTGTTCGATCATCTCAACGGCGACCGTTTCGACTACTGGAGCGGCAGGCTGTTTCACTTTCCGCGCAGCCCTCTTCATCGGCGCGGGTTTCGGCTCGGCCTTTGCAAGCGCCCGCTTCGCAGTCTTGGCTACCTTGCGTGCCTTACTGCGTTTAGCTGGCTTTGCTCTTCGCAGTTTGGCTCGGCCTTGTACTCTTGATCCTTTCTTACGTTTAGCCATGATCGGCCCCCTGGTCTGGTTGGTGTGCGTTACAAGCTACCCCCAGGGCATTGCCGATCAAACGACAAACGGACGTCTGGGCAACTTATCCAACGAGTTTTCAAATCCTGAGCGGGTGCCGTGTCTGCACTGTGAATCACAGCGCAGCCACGCTTTACTGCTTTGCTCTGACTGCACCGTTCGTCCCCGGGCGGTGGGTCGCTGAAAGGCGGCCCTCTTTCTTTTCGGGGAGTGCGCTTGCCCTCACTCGCTTGGCGCAAGCGCAGCGCGTGGCGTACCCGTGCTAATGCCCATGCATGAAAGCTTCCATTTCTTCCAGGGTAACGGTGCCATCGTGGTCGGTATCCATTGCCTTGAATATGCGTTCGTGCGCCGCCTGAAACTCCTCCAATGAGAGTTTCCCGTCACCGTTAGCATCCATCAGACCGAAAATTATTCGCATCACCACGGAGTGGCCCATCATTTCGTGGCCAATCATTTCGTGGCCCATCATTCCACCACCCAGCATTCCACCGTGGTCTTGATGCTGCATCAGCGGACCACCTGGCATCGGTGCGCCGGGACCCTGGGCATTCGCAGCAATAACGCCACAGGTGAGGATAGCCGCAGTTGTCGTGAGTAACAGCACATGCTTTCGCATCTCGACCTCCTTTGAATGAGGGACACTCGGAAATGTCCATTCAACGCCTGGCCGTGCAATAATGATCCTTGGGGGAGTGAACAAAGCGAGCGGCATAGTTCTGTCTATGTCCGGCAGAATTCGCCGGATGGGGTTGTCGGCTTGTTCTCAGCACCAATGGCCATAGTTGTACGGATCACATCTCGCGGTGTTAGGCGTGGCCACATGGGGGCCGGGAAATCCTTCCCCCCTCTCCCACTGGAAGGAGTGGGTTATGAATGATGCGCGTCGCACAGAAATCCAGCGAGCCCTGACGCTGATCGAACAGGCCAAAGGCATCCTTGAGGTGGCGCTGGCCCAAGAACAGGAAGATTTTGACAACATGCCCGAGGACCTCCGAAACGACGAAACTGGGCAGAGAGCCGAGGACGCGATTGACGCACTGGAGCGCGCCACGACGTGCTGCGACGATGCAATGTCCGCCTGCCAGGAGGCGATATAGGACCAACATCGCCGACGAACTCCGCAAGGCCACGCCGAGCGAAGGGGCTGGAGGGAAAGATTTCCCGAATGCAGGCGCGGTACGCAGAACCTAAGTGGGGAGTGCCCTGACGGCCATTGGAGAACATGCCCTCCCCTCGTCGCTTCCCGCCACCATGGACGATTGAAGAACTCAACGATGCCTGCTTCGTCGTGAGCGACAACAACGGACAAAAGTTCGCCTATGTTTATTTTTAAGGATGCGCCGCACTCACCTTCCTTGGAGAAGCACAATCATGGCACGCACCATGCCGTTGCTAGTTAGTCTTCTCGTCATCCCCTTGCTGGCACAGGCCGCTCAATCTGCGCCCACTCAGCCTGTTCCCTGGCACCCCTGCGCCCAGATCGCAGCGGCATGCACACAGGCGGGTTTTGTTCGCAACGGAGCCAAGATGGGTGCTGGGATCATGGTGGATTGCATTCAACCCATTATCGCAGGTACGCCACAACGAAAGCGGGCCACCAAGGCCTTGCCGCAAATCGACCCGCAGGTCGTGGCGGCGTGCAATAAGCGGGACCCGAACTTTGGAAAGGAAGGCCCAGCGAGGACGGGCACGTAGAGTTCCTGGGCGGCGATCAGCGGCCAAGCTGCTCACCAAGGCGAAAGAGGTAGCAGCGAACTTTGCAAGGTTACCGGAAATTGGTTAGACCAGGCAGCGCCAAGAGCGTTAAGGTCCGCTTTCGTGTGAGAGCGCACCATGATCGAAACCCCAATTTTAGTCGTGATCGTCCTGGTTGCGATTGCTGCAATCTATCGCTGAATGAGGGCATTCCGACTTCGGCCACCGAGATTAAGCTAGCTGCTCACCAAAGATGAGTCGCCGCCGCACTAGAGGTAAGGCCACACGACGAAAATGATAACAGCCGCGCTCAGCGCCAGCAGCAGCACAAGGCCGAGATCGTATTCTGTTTGGTCCATCTAAACGAAACCTCAGGAGTTCAGGCGCCAGCGCGCCGCAGTGCGTGCGACGCTGCTCAAGATCGAGCTTGCGGATCATGTCACTCTCGGCTGAATTAATTTCTTAAATGCTGACCGCCCGCTGCGGCTACTTTGCTCTAAGAGGGAGTAGGGATGTTCTGGCTCTGGATGGTGCTGACCGGCTGCGTCATGATCACCGGCCAAATCAGCATGGCGCGAGGCGACAAGCGGCCGTCCCGCGCCTTGTGCGAAGCCAT
>Ga0187817_10001750_pt1 | contig 10859 bp, 9 predicted proteins | sample NC_wetland_sal_i_17_FD_132431 | JGI IMG/M metagenome (GOLD analysis project Ga0187817, IMG submission 132431) | Wetland sediment microbial communities from Neuse River Estuary, North Carolina, USA - SO4_2 | ecosystem: Environmental > Aquatic > Freshwater > Wetlands > Sediment | place: USA: North... | reverse complement strand
CAACCCGTTCAGGGGCAAAACGGCGACGCAGCCAGTCACGCCGGCAATGAACGAAATCAGCAGCGCCTCGAAGAGAAACGACACAATGACGGCGAAACTGGAAAACCCCAGCGCGCGCATGGTGGCAATTTCGCGGCCCCGTTCGGCCACCGCCGAATACAGCGTATTCAGCGCGCCAAAGATCGCACCGCTGGCCATGATGCCGGCGACCAGGCCGCCCAACACGGTGATGAGCCGGGTCATCGCCGTGGATTGCTTCGCGTAATAGTCGATTTCGCGAATGACGTCCACATTCAGCCGCGGATCGGAAGTGACTGCATCCTTGAACTGGTTGAACGCATCGGGCGAAACGAGATGAACCGTGGAGGACTGGAAAATGTTATCGGGACGCTTCAGAACCTCATTCAGAATGTGCGCGTCGCACCAAACTTCGGAATCGAACGACGAGCCGCCCGCGTTGAAGATGCCGACAACCTTCCAGTGCCCTCCGCCAAAATCAACTGTGTTGCCGACCGTAAGTCCCTGATAAGTCCGCGAAGCATTCTTGCCCGCGACCAGTTCGGCAAGGCCGGGCTGGAACATGCGCCCCTGCACGATCTTCGCAAAAGTCCGAATGCGCAGGACGTTAGGCGAGACGCCGCGAACCTGCACGTTCGCATCTGTGCCCGTGCTGATCAGCGGAAAGGGCATCACGCCCACAACTTCCTGCGTGACCAGCGGGCCTTCTGCGTCGCGCGCCACGCCCGGCGCGTCTTGCACGATCCTGATCGAATCGAGCGTGATGCCGCCCATCATCTCCGAAGTCGCACCGGCGCGCATCACGAGCGCGTTGCCCGGTGAGCCGGAGGCAACGAGTGTGGCCCTGAACCCGCGCGCCAGAGAAAGCATGGCCACAAACACGCCGACCGTCCCGGCAATGCCCAAAATGGCGACGATGGTGGACGTCCAGCGTTCCTTCACGCTGCGCACGTTGTAAATGACCGGTATCGCCATCTCAGACCCTCCGCAACGCGTTCACGACGCTCATACGCGCCGCGCTGACTCCCGGCAAAATCCCGCCCGCCGCCCCTACCAGCAACGCCACAACAAGACCGGTTGCAAGGACGCTTGACTTGAGAATAAGCGCCGGCAACATCCCAGCCAACGCAATCGCCAGGCCCGGAACTGCTATGACCGCTAAGCCCAATCCAAGCAGCCCCCCGACCATGGCTATAATCAGCGACTCCGCCAGGACGAAGAACAGAATCGAGCGGTCGCTGAAGCCGATGGCCTTGAGCACGGCCAACTCCCCAATCCGCTCGCGAACGGAGATGGCCATCGTGTTGCCGGTGACGAGAAGCAACGTGAAGAAGACGACGGACCCGATCGTCACGATCAGGAACTGGATGTTGCCGAACTGCTTCACCCAGCCCGCCGCAAAAGCGGATTCCGTCTCTGTCTTGGTTTCATTCGGAGAGTTCGCGAATTCCTGATCGATAGCCTTGGCGATACGCGGAGAATCATCTGGATTATTGACGCGCAGAACATACCAGCCGATCTGGCCCTTTACGGCTTCAGGAATGCGTTCCTCGAAGTAATCCCACTGGAACCAGAACTGCGTCTCGTCATCCAGAGGGTTCTTGCCATGGTAGACGCCATCAATATTGAACTCCCAGGATCCGCCGCCATAGAGCGTCGTCGTAATCGGAATGCGATCACCGAGCTTCCAGCCAAAACGCTGCATCGTGCGCGCCCCGACAACCGCGCCCTGGCGGTCCTTCAGGAATGCGTTCCACTGATCGTCTGGCACTGTAAATTCCGGGAAAACCTGCCGCTGGTTCTCCGGGTCGATTACGAACTGAGGAAAGAAATACTTCGGGTCGCGGTAGGTGCCCCCAAACCAGTTGTTGTGCGTGATGCACTTGACTCCCGGGATGCGCAGAATTTTGTCGCGGTACGAGAGCGGGATCAAATTGATGATCGAAGTGCGGTTGATGATGACCAAACGATCCGCACCCGCCACATCGGCGCCGCGATTGAAGGCGTCACGCACTACTCCCAGGAACGCGAACAGAAAGAGCGCCACGGCAAACGAGCCGATGGTCAGCACCAGTCGCGCCTTCTTGCGAAACAGATTGGCGAAAATCAAGCGGCTGAATTTCATGCGGCACCTCCAGCAGTCACGCCATGATGGCGCTCGTCGAATTCAACCAGCACGCCCTTCTCCAGGTGCAGCGTAAGGTCGGCTTGACGCGCGACTACCGGATCGTGCGTCACCATCAGCACCGTCTTGCCGTACTCCTTCACCAACCGCTTGATCAGCGTCATCACTTCGTCCGCGCTTTTGCGGTCGAGGTCGCCGGTGGGCTCGTCGCAGAGCAGGAATGTAGGATCGGCCACGATCGCGCGAGCCACGGCGACGCGCTGTTCTTGTCCGCCGGAAAGCTGCCGAGGATAGTGTTTCATGCGGTCGCCGAGCCCGACGATGGAGAGAGCCGCCTCGACGTGCTTGCGTCGTTCCGGGCCGGAGAGCTTGGTCAAGAGCAATGGCAGTTCGACATTTTGGTACGCGGTAAGCACGGGAATCAGGTTGTACATCTGGAAAATGAAGCCCACGTGGCGCGCGCGCCATTCCGTCAGTTTGCCGCCCGACATGTGCGTGATTTCGTCGCCCGCGACAGTGATGCTGCCGCGCGTGGGCACGTCTAGCCCGCCCAGCAAATTCAGCAGCGTCGTCTTGCCCGACCCGCTGGGGCCCATGAAGGCGACGAAGTCTCCCTTGTCGACGTCGAGGTTCAAGCCTTGCAAGACGTCGATGTCTTCCTGGCCGCGCCGGTAGGTTTTGTCCAGGCCGCGAACCTGAATGAGACTAGTTGACTCCCCGTGGTTTCCATTCACTCGAACCATTTGTCCAACTCCCTATCGCTTGATTGCGATGGTTTGACCATCGCGTAGGTCGGCTGGGCCCTTGACGACTACTAGGTCACCGGCGGCAAGTCCCGCCAGAATTTCTGTGTCCGAACCACGCAGAGTTCCGACTTTGACGGCGTGGCGCTCGATGTGATCGTCCTTCACCAGGTAAACGACTTTCTGGCCGCCATCGTCACGCACCGCATTTTGTGGAACCGTGAGCGCAGAGGGCGGCAGGTCTGTCTTTTTCGGCTCCTCGCCGAGGAAGCTCACCTTTACTCCCATGTCCGGCAGGATCCGCGGATCGAGTTTCTTGAACGAGATGCGCACCTTCACAGTCGCCTTCTGGCGATCAGCCGTGGGAATGATGGTTCGCACGCGGCACGGAATCTGCCAGTTGGGATACGCGTCGAGAACCGCCGTGACCTCTTGCCGCGGCGTTACGCGCGCGATATACGATTCGCCGACGTCAACTTCGATCTCGTTCGAGTTCATGTCCACGATCGTGGCGATGCCTGTCCGGGTGAATCCGCCGCCAGCCGAGATGGGCGACACCATCTCGCCCACCTGCGCGTCTTTCGAAACGATAATTCCGTCGAACGGCGCGCGAATGACGCAGTTGTCCACAACCTGCTGCGCCTCTTTGATCCGCGCGTCCGCCGCGATTACCTGTTCCTTCGCAAGATCAATCTTTGCTCTTAGACTGTCCACCGCCATTCGCGCGTTATCGAGCGCTTCTTGCGTCTGCACGCCCGCGGCCTGCAGCGCATCGGCTCGATGCAATTCGATTTGCGCGTTCTTCAACTGCACCTGCAGATCGGCGATCCCCGCTTCCGTCGCATTCCTATCCGCTTTCGCGGACGCGAGCGCTTTCTGCGCGTCCGAATCGTCCAGCGTCGCCAGAACAAACCCGCTGTGCACGTGCATTCCTTCGTCGAAGAAAACTCCGGTCACACGGCCGGTGATTTTCGCGGCCACTGTCGCTCGGCGCTGCGGCGTCACGTATCCGCTGGCATTCAGCAGCGCCTGAGGGCCGACATCCGGTTTCTGCACGGTGGCCACTTCCACCTCCGGCTTCTGATGGATGTACGCATACACGCCGCCGGTTATAACCAGCGCGCCCAGCAGAACTGCGAAGACAACGCCGACCCGCTTTCCTGTGCTCGCCGGCCTGCGCTTGTGGTCGTCGATGCGCAGCGTCGCCAAATCTGGTTTCGAGGTAGTTTCAATAGGCATAGCTAGAGACCAATAGACTAACGAGAATTCTCCCACTTTTGTTACGCGCGGTGAGGGGCCTAAATTACACAATACATTATATTCGATTGCTCCCCCTGGTTTCAGGATTCGGTCGCGGCAGACCAAATTTCGGGCCCAGGGAACCCGCCAGAAAATTTAATTAGCGCAAAGTGGCGGCTCGCACGTCTAATTAAGCGTCGAGTTCCGTACGCGGGTTCGCCACCCGCAATGCTAAAATTGACACATCGATGGGTTCGCTTCCGCTGATCTACGTCAACGAATTGTGCAAAGAATTTCGCACATTCAACCGCCGGGAAGGCGTATGGGGCTCCATTCAGAACCTGTTCGTGCGTGAATATCGGACACTTACGGCCGTGGACCACGTCAATTTCTCGATCGACTGCGGCGAAATGGTCGGCTACATCGGCCCCAACGGCGCCGGGAAGTCGACCACCATCAAAATGTTAACGGGCATCCTAGTACCCTCGAGCGGCCAACTGCGGGTCAACGACTTTGTCCCCTATCGCGAAAGAAGCAAGTACGTCAAAACCATCGGCGTCGTTTTCGGGCAGCGCACCCAACTGTGGTGGGATATTGCCGTCATCGAATCGTTCAAGCTGTTGCGCCGCATCTACGACGTGTCGCAGCGCGATTTCGACGAGCGCATGGAACGTTTCAACGAGATTTTGAATATCCGCGATTACCTCTATACCCCGGTGCGAAAGCTGTCCCTGGGCGAACGCATGCGCTGCGATTTGGCCGCCGCCCTCCTGCACAATCCGCCCCTGCTCTTCCTCGATGAACCGACCATCGGGCTCGACGTGGTGGCCAAAGACCATATCCGGCAGTTCCTGCGCGCCGTAAATCGCGAGTTCCAAACCACTATCCTCTTGACTACTCATGACTTAGACGATATAGAAGAGTTGTGTCGCCGCATCATGATCATCGATCACGGCCGGGTGCTCTACGACGGCCCCCTGGGGCACCTGAAACAGAAACTCCTGCGCACCAAGCAAGTCAAGTTTGCGCTTAAGGATCGCGAGCAGACCAGCCGCGTCGGCATGTTTTCGCGGGATGGCCTCGAACTTGAACAAGTTGACGAACTGACGTATCGTATACGCTTCGACCGCGTTAAAATCGGAACGGCCGACTTGGTACGCCAGGTCTTGACCGCCCTGGAAGTTCGCGACTTGCTCATTGAAGACGAGCCTATCGAGGAAATCATCAAGCGCATCTATGCCGGACAGGCGCTATTGGAGGTCGGCGCATGAAAACCAAATTTGCACTGAAATTGGCCCCCGCACTGACGTCCGCTTTCTTGCTGGCCATCTTGCCGGCGCACGCAGCGCCCAAGAAGAAGACGCAATTCGACATGTTCGTCCCTGTCGACCCTCAACCCATTAAGACGGATCGTTACTGCGGCAACCTTGCCGGCGCGCTCTCCTCTGACGACTTCTTCGACGGCTTGGTGCGCATCGACCAGCGGCACCGCGTCGAATTTCGCAAGGCTTCTCAACCGGTCAAAGAGTTCCCTTCGAAAATCGCGGTGGCTCTTGCCGGCGACATCACCGCTTGCACTTCGACCGATCCCAACGCGCCTCTCAGCTTCGTGCGGCCGGGAAACACCTCTTCGCCCCGGGAAGTTCGCGAATTCATCAACGGCCTGAGGTTTACAGCCGCGTGGAAGACCAACTACGGCTTCCAGCCGGTGCAGAACCTTTCGGTGATCAAGTCCGCGCCCGCCGATAACAAGGCTTGGCATCTTGGCAGCGGCGTGAACGACCAGATTCCCTGGCGTTTCGCCTTCCAGGTCCCGTCGCAGGGCGTGCCGCTGACGAATCAGCTCGTCATTTCCGTTTACGCTCCTTCCGGCGCCAAGATCGCGACCTTCACGGCAGGCGTGCTTTCGCGCCTCCCGAAGCACCACGCCAAAACGGTCAAGGGCGAAAACACCGACGAATAGGTCGAGTTTCCGGCGTCCAGACCGGAACGGGAAGTGTTCATTCCACTCTGCAGTAACAGTACAGGAATTGTTGTGTTGTGCCAAAAGGCGTCGTGTGGAGTTCCTTTGAGCTGTCTACCAGCCGGAAATTGACGCCAAACTCTTTGTTCAGGGAATCCGCATCGTAGCAAACGACATCAAGGCCGCTGCATTTTGTCGGCCCTTCAGGCCCAAATGTGCCGACGATAACGTGCCCGCCTGCCTTGACGCCGCGCGCAACTTGTCGAACATATGCAGCACGCTGCTGCGCATCAGTGAGAAAGTGGAACACGGCACGGTCATGCCAAACGTCATAGACTTTCGTTCCTAGCTCAATCTGAGTGATGTCCCCAGCCAGCCAGTGAACTTGGCTGGCCAGCTCTCCCAGCCTCTTCTTGGTCACCTCGATGGCCACCTGCGACACGTCCAAAACCGTGAGGTTGTTGAACCCTCGAGCGAGTAGGTCATCGACGAGCGTGGATTCGCCTCCGCCAACGTCGATGATATGTGCGGAGCGATCACTCACCGCACGCTCGATCAGCACCATCGAAGTCTCCAGGTGCGGTCGATACCAACTTACCTGGTCGGTTGGTTTAGTTGCGTAAATCTTCTCCCAATGGGTTTTGGTGTCCATGTGATTTTTCCCCCATCAGTTGTCATGCCGCGCTGCCGGCGTATCACGTTAATAGTGACTGGCAGCTCATCGTAGCTTTGCGCCGTATCTATGACCGTGCCCTATTTTACCGCGCCACGAATCGCGCGGTGAATCTCGCCGGCCTAGAAATCCGCTGCCGCTATCGGGTTAAGATCGGCGGGCCGCCCGCTGGCCCAGAAGGGTTTTTGCTGGTAGTTTTGCGGTGACAACTCCGCAGTCCGCACGTCATATAATGGGTCGAATCATTCTCCATCACGGAAGGGGCCGCAGGGAGCATTGGTGGGAGCGCTAGCGCCATATCTAGAATTTTCGCGGGTAGGGTTCGTCAACATCCTTGCGTTTCGTCTGCGTTATTTCACGGGGATCATCACGTATTTCCTGAATGTCACCGTCTACTATTTCATTTGGACCGCGGTCTTCCATTTGGCGTCGTCGCGGGCCGGCTACACGCTCGCGCAGATGATCACCTACGTCAGCGTGGGATGGATCATGCGCTCGTTTTACTGGAACACGATCGACCAGGAGATGGCCTACGAAGTCATCGAAGGCAAGATCGCCATGGACTTCATCAAGCCTGTCTCCATCCAATGGATGTGGATTTGCCGGGCCATGGGCGAATCGGCGTTCCGGCTCGGTCTTCTGACGCTGCCGACGGCAATCGTGGTCGGTCTCGTGTTCCCCGTGCAAGGGCCATCATCGCTCGAGAATTTTCTGTTGTTCATGCTTGGCGTGATCGGCAGTTTCTTCCTCATGGGCGCCATCAATTTCATGATCGGGACATGCGCGATACCGCTGAAGTCGATCCTGGCGCTGATTCGCGCGAAATACTGGCTGATCGAGTTACTCTCAGGACTGCTCATTCCCATCGCCTTTTTCCCCGCCCAAGTCCAGAAAGTCATGGCCTGGCTGCCTTTCCAGCACATCGCCAGCACGCCTTTGCAGATTTACCTCGGGAAATTCGACCGCGCGCACGCTCTCCGCGCCCTCGCCACACAGTGGGTCTGGGTCCTGGTGCTGATGTTCCTGGCGAACCTCTGGTGGGATCGCGCCTCGAAGAAAATCACGATCCATGGAGGCTGAACGCTTGCCGAAAAGCGCACCGCAGTTCGACGATCACACGACGCGAATAGGTCCCGCCGCCGCAGAATCGGATCCGGGTTCGATGCGAGAGATCGCTGCGGCAATCCTCCGCTCGGCGCAGCGCCACTGGATGCTCTTTTGGCAGTATTTCGCCCAGTACGCGAAAGTTCAGGTCGGCTATCGCGGCGATTTCCTCATCAGCCTCTTCACCAGCTTTGCCGCCACGGTTTTCGCTCTCGGTTTCGTGATCGTGCTGTTCCAGAAAAACCAGCTCAGGGACTAGCCCTTCCCCGAAATCATTTTCCTCTACGGCTTTTCGCTCATCCCGTACTGAATTTTCAACGTAGTCAGCTTGAATCTCTACGATTTCGGCAACAACTACATCATTGAAGGCAAATTCGATCGCGTGCTCTTGCGCCCGGTTTCCTCGCTTTTTCAGGTCCTGTTCGAAACCTTCCGCATCGAATCCTTTCAGGAAGTCGCCACCGGAATTTTCTGCATGTGGTGGGGGACGCACCGCCTGCACGTCGCCTGGCCTCCCGCGAAAATCGCCATGCTGGTGTTCTACGGAATTTGCGCCGCCATCATCTACGTTTCGATTTTTCTCATGCTCAGCACGGTTTCCTTCTGGTTCGAGGACCGCATCGGCGTTCACCCGCCGGTGTGGAACGTGATCGCCTTCGGACGTTACCCGCTTTCGATCTATAGCGGTTACGTGCGTTTCGTCCTATGCTGGATCATTCCCTTCGGACTCGCCTCGTTTTATCCCAGTGTGCGCATGCTGAGCCGCGCGGTTTCGCCCGACTACGCGCGATTTGTGCCCGTGGTCGCAGCCGTGTTCCTGACCCTCGCCATCTTCCTCTGGAATTTCGGCACCCGCCACTACTCCTCCACCGGCTCTTAGCTTATGTAGCGCCGGCTTCCAGCCGGCTCTTTTCTGTCCTGCCGCTGTCGGGCCCGATACAGGTCCAGTCTGCGCCCGATTCGCCGAAACGTTCGCGAAGAAATCGATGACGCGCCGCTCGTATTCCGGTGGCGCGTAGCCGAGCGCAGTGGCATGTCCGGCGCCGCGCACAACCCAAAGCTGCTTCGATCCGGTGGCGGCAGCATAAATTCGTTCCGCGTGACGGCACGGAATTCGGTGGTCCTCGGTTCCGCAGATGAGCAGCACAGGAAAAGCGCGTTCCGCGACGGCTTTCTCCGGCGAAACATTGTCCGGATCCAATCCGCCTTCCTTCTCGATCGCATGCATCGCCACGAGCACCGCAGGGCGGAAGAGCGTTTTACCCAGCAGCGGCGACACGTCTAGCCCGGCGTAGTCGTAACTCACTTCGCGTAAATTTGCGAAGGGGTCCTCCGCCACGACGGCTTCGATTCGCGGTTCCACTGCTGCCGATTGCAGGGCAACCACGCCTCCCATCGATACTCCCAGCGCAAACAAATGCGCAACGTGTTCGGTCGCGTACAGCCCATTCGTGACGGCGACCGTGTCGTACCGTTCCTTCCAACCATACGTGGCCATCTCGCCGCCGCTTTTGCCGTGGGCGCGCGAGTCCATCATCACCACGCTATAGCCGTGCCGCAGCAGGAATTCAGCCTGGCCCAGCACGCCACTGCGATTGTCTGATACGCCGTGAAACAGCAACACCCAATCGCCATTGGGCGCACGCGGCCGAATTTTCCATCCGCGCAGTTCGACGCCATCGAACGCGCGTACGTCGAAGTCTTGTTTCCTTGCGCCGGTTCGCTCGAGCATTTGCTCGGTTTGCTCGAGCCGCTCGGGGTTCAGATTCATGGGATGAAGCACCCCCGGCGCGGTCATGAGGCCCGCGAGTGCGGCAATCCCCGGCGAAAGCACAACCAGGATCGGTATGGCGAGCGCGAGAATGCGTGCCGGTCGGTGCAAGGTATGCTCCCGATAAAATGTACGCAGGAAGCAAACCCGATGTTTCCTGTGGAACTGCAGGGGCTCACAGAAGAATGATGACCCTAGCCAACCCACCTCGCTTGAATTCGCTGCTAACTTTACCCATATGGCGCGTCAAAGTTAAAAAGAGATCCTTGGGACGGAGGCTGCCTTGGTGTCATCATTTGACCCACGGGCCACTGTTGGGAACAAGCCAGGCCGCGATTGGGCGAAGGGGGCGCGATGGGAAAACTCTGGCAGGACATACGGTATGGGGCGCGTGTACTGGTCAAGAGCCCGGGGATAAGCGCGGTGGCAATCATTTCGCTGGCGCTGGGGATTGGGGCCAATACCACGATTTTCACGGTCGTGAATGCGGTGCTGCTGAATCCCTTGCCCGTGAAGGACATCTCGCGCGTCGTCGAACTCGACACCGTCGACACCAAAACGCATTTCACCCAGGCGAACGATACGAAGCTGGGTATGTCGTATCCGAATTGCAGGGATTACGCGCGAGAGAATCGGGTGCTCGACGGCGTCGTTTGCCTAGCAGCAAACCCGCTTACGTTGAGTGGCAGGGCCGAGCCAACGCAAATCAATGGGCAGCTTGTCAGCGCCAACTACTTCGATGTGCTTGGCATACGGCCCGCTGCCGGACGATTCTTCTACGCCGACGAGGACACGAAGCCGAGCGGCAACAATGTTACCGTGCTGAGCTACAGCTTGTGGGCAAATAAGTTCGGCTCTGACCCGAATCTGATCGGCAAGACGCTCAGCCTGAACGCAACTTCTTATACGGTCATTGGCGTTGCGCCGCGGGGTTTCAAAGGCACGTTCACATTCCTGCCCGCCGAGGAAATCTGGATTCCGATCAGCATGTATCCGCAAGCCATGGCGGGCTTCGAACGCGACAACTTCAATGACCGGCGGTTCCTCGCGGCTGCAGTGATCGCGCGCCTGAGGCCCGGCGTGAGTCTGGGCGCTGCGGAGGCGTCGCTGAAGACGATGGCCACCCACCTCGAAAGCGAATACCCCAAGGATAACGCGGGGCGGAGCGTCGCATTGACTCCACTGGCCGAAGCCGCGATTGGAGCGAACGTGTACAGTCAGTT
>Ga0187817_10001749_pt1 | contig 10863 bp, 7 predicted proteins | sample NC_wetland_sal_i_17_FD_132431 | JGI IMG/M metagenome (GOLD analysis project Ga0187817, IMG submission 132431) | Wetland sediment microbial communities from Neuse River Estuary, North Carolina, USA - SO4_2 | ecosystem: Environmental > Aquatic > Freshwater > Wetlands > Sediment | place: USA: North... | reverse complement strand
GCCAGCCCTTGCGGTGGCTGCGATGAGCGCGTGAGAAACGGTTGGACAAGTTCTGGGTCTCCATCGCTCCCGAATCGCCGGCCGCAGAGCTGCAGCTGGTCGTCGAACAGCAGGTAGCGATGTGTCTGGCGGTCCTGCAGCGCCAGGGTGGCGAGAGCCTGGTGGCCGGCATGGAATTGCACCATGCGGTGGAGGTCGATGGTGGTGAGCACATCGACATTGTGCACGATGAAGGGTTCATCGGGATGGCTGGACGCTTCCAAGAAAAAGTACCCAGCCTTCTTCAGGCCGCCGCCGGTGTCGAGCAGCGTCTCTTCACGCGAGATCTCAATGCGCATGCCGAAGTTGCCGTTGTTTTTCAGATAATCGACCACCATGCCGGCAAAGTGATGAACGTTGATGATCGCCTCACTCACTCCACAGTTGCGCAGGCGAGTGAGCGCTATCTCAAGCAGGGTGTGGCCGTCGATTTCGACCAGGGCTTTGGGACGATCGTCGGTGAGCGGCCGCAAGCGCGTCCCGAGACCAGCGGCGAGAATCATCGCTTTCATTGAATTATTGTTTCCATCAAATCGCCGCTTTCTTGCCTTTATGGATTCAGTTGCTCCTGCTCGCGATGATGCACCAACACTTCCACTCCATCTCTGTTGCGCAGATGCTGTGCCAGTTTCTCCGCCAGATAGACGGAGCGATGCTGGCCTCCGGTGCACCCGAACGACACCATCAAGTGTTTGAAGCCGCGGCGCTGGTACGTGGCCACGCTCGCATCCACCAGGGACAAGGCGCTGGCCAGGAATTGGCGCACGCTTTCCTGCTGATTGAGATAGTCGATCACCGCCGCATCTTTGCCAGTTAGGGCTTTGAAGCGTTCTTCGCGACCGGGATTGGGGAGACTGCGTCCATCGAATACAAATCCGCCGCCATTTCCGGTGTCATCTTGTGGCAGGCCGCGGTGAAAGGAAAAACTGAAAACCCGCACCGTCAATTTTTCCGGTTGCGAGGCCGATGCCAGACCTTGCAACGTATCCGAGGCCACCATGCTTTTGAAAGCTTCCATCAGCGTCGGCAGCGCGACGGGCAACTCGACATTGTGCAGCAGCCAGCGCAGATTTTTCAGCGCATAGGGCACACTTTGCAGGAAATGCTCCTTACGCTCGTAAAAGCCGCGAAAGCCATACGCTCCGAGAGCCTGCATGATGCGGACGTACGCGTAGGCATAGTAAAACTGCATAAACTCGGAGCGATCGAGATCGAGGAAACCGCCGAGCGTGTCGAGATAATGATCGAGCAATCGCTGGCGCAAATCGGTAGGCAGGTCGGCCTTGGCATCGTACAAGAGTGAAGCGATATCGTATTGCAGCGCGCCTTTGCGGCCACCTTGATAGTCGAGGAAAAATGGCTGCTCTTCGTTCAGAACTTTGTTCGGACCCGTGCGCAGCATGATGTTACGGGATTGAAAGTCGCGGTAGAGAAAATAGTCGTGGCGGGCGCTTAACAGGAACTTCGTCAATCGGCTGAAATCGTCTTCCAGTGCCTGCTCGTTGAAGGGAATGCCAGCAAGCCTGAGAAAGTAATACTTAAAATAATTCAAGTCCCACGCGATCGATTGGCGATCGAAGCTGGCGCGCGGATAACACACCTTGTAATTCAAATCGTGTCCGGCTTCGATCTGAAAACGCGGCAACACGGCGACAACTTTGCGATAGGCCTGGACGGCCTCAGAAGCGATGGCCGCGCCGCTGCGATGGTCGGAGAGAAACTCGAAAAGGGTCGTGTCGCCCAAATCTTCTTCGAGGTAAGCGCCGTGGTTTAAATCTTCGGCATAGATCTCCGGCACCGGCAGTCCGTGGCGGCGAAAGTGCCGGGAAAATTCGAGGAAGGCGACATTCTCTTCACGCACGTTATACAGAATGCCTATCGCGCTGATATTTTCGCCCGCGAGACGGATGATCTTGCGGCCGGAGCCGCCTAGCTGCCCCTGCAGCGGCTTCACGCACCCAACAGGCGCGCGAAAATGCAGTTCAAAGAGTCTTTTGAGAACTTCCATGAAGGGATTTCCAGGGACTAGCTGCCCTCCTAAAGATAACATCGGGAGCGGGAGCCTTCCCGGCACTTACGAGTCTGTTTGAGAACTCGTTCGCCCCTCCGGGGCTAGGTGGTCTGCAGGATGACCACGAGCCTTCTTGGTCCATGCGCGCCCTGCACCAGAATTTTTTCGATATCAGCTGTGCGGCTGGAGCCGCTGATAACGCAGGCGAAGGAGTTGCGATCGAGGATTCGTTCGTTTGAGGCACGGCTCAGGACGCTGGCCAGGTCGGGAACCAGTTGGGCCGTTGTGGCGTAAACGATGTGGCAGGGGGCGATCACCGAGGCGCCTCGTCCGCCGCACGAAGCGGACACCAGAATCGATCCGGTTTGCGCGATGAGAGCCTCAGCGAGTGTTACGGTTGCTTGTGACTCTTCTGCTGGCGCTCCTTGATTTGACCAGCGAGTCGCGCGGGCGGCCGCGGCGAGTTCCACGAGACGGCGCAACGAGGGGTCGTCCTGAACGAACACTTCTCCTTCAGGTAACGACTGGAGAACCTTCGCAAGCTGTTGCGCGCTCGCCGCAGAATCGGGGGTCAACGCGCATTCCATGAGGTTGGCAACGCATTCCTGCTGGAAGCGTTCGAGAGGATTGACCACGGGCTCGAAGATGACGCGGCCGCTTTCCATCGCAGCCGGCTCTGCAACTGTGGTGCGCAAGCCGGCGCGTATCAGCTGCAGAATCCGGTCGCGGCTTGGATTATCAGATTGCACTTTTTGCGTTTGCACTATCTCCAGTTGCACTTTCTTGGTTTTTAGTTTCTCAGTTTGTACCTTCTCAGTCTGCGGCATGGTCTTTTCTCCAGCGCGCGCGAAACGACTCGGAAGGCAGCGGCACGGGAGCGCGATAGCGGTTCCACTTCCGCATCGGGTCGAGAATCGATCCCGCGAGTCCCAAGCCATAGACGATCCGAAGAGATTTGCGCATCAACCAGCCCCCAAGCGCGTAGATGCGAGGATGAAGCATGGCATGGCTCCATGCGCGGAACATCCGGCGCTCACCTGGCGGCGCGGTTCCGGTGGTGGTGGCATTGCGACGATTTTGCAATAGGTGGTGATGCAAATCGATCTTCACTGGGCAAACGCTGGTGCACGCACCGCACAGCGACGAAGCGTAAGACAGGTGCTTGAACTCATTGAGGCCATTCAGATGCGGCGTGAGCACGCTGCCGATCGGTCCGGGATAGGTGGTGCCATAGGCATGGCCCCCGACGTGGCGGTAGACGGGACATGTATTCAGACAAGCGCCGCAGCGAATGCAGTGCAGCACCTCGCGCTGTTCAGCATCGGCTAGCAATTGGCTGCGCCCGTTATCGACCAGCACCACGTGGAATTCTTCTGGTCCGTCTGCTTCGCCAGGCTGGCGCGGACCGCCAATCAGCGTGCTGTATGTGGTGATCCCCTGCCCTGTTCCGGAGGTAGCGAGCACCGGCCATAGCACCGCCAGATCTTCGAGCCGGGGTATGACTTTCTCAATGCCCGTGACCACAACGTGAATGCGCGGAACGCTGGTGCACAGGCGGCCGTTTCCTTCATTGGTAGAAATGGCAATTACGCCGGCATCCGCTACAAGAAAATTCGCGCCCGAAATGCCCATTTCAGCGGCAAAGAATGCCTCCCGGAGTACGCGGCGGGCTACCGCCATCAAATACGCCGGATCGTCGCTGTCGATTTTCGGGTCTAATTTCTCCCGAAACAATTTGGCGATCTGGCCACGGTTGAGATGCATGGCGGGAGTGACGATGTGGTAGGGCGCTTCTTCGCGCAGTTGCACAATGAACTCGCCCAGATCGGTTTCCCAGACCTTGATACCGGCTTTCTCCAGTGCAGGGCTGAGGTGGATTTCTTCCGTCACCATGGATTTCGACTTCACCACCGTGCGCACGTTGAGCCGGGTCGCGAGATTCTTTACATAGGCGCAGGCCTCCTCGCTAGTGGACGCCCAGAAAACGTGTCCGCCCCGCGCAACCACTTTTTCTTCGAACTGCAGAAGATAACGATCCAGATGATTAATGGCTTCGCGTTTGATCTCCTGACACTTTTGGCGAGCCGCTTCCCAGTCCTTGATCCGGGCACGACCCCTGAAATGTGCGGCATCGTAACTCTTCAAGTTGAACAGGATGACGTCGCGGTGCATCAGGTCCGCCGATTTCACGGCTGCGTCTTGCAAGAAGCGTTGGGCGGCGGTTTGGGTCACGGTCGCTCCTCCACTCTGCCTGCCGGTGCCCGATTTTCCTGCGCGAGAATGCTGGCAAGATGAATGGTGCGGATCGATGACTGGCGTTTGCCTAGAATTCCTTGGAGGTGCAACAGGCAACTGGGATCGATGGCAGTCACGAATTCGGCGCCCGTCGCGGCCACACTTTCGGCCTTGGAAGTTCCCATGGCGGCAGAAATGTCACCGAACTTGATGGCAAACGTTCCGCCGAAACCACAGCATTCTTCGGAGCGAGCCATTTCAATCAGCTTCAGGCCTTTCACCTGGCGCAGAAGCTGCAGAGGCTCGTCGCGGAGCTTCAGCTCGCGGAGGCCATGGCACGAAGCGTGATAGGTAACCGCGTGCGGAAACGTGGCACCGACCTGGGTAACCCCGGCTACCTTCACCAGAAATTCCGAAAGTTCGAAGGTACGGCTAGCTAAGGCCAGGGCTTCGCCGAGCAATGTGCTCTGGGCCAGCAGGTCCGGATAAAAGTTGCGGACCATGGTGACGCAAGAACCGGAGGGACACACGACTACATCGGCTTGCTTGAAGACTTGAACGAAATGCTCGGCACAGGGGCGCGCCTCGTCCCAGTATCCGGTGTTGAAGGCGGGCTGGCCGCAACACGTCTGATCTTCGGGGTAATCAACTTCGTATCCGATCCGGCGCAGCACTTTAACCGTGTCGACCCCCACTTCGGGCAGAAGTTGGTCTACGAAGCACGGGATGAATAGAGATACTGTTCGCTTCACGATCCTACCTTTACAGAGTGGAAAGCGTTGTGTTCGCGCCGCATTTGCCGCAGCGGCTAAAGCCGCCGCTTATTTGTCGTGCTGGCGGCGTGGCTGAAGCCACGCCCTTTCAAAGCCAAGTCAAAACCTGTAACCAAGTCAAAACATGCTACCGCACTACCAGACTGCTGAACGGAATTACATAGGCCATCAGGGTGACAAAAATTCCCACCAAAGCCGCCAGCGCAAGACTGTGGAAGAACACGTAACGTAAAATGTCGCCTTCGTGTCCGTACCACTGTGTCGCTGTGCTGGCCACTACGATGCTCTGTGCGTCAATCATCTTGCCCATGACACCACCGCAACTATTAGCCGCTGCCATCAGGCTGGGCGTTACTCCAATCTGCTGCGCGGTGATTTTTTGCAGGCTGCCAAAGAGCACATTCGACGAGGTATCCGACCCGGTCAACGCCACGCCCAACCACCCGAGCAAAGTTCCAAAGAAAGGATACAGGACGCCGGTGCGCGCGAAAGCCAGCCCCATGGTGGCGTCCACTCCCGAGTAGCGGGTCAAAATGCCCAGCCCCAGCATCGCCGCGATGGTGAGCAGAGAGAAGCGAACTTTGACTATGGTGCGCCCATATATCTTGAAGATATTTGGAATGCTGATGCCCATCACCAAACCGGAGAGAATTGCCGCCAGCAAAATCCCGGATCCGGTCGCGCTCAGCCAGTTCAGCGTGAACACGGCAGGTTCCTTGGTCGGCTTTGGAACCACCGGCGGGACACGCTGCACCAGGTTGTGCAGACCCGCGACCGGAAACCCCGGATTCGTGATCGTGCTCGGCGGCGTACGCCATGCGGACATCGAAGTAAACACCTTCTCGGGAGTGTTCATCAGGTTCTTGCCGCTCTGCGTACCCCAAGCAAACACGGCGAGGCTGAGGATGACCCACGGTATCCACGCACGCGCGACTTCGGGACGGCTGTAACCGTGGTCGCCGCGAGCACTTTTGCTCGCTTCGCCTTCGAAGGTCCATATGTTCTTCGGATGCCAAATGAACAGAAAGCCAATCAGGCAGGCCATCGAGATCACGGCGGCAACGATGTTCACCAGCCATGGTCCGTGGAAATTGGACATGAGAACTTGAGGCACCGCAAACGAAACCCCGGCAACGAGAATGGCCGGCCAAATCTCCATCATCCCGGAGAAACCGGCAAAAGCCCAGATCAGCCAGAACGGAACCAGGACACAGAATGGCGCCAGAATGCGGCCCGCCATCGCTCCGAGCATGATTTCGCTCATGCCAGTTACTTTGGCCAGCGCGATGATTGGAGTGCCCAGTGCGCCAAATGCCACCGGCGCCGTATTTGCAATCAACGATAGGCCCGAAGCCTGCAGTGGTTTGAACCCCAGGCCAATGAGCAGTGCCGCGGTCACTGCCACTGGCGTTCCGAAACCCGCGGCGCCTTCGAAGAACGCGCCGAAGCAGAAGGCAATCAGCAACAATTGCAGGCGGCGATCCTGGGTGATTCCGGTCATGCTGTGTTGCAGCACCTTGAACTGTCCCGACTCCACGGTTAATTGGTACATGAAGATGACGTTCAGGATGATCCAGCCGATAGGGAACAAGCCGTATCCAGCGCCATACACCGCTGTAGTCGCAGCCAGCCGCGCCGGCATGTGGAAGATAAATACTGCGGTCAGAAGCGCCGTGCCCAGTCCAAGCAGTGCGGCATAGTGGGCTTTTATGTGGAGCAGCGCCAGTGTCCCGAGCAGCACCACGATCGGCAGAGCGGCGACCAATGTTGAAAGCCACCACCGGCCGGTGGGATCGTAGTTCTGCTGCCACGGAGCAGCCAGGGGCGGAATTCTCAAAATCAGGATAACGGCGATCACTGCTACGATGAGGCCCGCTATCCACGCCACTGGTTTAGGGGACGTGGGAGAAGTTTTTGGCGCGACGATCTTCGGGTCGACGATCTGCGGCTTCTGGGCAGTTGGAGATGTCATGGGCTCCTCAGCGAAATCTGCTGGAACGCGGAGATTTGTTTTCACGATGGCAGTCCTTCCCAGGAAATGGGAGACTCTCAGCGCCGGGCGTTAACTTTACGGCGTTAACCTTGCGACGTCAACCTGGACATCGAGCCGTTAGGGATTTTCGTATCGTCCTTGCCAACAAGATGCGACCTGCCTCACCGGCAGCTGTGATGGCGATCACAATCTCACGACCATATGAGACTTGGGCACTAGCAGCAGCCCATCTTTACTTCGCCGGCAGCGGTGAGTGGAGGACCGAAGGCCTCCTGCGGGGCGGGCAAGCCATTCAGCGTCTTGATCCAACGACGCACTGCATCGAACACGACGAGAACCACACCCACGATAAAAATGCTCATAAGGATTGAGTCCAGGTAGCCGGTAAATACCTGACCGGGCTTCGAGGTCAATGGCCAGAAAATATTCTTGATCGACAGCACTCCCGCCGTAAGAGTAGTCACGCCTACGAAGCACATTGGAACGGCCGTGATCCAAGCATATTGCTGCTTGCCCATATTGATGAGGAAGGTAGTGGTCACCGCCAGCGCTATCGTGGCCAGCAACTGATTGCCGGTTCCGAACAACGGCCATATCGTGGAAATACTTCCCGTGTAGATCAGGTATCCCCACCCGAGAACGACAAAGAAGCTGGTGATCAGATTTCCCGGCAGCCAGGCATTGTTGCCGAATGGTTTATACACTTTGCCCATGAGTTCCTGCAGGACGTAGCGGGCCACACGGGTTCCCGTATCCACCGTAGTCAGGATGAACAGGGCTTCAAACATGATGGCGTAGTGATACCAGTAGCCCATCAAACGATCCATCCCGGGCAGGCCGCGGAAGATTTGTGCCATGCCTACGGCCAGCGATACCGCGCCTCCGGTGCGTCCGGCCAGCTTCTCCCCGACTTCGCGGGAGAACATATCCAGATTGACCGTGCTTAAACCCAGATGGCTGAACACCTGGGGAGCGGTGTTAATGGCAAAGTAGTCGCCGGGATGCATGGAGCAGGCTGCAATTAAAGCCAGGGTGCCCACCAGTGATTCCGCCATCATCGCGCCATAGCCGATGAAGCGAGCGTCAGTTTCCTTGTCCAGCATCTTGGGTGTTGTGCCGGAGGAAACCAGCGAGTGAAAACCCGAGATCGCGCCGCAGGCAATGGTCACGAATAGAAACGGGAACAGGCTTCCTTTGATGATCGGTCCGCCGCCGTGAACGAACTGCGTGAAGTTTGGAAACTTTATGTGGGGATGAACCACGAACACGCCGATGACCAAAACTGCAATCGTGCCTAGCTTGACGTAGGTCGAGAGGTAGTCCCGCGGCTCGAGCACGAGCCACACGGGAAGAACCGAGGCCACAAGGCCATAGATGGCCATCAGGATCGTGATTTCATGGGGCGTGAAGGTAAGCGCCGATGCCGCTCCGCTCAGCGCCACCCAATGCCCTGCGATTACGCTGCTAATCAAGAGTACGACGCCAAAAATACTGGGACCGGTGACCACAATTTTTCCGGCATGACTCTTGAACATCCACAATCCCATGATGACAGCGATAGGGATGGTCATTGCAATGGTAAAGACGCCCCATGGGCTGTTCGAAAGCGCATTGACCACGACGATGCCGAGGCCGGCAAGCGTGACCAGAAGTATAAAAAGCACGGCGATCATCGCCACCAAACCTGCAAAAGGACTGATTTCGGTGCGCGCAACATCCGCCAGCGAGCGGCCGCGGTGACGCACCGAAGCCACCAGCACGGTGAAGTCTTGCACGCATCCGGCCAGGACACCACCGATCAACAGCCAAAGGAAGCCGGGCGCAAACCCGAACTGCGCCGCCAGAGTTGGCCCCACCAGCGGCCCGGCTCCGGCGATGGCCGCGAAGTGATGGCCGAAGAGCACCCAGCGCGGCGAGGCGACATAGTTATGCCCGTCAGCGTAGGTGTGTGCCGGAGTGGTGCGGCGATCGTCGAGGGCCAGTGCCTTCGCAGCGATAAACGCGCTGTAGTAACGATAGGCTAGGGCGTACACGCATAGCGCAGCCAACAATACCGGAAGGGTATTCATGGTTCGCTCCAAATCAGGCAAGTAGTGGCCGTTCCTGCCAGCCCAATCGAACGCATCGTACACCTATCGTGGAATCCAGCACAAACAACTTTCCTGGTGCGCGAGGCGCGCTACAATGTCGGGCATATTTTGCCGCCGAAACCGAAAGGATCGAGGATGCCTACGCCACAAGAAAACCAATCTGCAACTCAGGAACAACCCCTTGTCCGTTTTGGTCTGGGGCTCGCCAACTGGAGCGAGCGGTGGTTTCCGGATCCGCTGATTTTTGCGCTGCTGGGAATCGTGGTGGTCTTTGTTGTCGGACTCTTGCTTGGTGAAGGTCCCGGCAAACTCGCAATTCAGGGCGGCAGGAATTTTTGGACCTTCGTGAATTTCACCATGCAAATGGTGATGATCATCATTGGTGGATATGTAGTGGCCTCGACGCCGCTCGTGTATCGCGCCATTCGCGCCTTGGCCGGAATTCCCAAGACGCCGCGGGGAGCAGTGGCCATGGTGGCGCTTTTCTCCATGCTAACGTCGCTCATCTCCTGGGGCTTGAGCTTGATCTTCAGCGGACTTTTTGTTCGAGAGCTGGCGCATCGCGTGAAGGGGATGGACTACCGCGCTGCTGGTGCGGCAGCGTATCTCGGGCTGGGAGCGGTTTGGGCGATGGGACTGTCTTCTTCCGCCGCCATGCAGATGGCGACCAGGTCCGCGATACCGGCGCCACTGTTCAACATCAGTGGTCTGATCCCGCTAACCCAAACTCTCTTTTTGTGGCAGAGCATTGCAACGACGGCGATCCTGGTGGTTCTCTCCGTACTGATTGCCTGGCTGTCTACGCCCTCGCCAGAGAACGCGAGAACCGCCGAATCCTATGGCATTCAGTATGAGCCGATTCACGCCAGCCTGGAGACGAAGACCAAACCCGGCGAGTGGCTGGAATACAGTCCGATGCTCACAGCTTTGGTGGCTGCGCTGTTGTGCTGGTATCTGGTCGATGTATTCCGCACCTCGCCGCAAGGCGCACTGGCGGCGCTCGACCTTAACACTTACAACCTCATGTTCATCACGGTTGGCCTCTTATTACACTGGCGCCCGAAGCGATTTATGCGTGCCGTAGCGCAATGCATTCCAGCTACCGGCGGCGTGCTGATCCAGTTTCCGTTTTACGCGGTGATCTTCGGGATGATTACAGGCACAGGGATCGTGAATACGCTGGCGAAGCTGTTCGCTTCCATCAGCACCCACAACACATATCCGTTGCTGGTGGCAACGTATTCGGCGGTGCTCGGCATTTTTATCCCCTCCGGCGGCGGTAAATGGGTGATTGAAGCGCCTTATGTGCTGCAGGCGGCGAATCTGCACCAAGTGCATCTGGGCTGGGTCGTGCAGATCTACAACGCGTCGGAGGCACTGCCCAATCTGGTCAATCCCTTTTGGATGCTGCCGCTGCTGGGTATATTGAAATTGAAGGCCCGGGACATTGTGGGATATGGAGTGCTGCAGTTGATGGTTCACATACCGGTCGTGTTCTTCCTGTGCTGGCTGTTTGCCCGCTACATCCCGTATCTGCCGCCCGTGAAATAGGATCGCCGGCTGTGGTCGATGCGCAGCAGCATCCGGCAACGATCGATAGCTTCTTAAGCTAGAACTCGACCCGCACTGAGAACTGTAAGGTTCGCTGTATGGCGTCAAATCCCAGGGAGCGGATGACGCCGCCCTGCGAGCAATCCACGCAAGCGTTGGGTTGTCCCAGGT
>Ga0187817_10001748_pt1 | contig 10864 bp, 8 predicted proteins | sample NC_wetland_sal_i_17_FD_132431 | JGI IMG/M metagenome (GOLD analysis project Ga0187817, IMG submission 132431) | Wetland sediment microbial communities from Neuse River Estuary, North Carolina, USA - SO4_2 | ecosystem: Environmental > Aquatic > Freshwater > Wetlands > Sediment | place: USA: North... | reverse complement strand
TGGTAGTCGCCGGAGAGATGCTGGAGTTAGGGCCGGCAGGCAAGGAGATGCATCGGCATTCCGGGCGGCATATGGCGGGAAAAAAGATCGACGTGCTGCTGGGCGTCCGGGGCTTGGCGCAACCCATGGTCGAAGCTGCCCGAAGCGCGGGGATGCGGGCGGAGTTTGTCGCCACACCGGAAGAAGCGGGAGAATGGCTGGCCCGCGAAACTCGCGATGGGGACATGGTGCTGTTGAAGGCGTCACGGGGAGTGAAACTGGAAAAGGCTTTGGAGAAATGGAAGTCGTTGAACAGCCATGAATGACGTAGCCCTGTCCAACGACTAACGACCAGCGACTAACGGCCAACGACGGAGAGTGGAGGCGGATTGCTTTACTGGCTGCTGTATCTCAAGCTGTTCCATTATTTCCCGCCGTTTCGCATCTTCCGTTATCTGACTTTCCGTACCGCGTTTGCCAGCCTGACTGCGTTGTTCACCGGCCTCATCGTGGGTCCGTTGGTCATCAATCGGCTGCGTGAGTTTCAGATCAGCCAGTACATCCGCGAAGAAGGGCCCAAAGCTCACCAGAAAAAGGCCGGCACTCCCACGATGGGCGGCCTGCTGATTGCCATTTCCATCGTGATTCCGACTTTGCTCTGGGCCGATCTCAGCAATCGATTCGTGTGGATTGCAGTCCTGAGCACATCGGCGTTTGCCGCCATCGGCTTTACCGACGATTACACCAAAGTCGTGCATCGCAGAAATCTGGGTCTAACCGGCAAGGCCAAGTTGGGCTACCAGATCGCGACCAGCGTTCTGATCGCAGCTGCGCTGATCATCATGCAGACCAAGGGACTCTATTCGACCAAGCTGCAGGTACCTTTTTTGAAGCAGTTTCGTCCTGACCTGGTGATCGGCGCGCTGGAACACAATCCGCATTGGTGGTGGCTGGCATTTCTTCCGTTTGTCGCTTTTGTCGTGCTGGTGATCGTTGGCTCCAGCAATGCCGTAAACCTGACCGATGGCCTGGACGGGCTGGCGATTGGCTGCACGGTGATCGCTGCCGGCGCTTTGGCCGTGCTGACTTATGTTAGCGGCCACGCGACTTTCGCTTCCTATCTCGAACTGCAGCGCATGCCGCAAGTAGGCGAGCTGACCATTTTCTGCGGTGCGATGGTAGGGGCAGCCATCGGTTTTCTCTGGTACAACGCCCACCCGGCAGAAGTGTTTATGGGGGACGTGGGGTCGCTCGCTCTCGGTGGCGCCATTGGCACCGTGGCCGTCATGATCAAGCAGGAGTTGCTGCTGCCGTTCATTGGCGGGGTTTTCGTGATCGAGGCGGTTTCGGTGATCTTGCAAGTGGGGTCGTACAAGCTTCGCAAGAAGCGGATTTTCAAGATGGCGCCTCTGCATCATCACTTCGAGTTGCTGGGCTGGTCGGAGTCGAAGATCATTGTGCGTTTCTGGATCGCATCGCTGGTATTCGCGCTGTTCGCGCTGACGACACTAAAACTGAGGTAGGGGTAGGCATTGATGTTGTCGGGGAAGAGAAATATTTTGATTTGTCTTCCCGAGCCAAGCGAGGGATCTGCGGTTCCGGAGAAACTGCAGATTCCTCGTCGCTGTGCTCCTCGGAATGACAAGAAATCTGGCACCGAAGCCAGGCGCTAACAATCAATGGACGTTTTCAACAAACGCGTGCTCGTCGTCGGCCTGGGCAAGTCGGGGGTGGCTTCGGCGCTATTCCTGAAAGCCCGAGGCGCCCGCGTCACTGTCTCTGACACCAAGACTCCAGATGAGCTGAAGGAAGAGATCCCAAAACTGCTCGACGAAGGCATCGCGGTCGAAACCGGCGGACATGGGGAACGCACGTTTCAAGGTCAGGATTTAATCGTAGTCAGCCCGGGGGTTCCGGTCGATGCGCCGCCACTTGTGCAAGCTCGTGCGCTGGGGGAGAAAGTCATCGGCGAAATCGAACTGGCGGCACAGTTTTTTCCTGGCCGCATCGTCGCCATCACCGGCTCCAACGGCAAGACAACCACCACCACTTTGGCCGGTGAGATTGTCAGGGCAGGTGGATCTCCCACCGTGGTTGGCGGCAACATCGGGACACCGGCGATCACCTTAGTGCAAGGAGCTACAACCGACACCATTGCCGTGCTCGAGGTTTCCAGCTTCCAGCTGGAAACCATTCAGAGCTTTCGTTCCTGGATTGCGGTCGTGCTCAACATCACTCCCGACCATCTCGATCGGCATCGGACGTTCGAAGCCTACACCGACGCCAAGGCGCGGATCTTTGAGAATCAACGAGCCGATGACTTCGCCGTACTCAACGCCGACGATCCCACGACCGCTGGACTGGCAAGCCGCACCCGGGCACGAGTGTTTTGGTTCAGCAGAAAGAAGGAAGTCAAGCAGGGCGCCTATGCGCACGACGGTCGCGTCTGGTTTCGTGATGCCAATGGCCAGCGCGAGATCATGCTGACCTCCGAAATTCCGCTGAAGGGCTCGCATAACGTTGAGAACGTCCTGGCCGCCGTGTGCGTGGGCGCTCTGACCGCGGTTCCGCCGGAGCGGATTCGCCAAGCCGTGCGTGGCTTCAAGGCGGTGGAACATCGCTTGGAGCATGTGGCCACCATTCGCGGGGTCGAATACTACAACGATTCCAAAGCCACCAACGTGGATGCCACCATCAAGGCCCTGGAGTCGTTTCCCGCGAATATCCATCTGATTCTGGGCGGCAAGGACAAGGGGAGCGACTATACGGTTCTCAACGACCTGCTTCGGCAGCGGGTCAAACGCATCTACACCATCGGCGCAGCTGCCGCGAAGATCGAATCCCAAATCAGAGGAACAGTGGAGATTGTCCACGCCGAGACCTTGGAAAATGCCATCCAGCGCGCGCACGATGCCGCCACCGCCGGAGATATCGTGTTGCTGGCTCCTGCCTGCGCCAGCTTCGACCAGTTCCGCAGCTACGAGCATCGCGGAAAGGTGTTCAAAGAAGTGGTTGAAAGGCTGGAGAGAATGTAGGCGCGGGCCCGTTCGACACCTTCGCGCCACTCCGCTGCTCAGGGCAGGCTACGAACCTCGCCCGTGCGGGTCGGAACGGACCCACCTTTGTTGTCATTCCGAGGAGCGAAAGCGACGAGGAATCTGCTGTTTTCCTTGTCTGAACCAATTCAGTCAACAATCAACAGTCAACAATCACAAATCCTTCTCCCTCCTCCGTGTTGAAATGAAAATCCCATGGCCAAGCGTGTCAGTGTCGATCGGTGGCTGTTCACGGTCACCCTGCTCCTGATCTTTGCCGGCCTGGTCATGGTTTTCAGCGCCTCCGCGGTGATGGCGAAAGAGCGCTATGGCTCCGGGTATTTTTTCTTGCTACGGCAGCTGGGGTGGGCCACAGCCGGGCTTCTAGTCATGGTCCTGGCCATGAAGATCGACTACAAGCGTTACCGGCATCCGGCCGTCGTCTTCTCGCTGCTCGGACTCACCACGCTGCTCCTCATCTCGGTCTTTTTCCTTGACCGCGCCCACAATACGCATCGCTGGATGCACTGGGGCCCGTTCTCCTTCCAGCCATCAGAGATGGCGAAACCAGCGCTCATCCTCTTCCTCGCTTTCTTTCTCGAGAACCGCACCAAGTCGATGAAGGACTGGCGGAATACAGTCCTGCCCGCAGTCGTTCCGACGCTGACCTTTATTGGCCTGATTGTCTTTCAGCCTGACTTGGGGACCGCCATTGCCTGTGCGGCCATCACGGTTTGCGTGCTGTTTGTGGCGGGGATGGAGATGCGCTATCTGGGATATGCTTTCCTGGCCTCGTTGCTGCCCTTATATTTCCTAATTTTTCACGTCGCTTATCGCCGGGCTCGCATTTTGGCGTTTCTCGATCCTTATTCCGATCCGCAGGGGCGCGGCTTTCATATCATTCAGTCGCTGATCGCGGTGAGCACCGGCGGGATCAGCGGTGTCGGCCTGATGGAAGGCAAACAGAAGTTGTTCTATCTTCCAGAGCCGCACACTGACTTTATTTTTGCCGTGACTGCGGAAGAGTTGGGGCTGGTGGGCTCGCTGGTCATCGTTCTGTTATTTGCGATCTTTTTGTGGCGGGGGATTCGAACCGCATTGAGAACCCAAGACATGTTCGGGCGCTTCCTGGCCGTGGGAATTACCAGCATGATCGTGGTGCAAGCCTTCATCAACATGAGCGTAGTTCTCGGCCTGATGCCCACCAAAGGAATTCCTCTCCCCTTCGTCTCCTACGGCGGCTCGTCGCTGTTCTTCGCGCTGGTATGCGTCGGAGTCCTGCTGAATATCTCCAAACAAGCCGAATAAAGTGGCAAGAACCACGTGGGGACAGCCGCCCTCGGCTGTCCGGTCGAGCGAAGGCAGCGACGTACCCGTAACTCGGTTAGCCCCACGCCGCAACCACAGCGTTCCCCCCCTCTCATCGGCCTCCTTACCCTGGTGGTTTATAGTCACTGCATGAGGGCCATGCTCGCGGGAGGCGGAACCGGCGGACACGTCATTCCCGCGCTGGCCATCGCCCAGCAACTGCAAAAGCAATTTGGTGCTGAGATTCTGTTTATCGGCACCGCCCGTGGCATCGAGAATCGCCTGGTTCCGGCTGCCGGATTCCCTTTGCGCCTGGTGCAGGTCGGAGCGCTGAAGAATGTCAGCCTGACCACCCGCCTGAAGACATTCCTCGATTTGCCGCGCGCGGTCTGGGAGTCAAGCCGCATTCTCGCGGAATTTCGCCCACAGATCGTGATCGGTGTGGGCGGATATGTCTCCGGCCCGGCCATGATGGCTGCGATCTTGCGGGCAATCCCGACTTTGGTCTTTGAGCCGAACTTTGTTCCCGGCTTCGCCAACCGCGTAGTCGCTCGATTTGTTTCTGCCGCCGCCGTGCACTTTGAGGAGACTGGAAGGTACTTCCGGCGTTGTGCGGTGACCGGAGTTCCGGTGCGCGAGGCTTTCTTCGCCATCGCAGATAAGCCGGCAAATCCCACGCCTATGCTTCTGGTCTTCGGCGGAAGCCAGGGCGCGCACGCCATCAATCAGGTCGTCATGCAATCGGCGGCGGAATTACTAAAACGAATCCCCGGTCTCCACATCGTCCATCAAACCGGTGAACGTGACTATAATGACGCGCAGGTGGCGTACGCGAACCTGGACGGAGCAGTCGAGGCCCATCGCTTTATCGACGACATGCCAGCCCGGTTTGCCCAGGCCAGTCTGTTGATCTGCCGCTCGGGAGCCAGCACCGTGGCGGAGGTCACCGCAGCCGGAAAGCCTGCGATTTTCGTGCCCTTTCCGCGAGCTGCGGACGATCATCAGAAGCGCAACGCGGAAGCCTTGGAGCGTGCGGGCGCGGCCGTCATGCTGGAGGAATCAAGGCTTAGTCCTGAGAGCTTGATCGAAACGGTGAGGTCATTGCTTGGAGACCAAAAGCGATTGGACACCATGAGCAACGCGGCCCGTACTTTATCGCATCCCAACGCGGCCCGCGACATTGCAGAGATGGCAGCAAGATTGGCGGGCATCGAAAGCAGCTAGTGGTGCAGTTTGATTGTCATCCTGAGCCAGCGTTTTTGGCGCAGCGAAGGATCTGGGCGAGTCGCGCGAAGTGTCGCGTTCTTTGCGACACAATGATCGCACCTTTGCCTCGCTTCCCTATATGTTTGCCAAGATTCAGCGTATTCATTTCGTAGGCATTGGCGGCATCGGCATGAGCGGCATCGCCGAGGTGCTGCTGAACCTTGGCTATAAAGTCTCCGGCTCCGACCTCAAGGATTCGGCACTCACGCAGCGGCTGGCCAGTCTGGGCGCCACTGTTTTCGAAGGCCACCGCGCGGAAAACGTCAGCGGGGCTGAGGTGGTCGTAGCCAGCTCCGCCATTTCCCCGGAGAATGCAGAAATCGCCCAGGCACGCGCGCTTCACATTCCTGTGATTCAGCGGGCTGAGATGCTGGCCGAGTTGATGCGCCTGAAATATGGCATTGCCATAGCCGGCATGCATGGCAAGACGACCACTACCTCGATGGTGGCTGCCGTATTGGCGAGCGGCGGCCTGGACCCGACGGTGGTCGTCGGCGGGCGCGTCGACGCCATGGGATCGAACGCGCGCCTGGGCAAGTCGCAATATCTCGTGGCTGAAGCCGACGAGAGCGACCGCTCGTTCCTGAAGCTTTCGCCCATCCTCTCCGTCGTCACCAATATCGACCGCGAGCACATGGACTGCTACCGCAACATGGGTGACGTGAAACGCACATTCCTCGATTTTATGGATCGCGTGCCGTTTTACGGCATGGTTGTGGTCTGCAATGATGATCCCGTGCTTCGCCGCCTGCTGCCGCAGGTCCGGCGCCGCACGCTTACCTACGGCACACGCCGACTGTCCGACTTCCACATCAAGCTCGGTGAAACCATCCCCGGGGAGGGATCGCCGGCTAGCCGCTTCCGTGTGAGCTATGGCAAGCATGACTTGGGAGACTTCCACCTTCACGTACCCGGCTTGCACAACGTTCTCAACGCGACGGCGGCCATTGCCGTGGGGGTGGGCCTCGACATCCAGACCGAACAGATTCGCTCCGCGCTGGAAAACTTTCGCGGGGTGGATCGACGATTCCAATTACGGGGCAAGGCAGCGGCGGTCAGCGTAATCGACGACTACGGCCACCATCCCACAGAGATTCGCGCCACTTTGGCCGCGGCTCGTCAATGCGGATTCCGCAGGATCCACGTGGTGTTTCAACCCCACCGTTACACCCGCACGCGCGATCTCATGGACGAGTTTGCCACGGCTTTCAAAGAGGCCGATACTCTTCTGATTCTGGACATCTACGCCGCCAGTGAAGCGCCGATTGCGGGCATTACCGGAGAGGTTCTGGCGCAACGCATTGCAGAGGTGGGCGGACGCCAGGCCCGATACGCAGCGTCTTTTGCCGAGGCCGCTGAAGTCGTTGCGGATGCCGTCCGGGAAGGAGACATGGTTCTCACCCTGGGCGCGGGCAACGTTTCGCAGGTCGGCCCCATAATCCTGGAAAAGCTCGGGGCTTCCAATGTAGGGGCGGGCCCGTTCGACAGCTTCGCGTGACTTAGCTGCTCAGGGCAGGCTAAGAACCCCGCCCGTGCGGAGCCGAGCTGAAGTCCATACTTAGTCAGAACTTCCCGCGACGCCGGGAACCTTCTGACATGCTGATCCGTACATAACATCGAAACAAGCGGATAACGATTTTCCCGATGCCCCGTCTAATCTTCATAAACCGATGAGGAGCAACAACATGGCTTCCGAGAAAGCAATTTATTGGATGGCAGTGGGGCTGGTGGCTTTTTCGCTGGGGAATCATTTTGTCAGCCGATATAACGGCAGATGCTTTGCCGGCCGCTCCCTGGCAGCGGTACAACGCCTATCCGGCCAGGCCAGCCACTTCATGTCCATGGCAGAAGCCATGCTGGACCGGACGTCTTTACCCCTGGTGCGCACCGAAACCGAGGTTGCCCGGATTCAAACTAGCCTAGCTTCCGTCGACACCATCATGGCTCGCCAGCAAGCTGCCTGTGCCCGGGTGGAAGTGCAACGGGCCCGCACGATGGCTTTCCAGCAATTGCAACAAATGCACCTGGAAGTGGTCTGCCCCCGGCAAGCGCTCAAACTGAGCGTTCCGCGCCAGCCGGCAGTTTCACGTGAGGGCACGATCTAGAACCGTCTCGAAAATTTTTCTGCTACTTTCCTCCAGATCCAACACTCCAAGTAACGTTGCTACTTCTTCGTGGAGGGTTTCAATGCAGGAGACAGCCCAGCAGTACATTCAGCGAATTCTCGGTTTCATCGAAGGCAAAGAACCGCTACGGGTGCAGCAGGAAACACCCAAGAAACTGCAAAAACTGATCAAGCCGCTCAGCAAGGCTCAGTTAACCCGTCAGCCCGGGCCCGGCAAGTGGTCTATCGCGCAGATTCTCGCTCACCTCGCCGACGCCGAACTGGTGGGCGGCTGGCGGATGCGGTTGATCCTCGGCAGCAATGGCGTTTCTGTCCAGCCCTTCGACCAGGATGTTTGGGCCGAGACCTTCGCCTATTCCCGCTGCGACCCCAGAGTTTCTCTGGAGACCTACCGCGTCCTGCGGGAGAACAACCTGCGCATGCTGAAGGCGCTGCCCAAGAATCTATGGGAAAACTACGGCATGCACCAGGAGCGCGGGAAAGAAACCATTACCCACATCGTGCGCATGTTTGCCGGACACGATTTGAACCACCTGTCGCAAGTGGAGAGGATCGCTAAAGAAAGCGGTAGCAAACAGAAGCGAGCAGCGTAAGAAACTCCTGAGTCATGTAGCACCAAGATTTCCTCTATCTCAATTCGCGAAAAGCATTTATAGTAATTCCGCTCTGCGATTCGCTGACGACAACTAACCTGAGTTGATGGCGAGGAAATCCGGTTCCACCATCTCGCAGGAAGAGTTGTATCCACAGGTCGACGAGCCCGTGCGCGAGGCGTTAGACGACTCGCGGCTGCTCGATCTGGATGTGGAAGAAGAGTCGCCCTTCCTGCGCGGCCAAAAACGAGTTTCGGTCCGTCGCGGATCCCTGCCCAAAAAGACCGCGACACGTCTGACCTGGACTGCTTTCGTTTTAGGCGTGCTGGCGCTCTGCGGAATCGCCGCCACCGCTCTCTACCAATACGGGGAACATTCCTGGCGCTTTCGCATCGATTCCAGCGACAGCATCGAAATCTTTGGCCTGGGCAACGTCACGCGTTCCCAGGTAATGGAAGTGATGGGCGAGGATATCGGCCGCAACATCTTTTTCGTACCCCTCGGGCAAAGACAAAAGCAGCTGGAGCAGATTCCCTGGGTCGAGTCGGCCAGCGTCATGCGCTTCGTCCCTAACCGTTTGCGGGTCGAAGTCCACGAACGCACACCGGTCGCGTTTGCCCGAATCGGTTCGCGGATTTCCCTGATCGATGCCGGCGGCACGCTGATGGAACCTCCACTCGGTCGTAAGAAGAGATTTTCTTTCCCCGTCATCCTGGGAATGAGTCTCGGCGAACCGCAATCCACGCGGGCCGCGCGCATGAAAATCTACAACCAATTGGTGAGTGAACTCGATTCCAGTGGAGCGCACTATTCGCAGGATCTCAACGAAGTGGATCTTTCGGACTCCGAGGATGTCAAAGTTCTGGCGAGCGATCCGGGCGGCGAGGTGCTGGTGCATCTGGGGTCGTCGGACTTCCTGGACCGATTCAAGATCTACGTGAGCCATGTGCAGGAGTGGCGCCAGCAATTCTCTCGCTTGGACTCAGTGGATCTGCGCTACGAGCACCAGATCATTGTGAACCCTGATCTGCTGGGGACGGTGAAGCAGCCACCAATGCCGCAGTCTGCAGTGCGAGCGGCGATGGCGGAGGGGGTAAAGCCGGCCGCGCTCGCCACTCACGAGCCCTCGTCAGCGGCCCCGGCGCGAGCAACCACCACCACCGCAAAGCCTGTCGTGAAAGCGGCTTCCGCACGAAAGAAAACTGCCAAGACTCGTCGCAGAAAGCCAGGCTTGAAGAAAATCAACCCGCAAGCAAAGTCCACAATGGCGCCGGCAGCAACGCAGTCCACGCCGGCTGCGAATGCAGTGCAACCCCCTACGACACCAGCAATCACTCCTGCCGCGCCCGCCAGTGGCGACGCGGCTAAAACAGGCAACAAACCGAATCCGGGAATTCCCAAGGGGCAACAGCAATAGGGATGGCGAACCAGTATCAGCACTTCTTGACGGCAATTGACGTAGGCAGCGCCAAAACTTGCGTGCTGGTGGCGGAGATCACCGATGGCGGACTCCGTTACCGCGGGCATGGCGTCGCCGAGTCGCGCGGCTCGCGCAAAGGTGTAATTGTGGATCTCGACAAGGCCGTGCTTTCCATCCAGAAGGCGGTGGAAAAGGCGGAAGACATTTGCGGCGCCCCGATTGAACATGCCCTGCTCGGCGTGGCCGGCTCTCACGTGCGCGGCGTGAACAGCCACGGCGGACTCAGCTTCGGCACCCGGGCTCGCGAGATTGCCCGGGAAGAGATTCGCTCCGCGGTGGACAAAGCCCGCGCCATCCCGCTCCCCGCCGACCGTGAAATTCTTCACCTGCTCCCGCAAGAGTTCATCCTCGATGACCAGAGTGGTGTGCACGATCCCTTGGGAATGATGGCGATGCGACTCGAAGTCCGGGTACACATGGTAACGGCGGCATCAAGCGCCACCCAGAACGTCATCAGCGCAGTAAACCGGGCGGGCGTGCACGTAGACGACACGGTGTTCGAGCCGTTAGCCGCGGCCGACTCGGTGCTGCGCAACGACGAACGCGAACTGGGAGTTTGTCTGGTGGATATGGGTGCGGGCTCAACCAGCCTCATCGTGTTCCAGGAAGGCGCGGTGATCCACACCGCGGTCATTCCGATTGGCGGTGACCACTTTACCAGTGATCTCTCAGTCGGACTTTGTACCCCACTGGCGGAAGCCGAAAAGATCAAGAAAATGTACGGCAACGTGGTGGTAACCCTGATTCCGGAAGGCAACGAAGTCGAGGTGCCTTCGGTGGGCGACCGGCCATCGCGTCTGATTTCGCAGCGCATGGTGGGAGAAATTCTCGAACCAAGGGCCCGCGAATTGTTCGAAATGCTGCGCGACAATCTGCGTCACAGTGGCACGCTGGATGTCTGTGTGGGCGGAATCGTTCTCAGCGGCGGCGCTTCGCGTCTGGCGGGAACCTTGGATGTCGCCGAATCGGTGTTGCGCCGTCCCGTGCGCCTTTCCTGGCCGACGCCGCTGGCCAAGATGCCGTCGACCTTGGCGGAACCCGAGTATGCCACGGTGCTAGGCATGGCTTTTTACAGCCA
>Ga0187817_10001747_pt1 | contig 10865 bp, 9 predicted proteins | sample NC_wetland_sal_i_17_FD_132431 | JGI IMG/M metagenome (GOLD analysis project Ga0187817, IMG submission 132431) | Wetland sediment microbial communities from Neuse River Estuary, North Carolina, USA - SO4_2 | ecosystem: Environmental > Aquatic > Freshwater > Wetlands > Sediment | place: USA: North... | reverse complement strand
CCTGGAAACCGTAGCGTTGGAAGGGGTGCGTGTGGCAGAAGCGGCCGGCACTCTAGAACCAGCGCAGGACGACCGCTTGGAGCTGTCCCAGCCTCCTACCGGGCGCACCGCCTGATCTCTACCCGTGCGCCTCGCATGCGAACCCGCCGATGCCGGCAAGCGGCTGGATCGTTTTCTCCATGAGCGCCTGCCGCAGTACAGCCGGTCCCGCCTCCAGGCCTGGATCAAGGCCGGCCAGGTGCTGGTGGATGGCGTGCCCACGCGCGCTTCCTTTCACCTACGCGCCGGCGCTTCGGTGGAGGCTACGCCGCTCGATCCTCCGCCCTTAGCAGCCGCGCCCGAAGAGATTCCCATCAGCATTCTGTATGAGGACGATGACGTTGTCGCCATCGATAAACCGGCGGGCATGGTGGTCCACGCCGGCGCCGGAGTTCACTCCGGCACCCTGGTCAATGCCCTGCTGCACCGCTTCGGCAGACTTTCCGGCATGGGGGGTGAGTTGCGGCCGGGTATCGTTCATCGCCTGGACCGCTATACAAGCGGCGTTCTTCTGGTAGCCAAGAACGATGCCGCCCATCGCGCCCTGGCGGCCCAGTTCTCCGGCTGCAGCGTCGAGAAATTCTACCTGGCACTGGTCCAGGGCAGGGTGGCGCGCGACGGCGGCCGCATCGAACGCCCGATTGCCCGCGATCCGGTCCACAGAACCCGCATGACTGCAAGGCTCAGCCGCGGCCGGTCCGCCTGGTCGGAGTATCGCGTCTTGCGGCGTTTTCAGGCTTTCACATTGCTGGAAGTTCGCATCGGCACCGGCCGCACGCACCAGATCCGCGTTCACCTATCCAGCATCGGCCATCCGGTCGCCGGCGACACGCTATACGGAGCGGCGGCGGGACCGCGCCGCTACTTCCTTCATTCGCACCGCATTACGTTCGCCCGCCCCTCCGACGGAAAAACACTCACCATCACTTCCCCACTTCCCGAGGACCTCCAGGCATGGCTGGAAGCCCTCAAAGAAGGCTAGGCAAGCTCACAGTTCGTAGCTATTTATGCCCCGTCCGCTCCGCTCCGCCCTCGGTCTGCCGGTTGGAGTAGTGGTCGAGCGCCGCCACCAGCGGCTCCGCAGCGCCCGGAGGTCGAACGTTGCCCATCATGATTTCGCGGCTCGTCAAGGCGCGCCCATACAGCCTTTCGTTTTCCTTGGCATCCGGACGCAGAGTCGCGCCGTTCAGCGCGACGCCCGCGAACAGACCTCTGGTACGCGACCAGGCCAGAATTTCGGCGGACATCTTTACGTCTGTTTCCGCATCGGCGGAACGCCCCACCGGTCCGGCCGCTACCGAGGCATCCGCGCCAAGGGTGAACTTATCGCCCAGTAGTTTATCCATGCCGTGCCGGCTCATCACCAGCAGAATTAAATCGGTTGCCGATCCCCCGATCTGGAAACCCACGCTGCCGCCTTCGATGCGGACCGACGCGGGCGCGCCCCATCCCGAGCCGTTCGGGTTGCGGCATTCCGCATAGCCATGGCCATATTCGCCGCCCACTACGAACGCCGCTTTCACCAGGTCGGGTACGACTACGACGCATTGCGCCTTGTCGATCAAATCGTGTGGAATCCCCTTATCCGGCGCGGACGACGACATCATGTCGTTGATGACATCCGTGGCCTTTCTGAGCCGCTCCTGCGGAGTATCCGCCGCCGTTAACGTAGTTGCAAGAATGAAAGATGCCGCTAAGCACAGACCCTTCATTGATACACCTCCCGCCACTATTATCCGGAGTGAGGGGAAGAGCGTTCTGTAAGGTATCAGACCAGCAGACCCTATTTACGGCCTAAAAATCTCAATCGCACGCTGAATGCGCGCGTCTGCCCGCGGCCGTAGGTCAGAAACTGAGACGTGCCATACACATTGTTTACGAAATTCGGGTTGCCGTTGTTAGTCAGATTGTCCAGCCCGCAGCGCCATGCCCAAAGGTAATGCATCGCCTGGAATCTGCGTTCAAAGTGCAGGTTGATGCTGAAGTAATCCGGCAGCCGCATGGACCCGGGGCGGCCCAGCAGAAAGCCGTTCTCATCCACCACGTTGAACGGAAAACCGGTGCGATACTCCACCAGGTAAGCGGCGGTGGTGTTGCGCGTCAGCAACGCCAGCTTTCCGCGCGCCTTCGGCACCGGCGCCCAGCCCCACGTGTGAAAGCGGTTGGGCGTGTCCCAGGGCAGCCGGCCGGGCATCTGCAAAGCGAAGATCGGATTCTCCAGGCTATAATCCACCGCCGCATTGGTGCGCGCGTAGGAGCGGGTATAGCCTGCGAACCATTCGAACTTGCCGGCAAAAGTGCGCTTCAGGCTGAAGTCGAAACTGTCGTAACGCGCCTGCGCCGTGTTGCGCAGCGTGAAAACCGCGTTTTGATAAAACGCGGCGCTCGTGTCCGCCCCCACCGCGTCGAAGGTGAGGCCGTGGCTGCCGGCGCGATGCAGGTAACCGGTCGTGAGATAGAAGCCCAGAGGTAGCTTGCGCTCCATGGTGACGCTCGCCACGCGGAAATAAGGCGTCTCGAGCGTCCGCTCATCCACCTGAAAAACAGTGGAGACGGGTCCTATGGGCGGTCCCGACGTCGGGTAAAAGGTAGACAGGCTCGATTGGCCCTGCGCCTGCGAAATCACGTCCAGCGGGATGGAATCGTAGTAAATGCCCCACCCCGCGGAGAATTTGGTGCCGCCCAGCGATTTGGGCGCCCAGGATGCAGCCAGCCGCGGCGCCACCTCCAACTGGCGCACTATCTCGTTCCACTCCAGCCTCACTCCCACTTCGGCTGCCAGTCCCTCGCGCAGGTTCCAGTGATCCTGCACGTACTGCGCGCCCTCCAGGTTCTTATCGCGCTGGTATGGGCTGCCCGCGAATGTGACGTAGCGCGACACGCTCAGATCGTCGCGCAGCACTTCGTAATCGTGGCGGATCACGGTCTGGTGGAAGGCCTCGCGTTCCAGATCGACGCCGAATTTCAACAGGTGTGTCCCCGCCAGGTGCTTCACCGGCAGAAACAGGTTGGCGGTTCCCTGTTGCCGGTAAAAATGGCGGTCGAGATTGACAAAATAATTGCCGCTCTCTCCGAAGGGCGTAATCTCAAAAAGATCCGTTCCCTGCGGTACATTCCGCAGCAGCCCGCGCGTATCGGCGAAGCCGGCCTCCAGCAAAGCGCCGCCGGGCAGATAAATCTGGTCGCGCAGTGTGCTCATGAACCGCATCTGGCGGTTATCGGTGGTGGTCTCGGCGGGATTCAGGAAGCTCAGACCGATGCGCGAATTCTCCTGCAGGTTCATTAGAAATCCGCCGGTCAGAATATTTCCCGGCGTCAGGTTCACCTGGAAACGGCTCAGATCGGTCGCGGAAAACGCCCGCGTGCGGTTTTGTCCGTTGGGCAGGCCGTGAATCGTGTCGTTGCTGTAGAACGCGTCCAGCCCGTTATGAAACCACGCGCGGCCCTTCACGATCGGTCCCGAAGTCTCCAACCGCGGCGTCCACTTGTTGACGTGCCAGCCGCCGTCGGAAGCCACGCCCGGGATAAAATTCGTGCCGCCGAACCGCCAGTGATCGTCCCCCATCTTGCTCCTCAAATCCAGCAGGCCGGCTGACCCGCGCCCGTTTTCGGCCGTGAAACGGCTGCCTTCAATGGTCATGGACTGGATGCTGTCGATGTTCATGCGGGCATCCAGGCGTCCGTCGACGGGGTTGGCCAGGTTGAACCCGTCCAGCGTGTAGCTTGTCTGATTCGCGGCTCCGCCGTTAAAGTGCGTGAGCCCCGCGTTATCCTGCACCACCCCGTCCACCAGCGGCAGGGCGTTGCGGTAATCCTGCGGCGCTGGATAGGGAACGGCCAGGATCTCGGTATTGTCCAACTCCTTGTGCGCGGCCGGCTGTTGCGGATCGATGTGCGGCGGCGAAGCGGTAACGTCCACGCGCTCGGAAAACTCCTGCTGGTGGTTTAACGTGACTGTCAGCAGTTGAACCGACTCATCGAAGTGCTCGAATTTCCCATGGACCAGGTAAAAACCTTGCCGCTCGGCGCGGATTTCGTAATCGCCGGCCGCGGGGAGCACCGCTCGGAAATCCCCTGCCGCATCCGAAAACGTAGCCGCCGCGACGCCGGTCTGGTTGCGCAGCTCAACGCGCGCACCGGCCACTGCCGCGCCGTTTTCGTCCACCGCGCGCCCGGAAATCGTCACCTGCTGGGCGGAGCCGGCCGCGCTCGATAACAGCAACAGCCAGCACAATCTAGAATGGTCGCACCGGCCCATGGGACTCTGTTAAGAATAGCGCGCCGCGCAAGCGAGCGCTTTTTATTCCGCCGCCCGCAAGCCCCGTTTATCCTGAGCCTCAACGGTATTCAACGGCATCAACCTCCGTACGACGCCAGACGCCGACTAACTTGGAGTTATAGGACCGTCATAATCCGCCTTGACGTCATCCCCGACTCCGGTTAGTCTGGCATTTCGACCGGAGTAATGGTCCCGGCCCGGTCGCCGGAGGTTGTGTTGATTCTATTGCTTTTTGGTCCGCCCGGATGTGGGAAAGGCACACAAGCTGCCTACCTTGCGGAGCGCTTCCACATCCCTGCGATTTCCACCGGTGAAGTCTTCAGAGCGGAATGCAAAGCGGGCACGCCGCTGGGCAAGATGGCATGCGAAATCATGTCTAAAGGCGGTTTGGTCGGGGACGATATCGTCAACGGCATCGTTGCCGGCCGCATCGCCCGTCCGGATTGCGCCGGCGGCTTTCTGCTGGATGGCTATCCGCGTACTGTGGCGCAGGCCCAGAGCCTTGGTAAGCTCCTCCGGGAACGCCATCTGCCCGAGCCGATCGTAGTCCACTTGAATGTTCCCGACGAGTTGCTGGTGAGCCGCCTGACAGCCCGCCGGCAATGCCCAAAGTGCTTACGAATCTATAATTTGCTTTCGCAGCCGCCGGTCTCCGGGGGACTTTGTGACGACGACGGCGCGGCCCTCGTCACACGCGATGACGATCAGGAAGCGGTCATCCGCGACCGCTTGCGGGCCTACGTGAACCTCACCGGGCCGATTTTGGCCTGGTACGGAGCCCGCCGCGTGCAAACGGTGGATGGCGCCTCCGCTCCCGCCGAAGTGGCGCGCGCTATCGAGCGCGTGGTGATCGCTGCAGCCGCGGCGTCGAAAGCACTGACGGTCGGATAACTCCGAAAGCAGGTAGGCTGCGACTCCTGGGGTATTCTGGGACGAATGTCCCGCATCGATACGCTCATTACGGCCGATCTGGCCGGCTACATCCGAGAAGTCACGGTGCGCGAGCCCGACGTTCTCCGGCGCCTGCGCGAATCCACCGAAGATCATCCCCAGGCCTCAATGCAAATCTCGCCCGAACAAGGCCAGTTCCTGCATGTGATGGCGCACCTGGCGGGAGCGCGCAAAGCGCTCGAAATCGGCGTTTTTATGGGATACAGCTCCACCTGGGTCGCGCTGGCGCTGCCGCCCGGGGGCAGGCTGGTGGCGTGCGACAGGAGCGAAGAGTACACGGCCATTGCGCGGCGTACCTGGCGGGAGGCAGGCGTCGAGGACCGAATCGAACTCCGGCTCGCTCCCGCGCTCGAATCGCTGGAAGCCCTGATCGCCGAAGGGCAGGCGGGCAGTTTCGACCTGGCTTTCATAGACGCCGACAAGGGCAATTACGTGAATTATTACCAGCGTGCCTTCGAGCTATTGCGCCCGGGCGGCCTGATTGTGGCGGACAATGTGCTCCGCCACGGCACAGTGGCGGACCCGAACAATCGCGAACCCGACACCGGAGCCATCCGCGCCTTCAACCGCATGCTGCGCGAGGACAGCCGCGTGGTTTCGACCCTGGCGACCATCGGCGACGGTCTGGCATTGGCATGCAAGCTCTGACGGCAACGGTCTTCCCTTGCTACGCGCCGGCAGACCGCGCCGCGGCGGCGGCCATCGCCGCCTTTCTAGAGCGCGGCGCCGGCGTGCGCGTTTTCCTCGACGAGGGCGCCATCGCCCCCGGCCAGGAATTGTCCGCCAAGGCACGCGACGCTCGCATGGCCGATATTGCACTGGTGCTATTCTCGCGGGCCTCCATGCCCTCCCGCTGGCCGCGCGCCGCCTGGGAAGCGGCCCTCGTCACCGAACCCGCCGCCGAAGGGGTTCGTATCGCCTTTGCCCGGCTGGATGACTGCGCCCCACCGGCAGTGTTGAAGCCGCGCTTTGAGCTGGCCGGCCTCGCTACCAAGGGGCTGCGCGCGCTGAAGCGCTGGGTCCGGAACCCCGCAGCCGGGAGTTCGGAAGCGCTCCCGCCTGACGATGCTGCCGATTTGGAAGTACTGGGAATCGCGCTGGCCGACCGCCCCGGCACAGAGACGGTTGCCAGCGCCGCCACCGCCCGCGAGTTTGCGCGCGTTTTCCGTCCCGATTTCGACGCGGTGCTGACGCTCGAGGATTGCGGCCGCCGCAGCCTGCCCGCGCTGGCCGGAGATTTGGGCGCGCAGTTGGGGCTCCGGATGGAAGGCGATCTGGAGAGCAACCTGGTTCGCCTGCGCGAGTTTTGCGCCGCGCGGCGATTTCTGGTCCTCTTGGAAGGCGGCGCGCCCGAAGCGCTGGTGTTTGGCGGGCGCTCTTCGACGCTGCTCACCGGGGAGGCATTGTCCCCGAGCCATCTGGATGAGCTCGCCACGGTGCAGCAGGCTTTCGCATCCGCCGCCGCTTGGACGCAGGTCTCCGCCCTGGCGCGGCAGGGCCGCCGCCTGGCGCGTCAACAAGGCCGCCTGGCCGAATGCTATGAGCTGATGGAGGAGTGGCACGCCGAAGCGGAAGAATGCGGCGACCGCTCCGCCATCGATGAGGCTGCCCGCGAGATGGTTTGGATTCTCGAAACCTGGGGCCGCCTCGAGCTGGCCGCGCGTCTGGATTACCGCCGTGCGGCCGCCTGCGACGAACAAATTCCGCTGCCGTTCGGGTAGGACGTCAACCGACCGCTCACCCCTCTCGCAATGCCCTCATCGGGTCTATCCGCGTCGCCGAGCGGGCGGGCACATAACAGGCGAGAAATGCGACCACCAGCAGCGCGCCGGCGGCCGCGGCCAGGCTGATGGGGTCGGCCGGGCTGATGCCGAAAAGCATTCGGGAAAGCAAACGGCCTGCCAGCAGCCCGGCGGCCATCCCTGCTCCAATGCCGTAGCAAACCAGCGTCATCCCTTCGCGCATAATCAGCCGCAGCACGACAGAAGGCGCCGCGCCCAGAGCCGCCCGCAGGCCCATTTCCCGGCGGCGCTGGCTCACCGAGTAAGCCATCACGCCATACAAACCTACGCTGGCCAACGTAAGCGCCAAAGATCCGAAAACGCCCAATAGCGCCACTCCCACCATCGGGCCCCACAATACGGCCTGAATCAGCGTCGAGCCGGTACGCACATCGCCGATTTCGAGACTCGCATCCATGCCGCGGATCTCCCGCTCCATCGCAGGCAGCAGCCTTGCCGGATCTTCCTGGCTGCGCACGTAGAGATACATTCCATAGGAAAAATTCTGTCGCAGCGGAACGTAAACGCATGCTTGGGGCTCTTCGCCCAACGTGTTGTAGTTGGCGTTTTTCACTACTCCAACCACCTCCCGCCAGGTAGCGTCGCCGGAGAAACGAAAGCGGTGGCCCAGCGGCTCACTGCGCGGCCAGTAGTGTTTCGCGAGCGTCTGGTTAACGATGGCCGCGGGAACAGTCCCTTCGCGGTCGTTTTCATTGAATACGCGGCCCGCCACGGTCGGTATCGCCATGGTCGTGAAATAATCGGTGTCCACGGTGAAGGTCACGGTGGCGATCCGGTCGGACCTCTTCCGCTGCTCGCTGCCCTCGATCTCAATCGTGCGTGAGGCGCTGTGCCAGAACGGCGGTCCCGACGCCCACGATACCAAAGCAACCCCCGGCAATCCGCCTACCCGGCGGCGAGCTTCGCGGTAGAACTCCTCGGCGCGGGTTTGATCGTAGCCGGCTTGCCGCGGGTCCACCAGCAATAGCGCCAGCCGGGTGGTCTGGAAACCGGGGCTAATGGCATAAGCGTGCTGAATGCTGCGGAAGAACAAGGCGGCCGTGATGAGGCAAAGCATCGAAAAGGCCACCTGTGCTATCAGGAGGATGTTGGCGAAGCTCACTGCGCGGCGCCCTCGATCCGAAGACCGCGACTCTTCCTTCAGCGCGGCAGCCAGATCGGTTTTGGAGGCGCGCAGCGCAGGCGCCAGGCCGAAAAGAAACACCGACAGCAGCGAAACCAGCAGGGCGAAAAACAGGACGGTGGCGTCCAGCCGCGGAGCGATCATATTGCGCGCCACGTTGGCGGGCACGAACGACCAAACGAAGCGGCAGCCGGCATATCCCACAGCCAAACCGCCGGCGCAACCCAGCAAGCTCAGCAGTACGCTTTCCGTCAGCATCTGGCGGATCAAGCGGGCGCGGTTGGCGCCGATCGCCAATCGGAGGGCGATCTCCGTTCGCCGTGACACCGCGCGGGCCAGCAGGAGGTTGGCCACATTGGAGCACGCAATTCCCAAAACCAACAACACGATGGTCAGCAGAACGGCGCTGCCGAAGGCCAGCCCCCCGGCGCCGCCGCCGCTGGAGAACAGTTCGTCTCCGAGGGGCCGCACCGCGGCGACCCGGCCCTGGTTAGTCTCCGGATACTGTCGCTCGAGCGCCGCCGCAATCGGTTTCATCCCGGCTTCTGCCCGCTGAATCGTGAAACCCGGCTTGAGCCGTCCGAAAGCGCGAAACAACGGCTTTCCGCGATCCGAAAGCGCGCCCGTAAAAGCCCCTCGCTCCGCCATGGTAGCCGGCAGCCAGACATCCGGCCCGAACAGGGCGCTAACACCCAGAAAGCCCCTCGGCGCCACGCCCACCACGGTGTAGGGAAGATGATTCAACTCGAGCGTCCGGCCGATGATTTCGGGAGAACCGCCGAAGCGCGTCTTCCATGCTGCGTAGCTCATCACCACGACCGGTGCGGAGCCCGGAGTCCTGTCCTCTTGCGGCAGGAAAAAACGGCCGGCCGCGGGCGCGATACCCAGAACGTCGACATATTGAGCCGTGACAAATTCCCCGAACACATTCTCGGCTCCGCCCTGGTTCTCTAGCGTAAAGATTTGCGGTGGCGTGAACCCGGCCATCCCGCGAAAGCACTGCTGCGAGTCGGTGTAATCTTCAAAGTTGGCATAGGACAGCGGCAGCTTGCTGTTCGCCTCGCGCGAGTCTCGGACGCCCGTTTCGTAGACCATCGCCAGGCGCGAAGGATCGGCGGCGACAATCGGGTGCAACAGCAGGCTGTTGATGATGGTGAAGACCGTGGTATTCGCGCCGATGCCCAGCGCCAGGCTGAGTGCCGCAAACAACGTCAAAACGGGCGTCCTGAGCATCATCCGCCATCCGTAGCGAATATCGCCCGCCAGATCGGGCATGAGCCTCCCCGATGCAACCATACCCACCGGTTCCAGCTCACGCCGCTTCCCGCGCCGCTGGCGCCACTGCTTCGCATCCATATCCCGCAACTCTTCGAGCACGGCCGCGCTGGCAGCCGCTTCATCGAGGTTGTCCGAGAGCATCTCGCGGTAGCGATCTTCCAGATGCTGTGCCAGTTCCTCGATGAGTTCGTGTTCGGCAGCAGGATTCATCCTTGCGCCAGCCAGACGCCGCTCGATCTCACGTTTCCAGTCAGGCATTTCCGGGCTCCATCACGCGGCCGATGGCGGCCACGAACTCGCGCCAGTCCCGGCGCTGCCGGGTGAGCGTCTTGCGGCCCTGCGCGGTCAAGCTGTAGTAGCGGCGGCGCCTCTGATCGGCCTGCTCGACCCACTTGCCCTCCACCAGCCCGCGGTTCTCCAGGCGGTTCAACAGAGGATACAGCGTGGTGACATGAAAGCGCAGCGCGCCGCCGGAACGCGCTTCAATCAATTTGCCGATATCGTAGCCGTGGCGCGGTTGCTGCTCGAGCAGTGAAAGAATCAGCAACTCGGCGCTGCCTTTTTTCCATTCGCGATCGGGTTGATCGTCTGACATATACTTGAGTCCAATATATATGGGAGTCCATAATATGTCAAACCTCTAAGCGTGGAAATTCACATTGGCTTGCCTCGTGCCCGAATCTTTGCGTTATGGCCAGAACGATTACCGCTTTCTTTCGAACCCCAGGCGAAGCCCAAACAGCCGAAAAGCGCCTGTTCGACAATGGCTTTCGCCGTGACGAAGTGAGTTTTGTGACCGGCGACAACCGCGGGCATCAGAGGCACAGTGTTGGACCCGTGATGGACTCAGGCGCGGAAGTGGAGACCGGGCGCGATGTCTGGGTAGGCGGCGCCATTGGTCTGGCGGCAGGCGCCATTGCTGCCGTTCTACCCGGGATCGGGCCGCTGATCGCCATCGGACCGCTGGCCGGAGCCATCGGCGGCGCAACCGTGGGAGCAACCGCCGGAGGCATTATCGGCCTGCTGAAAGAGCATGGCATTCCCGAAGAGGAAGCCGAATTTTATGCCGAAGGCGTGCGCCGGGGCGGTGCGCTGGTAACCGTGCACCGCGTCTCCGAGGATCGCGAACACGTCGCCGAAAAGATCTTCAAGGAAAGCGGCGCCGTCGGCACGGAAGAACTGGCGGAAGAATGGGCCCGCGCGGACCGCGAGCGCCAGCCGCACGTGAGGAAAGCCGGATAGCCGCCTCGACTCCTCTGGTATGCTCATTCAAGAGAGGGGCTGAATGACCGCACCGGGAGCTATGGGCTCGATTCTGTGCGGATTCGCCTGCTTGACGGCCTTAGCCGCCTTCCAGCGGCCGTTTCGCGAGTTGCCTGGTATTGAATACCGG
>Ga0187817_10001746_pt1 | contig 10869 bp, 7 predicted proteins | sample NC_wetland_sal_i_17_FD_132431 | JGI IMG/M metagenome (GOLD analysis project Ga0187817, IMG submission 132431) | Wetland sediment microbial communities from Neuse River Estuary, North Carolina, USA - SO4_2 | ecosystem: Environmental > Aquatic > Freshwater > Wetlands > Sediment | place: USA: North... | reverse complement strand
GATTTACGGGCTGATGCGAACGGCGGCAGGAGTTTCGCCGCGCGTGGGAGCGGGAAGCGCGTGGTTTACGCTGATCGGGTTCATGGGGATGTATATGGTGCTGGGGATGCTGTTCTTGCTGCTGGCGTATCGCGAGATCGAGCACGGTCCGGGGCTTGCGGAGAACAGAAGGTAGGGGAGAGCGGATGGAAACGATCTGGTTCTGCCTGATCGCGGGGATGATCGCGATGTACGTGCTGCTCGATGGGTTCGACCTGGGCGCGGGCATCTTGCATCTGTGCGTGGCGCGCACGGACGACGAGCGGCGGCAGGTGCTGGCGACGATCGGCCCGGTGTGGGACGGAAACGAGGTGTGGCTCCTGGCGGCAGGCGGAACGCTCTATTTTGCTTTCCCGGCGCTCTACGCGTCCGGATTCAGCGGATTTTATTTGCCGCTGATGATGGTGCTGTGGCTGCTGATTCTGCGGGGCATCTCGATCGAATTCCGCAATCATATCGAAAGCCCGGCGTGGACTCCGCTGTGGGACGTGGTGTTCGGGTTTTCAAGCGCGCTGCTGGCGATTTTCTACGGCGCGGCGCTGGGAAACGTGGCGCGGGGCGTGCCGCTGGACGCCAGCGGATATTTCTTCGAGCCGCTGTGGACCAATTTCCGCGTGGGAAGCGAAAACGGGATTCTCGATTGGTACACGGTGCTCGTCGGGCTGGCGGCATATTTCGCGCTGACGCAGCACGGCGCGCTGTGGGTGGCGGCGAAGACCAGCGGGCCCGTGCGGACGCGGGCTCGGCACGCGGCGAAATGGGCGTGGGCGGGGACGACGGCGTTTACCGCGCTGATTACCTGGGCGACGTTTCGCATCCAGCCGCACGTATGGGAGAGTTTCCGCGAGAGGCCCTGGGGCTGGGTGTTGCCGCTCGTGGCGCTCGCCGGGCTGATCGCGGCGCGTTGGTTCCTGAGCTGCGGCGGGGATGAAGTGCACGACGGGAAGGACCGCGCGGCATTTCTGGCGTCGTGCGCGTACTTGCTGGGAATGCTGACGAGCGTCGTCTTCAGCGTCTATCCTTATGTTTTGCCGTCGAGCATAAGTGCGGAGTACTCACTGACGATCTATAACGCGAGCGCGGCGCATTACGGGCTGCGCGTGGGACTGGTGTGGTGGGTGATCGGGATGTCGCTGGTTGCGGGCTATTTCGTTTTTCTCTACAGGCACTTCCGGGGAAGAGTTCAGCACTAACAGACCCAAACAAAAGAAGAGCGGGGGCAACCGGTTTGGCTTGCCCCCGCCTGGGACATTAAGGGCATGGGCACGATCAGTCGGGAGTGATGCCGCCCCCTCGCGTCTCTCGCCGGAAAGCCGGCGTGCTGCAATTCGCGCTCATGAGTACGCGGGGAGAGCAAAACAGCCCGTGGCGCCCAACCGCGCCTTTGCCCTTCACCCCGTTCGCAGCGTTTTGCCCGGCGGTGGCGCTGTGGGGGACTACTTGGATTGCCACCAGCCGGACGAATCAATCCAGCGCTGCGGACACTTTCGTGGTTATTCTCCTAACCGCATCCTAGGGAATAGCAGATGGGCCCCAGGAGGGAAAGGACGTGCGTCACGTATCCCTGTATCCGTAGTCACAGGGACGGGGGGCTGATTGCGGTCTTCTGCCGCGTGGAACTACGGGTATAGAGGCTGGCGGAATCACCCGCCATTCCGCCGCCGGGCATTTTTCGGCCCGCCGCTACGGGTGTGGGGGCGGGGCGTGCGTGTTGAGGAACCGGCAGACGTCCTTGACGGCGTTGCTGAGCAAGGTTGTTTCGGTGGCGTAGATTGTGTCGCCGCCGGGCGCGATCACCATGAAGCGATAACCGGCGCCCGACCAGCCGCCTGCATAGACCATGTAGTCCGATTCCTTAACGCTCGATGTCAGAGTGATGTTGGGGCAGTTGCGGCTGAGATGTTTGACGATCTCGACAGGGTCGGCCGTGGAACCGCGCGCCAGCACGATCTTCAAGGGTCTGGGCTGATCCTTCGGCTGCGCCTGGACGCTCGCAGCGCCCGCGAACAACAGCATGGCTAAACCTAATAGGATTTTTCTCATCCGCTTATCCCTCCGGCAGCCTTCCACATGTGAAACGGTTCTCTCCCTATAATAGAACACCTAGCGGGGAAAAATGTTGTATGCCCACTACTAGGAGACCGGTTCCTGCAACCGCGAGGCGAGCGTACCTGTTGCGAATTGCACCAGACGTTCCAATTCCTTACAAGCGATCTTTGGCGGAGTGCGAGTGGCCGGAATCCTGCTGAAAATAGCAGTCATATCTGCCTCACGCAGCTGCGGCGGATCATTCAGCTCGATGAACTCTGCCTTCGTGACAAGGAAAACTGGCCATTTGTCTGCGCGTCGCCGGTAAGTTGCGTCCCATAGCCGGATCACTCGAACGGGGTCGTCACTCCGGTTCCTGACCTCCGCTGGGGGATCACCGTTGGTGAATTCGAATGGTTTTGGCTGATTTCCATCGACCAGGCAGTTGCTGGGCAGAGGCTGATTTTGCCACGCATACCAGGATGCCGCCTCAGCGTGAGAGGGGAAACGTTTAATGACTCGAAGAGCCGCGATCAAGCGCCAGCCTCTCTTAGTGTCGCCGAGATACCTGCCCTTGACCGTCATGTACACGATTCGATCACCCTCTTGTAGGCGCGGTGCGAAATTCCCACCGCGGCAAATTGCGGTAATCGAAGGAAACGGAGATTCAAAGTCAGGTTCGCGACGACACGAACCATCAACAAACGGCGGGAGGCCATGTTGTCGCATGGCTTGGCGACCGTTGGGGCTTTTGACCAGCGGTCGATACGTCGCCAGAAAGCAGCGTCCCGCCACTACCACCTCCCTGTCAGCGGTCACAGTATTCCGTCGAGAGTGCGGCTTAGTGGGAGCGTGCTGAATGGCCTGGGCTCTTTTGCTGCAACAAGAAGCCGTGGAGGCCGAGGCCGACGCCGCTCAAGAAGAGAAACGGCGACAAAACTGAGGCTACAAGCGGCGGCACGGAGATGGGGAGGGGAAGCGGACTGTAGCCTCCCGAGAAATAGCCGATGAGGGCGGCAAGCAAAACGTAGAGCAGCCCGAGCCGGATTTGTTTGCCGGGGTCAACCGCGGCGCGTGGGGCAGCGCACGTCGTCTTGCGAACAGTGGGGAGCGCGTCCCGGCAAAAGGGGCACTGGGTCATCGTGTCGAACACGATCTTGCCGCAAAATGGACACTGGCGTGTGGTCATAAGTTTCCGTTGTGGGTCAAGCCGACTTCCTATGCTCTCCCAAGGTGGCTCTCGGGCAGCCCTATTCACACCTCCACTTCATGCCCGCTGTAAGAAGCTAATGTGCAAACCTAGGACCATATGTTAACCTGTTTATCGCCAATCAGATAGGGCATTGCGCTGTGGTGGGCGGCGGTACCGGGATGGGACAAAACGTAACAACTCCGAGCGGGGATGGGTGGGCCTCAGCCCGCGCCAAAAGCAGTTACGGCCAGGGAATACGGCGCGTCTGGCGGGCTGCTTTGGATGCCATGAAAATCTCTTAAGGGGAAACCATGGACATGCAAGGAAACAAGAAGGATCGCGTTTTCGCGCGCTTTCTTTGTGCTCTCGTGTTTTGCGCGATTGCGGGGGCGCTGCCGCTGTTCCCACAGTCCTCGGGCAGGGCTATTGGCGATTCCAAGAGCGCCGCGCAAGCCGAGGCGCTGCTGAAGCGCATGACGCTCGAGGAAAAGATCGGGCAACTGGTGCAGTATTCCTACGATACCGCGACGGGGCCGGGCACGACGCGGAACGATTATCCCGAAATGCTGGCGAAGGGGCGGATCGGCTCGTTTTTCAACCTGATGAGCGCGGAAAAGGTGAACGCCACACAGCGGATTGCGGTGGAGAAATCACGTCTGCACGTTCCGCTGATTTTCGGGCGCGACGTGATCCACGGCTATCGCACGATTTTCCCGATTCCATTGGCTATGTCCGCCACGTGGGACCCGGACGTGGTGGAGAAAGCGGCGCGCGCGGCGGCCGTGGAAGCGACATCGGAGGGGATTCGCTGGACTTTTTCTCCGATGCTGGATATTGCCCGGGACGCGCGCTGGGGGCGCATCGCGGAAGGCGCGGGCGAGGATCCGTATCTCGCGTCGGTGATGGCGCGCGCGTACGTGCGAGGCTATCAGGGGACGAGCCTCTCCGACCCCACTTCCATGCTTGCCTGCGCCAAGCACTTCGTGGGATACGGCGCGGCGGAAGGCGGGCGTGAATACAACACGTCGGACATGTCCGACCGCGTGCTGCGCCAAGTCTACTTGCCGCCGTTCCAGGCCGCGGTGGAAGCGGGCTCCGCGACGGTGATGAGCGCGTTCAATGCGCTACAGGAAGTGCCCAGTACGGCCAACCATTTCACGCTGACGAAAATCCTGAGAGACGAATGGGGCTTTCGCGGATTCGTGGTGAGCGATTGGACCTCGATTCCAGAACTGATCAATCACGGCATCGCGCTCGACGGGGCCACGGCGGCGCGCAAGGCGTTGCTGGCCGGCGTGGATATGGATATGCAGGGCGATCTCTACGCCACGACGCTCGCGCAACAGGTGCGCTCCGGCGAAGTGCCGGAAGCGGTGGTGGACGAAGCGGCGCTACGTGTCTTGCAGGTGAAGTTCGCCATGGGATTGTTCGAACATCCGTACGTAGATGAGACGAAAGGCCCGATCCAGCAGCTCGATCCGGAGCACGTGGAGTTGGCGCGGCGCGTGGCGGAGGAGTCGCTGGTGCTGCTGAAAAACGAGGCCGTAGGCGAGGGTGCGCAAGCCGCGGCGGGCAAGCCCATGCTGCCGCTCGATTCGGGCGTGCACGCGGTTGCGCTCATCGGACCCTTGGCGGATAACGCCCATGAAATGCTCGGCACGTGGGCGCTGGACGGCAGGGACAGCGACGTGGTGACGCTGCGGGCGGCGCTAGCGGAACGGCTCGCCGGAAGACAGGGCCAACTCCTGTATGCCAAGGGAACCGAGATCAATACGGATTCCGATGCGGGGTTTGCCGATGCTCTATCGCAGGCGAAACAGGCCGACGTGGTGATCGTGGCGATGGGCGAAGACGCGCCGCGGATGGACGGAGAGGCGGGTTCGCGCGCGCATCTCGGATTGCCGGGCAACCAGGAGAAGCTGCTCCAGGCTTTGGTGGCCACGGGCAAGCCGGTGGTGCTGGTTCTCTTCAGCGGGCGTCCTCTGGTATTGAATTGGGAGGCCGAGCATGTGCCGGCCATATTGGAGGCGTGGTTTCCGGGCGTGCAAGCGGGGCCCGCGCTCGCGCGAACGCTCTTCGGCGACGTGAATCCGAACGGGCGGCTGACGACTTCGTTCCCGCGCGCCGTGGGACAGGAGCCTCTCTACTACAACGCACTGAACACCGGGCGGCCGCCAAATGGAGTGGACCTGACGCATCCGCCGCAAGACGATGCGGCGAAGTACGTGTCGCGCTATATAGATGTGCAGAATTCACCGCTCTTCCCATTTGGGTACGGCCTTTCTTATACGAGCTTCCAATATTCGCCGGTGACGCTGAGCGCCAAGGCGGTTGACGCGGAGGCGCTCAACGCGGGAACAGCGGCGGTGAGCGTGTCGGCGGAGGTGACGAACACGGGCGACCGCGCCGGATGGGAAGTGGCGCAGCTCTATATCCGCCAGCAGGGAACGAGCGTGGCGCGGCCCGTGCGCGAACTAGAAGGCTTCCAGAAAATCCTGCTGGCGCCCGGCGAAACGAAGAAAGTGGAATTCTCGTTGGGACGCAAGGAATTGGCGTTCTGGAATATCGATATGAAAGATGTTGTAGAACCGGCGGAAGTCACGGTTTGGGTGGGAGCGAACTCGGCGGCAGGGTCCGAGGCGGAGTTTGCGATCCATTGAGGACCTCAGGACCGCGACGCGCGCCCGGACAGTTGCGCAGTTCGGATCACAATTGATCACGCACTGCACTTCAGTGAATAATCGTTGGGGGCCTTTCGCGGTTCCCTTGTCCCGTGGGGGTTGCTTCGGCCTCGTAAGATCATGAGAGAACAAGCAAACTCCGGCACCTTTTTCCAGGATTGCTCCGGGCTGGCGTCTGCACGGCAAGGTGGACCAAGTGCGGGGGCTGGCGGTTCCAGCAAGCGTGCGGAGGCCTTCCAGAGGCTCCAGGACGCGGAGGTAGCCAGAAAACAATCGGAACTGCTCGAACTGGCGCACGACGCGATCATCGTCCGCGATTTGAACTATCGAATCACCTTCTGGAACAACGGGGCCGTGGAATTGTACGGCTGGACGAAGGAAGAAGCGGCGGGGAAGAACCTCCACGAGCTTCTGGCGACCGAGTCTCCGGAGCCACTCGAGGCCATTCAGGAACATCTCTTGCGGGAAGGCATCTGGCAGGGCGAAGTGACGCAAGCGGTGAAGGACGGGCGGCGAATCAGCGTGGAAACCCGGAAGGCCCTGCAGCGGAACGAAAAGGGAGAGCCGACCGACGTCTTCGAAATCAACCGGGACATCACCAAGCGGAAGAACGCCGAGGATTCGCTGCGCTCGCTGAGCTTGTGGCTGATTCAATTGCAGGACGAGGAGCGCCGGCGGATCGCCCGGGAACTGCACGACAGCACGGGCCAGATCCTGGCGGTTTTGGCGCTGAACTTAGGGGCACTCTGCGGCCGTGCGAAGCAGCTAGGCCCGGCGGACAAGGAAGCGCTGGAGGAAGCCTTGAACTTGGCGCGGCGCGCCTCCAATGAGATTCGCACTCTTTCCTATCTTCTGTATCCGCCCACGCTCGACACAGGCGGCTTGCCCTCCGCGCTGCAATGGCTGATTGACGGCTTCGGCAAGAGGAGCGAGTTGCAGACGAATCTCGAAGTATCGCCTGAGTTGGGGCGGCTTCCGCAAAATCTGGAGACGGCCATTTTCCGCATCGTGCAGGAGGGGTTGACGAACGTGTACCGCCATTCGGGCGCGGCCCTGGCGAAAGTCCGCGTGCTGCTGGAACCGGGCGCGATCCACACGGAGATCAGCGACAACGGAAACGGCATGCCCGCGCACGTGATGGACGCGTGGAAAGACGGCGGCAACTCGGGCGTGGGCATTCGCGGCATGAGCGAGCGCGTGAAACAATTGGGGGGATCGCTGCGAATCGAATCGAAGCCCGGAAGAACGGTGATAACGGCGCGGTTTCCGTGGTCGGGCACCGCTCCGCAGTAGCAAGAGTTGCGACAAGGCGCCCCGGCAGGCCAAGAGTAGCGGATTCACATCCAAGGGCGCTAACGGCATCTAAAATTTCTTCGTCTGGAACTTCATCTCGCTGCGTGTCCCAAACACTTGGAAAAACAAAAAGGGGGGAGGCCGAAGCCTCCCCCTTTTGGTTGAAACGAGACCGAGTTAATCTATTTCGATACCGCTCACCAGGGAGTTGTTCACTACCGAGGTAAACGTGATCGTGTACGTGCCGGTCGAATCGGCCGCCTCCGAGAACTGCTGGATGTTGGCGATGTTCTGCCCGCCAGCCGTTGCGAAGATGTCGAAGTCGGTCAGCACCTGCGTGCCGTTGATGCTCACGTTGAAGGTGCGCTTCCCCGAGGCCGTGAAATAGGTCTCGCAGAAGTGCAGCCGCACCGTGTGGCTCGAACTCGCGGTGAAGCCGCCGATGGTGTAGGTGAAATTGTCGGTGCGCGCCGTTTGATAAACCGCGGCGGGCGCGGGGTTCGTGACCATGCTTGTATTGATCGTATTGGCGTGGTCAATCGTGGCGCCGCCAGTGAAGTCCTCATCGGCTGCGAACGGACTTACGGCTGTTGTCGAGCCGGAGTCAATGCAGATGCTGGTGCACGACCCGGACGACCCAGATTGTGTGGTGGCGCTGGCTTGGTTCGAGGCTGCGGAGGAACCAGCCGAATCCACGCCCTCGACCAAGTAGTAGTAGGTGGTCGAGGCCGCGAGACCCGTATCTGAATAAGTTGTGGCGCTCACGCCGCTGGCGATCTGATTGCTGCTTGATGGCGTGAAGCCGTTTGTCGTGCTGCGGTAGACGTTGTAGGTGATGGAGCAGCCTGACCCGGCGGTGCTGGCCGTCCAGCTCAGATTGATCTGGCTGCTGGAGGCGGCCGTTGCCGTCAGCCCGCCTGGTGCTGTCGGCGCGCCGCTGCAGGAACCGCCACTGGTGGAATCCACTTCGATCCCGCTGACCAGCGAATTGTTCACCACGGAGGTGAACGCGATCACGAACTGCCCGCTCGAATTGGCTGGCTCCGTGAACTGCTGGATATTGGCGATGTTCTGCCCGCCGGCTGTTGCGTAGATGTCGAAGGCCGTCAACACCTGCGTGCCGTTGATGCTGACGTTGAAGGTGCGCTTCCCCGAGGCCGTGAAGTAGGTCTCGCAGAAGTGCAACCGCATGATGTAACTCGTCCCCGCCGTGAAGCCGCCGATGGTGTAGCTGAAGTTGCCGTCGCGGCCCGTTTGGTAGACCGCTGCGGGCGCAGGGTTGGTCACCTTGCTGGTATCAATTGTGTTGGCGTGATTGAGCGTGCCGCCGCCGGTGAAGTCTTCATCAGCAACGAACGGACTCACCAGTGGCCCGCCGGAATTGATGGCGATAAGCTGCCCGCCGCTGCTGCCGGACTGCGTTGTTGCGCTGGCCTGGTCCGAGGCGGCGGAGGTACCAGCCGAGTTGGTGGCTTCGACCAGATAGTAGTAGGTAGTCGAAGCGGCCAGACCCGTGTCCGAATATGTGGTTGTGCTTACGCCGCTGGCGATCTGATTGCTGGAAGATGGCGTGAAGCCCGAAGTCGTGCTGCGGAAGATATTGTAATTCACTCCGCAGGACGACGAGCTAGCCGTCCAGCTCAGGTTGATCTGGCTGCTGGAGGTTGCCGTCGCGCCCAGCCCGCTCGGAGCCGTCGGCGCGGTGCAGTTCGCGGTAAGCCCGAAAGCCTGAATGCGGTCGGAGCCGACGAAGATCATCCCATCGCCGCTCGACGGCGAATCGAACTTCCCGCCCAGATCCAGAAGGTTCGTGGGAGTTTGGTAGATAATCGCGAGGTTCGGGTCCATCGCATTGATGGCGTACAGGACGGGGTGGACTGTTTCGGTCCACGGGTTCGAGGATCGCGGGAGGTTCGTATCGAGAACCCAGATGATCGGGTTCGATGAACCGTTGCTGGTGATGATGGGCGAATCCGCATCCACCATGGCTGTGCTGGTCTGCGAGGCGGTGACCTGGAGATAGGCGGGCGCGCCCGAAGGCGTGACGATCTGCAGGAGGACCACGTTGGGCGCGATGCAGGTGGTGTCCGAGTCGCTGGCCTTCGAGCAACCCGTCGCCACGATGTAGTTCGTGCCGTTCGCCTGAAAATAGGCCGGGGTGGTGCGCGCTCTGGCATAATCGCCGCCCGCTTGCGTCTCCGTATAGGGACCGAACACATTCAACGGTCCGCGCGTGCCGAATTGCGGTTGATTGCCCGGAGGCAGCAGCGATAGGTCGCCCGCGGCGTTGGTGCTGCAACCTGGCCGAACCGTCAGATTGCCCGGCATGGGATTGCGATTCACGAGATAAATGTTTCCTTGTTTGCCGCCGAAAGCGATCGTATCGGGTGTGCTGGTTCCGGAAAGCGCCGGGATTACGATCGGTGAGCCCGCGCCGACGTCAACGTCGTTCGCGTCCAGGTTGCAATAGTCAAAGGGCGTATAGGTGCCCGCGAGTGTCAGGGGCGAACCCGATTGGAACTGCAATGCGGAGCTTCCCCAGAAACCCGCCGTTGTCTCATCGGAGCCGTTTCCGAGGGTCGTATAAACATCGCCCGTGGCTGGATCGACCGGCGGGCCGCCCGAGCCCCACATGCCGCCCTGCGCCCCGCCGGCATTGTTCGAAGAGCCGCTAAAGGAACTGACCACCGCGGGAGACGTGGTGCTGATGGCGGCGAGCCATCCTGGTCCCGCATCGCCGTAGGTTCCCCAATCCACGTAGAGCAGCGTTCCATCGGGGCTGAGGTTCAAACCTCCGCGCTGTGACTGGCCCTGCGAACCGATCCATCCTGCGCCGCTGCCATTCCGATTCACCGGGGGAATCGTGCTGCTGCCCAGAACCACGGGCCATCCGGACAGCACAGCGCCATTGGTGATGTTGACCGCGAAGGCTTCCCAGCCTGCCGTGGCGTCCTGGGATACGACGTAGATACGCGGCGGAGACGCCGAGGTATCCACGATGGGCGTGCTGAGGACGCCGCAATCGCCGCCAATGCCCGATGTGTTCTCGGCCGTGGTGAGATGTGTGCCCCATAGGATTGTGCCGGGCGCCACGGAGCCGTTCTGCGCGGCATTGACCGCGTAGACGTAGCCGGCCGTGGTCGCGGCAAAGACGACCTTGAACGTGCCGCTATATGTCCCGGTCGAAATCGCCACGCTATCAATGTAGACGGGATCCGCGAAGAGATGAGCCGCGGTGCCGTCCGGGTCGGCGTCGAACAGGGGCGACTCCCAGACTTGGCCGAATCCACCGCCGCCGACGTTGGCGACGGTCAGCGTCGTCTCGTTCGAGCGCCAGCCGGTTTTCTGACGCTCGCCGCCGAACATGGGCCAGTCCGTGCCGGTTACTTGAGCGCTCAGAGCGCCGCTAAAGATGAGAGATGCCATCAGTCCCGCCATAACCGCAAGCAGGACGCGAAGCAGAGAGAATTCCCGAATACGCATAGGCCCTCCTACTCTTGATTCTTTATTTCGCTTGGCTCTGTTGACATCCTCGCTACGACGATGAAAATTCGGCGTATCCGACCGTTCGGAATGGTTGTTTTCTATCGAGACAGGAGGTGCGATGGCCGAAGTCGGACTCCTGCCGTTTGCCCG
>Ga0187817_10001744_pt1 | contig 10875 bp, 8 predicted proteins | sample NC_wetland_sal_i_17_FD_132431 | JGI IMG/M metagenome (GOLD analysis project Ga0187817, IMG submission 132431) | Wetland sediment microbial communities from Neuse River Estuary, North Carolina, USA - SO4_2 | ecosystem: Environmental > Aquatic > Freshwater > Wetlands > Sediment | place: USA: North... | reverse complement strand
CAACGGCGCTCCCATCGGCGCGACGATCACCACGAAGGAACTGGCTGCATCGTATCAAGGGCTGACCATTTCCACGTTCGGCGGCAATCCGGTAACGTCGGTGGCTGCAAAGGCGACCATCGAATTCATCGAAGAAGAAAAGCTTCTCGAGAATTCGGAGACGGTGGGCAACTACTTCCGCGGCAAGCTCGACGAACTCCAGCGGAAATATCAGGTGATCGGCGACGTCCGCGGCAAGGGCCTGATGCTGGGCCTCGAACTCGTGAAGGATCGCGAGACCAAAGAGCCTGCCCCCGAAGCGACGGCTCAACTGCTCGAACGCACGCGCGAGCACGGATTGCTGATCGGCAAGGGCGGTCTGTACGGCAATGTCATTCGCCTATCCCCCATGCTGAATATCGGCAAGGCCGATGTGGATGAAGCCGCGCGGATTCTCGATCGGTCGTTTGGGGAATTGCAGCTTTAAGTAGGATCGACGGATTCCTTTCCCCCACGCGCGGCCCCTAAGCGTATCAAGAATCTACGCGTTCCTCTCCTAACAATTGCGCTCAATCGTGGAAGCTACAGAGACGGTCGAAGCTCGCTAATTTCATTCCAATCAACACTTTGAACAAACAAGTTCCTGTTTGGCACACTCCCGCCAAGAACGTGTTTCAGTTCGGAGCGCCTGCTGGTACCGTAATTTAGGCTCTCCTGAAGGCAACTGGCCGCAAATTCGCCTAACATTTGCGTTAGGCCAGTTGTCGGAGGATTTCATGAAGAAGAAAAAACTTGGGGAGGTGCTACGCGACCGGGGAAAGATTTCCAGCGCGGATCTCCAGCAGGTCATTGGGGAACAGCAAGGGAAATTAATCCACCTCGGTGAATTGATGCTGGAGCGGGGCCTCGTTTCCAAAGAAGACCTTGGAACGGCCCTGGAAGAAGTCATCAGTATCCCGTATATGGACTGCGCCTCGAACGTGCCGGAGCAAGGCGCACTGAAACTGTTGCCCAGGTCGATGGCCGAGCGCCTGTGCGTCCTGCCCATACGAATGGAGCGAAATCGCCTGATCGTGGCGATGGCCGCGCCGCAGAACCTGTCCGCCCTGGACGAGTTGCGGTTTACAACAAGCTGGGAGATATCCCCGCGCCTTTCCTTCCGCACCGAATTGCAGCAGGCAATCGACAAATACTACGCCATCGAAGGGGGCTCCGCTTCTTCCTACGGGACGATCCACGGGGCGGAAAGTGAACAATTTGAAGAGGTGGAGTTTTTTTCCACCAGTTCGCGCCAGGCCAACCAGGAAGCCATCCAGGAAATCCAAGCCGACCTGCGCCACAAAAAGACGCCCGCGGTTCGCCTCGTTTCCGAAGTGATTCAGGTGGCCATGGCCAAACGGGCCAGCGACATCCACATCGAACCGCGAGCTTCGGACACCGTCGTGCGCATGCGCGTGGACGGCGTATTGCACGATCACCAATTGCTGCCACGTGGGCTGCAAAACTCGCTGATCTCGCGAGTAAAAATTCTGTCTGATATGGATATATCCGAGCGCCGCGCCCCGCAGGACGGGCGCTTCATGGTTTCCGTGGCCGGGCGTCAACTCGATCTGCGCGTCTCGACGTTGCCCACGCAATACGGAGAGAAAGTCGTGATCCGGTTGCTGGAAACGAGCGCGCCGCTCGCTTCTTTCGAGGACCTGGGAATGCCGCGCGACGTTTCCGAGGGGCTGTCGGAAATCCTTTCCGCGCCGCAAGGAATGATCCTGGTAACCGGACCGACGGGCTCAGGCAAGAGCACCACTCTTTACTCTTCCCTGCACAAACTGCGTCAGGACTCGGTCAATATCGTCACGGTGGAAGACCCCATCGAGTACGTGCTGCCGGGAATCAATCAAGTACACGTCAACGCCAAGACCGGCCTGACCTTTGTGAGCTGCCTGCGGTCCATCCTGCGCCAGGATCCAAACATCATCATGGTGGGCGAGATTCGCGACAAAGAAACCGCGGAAATCGTCATGAAGGCGGCGCAAACCGGTCACCTGGTGCTTTCCACACTGCACACCAATGACAGCGTTTCCGCTATCGTCCGCCTGCTCGATCTCGGGATACCGGGCTATCTGATCGGCTCATCCGTGACGGGCATACTGGCGCAGCGCCTGGTGAGAATGCTCTGCTCCTGCCACTCGCTCAAGCCTGCGAGCCGGGAATTTCAGTCGCGCCTGGCTCAATTCGGCTGTTCTAAGTCCCCGGCAAAAATGGCTGTGCCCGTCGGCTGCGATAAATGCAACAAAACCGGCTACGCCGGCCGGATTGGAATCTACGAATTGCTGCGCGTGGACGATTCCGTTCGCGCCATCGTTCGCACCTCCGGGAGCATCGAGCACATTCGTGACACCGCCAGGGCGAACGGAATGCACCTCATGCAGGAAGACGCGCTCGACAAGGTTCTGAGCGGCATGACGACGATCGAAGAAATTCTCCGGGTCGTGCCCACGGAAAACGCTTCCCAGGCGGAATGCCCGAAGTGCAATCAGCGCATCGCCCCCTCGTTCAAGTATTGCCCGCATTGCGGCACAAAGAACGCTGCGCCTTCCACCTCTACGCGTTCCAGGTCACGCCACTGGATTCCCGAAGAAGTTTCGCGATAGCGCGGGACGCCGGCTAACTGCTCAATCCCCCTCAGGATGGGCTTGACGTTTCCGTTCTAAGGATTCACCATTCTTGGCGCGCGGAAGCGCATTTAGCTGATCGCAAACCAAATGGCGACAACTCCCAGCCTTTTTCCCGACCTGACACGCGAAATCTTCTTTGACATCGAAACGCTTCGAATGTCGCATGAAGTCGAGGGAGGCTGGTCGAGCATCGCACGCTTCGGCCTCGCCGTCGCTGTGACCTGGGACAAGCAAAATCGTTTCCGGCGCTGGTTCGAGCAGGACGCTAAAGAGCTCGTTTCCGAACTCAGCCAGTTCGATCGCATCGTCTCCTTCAACGGCGATCGTTTCGATTTTGAAGTGCTCAGCGCCTACCATCCGGTGAAGCACCTGCTCGGCAAATCCTTTGATCTTCTGGTTGATTTGCACCGCCGGCTCGGGCACCGCGTCAAACTCGACGACCTCGCGCGGGAAACGCTGGGAAACCAGAAAACGGGAAACGGCATGGAAATCGTGCAGTGGTGGCGCGAGGGCCGCAAGGAAGAAGTTTGCAAGTACTGCGAGAATGACGTGAAGTTGCTCGTGGACCTCATGGAATTCGCGCGCAGGAATAAATACGTGGTTGTAAAGTCGCGCCAGTTGCCCGTCGACTGGCCCTGAGGTGCGGGGGTTGCCACACATCGTCCATCGCGCAGGCCAGTTTTTCGGATTCGTGGGATTGTGTCTCGTATTGGTGAGCGTTTCCCAATCCGCAGACAAAGAGAAAATCGTCTGGAAATCGATCCCCGACGCGATCCTGCAAGTGGATTCGCGCGCGCCGAAAATTTGGAATGTTTTTCAGGCTGGAAAGAAAACCGATCCATTGCTGCTCCAGCTCGGCTCCCGCTACCTAGTGATTTACGTGCGCAACATGGAAGTTTACGAGATCAAGCCGGAACAGCTCGGCCACAAGGGAGAGGATCTTTTGTGGCGCGAATCGGACAAGCCCGCGAAACCCGTGGCGACCTCGGACTGGAAAACCAAGGATGTCGGCTCGGCGTTTCGCATCCTGATTAAACTTGCCGACGAAGGCCGCCTCCTCGATATTCAAATTCCTCAAATGCCCGATCTGCGGCGGGGGATCTACTGATCGGTGAGCGCCGCGGAAAATCCCGGCCATGACGGCATCCAATCCGGCGTTCTTGACGCCGAAACCATCCGCACGAGTTCGCTCTACAACGAAGACCTCGCGCCGATCCCGGCCTCGCGCCGCAGTTGGGGCACTTACAACTACGCCGCGCTGTGGATCGCCATGAGCGTCAATATTCCCACCTACCTGCTGGCGAGCGGCATGATCGCGGGCGGAATGGACTGGAAGCAGGCCATCTTCACGGTGTTCCTCGGCAATGTCCTGGTCCTCGTGCCCATGCTGCTCAACGCGCACGCCGGGGCAAAATATGGAATTCCCTTCCCCGTTTTCGCGCGGGCGTCCTTTGGAGTGACCGGCGCGAATGTTCCGGCCGTTCTCCGCGCGCTCGTCGCGTGCGGCTGGTTTGGGATCAACACATGGATCGGCGGCGAAGCGATCAACGCCATGGTGATCGCGCTCGATCCTGCGTGGAAAAACTTTGCAAATGGCGTGTGGATCTGTTTTGCCTTGTTCTGGCTGCTGCACGTGATTGTGATCGTGATGGGAATCCGCACGATTCAGTTTCTTCAGGGCGTCACAGCCCCCTTCTTGCTGACGATCGGCGTGGTGCTGCTCGGATGGGCCATGGTGAAGGCGGGCGGATTCGGACCGATGCTCGCCGCGCCGTCCAAATTCAAAACGTTCGGAGAATTTTTCAAATTCTTTGTGCCATCCTTGACGGGCGTGGTCGGATTTTGGGCCACTGTGGCGTTGAACATTCCGGATTTCACGCGCTATGCGCGCAGCCAACGCGCGCAAGTGGTGGGGCAGGCGCTCGGGCTGCCGGCCACGATGACGCTCTATTCCTTCATTGGAATTGCCGTCACCTCCGCAACGGCGATTATCTTTGGGCAGGCCATCTGGGATCCGGTGCAAGTGCTTGCGCGCCTCGGAAATCCCATTGCGGTGGTCGTGGCCATGCTGGCGCTTTTGCTGGCGACGCTGAACGTGAACGTCGCTGCGAATCTGGTCTCGCCCTCCAACGATTTCTCGAATCTGTCGCCGCGCCTGATCAGTTTTCGTACCGGCGGGCTCATTGCCTGCGTTGTTGGCGTGGTCGTGTTTCAACCGTGGAAGCTTCTTGCCAATTACAGCAACTATATTTTTAATTGGCTGGTGGGCTATTCCGGCTTCCTCGGCCCCATCGCGGGCGTTATGATCTGCGACTATTTTGTGGTCCGCAAAAAAATTATTCTCGTCGAAGATTTGTATCAACGCCGAGGCTTTTACGAATTCTCTCGCGGCATCCACTGGCGCGCGATGGCGGCGCTCGCGGCCGGGGCGGGCGTGGCGTTCATCGGCCTGGTTGTACCCACGTTGCGCGTGCTGTACGACTACGCGTGGTTTGTGGGTTTCGCGGCCAGCTTCTTCGTATATTGGGCGGTCATGCGAGCATCGCGGAAGAAACAAGAGCGCTAAGTTTTCTCTCCCGGGTCGCACAACTTGCACCGGCGCGGCTCGCGCACAATGGCCGCATCGCGCGGAAAAATCAATCCGAGCATCCAGTCTCCCGCCACCTGCAACTGCTTCTTCAGTCCCACCAATTTGTACAAATGAACGGCGTTCCAGAAAAGCCACGCGAAGTATCCGCTGACCTGGATCCCCGCGATTTTGACGACCGCGTAGTTCATGCCGAGAGAGACAAGCATACCTTTGGAGGCGTATTCGTAGGTCTCGAGCGGTTCGCCGCGCCACAAGTGCGCGATATTGCGCGCGGCGAAGCGTCCCTGCTCGATCGCCACGGGCGCGACGCGCGGCGCTTCCTGCGCATTCACGGCTGCCGCCGAGTCGCCAATGACAAATATTTCCGGATAACCCTCCAATTGGAGGCTCGCATTCACCACGGCGCGACCAATGCGATCGTGCGGCCCGGGAAGCGATTCAATCAGCTCGGAGGCGCGAACTCCCGCCGTCCAGATCACCGTGTCCGCCGCGACGGTTTCATTTCCGTTGACTTCGACGGCGCCTTCCAGCACTCGCGTGACGCGCGTGGAAGTCCGCACTTCGATTCCGCTCACATGCAGTCGCTTGCGAGCGTGCGCCGCCAGTTTCGGTCCGATCCCTCCCAAGACATTCGGCGCCGCCTCGAGCACGATCAGTCGAATCTCGGAAGCGTCGATGCCGCGATATTTTCGGGCCACGTAGCGAAAAAGAAAGTCGCGCATCTCCGTGACAAGCTCGATGCCGGTGTAGCCGCCTCCGACCACGACAAACGTAAGCATCGAGCGGCGCGCCGAGGCGTCCGCAGTGTGGTCCGCGTGCTCGCACAAATCGATGATCCGCTCGCGCAATTCGACGGCCTGCTGCAGCGATTTGTAATCCCAACAATTCTCGCGCGCACCCGGCGTGTTGAAAAATTCGGTGCGGGAACCGGGCGCGAGGATCAGCGCGTCGTAATCGATCGGCCCTGAATCGACGATCACGCGCCGGTTCGGCGCGTCCACCGCGCGCACCGCTTCCCGGTGAAACCGCCATTTTTTCCTGCCCCGAATTTCGCGGACGGCCTGGACGATGTGGCGCGGATCGGTGTAACTCGAAGCAATCTGGGGGAGCAGCGGCGTGAAGAGCAAATAATTCAGATCGCTGAGGAGAAGAATTTCAACGTCGCGATCGCGGCGAAACGTCCGGTCGAGGTCCGTGACGGCTTGCAATCCGCCAAACCCGGCCCCGACCACCACGATGCGCTTCATGGCAACATCAAATTTAACACAGCGATGTCGCCGTTGCCGCCAAGACTGAGGGGCTGAAAATCGTGATTTATAAGGAGCCTACCTGCTGACCCGTGTCCTCAAACCTCTCAAATCGAGATCCATTCCACAACCAAAAATGGTTGTCTCCCCACCAATCGCCCGGCGACCCGCCACGCTTGTTGCTATGATTAAAATTGCGGTAGACACGTGCTCCAATGCCAAGCCCCCGCGCCTTCCGCTTCGCTTTCGTGAAGGTTCGGAAGTCCCAGCAGGGGCTTCCGTCTGATTTGAAATCAGGTGGATAAACCGTGTAATCGATTCGTATCCGCTGGAAACTCATGACAACAACCTCGAGCAGTCACTTGTCAGGGGCATATCTCTACTGCCAAGCGTGCTAGTTAGAAAGACTAATCCGTTGCCCCTACTGCGCCCCCAAGCCTCTTCACGCGCATCTTCCAGCTTTCAAATGGCAGGCCCGCGTCGATCTGCTTCATCGTGATGCACTGGTCCACCGGGCAAACCAGCGCGCAAAGGTTGCAGCCCACGCACTCGTCTTCGATGATGCGCGGAACGTGCACACCCATCCCGTTCGGATTTTTCTTGCCGTTGCCCGCAACCCTGTACGGCTCGATGCACTGGTGCGCGCCGTCCTCGCAGGCGACGTAGCAAAGCTGGCAGCCGATACACAGATCGCGGCGAATGTCCGCAATCACTTTGTAGTTCAGGTCCAGGTCTCCCCAATCCTTCACATTCGGCACAGCGCGCCCGCGAAAATCCGCGATGGTGCGGAATCCGTGATCGTCCATATAGGCGGAGAGGCCGTCGATCATGTCCTCGACAATGCGGAATCCGTAGTGCATCGCCGCCGTGCAAACTTGCGTGACGGACGCCCCGAGAGCGATATGTTCGGCCGCGTCGTTCCAGTATCCTATCCCGCCAATTCCGGCGATCGGGATTTTCACCGTTTTCGCCACGCTGGAAAGCAGGTGCAACGCGATCGGCTTCAGTGCCGGCCCGCAATAGCCGCCGTGCGAGGATTTCCCGCCGACGTTGGGCTTCGGCGCGAAAGTTTCAAGGTCCACGCCGATAATCGAATTGAGCGTGTTAATCAGGCTGACGGCGTCGGCGCCACCCTTTTCCGCGGCCAGCGCGACGCGCGTGATGTCCGTCACGTTCGGCGTGAGCTTCACAATCACCGGCGTTTTCGCGGCTTCTTTCACCCAGGACGTAATCATTTCCGTGTATTCCGGCACCTGCCCCACGGACGAACCCATACCGCGCTCGCTCATCCCGTGCGGGCAGCCGAAATTCAGCTCCAGCGCATCCGCGCCCGCGCCCTCGACGCGGCGCACCATTTCGTGCCAGCTCTCGCGCTTGGATTCCACCATCAGCGACGCGATCACCAGATTTTTCGGATAGCGCTTTTTCACCTCCGCGATTTCGCGCACGTTCACTTCGGTGGGCCGATCGCTGATCAGCTCGATGTTCGTAAAACCCATCACCTTCGTGCCGTTGTAATCCACGGCGCCGTAGCGCGACGACGTGTTGACGATCGGCTCGCCAATCGTTTTCCAAACGGCGCCGCCCCATCCTGCGTCAAACGCTCGCATGATCTGCCCGGCCGTGTTCGTCGGCGGCCCGGAGGCAAGCCAGAAAGGGTTTGGAGATTCAATCCCGCAGAAATTTACGCGCAGGTCAGCCATGGGGCACCTCCGGTGCGGTGACTGGTGAAGTGTGACTCGGGACTGGTGATTCGTAATTCACGACTGCGATCATTCATTTTTCGATTCATTCCTTCTGCAACGAGCGCCACGAGAACCAGGCGATTACTGCGAACATTCCTAGCCAGCCCAGAAAACGAAATGTGGCGGCGATTTGCGTGTCGTGCTGCAGCACTCCGGCGTGCGAGAACAGATAGAACCAATCGTGGATGACGTCTTCCGAGTCGCCCACCGTCAGCAAGGGCAGGTCCTGGGCGCGAGCGTCGGCCATATAGACCGAGATCGGAAGGAACTGCTCGAAAAAAAAGAAAGCGCAGAAGGTGGTGCCCAGCACCTGGCGACGAAATGCGAACGAGGTCGCCAGGGCAAAAGGAACGAACAACTGCAGAAAAGTCCCTCCCGCCACCATGAGCCATTCGCTGCCGAAAAATCGGAAAAGCAAATGGCCGCCTTCGTGGATCGGAATGAAAACGAGATCGAACCATTGGAATAAATGGCCGGCGAAGAGAGCATTGACGATCAGCAGTGCATAGAACGCCAGCCAGCCAAAAAATGCCGGGCGCGAAACCGGTTCCCACTCTTCCTCGAGCGCATCGAGAAACGGAAACCGTTCGCTGAGCGATGCAGGAATTTCCATGAGCAGTTAATTCTCCCCTCGCCGGTCACTGGCCGCAGCGCCCAGCCACGCATCGATTCCCCGCCCGGCGGCCATGCCCTCTGCGACCGCATCCACAACTTCCCGCCCACCGTTCACGCAATCGCCCCCCGCAAAATATTTTGCGTTGCCGGTGCGGTGTTGCGCGTCTACTACGACGGTGCCATTCTTGCGAATCTCGATCCCGTCGACCTCGCGCAAAAAGTCGGTCACATTTTTCTGCCCGACAGCCCGGACGACCATGTCCACTTCAATCGTGAACGTGCTGTTCGGAATCGTCTCCGGAGCGCGCTTTCCACGAGCATCGGGCTCGCCGAGGCGGGTGCGCACGCATTCCAGTCCAGTCACCACTCCTCCCGAACCGAGAATGCGTACCGGTTGCGTCTGCCACAGAAAATTCACGCCATCCTTTTTGGCCAGGTCGTATTCATAGCGGAAGGCCGGCATTTCCTGCTCGCTTCGCCGATAGATAAGGTGCACGGCCTCCGCGCCCAGGCGGCGCGCGGCGGTGACCACATCGATGGCGGTGTTCCCGGCGCCGATGCAGGCGACTCGCCGGCCGATCGCGACACGCGAAAATGGCTGCGACTTCGTGGACTCGATAAATTCCAGCGCGCCGCATACTCCGTCCAGATCCTCGCCGGGAATATTCATGGCCCACGTTTCGCCCAGGCCAACTCCGATGAAGATCGCGTCGAATTCCTTTTCGAGTTGCCCGAAGCTGATATCCCGGCCAATTTCCACTTTCTGGCGAAATTCAACACCCAGCGATTTCACCATGTCCACTTCGCGCAACGAATCCGCCACGCGCGTTTTGTAAGCCGCGATGCCGTAAGTGCTCAATCCGCCGGAAAGCTCTCGCCGGTCAAACACGGTCACTCCGTAGCCCTTTCGCGCAAGTTGCGCCGCGCACGCCAGGGATGCGGGTCCCGAACCAATGCAGGCCACGCGCCGTCCATTCGCCTTGCCCGCATGAAACAACTGAATCTTGCGGTCCAGCACATGGTCCACAGCGAAGCGCTGCAGCCTGCCGATCTCGATGGCCTTCTCGCCTTTCTCAACCATGACGCAAGCGCCTTCGCACAGCACTTCGGTGGGGCAAACCCTTCCGCAACTTGCGCCGAGAATATTCGCTTCGAGGATCACGCGCGCCGCCCCGCGCACATTCGCCGTCATGATGCGCTTGATGAAGCCGGGCACATCGATTCGCGTGGGGCAAGCCTGGATGCAGGGCGCGTCAAAACAATAGAGGCAGCGTGCAGCTTCAATGGCCGCCTGGCGCGGGTTCATAGGCGGTGTGATGTCCGCAAAATTCTCTTCGTACTTTTCCGGAGACAATTTCGGCGCAGTTTCGCGAAGGGGCATGCACTCACCTCGAGTTCGTGGTCTCCCCTGAAACACGCAACCCGGTGGACCAATTTTCCCACCGGGCATCGGGGCCAGATTTCCAGCGCCATTCTAGCATTGCCTGACTGGAGCGACCGCCCGCGAATTTGCGGCTATGCGGCAAAAGCCGCAAGTAGCACAGGCTTCAGCCTGTGAGGGGTTGGTGAGAATGTATTGTACAAAGTGCCCAAACGAAAACACACAGGCTGAAGCCTGTGCTACTCGGACGCCTTCTCCGCATGGCGTGAAAGGCATCGAATTTCAATCTGCGGCGTCAGCCGAAGAAGTGAAGATCGGGCATCTCTGCTGATACCATCAGAATTCAGTGCAGCGCCGGAGGCTACTGCGTCACGTCGAACTTGAAATGAAGCGCGGGAATTTTGTTGCCCGGGTGATCGTCGGCATAGGTTAGCTGCGGCATCCGATAGAGGAGTTGGCTTTCTGTAGGCGGTCCTTCATAGATACCCGGAAAAAGATCGATCAAATGGGCGCCAGGTTCACCCGCGGCCCTGAAAGTGATTGTCACATCGCCCTGCGAATTAAAGCCGCATGCGTATCCCATGTAAGCGTTGTCGTACGTGGCCGCATAAATGTTGTCATACTCGGTCCAACCGACGCCCTT
>Ga0187817_10001743_pt1 | contig 10875 bp, 9 predicted proteins | sample NC_wetland_sal_i_17_FD_132431 | JGI IMG/M metagenome (GOLD analysis project Ga0187817, IMG submission 132431) | Wetland sediment microbial communities from Neuse River Estuary, North Carolina, USA - SO4_2 | ecosystem: Environmental > Aquatic > Freshwater > Wetlands > Sediment | place: USA: North... | reverse complement strand
GCAATGCCAAACGAACTCAACTATGGCGTAGGGTTGCCTTGCGCAGATCTCACGACCTTTCTTAAGGGCCTGGCATATCGTATAGATTCGGACACGGACAGCGCCAGATGAGCATCCTGCACGAAATGATTTCCGATGGGGTTATGGTCGTGACGCTAAACCGCCCCGATAAGTTGAATGCGCTGGATGTGCCTAGCAAGGAGCGCCTCGCTAAAGTCTGGAACGATGCCGCGACTGATCCGCAGATACGCGTGATTGTTCTTCGCGGCGCTGGAGAAAAGGCCTTTTGCTCTGGTTCTGACGTTAAGGAAATTCAACGTACAGGAGCGATGGTTACTACCGACACCCTGATGCGCGCGATTCCCGGGGTCGGCATTGAACTCAATAAGCCGGTTATTGCCGCATTGCACGGCTTTACGATTGGAATGGGTCTGACACTGGCCATCCATTGCGATTTTCGGATCGCAGCCGTGGGATCTCGCCTGGGATTTCCGGAAGTACAGCATGGCATGATTTCTGGGATCAGCGCCATCACTCTGCCCGGTATCGTTGGCGACGCGGTTGCGCTGGACCTGATGCTGTCTGGCCGATTGATCGATGCCTCTGAAGCGCTTGCGGTCGGCCTTGTCCACCGCGTAGCGCCTGACTCTTATGAAGCGGCCCTCTCAATCGCGCAAATTCTTTCGCGCAATTCGCCCAAAGCTGTTGCGCTGACTAAGCAATTAGTTTTGGCGGACCGACGCAAACGGATCCTAGAATTTGCAGCCCAGGTCGACCACGCTCGGAGTCAGGTCACGCAATCACCCGAATATCGCGAGCTCATAGAAAAAAATCCGAAGACGGTACGCAGGCGTGTCGAATGACCATCGCGCGCTTTCCCTCTCTGGCTCATTGGGGAGCTTTCACGGCTCTGGTTGAGAATGGTCGCGTTATAGCGTGCGAACCGTTTCCGCGTGACCCCGCACCGTCCGCGATGCTGGCAGCGATTCCCGCCATGGTGCACTCGCCATTGCGAATCAAGCGACCGGCGGTACGAAAGGGTTGGCGCGAAGGCCGTGAACGCACCGGTGCTGACGAATTCTTTGAAGTGTCCTGGGACACGGCACTGGATCTCGTAGCATCCGAGCTGTCACGCGTGCGTGGCCGCTTTGGTGCTGAAGCGATTTTTGGCGGCTCCTACGGCTGGTCATCGGCGGGACGGTTGCATCACGCTCGTTCGCTTGTGCGGCGATTTTTCTTTTTAGGTGGTGGCTGTGTCGACCAGGCCGGCAACTATAGTTGGGGCGCAGCGCAGTTCCTTCTGCCACACGTCATCGGCACCTATCAGCCTGTCACCGGTCGCGTTACTGACTGGCCTTCGCTAATAAAGTACACCCAGCTGGTGATCGCGTTCGGTGGCATAGCGTTGAAAAACGCACAGGTCACGTCAGGCGGCACCGGGGCGCACGCGTTGGAAGCGTGGCTGCGCCGGGCCAAACAGGCGGGCATCGAATTTGTCGTGCTCAGTCTGCTGAAATCGGACTGCCCTGAATTTTTGGATGCGCAGTGGATCCCGATTCGCCCGAACACCGACACCGCGCTCATGCTCGCGATGTCTCATACGCTCGTGACTCAGCAACGCCACGATCGTGATTTCCTCGAGCGCTATTGCATTGGGTTTGAGAGTTTTCGCCGCTACCTGTTGGGCGAAGAGGACGGTATCGCGAAGACCGCCGAATGGGCAGCGCAGATTTGCGGCGTGCCGCCCGACACAATTATCGACCTTGCCCAACGTACCGCCGACTTGCGCAGCTTCATTACATGCTCGTGGTCGCTGCAGCGGGCGCACCGCGGAGAGCAGCCGTACTGGGCTGCCATCACTCTTGCCGCGATCCTCGGGGGCATTGGACTGCCGGGCCGCGGCTTCGGTTTCGGCCACGGCTCGCTCAACGGCGTCGGTGCGCCGCGCATTGATATTCCAGGTCCAGAATTGCCAATACCCTCCAATCCGGGCAACACGGCGATTCCCGTCGCGCGAATCGCCGACATGCTGCTTAATCCCGGCACGACCTATGAATTCAATGGTCGGAGCAATACCTACCCTGAAATCAAGCTAATCTATTGGGCCGGCGGCAATCCGTTTCATCATCATCAGGATCTTAACCGCCTGCGGCACGCCTGGCAGAGACCAGAAACAATCATCGTCAATGAAATCTGGTGGACCCCGACCGCGCGACGCGCCGACATCGTCCTCCCGGCAACGACGACGCTCGAACGCAATGATGTCGGTGGTTCGTCGCGCGATCCCTTCGTCTTTGCCATGCACAAAGCGATCGAGCCGCTTGGCCAATCAATGAGCGACTACGACATCTTTCGCGCACTCGCGGGGCGCCTCGGTTATGAGCAAGCCTTTACTGAAGGCCGGGACGAAATGGGCTGGTGTCGGTGGATCTATGACCAGCTCCGAATCAAAGCTGTAGATAAAAGTATCGAACTCCCGGGCTTTCAGCAGTTCTGGGCCGAGGGCTCTGTTGAGTTGCCCCCACCCGATCGCGACTTCGTTCTTTTTGAAGAGTTTCGTCGCGATCCTGAACGGCACCCGCTCAAGACGCCGTCCGGTCGCATTGAGCTTGTTTCGGATACGATCGCCGGTTTCGGCTACGACGATTGCCTTAGGCACGCTGCGTGGATTGCTCCCGCCGAATGGCTCGGCAGCCCGCGCGCGGAACGGTGGCCAATCCACCTTGTCACCCACCAGCCCCATGGTCGCCTGCACAGCCAAATGGACCCGGGACCAGTTTCGCAATCAGGCAAAATCGCGGGACGCGAAGCTATTCGGATGAACCCCGCCGATGCCGCGCGGCGCGACATCAGGGGCGGCGATTTAGTGCGGGTCTATAATGACCGTGGCGCATGCTTAGCGAGCGCCGTGCTTGATCAAGGAGTGATGCCACAGGTCGCAATTATGGCAACCGGGGCTTGGTTCGATCCAAGCAATGCTGCAGATGCGCCAGAACGCCACGGCAATCCCAACGTGCTTACGCTCGATCTTGGCACATCAAAGTTGAGCCAGGGCCCGAGCGCGTTGAGCGTGCTAGTCGACGTCGAAAGATGGTCAGGCGCGCGTCCCGACGTGCAAGTGTTTGTGAAGCCGTTAGCCACCGCTGGCTAACACGTGATAGAATCCAGCACGCTTGGCGAGGATGGAGTCGAAAGATGTTGGACAAGAAATTATCTGGATCGTTCGTGGCCCTAATCACTCCGTTCAACAAGGATGGCTCGGTAGATTTTGCGGCATTTCGCAGCTTGCTCAAATTTCAGGAAGATCACGGCACAGCCGCAGTACTGATCATGGGCTCAACCGGCGAGACTTCCATGCTCTCGTCAGAGGAAAAGAAAAAGATCATCGTCGAGACCGCGAAAATGAAGACGGCGAAAATGCCGATCTTCTTCGGTTGCACGGCCAACAATACCGAGGCAACGATCGCTAACGTCAAGTTTGCGAAAGATAACGGAGCCGATGGCGCGATCTTGGCCGCGCCGGCCTATATCTGTGCGCCGGAGGCCGACATCGAACGCTTCTTCCTCGACGTCGCCGATGCGACCGATCTGCCGCTTGGCATTTACAACAATCCACCCCGGGTCAAAAGCGACCTACATTGGGATCATCTGCTACGCATCTTCAAACATCCGAACTACGTGGTGCACAAGGAATCGACCGCCCGTGTTGGCCAAGTAGCGCAAGTACTCGCCGCCAAGCCCAACGTTTCGGTGATGTGCTGCGACAGCCCGAATCTCGGCCTCGTCGTGCCGACCATGAGTCTCGGTGGGCACGGTACCGCCAACATGACCGGCAATATAGCGCCAGCCGAGCTTGCCGTGATGTCGACGCCGTGGGCAAGTTATGTGGAAGCCGAGAGTTTTAAGGTTACTTACCTACGCCTCCTGCCGCTCCTGCACTTCACTTATTCTGCGATTAATCCGGTGGCTGTGAAATCGCTAATGAAGGCACTCGGCATGCCTTCAGGCGATCTGCGCAAACCGCTGACGGGTCTAGACGCGGTGGCGCTCGGAAAAGGTCTTCGCATCGTCGCCGATCTCGAGCTCCACAAAGCCTACGGCTACAAGCTCAAGCCGATCTCTGCCGTCGCCGCCTGAGTTGTATTCCCGCGTCTTTTGACGGAGCAGACGTGGACCTCGGCATAAGCGGCAAAAATGCATTGGTCTGCGGCGCAAGTAGGGGCCTCGGAAAGGCCTGCGCACTGGCGCTTGCGCGAGAGGGCGTCAACATCACCGTCGTAGCGCGCAATCGCGACGTACTAGAAAGCGCAGGCGGCGAGATCGAGCGGCTGACAGGTGCTGCGATTGTCATCGTAGTTGCCGACCTCACGACGAATGACGGCCGCGCGGCAGCAATTTCAGCTTGCCCACAGCCCGACATCCTCGTCAACAACTCGCAAGGACCGCCGCCTGGTGACGTTAGAGATTGGTCCCGCGAGGATTGGCTCGCAGCTCTCGATGACATGATGCTTGGTCCCATTGAGATGATGCGGCTCACGGTCGATGGCATGATGGAGCGCGGCTTTGGCCGCATCGTCAACATTGTGTCTCGCAGCGTAAAGATTCCTCAGGTTGAGCTCGGGTTATCGAACGGCGCACGTTCGGGGCTCGTCGGCTTTGCGGCGGGACTCGCGCGACAAACGGTCGCGCGTAACGTCACCATCAACAATCTGCTTCCCGGTATTTTCGACAGCGACGCGCAATACCGGCACATTCGCGGCATGCTCACAGGCACAAACAAGACCTTCGAAGAGGCATATCGCGAACGCGCAGATGCGAGCCCCGCTAGGCGATATGGCGATCCAGCTGAGTTCGGCGCCTATTGCGCGTTTCTCTGTTCGTCGCAATCGGGTTACATCACCGGTCAGAGTCTGTTGATCGACGGGGGTAGCTACCCCGGAACATTCTGACAACTGAGGATCTCATCGTGGGTCGCATTTATTTTCTGGCTCTGACCTTTGCTCTTCTCGTCCTGGAGCCAATGACGGTCTGGGCACAAAGCTATCCCACACGCACTGTGGCGGTCATCGTTCCGTTCCCGCCAGGTGGATCGGTCGACGGTGTCGCGCGAATCATTGTTGACAGACTCAATCAGTCAGTCGGAGCCCACTTCATCGTCGAAAACCGCGCGGGGGGTGCCTCCGGCAATGTTGGCGCCAGTGTCGTGGCCAAGGCCGATCCAGATGGCTACACGCTCCTGCTCACTGCCTCGGTCCAAGTCGTCAACCCGTTTTTGTACAAGAATGTCCCATTCGACGTAGTGAAGGATTTCACGCCCATAACGCTCATCGCGGCAGGACCTCTGATTGTCAGCACGACTCCCAGCGTGCCCGCAAAAAATCTGAAAGAATTTTTCGAGCTTGTCCGGAAGGATCCGCAAAAATACACATTTGCGACGACCAGCGTCGGTTCCGCCAGCCATCTCGTGATAGAGCTTCTCAAGCGAGAAGCCGGCGTCGACACGCTGGTTATCGCCTATAAGGGTACCGGGCCGGCGCTGACCGATCTCATGAGTGGACAAATTCAATTGCTGGCCGACCCGATGCTGTCTTCCCTTCCGCTTGCTCAGTCCGGCAGCATCAAGGCGCTGGCCGTGACGAGCCTCAAGCGTCAGGCCACGGCTCCGCAGATTCCGACCGTTGATGAATCCGGATTTCCGGGCTTTGAGTTTGTGTCGTGGTATGGATTATGGGGCCCAAAAGACCTGCCGGCAGACATCACCGCCAAACTACAGATGAATATTGCCAAGATCCTGGCAGAGCCTGATGTGAAACATCGCTTGAGCGTATTGGGCTTCGATGCGATCGGCTCGACGCCGGACTATTTTGCTAAATTCATTGACAGCGAGATGGCGAAGTACGGCAAGATCATTCACGACGCAAATATCAAGGCGGAGTAATGAGGGGCGCCATTTAGCCGTTGTCGCTCGTGTCATGACCAACGTCTTGCTACCGACTTCACTGGTTGGTTCCTAGGCGCAGCTGGATTGGCTGATCGATCGTCAGAGGGCGCCGCGATCTAAGTCGATGGATAATCTTGCCACTGTTGACAGTGACGCCAGCGCCTGATCGCTAGACGGCTAAGAAGCCTGAAATTACGAGACAAGGCTATGAGGAAGGACGTCCAAGAGGCACTAGAAAGCGCCATCGCCGAATTTGAAAAGCGGCAGCAGGCCGAACAAGCGCGATTGCGTGAACGCGAAAGGTTCGAAACCGACTGGGCTCGTATACGGACTGCTGTTGTGCTCCCCGCCCTCGAAGAGGTCGCGGCACTATTGAGGAAAGCAGGGTGGCAGTGCGAAGTGCGCGCTGGAGATAAAGACCCAGGCGTGCATTTCACGGTCTATCGGGGGGCGAAGGCCGGCGCTAGCGGAGGTGAAAAGCCTTTCATGACCTACCAACCAGAAAAGCAAAAAGACACTGTATTGGTCAATGTAGCAACAAGAGCATCTGCCGCACCTTTGGGCAGCTTTGCCTTGGATAAAATTACCGAAGATTTTGTCCAAACCGAAGCGACTAAGTTCTTTGCACGCGTTGCCTCAGAAATCGTTTAGCTGAAATAAAGGCGCGATCGAGCAAGCTAAGGCGAAACGAAACATATGGCGGTGACCATGGCCGGAATTCTTGGCGGAAAAGTCGCGATCGTCACTGGAGCCGGGCGCGGTCTCGGTCGGGCCATGACGCTTGGGCTGCTCGATGCCGGGGCGCGAGTGGCCGCCGTTGAACTTGACGCTCCGGCCATCGAGGAAACGCAGGATGCCGTCGAAGATCACGGTGCCGGCGAACGATTCCTCGGCATCGGTGCTGACGTCACGCACGACGAGAGCGGTGCAAAAATCCTACGCGCGGCGACCGAACGATTCGGCCGCGTCGATATCCTGATCAACAATGCCGGCATCAGCACCGGCCTCTTGCGCGGCGAAGATCACCCGGTCGGAAAATTGTGCGAAACGACGCCGGAAGAATTTCGCCGGGTCGTCGACGTCAACGTGGTTGCCGCCTTCCTGACGACGCGGGCCGTGCTGCCGACGCTGCTGGCGCAGCGCTGGGGTCGCATCATCAACGTCACAACCAGTCTTGACACCATGTGGCGACCCCTCATGCAGCCGTATGGCGGCTCCAAAGCCGCCAACGAGGCAATTCTCACCGCGCTGGCGCAGGAACTCGACGGCAGCGGCGTGACCGCCAATGTATTGGTGCCCGGCGGCGCCGCGGACACACGGCTGGTCCCGCGGGCGATGGCGCCCGATCGCTCGCAACTCATCCCGCCTCAAGTCATGGTGGCGCCGCTGATCTGGCTGTGTTCGAATGGCTCCGATGGCATCAACGGTCAGCGCTTTATTGCCATGCGCTGGGACAATTCGTTGCCGCCAGCGGAGGCAGCGAGAAAAGCTGGCGCGCCGGCAGCCTGGCAGCAACTTGGCCGTCAAGCGATCATGCCGGAACGCATGCGATGAACACGCAGCCCGATCGCCGACGAACGTCCCGGACGCTACATTTGGGTCAAAACGCGACATGCGCTCGCGTCCAAGCGATGTCCGCTCTTGCACCAACATGAGACATCGATCGGCGTGCTTCTGAGGTCCGAAGGCTCGGCGTTACGCCGCTCATCGATCAGCAGATGAGCACAATCTTGCCGGACGCTCCGGGCTCAAGGATCTCCTTGTGTGCACGCGCCGCCTCGGCAAGTGGGAATACCTTGCCAACTACTGGCCGCAAAGTGCCGTTTTCAAGGCCTGCAAAGAGCCCGGCGTGGATGTCCGCCTCTTCGGCCGCTGTAATGGCCCAGAGCGTGAACGCGCGAATCGAAGCGCGCCGCGCCATCAGTTCACGGGGATTGATGGTGACCTCGCCGCGACTGCCGATCACGATGACGCGGCCATTATTGGCCAAAAGTTTCGTGTCGTTGGAGAGATTCACGTTAGCGAGCATTTCGAGAATAATGTCCACGCCGCGATTGTCCGTCGCGCGCAAAATCTCTTCCTGATATCCGGCTTTGCGGTGATCGAAAACTTGATGCGCCCCCTCGTGCTTGGCGATTTCGAGACCTTTCGGCGTCCCTGCAGTGCCAAAAACCCTCAAACCCATGGCGTGCGCGATTTGGAGCGCCGCGACACCCACACCGCCACTTGCGCCGTGCACAAGTACGGTCTCGGAAGCGTGCGCTTTCGCTGAGTGATGCAGCGCATGATATGCAGTTCCGTAGGGAACCCAAATTCCTGCTCCTTGCTTGAAATCAACCTTCGCCGGCAGCGGATGCACTTGCTCTTCGAGCGCGAGAGCGTATTCCGCATAGGCACCGGTGAGGGTCCGCGCCGTGTATACGCGATCGTCTCGCTTCACCTTTTTGACGCCCTCGCCAACCGTTTCAACGACTCCGGCACCATCCGATCCAGGGGTGTAGGGGAGCGATGGCTTCAAGGCATAGGTGCCCGCGCGCATGTAGGTGTCATAAGGATTGACCCCGGCCGCGTGAATGCGAACCAGCACCTGACCAGCCGAGGGTTTTGGTGTAGTTACCTCCTCAAGCTTCAGGACCTCGGGACCGCCGAATTCATGAACCTGAATTGCTTTCATTTTTCAGTCTCCAGATTACGTGGAACAATTCGATCGCGCGAGACAGCGGTTAGGACGGTCCACATCGCTGGCGTGCATCCCAGAACGGGTTGCATAATATCTTGTAAAAAGTCTCGCGTGGAAGGCGACCTACAATAGGGGATACGGGCGATGCAAAACAGTGAAGCGATGTACGGTTTTGTCGCTTGCACGGTTAGTCAGTTTATGACGCGGACCCTCTTCGAGCGCGGGCAGAAATTCGCTGCCGAGCCGCAAGGTCAGTAAGCCGGTGGCGGCGAGAAAGACGCCGGCGAAAATCACCATCGCGCGCCGATGCGCGAGCGACCACTGCAAGACAGGGGTATAAATCCTGCGCAGCGCCCTCACGATGATCGTCTCCGCCTCCTCAACACGTTCGGGCAGCAGGAAGGATGTCAGCACCGGCGTGACGGTAAATGTTGATAAGAGCGCGCCGACCAGCGCGAGCCCGTAGGTGCGGGCCATGGGGTTGAAGATCTGGCCTTCGACCCCTTGCATCGTAAACAAGGGAACAAAGGCGGCGACTGTAATCAGGGCAGAGAAAAAGATTGCTCTGTCGACCTGCAATGCGCTCGCGAGAATGAGCCGCAGCCGGTCGGTCCAGGCCCGCGCAATCCCCGCATCGGCCGGCCTGGTCGGATCCGGGCCATAACGCCCCTCGGCAAGCTGCTGCAGCAGTGTGAAACGATCGGCGGCACTGGCCTGAAAATTGCGGAAAATGTTTTCCACGAGAATGACCGCCGAATCGACGATGATGCCGAAATCGACGGCGCCGACCGAAAGCAGATTGGCGTCCTGCCCCGTCAGCACCATGATGATGACGGCGAAGAACAAGGCGAATGGAATATTGGCGCCTACGACGATGGCGCTGCGCAAATTGCCAAGGAAAATCCATTGGATCAAAAACACCAGCCCGCATCCGTAGATGAGGTTGTGCAGCACCGTTTGAGTGGTAACCGAGATCAACGATGTGCGATCGTAGTAGGGAACGAGCTTAACCCCCGGCGGCAAGGTCCCGTCGGTATTCATCTTTTCGATTTCGTCTTTAATACGCGGGATCACATCATTGGCGTGATAGGTCCGCCCCATAACGACAATCGACAAGGCAACGTCGTCGTCACGGTCCCTGCCGGCGATGCCGAGGCGCGGCACATACCCGACCGAAACCTTGGCGACGTTCTTGACCTGGACTGGAACGCCGTTGACCTGGGTCAGCACGACATTCTCGATGTCGTTGACGTGCCAACCCTGCGTCAGATCGCTGTCGCCGCCGCTGTCGAATAGCCCGACGCCGCGAATGTTCACCGATTGCTGACCGACGGTGATCTCGCGGCCGCCGACATTAATGTTGGCATTGCCAAGCGCGCTGATGATTTGCGGTATTGTGACGTTGTAGGCGTCGAGCTTGTGCAGGTCGACATCCACATCGTATTGCTTCGTCGTGCCGCCCCACGCGTTCACCTGCACAACGCCGGGTACAGTGAATAGCCGTCGTGTGACGATCCAGTCTTGCACGGTGCGCAGATTGGTCAGTCCGAAATGCGGCGGGCCGACGATCTGATAACGATAGACCTCGCCGACCAGGCTCGATTGTTGAATCGACGGTACCAATCCCCCCGGCAGGCTAACGTTCTGCTGCAGGCTCAGCGCTGCCTGCGTATAGGCAAAGTAATAATCGACGCCGTAATTGAAAGTAACGCCGTCAAAGGACAGGCCGTAGAACGAGGTCGAGCGGATATTGTCCACTCCGGGAGTGACGTAGAGGCCGACCTCCATCGGGACTGTGTAGTACCGCTCCATCTCTTCGGCGGAGAGCCCGGCGGCCTGCGCGGTGATCTCAAGAACGACCGGCGCCGGATTCGGATAGGCCTCGATGTTCAGCCTGGTAAAGGCAATGAGGCCGCCGGCGATGAAAACCAGAAGGCCCAGCAGGATAATCGCCCGCCGGGTCAATCCGAATGCAAGAATGCCCTTGAGCAAGGCTCACCTCAATCTCGCCCACGCCCCGTTCATTGGGAGCTTGCGGTTGCCAGCATGTTGCTGAGAAAGATCGCGCCGTGGGTGGCGACCAGTTCGCCCGGATGCATCCCATTGAGGATCTGTCGGTAGCCGTCGCGCGCGTCGCCGATCTCGACAGTTCGCTTGGTGAAGCGGCGGCGATCCGCCGTGACCCAGATCGTTTGCGTGCCGTCGCCTTCCCGCACCACCCCGTTGAGCGGGACTGCAGGAGAACGGACCGGCG
>Ga0187817_10001741_pt1 | contig 10881 bp, 11 predicted proteins | sample NC_wetland_sal_i_17_FD_132431 | JGI IMG/M metagenome (GOLD analysis project Ga0187817, IMG submission 132431) | Wetland sediment microbial communities from Neuse River Estuary, North Carolina, USA - SO4_2 | ecosystem: Environmental > Aquatic > Freshwater > Wetlands > Sediment | place: USA... | reverse complement strand
TGTTCCCATGTTTGCGGCTGGCGATGAGACACGACGCTCACAGAAAGGGAACAACAACGCATATTGCCAGGACAACGAGGTCACCTGGTTCGATTGGAATTTTGTGAACAAGTGCGCCGACTTGCTTCGATTCTTCAAATACATGATTCGTTTCCGCAAGATGCATGCTGCAGTCCGACAAGGTCATTTCTTTGACTGCTCAATGAACGAGCGCGGTCTAAAGGACGTGTCGTGGCACGGAACTAAACTCAACCGTCCCGGCTGGGACGACACCGGCGCCCGCGCTCTGGCGATGACACTGGCAGGCTTCGACGGAGACGCTGACTTGCACGTAATGCTCAACATGTTCTGGGAGGCTCTCGATTTTGAACTGCCCATTGTATCAGGTAGACATTGGTGCCTTGCCGTGGACACCGCTCAGCCTTCGCCTCATGACATCGTCGACCAAGATGCTGAGACGGACGTGCTCGGAGACACGCATCGGGTTAAGGCGCGAAGCGTGGTAGTCCTCGTGAACCGCGCCTGACATGAGCTTTTGCCGCCAGTAGCGACGAGCATGGATGCTGGTTCGAACCCGCCTGGTTAATCAAGCTCGTTTCCCTTGATTGCCGCAACTCCCATTTTTACGAAATTCACGAATTCGCGAAGCAACCGCGGTCTTATGGCCCGTACGTTCAAATGTTTTCAATGGGTTAGCTCTGGCCTTCGCATTGCTGTATGACAAGCTGTGGTTTCAGAACAATTGCATTCAACCAAGTATGACAGGTGAGGAGAACAGCATGAGCACCGACGTGAAATTAGCCAAGCAGGCGATCCACGACAAGCTCGAATCCCAGATCAATACCGCTGAGGCGAAGCTGAAAACGCTAAAAGCGCGCGCTCAAACGGCGAAGGCGAACGTCGAGCTCAAAGCAATCACAGAGCTCCTGACCAAGAAGCAGACGATCGTGCACAAGCTGCAGGAGTTGAAGAAGTCGGGTGGAGATCGGTTCGAGCAGGAGAGAGCCGATATCGAGGCACGAATCACAGATCTTGAGAAGTCGGTGAAAGGGATCGAATCTAAGGTGCATTCAAGCTGACGTGCAAAGGTACGGGTGAAGTTCATCATCGAGTCGAAGAGTCCGCCCCCTTCGCTTCGTAAACGGAGAGGGCCCAGGGGGGTAGTAGTGAATCCTAAGAATCAGAAAAGAGTACTCGCATTTGCTGCAGCGATGCTTGCGATTGCAGCATTCACTTTAGTAACGCCGTCGGCGAATTCAAGCGACGACCGTGACGCGAAAGTCAAGGAAGCGGCTGCGCAATCCGCCAAAGCTGGGAAAGTGTTCAAAGCAATCATGCAGATCCCCGACAAATCCATTCCAAGGGATCTATTAGCGCATGCGAAGGCAATCGCTGTCTTCCCACAGGTCATCAAGGCGTCATTTGTTATTGGCGGCGAAGGCGGACGGGGCGTCGTGAGCCGCCGCACGAGCACTGGCTGGAGCGATCCCGTGTTCTTTCGCGCTGGCGGCGGCAGCGTGGGATGGCAGATCGGCGTATCGGCGACCGATTTCGTTCTTGTATTCATGAACGACGAAGCCATGAGCGGATTGATGAAGGACAAGTTTGAGCTTGGGGCGGACGCGGGTGTCGCCGGCGGACCCGTCGGGCGCGAAGCAGGGGCCGGGACGGACGCGCTGATGCATGCAGAAGTTCTGTCCTACTCGCGCAGCCGCGGGCTGTTCGCTGGGATCAGCTTGAAGGGCATCGTTGTTAAGCCCGAAGACGATCTGAACCAAGCCGTTTATAGCAAGAGCGCCCGCGAACTGCTGAGCGAAGACAAGCATGCTGCCGCTAACCCGGGCGCTGGCCTGCCGGCGTTTCCCCAGGCGATTGCTCGGTACGCGCCGGCCTCGGGCGCAGATCATTAGCCGCTGGCCTGAAAGGCGAACTGGAAATGGGCTTAACGGTTGTGACCGATGCTGCTGCGGTCAAATTCGAGCGGGAGGGATAGTTATCGCTATGGACCGAATGCTTGTGGTCGTTTTTAGTAACGCGGACAAAGCCATCGAAGGATCCGAAGTTCTCCGCGAACTCGATCGCGACGGCTATATCGCGGTGTATGACGCGGCCATCGTTGCAAAGGCCGCCAATGGCACGACGACGGTGAAGCGTATCGGCGAATACGGGCCCGTGGGAACTCTGACGGGGCTTGCGGTCGGCAGTCTCATCGGTTTACTGGGTGGCCCAGCTGGAGTGGCGGTGGGTTTCGCCGGTGGCACCCTGATCGGAGCACTTTCAGATTTCGAGAATGTTCGTGTCGGAAGCGACTTTATAGAGGATGCCACAAAGGAACTCGTTCCCGGCAAGGCGGCTCTTGTTGCTGAGATTGAGGAGGAAGAAATCACACCCCTAGATGAGCGAATGGAAGCGTTGGGTGGCCACGTGTTGAGACGTTCCCTTCGTGAACTCAAACATGCGGAAAACGAACGGGACATCGCAACGCTCAAAGCGGAAATCGCACACTCGAAAGGCGAACACGCGAAGGCCAGGGCTGAGCGCAAGGCGAAACTGGAAGCTCGAATTGCCACACTCAACGCAAGGCTGCAGCAGAGAGTCGATCAAGCAAAGTCCAAGCGTGAATCTTTCCAGCGCCAGGCACATGCCAAGATCGAAATGCTAAAGGCAAAGGCAGCAGAAGCCAGACAAGACATCAAGGTCAAACACGAGCAACGTCTGGCCGCACAAGAGAAACAAGAAAAGGAATACGACAAGTGGCTGGAACGGCTCGGCACCTGAACGTCTGTAGGGATGTGAGGCCCTATGCGCCTCCCATTCCGCGGAACTTCACATAAGGAGAAGAAAACATGAACGGGCAAAGCACCTCGGGCGTTTTCAAGGAAGCTGCGGGGATGTCCATCGGATGGTCCATCGCCATGATCGTGCTGGGATTTGTGGCTGTGTTAATGCCATTTGCAACGGGCATTGGCGTCTCGATTTTTGTCGGCTGGATTATGGTCTTCAGCGGTTTCGCGTATTTGGCCTACGCCTTCGCGGCCCAGGGGGCCGGATCATTTCTCTGGCGAATACTTGTTGGGATCGTCTACGTCGTTGGCGGCGGTTACCTTGCATTCCACCCGGGAATCGCACTGGAGTCTCTGACACTGTTGGTGGCGGCAATCTTCTTTATTGAGGGCGTCACGGAGATGGTCGTGTTTTTCCAGTTCCGCCCCCTGCCGGGATCAGGATGGATTCTCTTTGACGGTATCGTGACGCTCATTCTGGCATACCTGATCTGGCGCCACTGGCCATCCAGTTCAGCGTGGGCCATTGGTACTTTGCTGGGCGCGAACCTTATTGTGAGCGGTTTCACGCGTCTAATGTACTCGGTCGAAGCTCGAAAGACACTCAAGGCGGTCGCGTGAGGAGTGCGGATGCCAGCGCGCTCACGATTGAAGCAAGACGCTGTGGACGTGTCCAAAACCTGGGCCAAATTGGAGAAGACGCGGAAAGCAACGGGTGTTGAACAACATGAGACGGCACCCGTTGCCCGCCCGGCAATGAGCTTCCGTCGCCCGTTCGAGTCCCTGGACTAAGTCGCCCCTGGAAAAGCAGGACAGAAATCAATTCACGAAAGGAGAGTTGAAAATGTTTGGTCCAATCGAAGTGATGATAGTTAAGGTTACCCCGGAGATGATTCACAACTGGGGATGGTTCCTGGCGTTTGGGATCGTGTTGTTGGTGCTTGGCGTCGCTGCGGTTGTTCGATCCTTCGCAGCCACGGTGGCCTCGATGGTGTTCTTCGGATGGCTGCTCTTGTTCGCAGGCATCATCGAGTTTGTCGATGCGTTCATGGTTGGGAATTGGGCAGGGTTCTTTCTGCACTTGCTGGCCGCGATTCTGTTTGCAATAACCGGCATCATGATAGTGGCGAAACCGGTGATAAGCGCCGAGGCTGTGACTTTTATCATGTCGATGTTTTTTCTAATCGCCGGCCTGTATCAATTGGTTGCCTCAGTCTGGACCCATTTACCAGGGTGGGGTTGGCAAGCCCTGAACGGAATCATCGCTTCGGTCATGGGCGGTCTCGTTCTGGCGGAATGGCCGGTCTCAGGGCTTTGGGTGATCGGTCTATTCGTTGGAATTGATCTGATTTTTGCCGGTTGGTCCTGGATCGCACTGGCTCTTGACCTGCACAAGATGTGAACGGATGGCACAAAGTTTCCGAGCGTGAGGTGAGCGCAGTTCTAGGATGAGTGAGTCTGAGAGAAAGTCATTTGGAGAATCTTGTATATGGGAATGTCGCAAGCATTTTCGCCTTATCTGCGGCCCACGGTCGGTACTCGTCAGCACTTCCTTAAGGCACGAATAGTTAGGCCAGGAAGGATTGCCTCACATGCCTCGGGGCATTTGAATCCCAACTCAATCGTCGCTCCGCGCGATATAGCAACGGAGTGGGCCATCGTTCAGCAAGCCATCGCTGGGAATACTGATGCCCACGAGTGTCTCTTCACCCCTCACAGAGGCAGGCTCTATAGGACTGCATTCGCGATGCTACGCAACAAAGAAGATGCAGAGGACGCGCTGCAGGAAGGCTTGTGCAAGGCATACACCAGCCTGCGCTCTTTTCAGGGCAGGTCATCGTTTGCCTCGTGGCTTACCCGCATTGTCATAAACGCGGCTCTTATGGCTCGCCGCAGCAAGAGAGCCCATCCAGAATCCTCGTTGGACGAGATTCTTGACAATCAATCAGACCGGTTGCCGCACGGAATGGTCGAAGCGCGGCCCGACCCCGAGAAAACCTATGCAGCGATCGAGATCAATGCACTCGTCGAACAGCATGTCCATCAACTTCCGACTGATCTGAAAGAGGCATACCGACTCCGTGCGATAAGCGGTCTTTCTACCGCGGAGTCGTGCCGGGCGCTCGGCATCCCGGGGAGCGCATTCAAATCGCGAATCTTTCGGGCGCGACAGAAGTTAGCCTATGGATTGCAGCATCGCATGGGAGAACCCGGCGCATAGTTATGGGCTAGGAGCAATTCCATGCCAGCGTTTCGCTGAAGCGGACATGTATCCCGACGAGGTACGATTCAATATGCAAGGAAAGGCTTTTCGTCGCAATCCGCAAAGACAATGCTCTCCGCCCGGTACGCCGCATCGAAGGGTCCTCCCGAACGACGGTGACATGGGTCACAGACTCAAGCACGGCCCTTAGGAAAACATTCGCTTACGAGCGTGGCAATCTCACGCAAAGCACATACGGGCAAGTGAAGACAAATTCCCCGTCGGTCGGCGATAGCGCCAAACTAGAGTTCAAAGTTTCTACTCACGGAAAGGAGCACCTCATGGGCGACTTGAGTTTGATCGTATTGACTACCAATTCAAAAGATGGGGCTGTACAAGCTCTTGATGCGGCGAAGAGACTCGATCGCGATGGTTGGATTGAGCTGATGGATTACGCTCTCTTCAAGAAAGATGAAAAGGGCCATGTCACAGCCCGAGAGATGGACGATGAGTTTTCGGAGAAGGTGGCCGCCGCAATCGCTGGCGCTGCCGGAGGCGTTTTCGGCGCGGCATTCGGTCCAGCAGGAGCAGCTACTGGAGTCGCGTCCGGAGCATTGGTCGGAGCCGGATCTATGCGGCTCGTGGAAAGGCTTGTTCGGGACAAGTCCTTGGAGGGGTTTCCTGATAGCCTCGGAGTCAACAGCTCTATGCTCGCAGTGGTTGTGGAGGAGCGGTACGCAGAGCGTCTCGACGAAGAACTTCAGAAACTGGGACGGACTGCGCGCAAGGAATTAGAACGAGCTGAGCGGGAGGCTGAATTCGAGGCTTACTTGCAGCGATCGAAAGATAAGATCCAGTCCATTCAGGGTGATATCAATGCACAGTTGGCGAAGGCTCAGGCTGCCACGGGAGCCGAAAAAATCAAGATTGAAGCCGATTTGGCTGCCAAGCGGGCTGAATTGGAAGCAAGACGTGAAAAGCTGGAAGATCACATTAAGGAAATAAACTCCGATTTGAAGTCTGACATTCAAGAAATGAACTTTCGATTGGAATTGACCGGACGCACTGCGAGAGCGGGAATCGCGACAGGCATCGACCATCTTCGCCGCCAGCTCAATCACTATAATGACGAACTGGAGAATCTCGTCGAAGAGCAGATCGACGCGTTGAAAAAGGAAACTTCGGAGCTAAAGACGAAAGCTGCTAAGGCGACCGGAGAGACGAAGGCTGCCGTCGAGAGCCATCTTCTGGCCGTCGAGTTTCGGCTGCGCAAAGAGCGCTCCAAGCTGCAAGATAGTTTCGAGGAGCGCCTGCTACAGACGAAACAGTGGTTCGAGAATCTGCACGTCCAGTCCGCTTTAGCACAGGCCGAAGTTCGAGACAAACTACAAGCAAACATCAAGGCGGCTCAGAATTCTTTGGCCGAACTAAAAGCTCACGTGCGCATGCGAAACCGCGAGGACGAACGGGCTTGGAAGGACATCCGCCAGGGCTTCAACAAGGCCTGGAAAGACCTTGGGGATGCGTTTGATCAGGCGAATCGCGAGCGGGTCTAGGAGCAACGGCGCAGATCTCCAGCCCGAAGGGATTGAAGTGTGATGCCGATTGTCCTAAGCGTCAATCATGAACGCAAGGAAGTCGAGGCAGTCGCCACCGGACCGATCCACTATCCCGAAGTTGAGCATCATCTCTGCACGGAGCGGTACGTTGGCGGCCTGGCATATCGGGAATTTATCGATGCCCGCGGTGCCGACGTCTTGTTCACTCCAGCCGAAATCCGGCAGATCGTAGCGTTGCTCCGAAGATTGGGGCAAGAGTCGAAACTCGGCCCCACCGCTGTTCTCGTCTCCACTGACGTTGCCTTCGGTTTAATGCGCATGCTGGAGATACTCGTCGAAGACGTTGCTGCAGTAAGGCCTTTCCGCGATGAACGAGAAGCAAGAGCATGGTTGGCAAGCTATAGCTAGTGCTAACTCCGAAGTTTGAAGATTCACTTCAATTGATAGCAAATGTCGCTGATTTGGAAGGTAGCAGTGGTTTGGCAGCGTGGACACACCAGTTCTAAGCCTTTGGGTGGAAAAATTCAGCCTGAAGGGTGGAGACAGTTCGAAACTTCGGTGGGCCCTACCGCTGAAACGGATGTGCATCCGATGGAATGGAGGAAGACACAGTGGGAGGCATGATCCCGTTAAGCGACGCATCTCGACGCCCGCTGCATTTTCCGGTCATTACGATCTGCATCATTCTCACGAACTTCTACGTTTTTGTACTTGAACTGAGCGGTGGTGATGCATTCGTGCTCAAGTGGTCGGCTATCCCAGCGAACATTATTGCTGGCCATCACTGGGTCACCATTCTGACGGCCATGTTCATGCATAGCAGTTGGTCGCACATTCTGGGCAACATGGTCTTCTTGTGGGCCTTTGGCCCCGAGATCGAAGACGCGATGAATCCGTTGCGATATTTGGCGTTCTACCTCGCGGGCGGTCTGCTCGCTATGCTGGCCCAAGTCGCGGTCAGCCCGAGTTCCACAGTTCCCAACCTGGGTGCAAGTGGCGCTATTGCCGCGGTCATGGGCGCATTTCTGGTGACATACCCTCACGATGAGATTCGCACACTCCTGATCATTTTCGTGTATGTGCGTGTCACCTTCATCCCTGCCGGGTTTCTAATTGGTTTCTGGTTTCTCACCCAGCTCTTTAACGTCGGGTCGGTGGCAGCGGCCCAGACGGGCGGAGTGGCTTATGTAGCTCACGTTGGTGGCTTTGTCTTTGGGGCTGCTGCCGCGCGTCTTTTTGAGGACCCGCAGCGGCTCGCTGACTAAGGTGCTTACTATGGCCGCTCATGCTGATGAAACCCACGTCGTGATCGTCGGCTTGACGCCACAAGAGGCTGATGCTCGACTGGCCAAATTCGGGCCGAACGAGCCCGCAGCGACAAAGCAACATTCCATTCTCACCGATCTCCTCCATGAGTTCACGAATCCGTTGGTATTGATCCTGATCATTGCCGCGATCGCATCGGGGTTCCTGGGCGAGAAGGTTGATGCGGTAATCATCGGCGTCATTGTTCTGTTGAGCTCGGCAATTGATTTAACTCAGACCTATCGTTCACGGCGTGCCGTCGAACAACTTCGAGATCAAGTTGCCCCATCGGCAACCGTCCTTCGCGGCGGGGAGTGGAAAGAAATTCAGCGGCGCAACGTGGTACCTGGAGACATCGTCCGGCTTTCCGCTGGAGATCTGGTTCCTGCGGATTCGCGCCTCTTGATTGCGCGTAATCTCTTTGTCTTGCAAGCCGCGCTAACGGGCGAATCGATGCCCGCCGAAAAGGAAGCAACTGCAGAGCCCGCCTCGACCAAAGCGGATGCGCGCAACATGGTCTTTCTGGGCACATCCATTGTTAGCGGAACGGCAACAGCAGAAGTCGTCCAGACAGGCGCTCGGACCGCCTTTGGCGACATTGCAGCTCGCCTCGCAGCAAGACCAGAAGAGACAGCCTTTGATAAGGGCTTGCGAAGTTTTAGCCAACTCCTCGCACGAACGGTTTTTTTTCTCGTTCTGTTCTTGATTATCGTCAGCATTGCACGCCACCGAGAAATGCTTCAATCCCTGCTGTTCGCGGTTGCGTTGGCAGTCGGCTTGACGCCAGAGTTCCTGCCGATGATTACGTCCGTGACGCTTTCGAAAGGTGCCGTTGCAATGGCGCATAAGAAAGTCATCGTCAAGCATCTCTCCGCGATTCAGAACCTCGGTAGTTTAGACGTGCTTTGCAGCGACAAAACGGGAACGCTCACTGCTGGAACAATGTCGTTCGATCGCTCCGTCGATCCCTTTGGGAAACCATCCCCCCGCACGTTGGAGCTTGCCTACCTCAATAGCAAGTTCGAGACAGGTATCCGCAGCCCACTCGATGAGGTCATCCTCCATCAGTCGGTTCCAAAGACGGATGATTACATCAAGTGTGACGAGATTCCGTTCGATTTTGAGCGTAGGCGGCTCTCGGTCGTAGTGGAGCGGCAGTCCCAGCGGGTTCTCATAACAAAGGGGGCTCCGGAGGGGATTTCCCCACTCCTCTCCGGTTACGAACTGGATGGCAAAGTGGAACCCATTGGAGGAGACGCTGCCAAGCGCTTCGAGCAAACTAGCAAGGACCTGAATAGCCAGGGATTCCGGTCGCTTGCGGTGGCCTACGTCGACGTCCCCGCGCGCGCGAACTATTCCGTGGAGGACGAGCACAATCTGATCCTGGCCGGCTTTTTGACCTTTGCTGATATGCCCTTGCCTGACGCTGCTGAGGTTCTAGCTTCTTTGAAGCAGGATGGTGTCGAGGTCAAGGTCATTTCCGGTGACAATGACATCGTCACCAGCCATGTTTGTGCGCAAGTAGGAATCGAACCCGGACAAATCATTACTGGCGAGGACGTGGAACGGATGACGGACCCAGCGCTGGCGCATGTCTCCGAGGAGACGCACATGTTCGCGCGAATTTCTCCGGCGCAAAAGAACCGGATTCTCCTGGCTCTCAAACACAACGGCCACGCTGTTGGGTTCATGGGTGATGGCATCAACGACGCGCCATCGCTTCACGCGGCCGATGTGGGTATTTCCGTGTCCAGCGCTGTGGATGTGGCTCGAGAGGCAGCCGACGTTATTCTTGTTGAGCCTGGCCTGCGGGTCTTGCATGACGGCATCATCGAGGGGCGCAAAGCTTTTGGCAACGTGATGAAATACTTGCTGATGGGCACAAGTTCGAACTTCGGGAATGTGCTCAGCATGGCCGGGGCGTCGCTCTTCCTGCCGTTCTTGCCGATGCTGCCCACACAAATCCTGTTGAACAACCTTCTTTACGACTTAGCGCAGATCACGATTCCGACGGACAACGTTGACGAGACGTATCTTCAAAAGCCCCAGCGCTGGGATATCAGTTTGATCCGCAAGTTCATGCTGTTCATCGGACCTATCAGTTCCGTCTTCGACTTTTTGACATTCTATGTGTTGCTACACGTCTTCCGTGCGAGCGAACCACAGTTTCATACCGGTTGGTTTGTGGAATCCCTCGCAACCCAGACTCTGGTGCTGTTCGTCATCCGTACAGCGAAAAATCCGCTACAAAGCCGCCCCAGCGGGCCCTTGATAGCAACAACCCTTTCGGTTGTGGCCATCGGAATCTATCTGCCGTTTAGCCCACTCGCAAGCCTGCTGGGATTCACGCCTCTGCCAGCAAGATACTTTGCTTTTCTGGCCGTAGCGACAGCAGCCTATCTTTTGCTGGTGGAAGCCGCCAAGCGGCTCCTTCTCCGTAGGAAAAACCACAAGATTACGACTAAGCCGAAAGATGAATTGGTGATCGCAACGTAGGCTGAGCCGAGGGGGGCGGAAATGGAAAACATTAAGGAAGTTGCCATAATCCGAAGTGCTATGTGCGCAAGTGTATTGCTGGCCTTGATTGCCGTGGCTGCCCTGCCCGGCTCTGCTCAGTCGAATCCTGACCTACAAACCTTCTTCCGGCAGAACATCGGGCTGAGTCAGGATCAGATCGCCGCCATTCGAGCCGGACAGCCGGTCGCTAAGACCATGCCGTCCCGCACGCCGGCCGAGGTTTTTTTGGTCGGCGCGGTCTACATTCACGCTGCTCCTGAAAGCTACCTCCGGTTTGCCGGCGATTTCGACCGCCTTCGCAAGCTTCCCAACTACCTGGCCCTCGGGGTGTTCAGCGATCCTCCACAGCTTTCTGACTTGAAGGGTTTTTCGTTCGACAACGATGACATCCAAGCTTTGAAGAATTGCAAGCCTGGCGATTGTCTGATTCAAATGCCCACAAGTTCTATCGAGGAACTCCACCGATCCATCGATTGGTCTGCCGCAGACATGGGCGAACAAGTGAATCAACTCC
>Ga0187817_10001740_pt1 | contig 10883 bp, 5 predicted proteins | sample NC_wetland_sal_i_17_FD_132431 | JGI IMG/M metagenome (GOLD analysis project Ga0187817, IMG submission 132431) | Wetland sediment microbial communities from Neuse River Estuary, North Carolina, USA - SO4_2 | ecosystem: Environmental > Aquatic > Freshwater > Wetlands > Sediment | place: USA: North... | reverse complement strand
TAAGCGCGAGCAAGAGTGGTTTCAGCTTCAATCCAACCAGCCAAGTTGTTACGGTGAACGGTGCGAATGCCACCAATGTGAACTTCAGTGCCTCGCCCTCGTCAGCTCAGACATGGAGCATTTCGGGCACAGTCAGTCCCGCTGCTAATGCCACAGGAGTCACCCTGACTCTAAGCGGCGCAGCCAGCGGATCCACAGAGAGCGATGCTTCCGGTAACTACACGTTTAGCGGGCTGGCCAATGGTGCATACGCGATAAGCGCGAGCAAGAGTGGTTTCAGCTTCAATCCAACCAGCCAAGTTGTTACGGTAAACGGTGCGAATGCCACCAATGTGAACTTCAGCGCTTCGCCCTCCTCATCTCAGACATGGAGCATTTCGGGCACGATCAATCCCGCTGCCAACGCCCCCGGAGTCACCCTGACTCTGAGCGGTGCAGCCAGCGCAACCACTGTTTCCGATTCCGCGGGAAACTACAACTTCGCTGGCCTGTCGAATGGCTCATACACAGTTAGCCCCAGTTCAAGCAATTTCGACTTCACTCCCTCGAGCTTGGCGGCCACTGTAAACGGAGCAAATGTCACTGGGGTCAACTTCACCGCCACGAGTAGTTGTGTCAGCGGCAACGGGAGTGCCGACTTTTATGTCGCAACCAATGGCAACGATGCCTGGTCAGGCGCCCTCGATTGTCCAAATTCTTCGCACACCGACGGGCCGTTTCGAACCATTAGCAAGGCCCAACAAGCGGTTCAGAGTATCTTGCAAAATCCTCAGGGCAGATCTCTCCCCATTGTGATCCAGCCTCGTGCTGGAATTTATTTCCAGACGCAGCCCTTGTCGTTTACCGTCGCGGATTCGGGTACATCTGGTTTGCAGGTGATCTGGCAGAATTATGGCAGTGAAGGTCCCGTGATCAGCGGGGGCGTTCAACTTACGAACTGGACGAACAAGGGGGGCAACCAGTGGCAGACCACATTGCCCGCCAACACTCAATATTTTGAGCAGCTGTTTTACAACGGGCAACGCCGGCTACGGCCGCGGCTGGGCAGCGGAGCAACCGGCAGCTACTTCCGCGTGGCCAGCACTGTTTATCTGAACGCCGCGGGTCCACCCTCGTCCGCGCCAGACCCAAACTGCTCCGTCTATGTCACTGGCAGTGGCTGGGAGTGCTTTGATCGGTTTCAGTATTCCGTTTCGGATCCGATCAGCGCGGCCTGGCAGAACCTGGCGCCTCCCGCCGGCAATGCGTGCGGACAAGCTGCCGGGAACCCCAATCTGACGGGCGATATCGAGCTCTACATCTTCGAATATTTTAATGTGTCCAAATTGCGCGTCAGTTGTGTGGATGCCACCAATCACATCGTTTACCTGACGGGCCCCACCCAGCAGAACTCAACCGCCAACGGGTTTATTCCCGCGCACCGTTACCTGGTGGAGAACATTAAAGACGAACTGACCCAGTCGGGGCAATGGTTCTTGGATCGCTCCAGTTCACCGTGGACACTCACCTATCTGGCCAACAGCGGTGAGAACCCGAACATCGACACGGTGATCGTGCCACAGGCTTCGCAGGTATTGATTGGAAGCGGATTGCAGTGGGTGACGTTCCAAGGACTCACGTTTGCGAATGACAACTTCACCGTTCCCGCGGCGGGATACCCATCGCCCCAGAACGACGCCACCATGACCGCTGCCGTTTCCTGCACCAATTGTCAGAATGTAACTTTTAGTGCGGACACCATCACCCAGACATCGGGGGGAGGAGTCCAATTCTATACTTCCAGTACGAGTGCCACCACGAGTCACAACATCTTTGAGAACGGTGCGGTCTACGATGTCGGCGGCTTCGGGATCGGGATTGGACTACTTCCCGCGGGTACGGATACTGACTCCAATGTGGCGCAATTTACAACCATCCAGAATAATGTGGTGGCGGCTTATGGGCGCGCCTTTCCCGCAGCCGTCGGCATCATGCAAGGCGGTGGACACGACAACACCTACACTCAGAACGACGTTTACGACGGATATCACACCGCCATCCGCATCTGCAATTTAGGCTGCTTTCCTGGGTCACGGAACTCCCACGGTGCGTTCAACAACACCGTCTCCTTCAACCACATCTACAACATCATGCAGGGCATCACCGACGACGGAGGCGCCGTGTACCTGAACACTGGCAACCTCAATTTCGCGGCCAGCGGAAACCAGGTCCTGAACAACAAAGTTCACGACGTCAGCGATGCTTCCGCGCTGGATAGCGACGGTTACGGTGGCGAAGGTATCTATCTTGATATGAATACCGCAGTGGTCAACGTAGAAAATAATCTGGTGTATCGCGTATCCGGCGTTCCCATGTTCGTTACCTCAGTTCCGCCCGCCCCCAACCAGGCCAACACCGTTAAGAACAATATCTTCGCCTTTGGCCGCTCCGGCATGATCGGCAACAGCAATCCCTATCCCACAGGAAGCTGTCCCGCTTCTCCGATCACCGCCTTCAACGCTACCAACAACATCTTGTATTTCGATCGCGAGATCACCGCCAACTTCACCGTGCAGAGAGGCTGCTCCTACAGCTGCGGCTTTCCCTATGCGCAATTCCAGAACTGGCAGTCGAACCTGTACTGGCGTACCAACGGTTCCTTTGCCTCCGACTCTCAGGCTTTTCACGAGCAACCCACTGCCGGCTCCGACAGTTTGTGCAACAACTCGATTTTCAGCTGGAACTTCCTCTCCTTCAACGGTTGGCAGGGACTAGGAGAAGATACCTCGAGCGTAGTGACGAATCCTGGATTCAGCAATCCGGCGTATCCCAGCGACGACTACACGCTGACGAGTTCGCCGGGTGCGGGATTCACAGTTTTCGATCCCTCGCAAGCGGGAAGAACCAGCGCGGCAATTAATCCTCCGGCGATTTCAGCCACGTTCCCCACGGCGCCGTTCAACCCGGGAACGGACTTCTAAAACCGGGTACGATTGGACACGCCTCCGGCGCCGTGACTTCTGCGCGCCGGAAAAGATAGGACGAGAGAATGAAGGTTACTGCCGGTGGGTAGGAGGTGGAGCAGCGTTCTCTAGAAGGATGGGCTTGGTACTGATCATCACGTTTCCACCCCGCACCGGGTTCTTGTTCCCGGCTAGGTCGCGATATTGGGTAAATTGCTTGCCGACCGCATATTTGGAGGTAGCTTCCGGAAGATACGAGTGAGAGGCATCCCAGACGATCTCGGCCATATAGCCATTGGGCCGAGAAAGATCGCAAACCCAAACATCGGCGTTGGCCGAGCATGGTTTGACAAAGGTGGCTCCGGCCAACCAGTTGTAAACTTGCCCCCAGGCGGTACCGGCGTTGGTGATTCCGTTTTGATCATGCCAGAGGCCTCCCCAGCCGCGGCCCGCGTGTTCCCAGAGGAACCAATAAGCACGGGCGACGCCAGCGGATGCTTGCCCGATCAACCAACGAGCAACAAAAGCTGCCTGCAGATCCGGGTCTGACAACCCGGACTGTGGACCCCAACTGCTCTCGGTATCCCATATCGCTTTTCCCGGCATTCCGTACTGGTCCAGTAGCGAGCGAAACTGCACGACTCGTTCGAGGATTGTGCCCGGGCAACGATCGCTGCGTGCGCCTCCCGGACAGCTGCTGCCTGCTAGAGTATCGGGAAATGGTGTACGCTCCAGACCGAAGGTCTGGGCCGCATAGGGATGAAACGCAGCGGCATCCGGATAATTCCCGTATTGTTTATAAGCCAGAAGAAAATTCTTGCCCCACTCATCCCAGGAGCGGCTGTCGCCGTTTTCCTTCGTCCCCCCGGTTGTGGCTGCAGAAACGTCGGGGGTGAGAGTGATACAGTTCCGGCACTGCTCTTTCACGATCTTCACCATGTCCGAGCACATCTGGGCAGACTGGGCATACGTTCCGCTCCAAAATCCGTCCAGGTTTGGTTCGTTCCAGCAAGAGAACGCGGTTATCTGGCAGTTTTTATTCGGTGCTGTGCCGGTACAGACATGGTCTAACAGGCTGGTGACATACTCCTTAAAATAACAGTCGGTTGTCGTCACGCCCGCGAGTGGTCCTTGACACGGAGCTGTTAGCGAGAGATCTTTCGGAGGTGTGCACTCCCCGGTCTTGCCTCCATGACCGCAGTTTCCATGTGGGTCCGTAGCAGCCCAGGGAGGAGTGTTCACGAACGAGTACATGGCATCCACGCCATGCGCTCGTGCCTGACTCAGCCAGCCATCCAGCATGCGCCAATCGTATTGGTTCCGGCTTTGACCCTCCAGATGAACCCAGGTCGTGAGGTCTGCGAGCAGCCGCAAACTGCCGAAGGGCACTTGCGGCCAAGGCGTGGACAACAGATTAATGTGCAGACCGAAGAAGGTGGAAGAAATAGGGCTCCCTGAGGGTTGCTGCGACTGCGACGCAGCTGCAGCTCGGGCTGCGGACGGCCAGCTTAGGGAAAGCAGAGCAAAGGCGCCGATCAAAACCGTAAGACCGGCGAATAACGCGACTCTCCCCCACAAGCGAGTACGGCCGGCGCTCACGATGCTTGCCCCGGAAAGCTGGTCAGAGCCGTACAAGTCCATAGGAGAAATGTCCGCCCATGGGAATTTTTGTTCGCCAACATTTGGAACCCTTGATAGATAATGCGTGTTGCGTCACCGAAAAATGCTCTCTATTACCGACCAGAAGGATGCAATGTCACGCCGCGAGGGCAGACAGAATTCCAAACGGCCATTGCGGTTGTTTGGGCTACTCTTGAGCCTGATATTCGCGATCTGCCCCCCATCGGCTTGGGGCGAAGAACAGTATTTCATGGAACCTGTCAGGCCCCGAGCCTCGGCAGATTTCCCACGGAGCCTCGAGCAGATGCTCGGGCCACAAGGCTTTCGTGTGTCCACCCTTTCTGACAATACAAAAACTGTGGTCTGCGAGATCTTCTGGGCCCGGACCATCCAAGGCCGGGATGTCCCGAGGGAGTCGAGCAAGGCTCTTTACCCAAGCCTCAAACCGGGCGCGCTTGTCGGGGTGATTCATTTTTTGATTACGGAGCGATATGTCCGCGAGTTTCGTTCGCAGATATTCAAGCCTGGGTACTACACCATGCGTTACGCCGAGGCACCGGAAGGCGCAACTGAAAACGCGCCGGCAGATTTTGTGCTACTCAGCCCGGCAAGCGCGGATCGAAACCCGGCGCAGACCGTGCCTCTCAAGGAGTTGGTTCGTCGCGGCCGGCTGGCCTCGCACACCAAACGGCCGGCGATGATGAGCCTGGTAGCAATCGATACTGATCTGAGTTTCCCCAGCCTTACCACAGACGACGAAGGCACCTGCACTTTGCAGGTCACGCTCCCCATGAGATCAAAGAAAAGCGGTCCCAAGCAAGAGCTGCCTCTAGCCCTGATTGTAGTAACTGCGATTCCAGTGGATTTGGGAGACTAGGAGCACGGAAGGATATGAACAACCGACAAAGAGTGGGGTGAGTCTTCTCCCGTACCGCTCGGAGTCGAATGCTAAAATCCGAGGAGTGCCCATGGCCCGATTTCAGTGCTTGGTCCTTCTCGCGATTCTGTTTCTGTTTGCCCCGCTGCACGCCTCAACGGCCTTTGACTGCCCACTATCCCCGGACTACCAACGGGCCCATCGAATCGCCGGCTATCTTATCCGGATGCTTCCCGGGCCCAAGGATACTCCATACCGCTGTCGTGGCACGGTTACACCGCCGAACGGGCACCGCCTCACCGTTGCCAAGGAGTGGGCCATGTCGCTTGACCCGGTTTCGGGAACTGACATCAACGGCGATGGCATCCGCGAGATAGTCTTCGACAGTTTCTCTGGGGGAGAGAAGTGCTGCTACATCTATTGGATTGTGAGCTTGGAACGGAAGCCGCGAGTTGTTCGCGAGATTCGCAACCAGGTGCCGCTCGTCTTCCACAAGCGCTCCGACGGAGTGACGGAGATTCGCACCGGCGAGGGCAGCTTTGATTTGTTCTTCCTACCTCAATCGGATGCGGTCATACCTGAGCTAGTCCTTCGTCTCGAAGGCGGTCAACTTACCGACATCAGCTCTGAGTATCGGGAAGAATACAACCAGCGGATCTCCAAAGCGCGCAGTGAACTGACGGCTTCCGACCTGGAAAAGTTCCGTCAGTCACGCTACAACCAAAACATGTTCATTGACCAGTTGCCGACGGTGAAGCGCGTGCTGACCATCGTATTGAATTACCTCTATAGCAGCCGCGAACCGCAGGCCTGGCAGGCGTTGGATGAGATGTGGCCACCCTCAGACAAGGAACGCGTGCGGGGCCTGATTCTCGAAAGGCGTGCCCGCGGCCTCCTGGGACATCTGGCCCCGGAACCGGCGCATCCCCAGTGAAGGAGTCCGGCAAGAACGGCTGGCTCGGAGAGAGCCTCCCGTGCAACTGATGCTACGGGTGGTCGGTAACGCCGCTGGAAGCTTTCTGACTCGCTGCGGCAATTCCAGCACCTGAAAGAATAACGGGCTGCGGACTGGTGTTATCGTTGTCCATCACTAAGAGCGTTCCCTTGATGGTGCCCAAAGCCTGCGGCGTCAAGGAAACCGTGACCGTGCAGGATTGTCCAGCTTCGAGGCTCGACCCGCAAGTATTCGTCTGGCTGTAGTAGTTACAGATTCCAGCAGTGGCATTCCAACAGCTGGTCGAGAAACCGCCAAAGGTGATCGTGGTTGTGCCGGTGTTCTGAACTTTGACCGTCTGCGTCGTCGTCGAACCTAGTGAGGTACTCTGGAAATTGGCGGCCTTGGGCACTTGCACTTGGGTTCCTTCACCCTGCAGATAAAGGATTTCCGGACTTTCCGGGTCATCGCTGGTGATGGTCAGCGGCGCCGGAACATACCCAGAGATAGTCGGGTGAAACACAACGGTGAGGGTACATCCTCTCCCAGGAGAGATCGTACCTATGCAGTTATCCGTTTCGGTGTACTGGCTGGCATATTCTCCACCGATCGCGATACTCGAAATCGTGAGCGGACTACTCCCTAGGTTGGTAAGAGTGTCTTTTACGGTCACTTTGCTTCCGAAAGGTTCGGGTACAGGGTATCCATTGTCAATCTGGCCACCAAAAATTACCGGAGAGCTGGAAAACAAAATGTTTGTCGCTTCTCCGGTCAGATTGACGATCTGCGGACTGCTTGGATCAGTATCGGAAATCTTAAGGGTCCCGGTGTGCGTTCCTGTTGCGGTCGGCGTAAAAGTTAAGTTCAGGGTGCAAGAACCTCCAGGCGATATCTTGGCCTTGCAACTGCCGGAGACCGCAAAATTCGCAGTGGTGGAGGCACCCTTGACCGTCATGGGAGTCGTGCCCCAGTTCCTGATAACCAGGCCGTAAGGCTGGCTGGTGTGGTTGACAGGAAACCATTGACCGAAATTAACTGTGGACGCCGCCGGGACCGGACAAGTGCGCGGCTGCAGAACCAACGGCGACAAGGGTTGCTGGTTGAAATCGAACGCGTCCGTGGTGTCGTTGGCTGCGGCATCGCGACCAGTGAGCGGGGGAAGCCCAAAACGCTCCTCGACAAATTTCAGAATCGAAGCCGCTTCATATTGCGTGGAGGAGATGTAGCCCGCCTTGGCGTAGGGAGAAATGATCAGAAACGGGACGCGTTCACCCAGACCGTATTGGTCCTCCTCCGGCGGCGGGACGTGGTCATAGAATCCTCCGAAGTCATCCCACATAAGGAATACCACGGTTGAATTCCACTCCGGACCCTGCATAATTGCGTTCAACTGGCTCACCGTCCAGTTTTCGCCGGCGCATACGCTCTCGGGAGGATGCTCAGTCAGATGGCGTCCGGTGGTGAGCCAAGCGACCTGTGGCAAATTACCGGTCAGAGCATCGTTGATGAACGTTGTGTCCGCCACTACGTTCGAGGTCCACAACGGGCCGTTGCGGATGTAGTCGATCGCATCCAGCGTGGAGAAGTCGTATCCAAGCGTATCGGCGGGAACCGCGTAGTACTTCCAGGAGACACCGATGTTGGTCAAGTTCTGCGGAAGCACCGGGAAATCGAAACAGGGGAAAACCGCATCGATGTTGTCTTCGGAGTCAAGCTGCTGCACCGTCACGTCCGCGGGCGCATCGCAACCCCACGCATAGGTCGAATCCGTGGGGTTCGTGGTGGGAGGAACGGGAATGTTGATGACACCATCGGCCGTGGCACCGACCGTGTAAAGATGATTTGGGAAACTGTCCGAGTGCTCCGAAGAAAACATGTGACTCCCCAGCACGAAATGCTGGGCGTACTGCCAATAGTTAGGAATGTCCTGCTGTTGCATCTGGGTGTAGGAGGTGAATTCGTTGTTCTTGTTTCCACCCACCAGGAGGTCGAACCCATCCATCTTGCCGCTATCGATCGCGATCTGGGCGCAGGGCAGAGTGTGGCAAATGTCCTGCGGGGTAGAATCCGTGGCGTGCCCGAGGGGGATGACCTGGCCGTTGGAAAGCACGCCCGTGCTGGTGCCATCGGCTCCGAGTCCGGGGAACAGTCCGAAGTAGTGATCAAAGCTGCGATTCTCACGGACCAGAAAAACGATGTGCTGTATCTGGTTCATATTCCCCTGAGCCGGAGCCGAATGGCTGACGGAGAGAAAGGCCAAGATGGCGGCACCGAACAGCCAGCTTCCGCCCGCCGTTCGGCGAACTGCCAAAAAAGCCGCTCTCAAACCCGCCCGTTCACCACGAGCGTTCCGTCGATTCATCACTACAGTTCTCCTCTCCTCAATTGGCACAAGGCCCATCGGCAAAACTGGCCACGCGATGACGCCCAAACTCAGGATGTTTTGCCCTGAACACGGGTCTCAGCCGAGTGAGTAAGTTGCGGTTGCAGTTTCAGCCGGTTCACAATCCATGCTTTAAGTTGGGCGGAAATCAGATCGTTGGCCTTGGCGTTCGGATGATCATCCAGGGGTGTGACCCACAGTGTGGTTTCGGGGCCGTGGTCCTTCAAACCGTCAATCAAGTCCATCACTGGCACCTTGTCGGGGGCGAGCACGTCCTTGATCTTCTGGTGCTCGGCCTTGAAGGGATAGGTGTCGTCATTAATCTGGTGCAACTCCGGGAGAAGCGCGACCAGCAGGGTCGCGCCATCCTGGCGAGTGGAGCTTGCCAGGCTTTTCAAAGCTGCCTTACACGCTTGGAATCCGGGCTTGTCATCATCGTACAAAGACGCATAATACTGGTGCCAGGCCGGACGCTTTCCTGCCGTGATCAGCACGCCATTCAATCTGTTTATCGAGTAAGCCACCAAGTAAGACCGCTCAAGCAAAAATCCCTTCTTTTCGATCGGAACTGGCTCTGGGTCATTGATGAAAAAAACTAAAATGACCAGGTCCGGATGGAAATCTCTCCCCCGCGTCTCGTAATAGGTTACCTCCTGAACCGTGTCGTAGTTTCCTACCCCGGCATTGAGAACCTCAAATTTGCTCCCGCCGAGCGAAGGGTCCACGTCCAGTTTGCGCTCCAGGATTTTGGCGGCGGTGTCTTCCATACGATCCCCCCAACCGAAAGTCGTGGAATCACCCAGCATCATGATCCGGTATGTTCCGGGCGGCTTGATCAAAGGGTATTCGTTATCGCGCAGACCCTGGGAATTGATGTTAACGTCCACGCCCATGAGAAAGGCGTGCCGGTTAGGAGCATGTGCGAAGCTGAGCTGCGGATTTGGAACTGTTCGCTTCAACTGAACCGCATACTTCCACATCTCCATGGAGAAATCCTTGCTGTGGTAGAACCAGATACGAAGACTGACCTCCAGGAGAACTGCGACAAATAATAAGGAAAAGACGAATAGCGCCAACTTGCTTAGCAGGGATCGAACCATTTATAGCACATCCTCCTTCAATGCCAGAGTCTCCGGCATGGGAAACGTTTGTTGTGTGAGACAAGGGCGGGCGCCCATTCAGGAAGCGTTATTGTTCACTACTCGTCAAGCTTGCCGCTGAGCTCCGGAATCAGTTCTGCCTTGCGATGTTCCCAATGATCTAGCAGTTGGGCGCGATCCGCTTCGCTTAAATCGCTTAGGACCGCCAAATCAAGGGCAGCATAAGGCAGAAGTCCGGCGACGATGGTCTTTGTGGATTCAAGGAATTCAAACGGCGTGTGGTACTCGAGGTAGGCGTTGTCGTCAGTATTGATCACATTCTCTGGCGTGCTGGCCAGGTAGGCGCGAATCTCATCCGGCCCCATGAGCATATAACTGAAGAAATCTGCCGGCCCATCAATGTGGATCGAGGCCAAATCGGCTTTAACGGACGGGTCGCTTAATCGTTCTGAAACGTCTTTGAAATCTACGCTGAACCGGTCCTGCGTTGCCACAAACAGGCCATGACCGCGCACATACCAAAAGGATGCGTTGGGAAACACTGAAACAAAAGTCCGAAAGGCCACGTCAAATGACTTTTTTGAAATCCGATACATGGGCATCCATTGACAGACGATTCCGCCAGGATTGAGACGATCCTTGATAGCCTCGTAGTACTCCTTCGTGTACAAATAACCCACTCCGGAGACGCGAGGATGGATCGGGTCTGCCGTGATCATGTCGAATCGCCGGTCTGACATGGCGAGAAAATTGCGCCCATCGTCAATCCGAAGCTTGACCACCGGATTATGAAGCACACCACCAGACACGTCCTGCAGGTGATCTTGAGCCTTTACCATTTCCGGGCTCAATTCGATGACCTGAACTTGATCGAGATTCGGATATCGAGCAGTAGCGCTCAAAGTAATTCCCAGGCCCAATCCGACGACTGCCACTGAGCGCGGCCGGGGATGAAGCAGCAGAGGCAGGTCGGCCTTGAGAATAAAGTGGCGCCGCTGAGAGTAGGTGGTGTCGGCTTCAAGTGTCC
>Ga0187817_10001739_pt1 | contig 10887 bp, 9 predicted proteins | sample NC_wetland_sal_i_17_FD_132431 | JGI IMG/M metagenome (GOLD analysis project Ga0187817, IMG submission 132431) | Wetland sediment microbial communities from Neuse River Estuary, North Carolina, USA - SO4_2 | ecosystem: Environmental > Aquatic > Freshwater > Wetlands > Sediment | place: USA: North... | reverse complement strand
TTGCTGTAGGAGATTCCGGCGGCGCGGCACCCCGCGCCGATGCGCACAATCCACAGAGCGCGGAAATCGCGCTTCTTCTGTCGGCGGCCGACGTACGCGAACTTCAGGCCCCTCTCCACGGCCTCCTGAGCCGCGCGGTGCAGTTTGCTCTTGGTTAAGAAATAGCCGGATGCCCGCTCGAGTGTTTTCGCGCGGGAGGCTCTGCGTTTGGTTCCTCGTTTGACTCTGGGCACGTTTCAACTCCTGATTGGATTTGTTACGGCGGCTCGGGCACGTGCCACGCGCTCCGTCCGCACGCTCGGTTCCTAGTAAGGGATCATGCGCTGCAGCTTCGCCTGGTCGGACTTGTCGGCCACCACTTGCTCGTGCAGCTTTTTCTTTCTCTTTCGCCTCTTCGAGGTCAAGATGTGGCGGGCGAAGGCATGGCCACGCACGACTTTGCCCGTCCCGGTCTTCTTGAACCGTTTGGACGCACCCTTATGGGTCTTCAGCTTCGGCATAAAAAATGTTCCTCGGGGGAACTGCGGAAAAGGTGATTATAGCATGGCCCTGCCCGGCAATCGACAGGGATGGAGCCGGCCGGGATTCGCCCCGAGGGCACCCTTGCAAGCGGCGCCGGACCGCCGCACAATGAAGGGCAGAGGAGGACGGCAGGTCTGGTCCTGCCGGATCCAGCCATGGAAGACCTCCCATTCCGAGACCGTACCGAAGCCGGTCGGTGCCTTTCCAAAAAGCTGGTAGCGTACGCCGATCGAAACGATGTGATCGTTCTCGCCCTTCCCCGCGGGGGCGTGCCGGTAGGCTACGAAGTCGCCAAAGCCCTGCGTGTCCCACTCGATGCTTTCCTCGTCCGCAAACTGGGCGCGCCCGGCCAGGAAGAGCTGGCGATGGGCGCGATTGCCGCAGGCGGAATCCGGGTACTCAACGACGAAGTCGTACGCCTGCTGCATATCCCGCAGCGGGTCATCGATTCCGTTGCCGCGAAGGAAGCGCAGGAACTCGCGCGTCGCGACCGGCTGTACCGGGGGACGCGCCCTCCGCCGGATGTGAAGGGCAACACCGTCATCCTGGTGGACGACGGCCTGGCGACCGGTTCCAGCATGCGGGCAGCCGTCGCGGCCTTGCGCGAGCAAGCGCCCAAACGCATTGTGGTCGCCGTCCCGGTTGCCGCCGCGCAGACTGTACGCGAGTTCTCCGGCGAAGTGGATGAACTGGTTTGTTGTTACACGCCGGAGCCTTTCTTCTCTGTGGGATTCTGGTACGAAGATTTCTCGCAAGCTTCGGACCACGAGATTCGCGAATTGCTGGATCACGCCGCCAGGGATCCCGCCTCGGCGACCTAGCAGAGCGTGTGCCATGAAAACCGCTGCCGAAGAGCGCCTGGTTCGCTTGGTGGCCGGCTCCGCGGAGCTGGAGGGCAGCCTGTGTGTGCCGGAAACCGCGGCGGGCATCGTCCTTTTCGCCCACGGCAGCGGCAGCAGCAGGCATAGCCCGCGGAACCGGTATGTCGCTCAGGCGCTCCGCGAGGGCGGTCTGGCCACCCTCCTGATGGATCTGTTGACCGTCGCCGAGGAACGTGAGGACTCGCACACGGCACGGTTGCGGTTCGACATCACCCTTTTGGCGGGGCGCCTGGTCAGCGCGATGGACTGGCTGGTGCAAAATCCGGTCACAACGCGCTTGCGCATCGGCCTGTTCGGCGCCAGTACCGGGGCTGGCGCAGCCCTGGTGGCCGCGGCGGAACGTCCCGAGTCAGTGGCCGCCGTGGTCTCGCGTGGAGGCCGGCCGGACTTGGCGATGCCCATTCTGAACCGCGTCAAAGCCCCAACGTTGCTCATCGTCGGAGGTCTCGACTACCCCGTGATCGGCATGAACCGCGAGGCGCTGGATCATTTGCAGATCGAAAAACGCCTCGAAATCGTCGACGGCGCTACCCACCTGTTTGAGGAGCCGGGAACCCTGGAAGAGGTCGCCCGGCTGGCGCGGGACTGGTTTACCCGGCACCTGACCGTATATACTTAACCAGAGTCGGAGGTGTTTTGATGTTCCTGCGTCCGGTGCTTGTCGGGGCATGCGCCGCGGTGCTCTCCTACGCCGCCAGTGCTCCTTCCCAGATCACTTTTACCAAAGACGTGCTGCCTATCATGCAGAAGCGGTGTCAAACCTGCCACCGTCCGGGCGAAGTGGCGCCCATGTCGTTCCTCACCTACAGTGATGTGAGGCCGTGGGCCAAGGCCATTCGCGAAGCCGTGCTCACTAAGAAGATGCCGCCGTGGTTCGCCGATCCGCATTACGGCAAATTCGAAAATGACCGCTCCCTGGCGAAGGAAGAGATCGACACGCTGGTTTCCTGGGTGGACACCGGCGCCCGCGAAGGCGATCCGAAGGACGCTCCCAAGCCGGTGGAATGGGTGGATGGCTGGAGCATCGGCAAGCCCGACCAGGTTTTCGAGATGCCGCACGATTTCGACGTGCCTGCAGCCGGAACCGTCGAATATCAGTACATTGTGATCCCCTCAGGCTTCACCAAGGACATGTGGGTGCAGGCGGCGGAAGCACGGCCCGGCAACCGGAAGCTGGTGCATCACATCATCGCGTTCGTTCGCCCGCCCGGATCTAAGTGGCTAAGCCAAGCGAAGCCTGGGGTGCCGTTCGTCCCTCCGGCGAAAAAGGACGACGAAAGGCAAAACAGGAAGCGTGACGAAGAGGGAGAGGAAAGTGCCGCAACTCCGGAGTTGCTGATCGGCTTCGCACCGGGCCTTGTGCCCATGACGCTTCCTCCTACCCAGGCCAAGCTGGTCAAAGCCGGCTCTGATTTCGTGTTCCAGATGCACTATACGGCGACCGGCTCAGCGGGCACGGACCGCAGCCGCATCGGGCTGATTTACGCCAAAGAGCCGCCCAAAGAGCGCGTCTTTACCTCAAACGCGACCAACTCGAAATTCGTCATCCCGCCCGGCGACCCGGCATTTAAAGTCGTCTCCAGCATCACCTTGCAGCAGCCGGCGCGCTTAGTGGACTTGATGCCGCACATGCACTATCGCGGTAAGGATTTCGAATACCGCGCCGTCTATCCGACCGGCGAGACGCAAGTGCTGCTGAGCGTACCTCACTACGACTTCAACTGGCAGCTTTTCTACTACCTGTCGGATCCGATCACGCTTCCCAAGGGAACGCGCATCGATTGCACGGCGCATTTCGACAACTCGCCGAACAACCGTTACAATCCCGACCCGAAGGCCGAGGTGCGCTGGGGCGACCAGACCTGGGAAGAGATGATGATCGGCTGGTTCGACGTAGCCGTGGATGCGGACAAGGATCCGGTGGACGTGTTCCGCGAGAAGAAGGGCGAATCCACCAAAGCCGGCTTATAGGCTGCCGGCGAGTCGCCGCACGCCTTCGCGAAACGTTTCGCTCTCGGTCAGCAGGCTGAGCACCAGGAACGCTTCGGATTCGAAATCGTAAAAGAAGCCCGGCTGCACGAGCACGTCGTGGTGCTCCAGGAGGTCCATGCACCATTCCTCTTCGCTCTTTGTGCGTGGAACACGCAGCGCCGCGTACCAGCCGCCTTCGACTTTCAGCACTTGCGCCGGCGAGTGATCTCCAACGGTTGCCTGCAAACAGTGCAAATTTCCAACAACGCGAGCGCTAATTTGGTGCCGTACGGTTTCACCGGCCCTCAGCAGCCTCCGAAGCGCATGTTGCACCGGAGTTCCCACCGGAAGGTAAGTATCGGCGATCAGTTCGAGCCGTTCTGTGCCCTCTGCGCAGCGAGCGGACGGGCCGCCGATCACAATCCATCCCAGCTTCATTTGCGGCAGACCGGCAATCTTCGACAGGCCGCTCAGGCAAAAGGTCAGCGCGCCGTCCACGCCCGTTAGTGTCGAAATCCGCTCGGCGTCGGACCCGAACGAGTAGTCGGCGAAGACCTCGTCGGAAATCAGCGCGATGTCTCGGTCGGCGCACAAGGGCACCAGGAATTCGAGTTCACATCGCTTCACGAACGAACCGGTGGGATTGTTGGGATTCACCAGTACGATGGCTCGCGTGCGGTCCGTCACCGCGGAGGTGAGCGCCTCAGTGTCGATCGACCAGCCGTCGTGATAGATCAGCGGATACTGCACCACGCGCACCGATTCCATCTGAGCCAGGAACTCAAACAGCGGATAGGAAGGCCGCGGAACCAGCACCTCATCACCCGGGTCAGCCAGCAACTTGAACAGCCACCCATACGATTCGCTGGTGCTGCTCGTGAGGAAGATGCGGAAAGGCTCGACGGCCGCGGCTCGCGCGGTATAGTAGTCAGCCACTGCTTCCCGCGCGGCGCGCAAGCCCGCGGGCATGGGCTCATAGACGAGCGCTCGCTCATCGCCGAGAGCGCCAAGGATTTCGCCAGATGGATACACCAGGCGCGCTCGCGTCGGATTGGACTCCGTAAGATCCAGCACCCGCCCGCCAGTACGCCGCTTGGCCTCTAGCGCCCGCGCGAGGCGATTGGGCCGAAGGTCCCAGTGAAGACGCGACGAGAAGGGGGAGCGCACCCCTCCATGTTAGTTTGAGTGAATGCCCCATCGCTCTTCGCTTGGCCTGATGGCCGCCATGGTTCGCGAGCGCCGCATCTCTCCCACGGAACTGGTGGACGCGCATTTCCGCCAGGTCGCGGAGCACAATCCGAAGGTCAACGCGTTCGTCGTGCTGCTGGAAGAAGAAGCGCGCGCCGCCGCTAAAAAAGCGGAGACCGCCATCATGCGAGGTGAATCGCTGGGGCCGCTACACGGCGTACCGGTCACGGTGAAGGATAGCTTCGATGTGGCAGGGCTCCCGACGTTGTGCGGCAGCAAATTTCGTCTCGGCCATCGCGCGGCCGAAGATGCAACCGCCGTGGCACGCATGCGAGCCGCAGGCGCCATCGTGCTGGGCAAAACCAACTGCCCGGAGTTTCTTTCCAACTACGAATCGGACAACTACATCACCGGCCGGACGAACAATCCCTGGAACCTCGAGCGCACGGCCGGCGGATCAAGCGGAGGCGAATCGGCCGCGATCTCGGCGTTTTTTTCCGCCGGGGGCATCGGCAGCGACGGCGGCGGCTCGGTCCGCATTCCGGCACACTTCTGCGGCATCGCCGGCCTGAAGCCCACGCCCGGCCGCGTCTCCGCCGCCGGCCATTTTCCTTTGATTGGACATCCGGGCGGTCTGCTGGGCGTCGCTGGTCCTATGGCCCGAACAGCGGCCGATGTCCGCATGTTGTTTTCCGTGCTCGCTGGCTATGATTCGCAGGATCCGTTCTCGGCACCAGTCCCGGTCCAGGAGCCGAAAATCGATGGCCTGCGGATCGGACTCATGGAGCAGTTCTACAACGTGCCCGTCGAGCCGGAAACTCGCGAAGTGGTGCGAAAGGCGGCCCTCATGCTCGATCAGATCGGCTTCAAAGTCGAGCCTTTCAAACCTGGCGGCCTCGAGCGCGCTCCGAATATCTGGTGGTTCTTCTTCGGCCCGTTGCCGGCGCAACTGACGAAACAGTTCTTTGCGGGCCGCGAGCAGGATGCCCACTGGACTGGAACCGAACTCCTTGAAGCTGCCCTCAAAGAACCAACGCCATCCGCGGAGGACGTGCTGACCAATCTGGCCGCGCGCGATCGCATGCGCGCCGCGCTATTGCGAGAGATGGAAGGCGTGCCGCTCATCCTATCGCCCGTCTGCGGCGTTCCCGCGTTCCGCCATCGGGAGCGCAGCTGGAAAACCGGCAGCAAGCCCATTGGCCTGTTTGAGGCTATGATGCCGGCAACGCCGTGGAACCTGCTCGGAATGCCCGCAGCCACGGTTCCGTTCGGGACGTCATCCGACGGACTGCCCATCGGAGTGCAACTGATCGGCAGACCCTATGAAGAAGAACTGATCCTCGAAGTGTCCGTGCGCCTCGAGCAAGCGCGCGGGCCGTTTCCCTCGCCGCCCGGCTTCACGGCCTGAACGTGGGGCGAATCCTGGCACACTACGCTTTGTTCAGCACAAGCTCGTGCACTTCGTTGTAGCCCTTGTAGCGCAAGCGATACTTGTAGCTGCCTGAAGCGTATTTCGCGGTGTTCCATGCCGCCATGTGATAACCGGGATCACAGACCGCGTTTGAGATCACTTCCAGGTTTCTGCTGCCCTGGTCAAGGATCTCGACCAGTACCCATCCGGTCTCTGGGACGCTGAACTCGATGGCCAATTGCGGATTGTTCGCGTTGGGATAGTGCTGGTTGAGCACCTGCATCGTCGGCTTTGCGGGGACGCTGAGTTTCGTCTCGCTCACCTTGGTGTAGTCGAACGGCTGGTTGCAGAGATGCCACAGCGGCTCATTGTTCTGACGCTGCTGCAGGTAGAATGACCGCAACGGCGTGCGGGTGAAACTCGTCAGCGGACGCCGGACGGCGACACCATCCTGCCACTCATATACCGGAATATGCATCGGATTCATCACGTCGAGCTTGCCGCGCTCCATCGCGATGTGGAACAACCCGAAATTCCCGGGCTCATGACCGCCGAGCCAATGGCCCACGAGATCGACCAGGTAGGGGCTCTTGCCGAAGATGACGATGTTCGTCATGTAGTCCCAGGCTCTTCCATCGTAGTTGTTCTCGTTGCCAAAGGGATTCGGCCCGTTGTTGAAATCGCCATCACGGCCGTAGATACCCTCGATAATATGAAGCCCCATTGGGGACGCCGCGTGATTGTCGATGGTCCGATGCGCCCACAATTCCATACCCAGGGCGGTGTAATAGTACGCTTCATTGTATTTGGGATCGCTCCGCGGCACATCCGGGGTATCCCATCGAGGAATCGTGCGGGTATGCCGCTTGAAGTTCGCGTCTACGACTTCATGAACCTTCGGGTGGATCACTTCCCTGTTAATCAGCTTCTCGAGCTTTTGCAGCGCATAAATATCGGGCCACTGGGCACAGTATCGCTGAAAGGGCGAAGGATGCGCGCCTTGCCAGTTCTTAGAAGCGAGGGTCAAACCCATTTCGTGCGCCTTGAATTTCGCCACATTCAGGTTCCAGGAGTTCCGCGCATTGAAGGGCCACAGGTAAGGGATCTGCGTATTCACTACGCCGCCAGGAACCTCTTTCCACACAAAGGCCCCGTCATCATTCGCGTCGTCCCGTGTTTCAATGCTGTTTCTTACCGGGACAACCGTCGCACCCACTCGCTGGCCCATAGCCACATATCCGCGGGGTTCGATCACACCGCCACCATTGACATCGCGCGTATGCATCCTGGAGCCCGCGACGCCCAGTTCCTTCAATGATTCGAACAGACCCTCGACAAAGAACGCGTCAGTGGCAATGCCCATCGTGTCCTCAAGGGTCATTCCTTTTTTTCTATCCACGGCGTCGTGGGCGGTGAGATTCGGTTTGGCCGCTATGTTGTGAGTCACTGGAATGCCGGTGTTGTCCATGGGAACGAATACCGACCGTCCAAAATCGAGTCCGACCCGCTTGCATGCACCGGAATTCGTCTTGTAGTCCACATGCGTCCGCAGGATAAAGACCGCTTCGGGGTGCCGTTCCACAAACGGATGCACCCCAAAATATCCGGACGGTTTCGACCCGTTAGCAAAAATGGAAACCGGATCGATGAAACTCACACTGCCATACAGCAACGACGAAGACGTAAGAAAATCTCTGCGACTGAACATATGGCCCATTCCTTTCCCATGCCGCAAATCTAAGATATTCAGAGATGGTTCACTGGAATTGTATCGCGGGCAGAAACGCAGAGCAATCGGGGAGCACAGGCGCAGCCCAACACCGCACTCACGCTACTGCTGAATTGGGCCGCGGAACTGCGTGCACGTTGCCAGAAGCTTGTTGAGCCTCGCGGGCCGAACTCAGTTCCCGGTAAGGCCGAAGACGAACACGGCACGTCCCGCGGCTACCGCCACGTGCTGTTTGCCGTCTATCAAAAAGCTAATGGGATTGGATTCCATGCTGGCGCCGGTCTGGAAGTCCCAGAGTGGCTTCCCATTTCGGGCGTCAAGTGCGTAGAAGTTTCCTTCGTTGGAACCGCCGAACACCAATCCTCCGGCGGTGGACAGAACGCCCGCCCAGGGAGGGGACTTCAGGCGGAACTCCCAGGTCATCTTGCCAGTGGCGGGATTGAGAGCACGTATCGCACCCCAGGCTTCATCGCCGTCCAATGCGCGCTCGCCTCCGCCCGCAAAAAAGGTGCCCGGTTTATATTCGGCTTCGCCTTTGTAATAGTAGGAGCCCATCTCCCGAACCGCCACGTAGAAAAGATTTGTCTGCGGGCTATAGGACGGGCTAAACCAATTCGTTGCTCCCTGCAGGCTCGGGTAAACGAGTGTGCCGTGAACGCTGGGAGTGCTGTTCGGCACTACCATGGGACGCCCCCTGTCATCGAGTCCCTTGGCCCAGGTCTGTTTAGCGTAAGGGGTGCCCATCAGGAACTCACCGGTGGCGCGATCGAGTAGATAATAGAAGCCATTGCGGTTGGCCATCGCCATCACTTTGCGTTGCTGTCCCTGCACCGTGGCGTTGATCAAAACCGGAATTTCGGTAGCGTCCCAATCGTGCTCGTCGTGGGGTGTGAATTGAAAATACCAGCGCAGCTTGCCGGTACCCGCCTCTAGCGCGACCAGCGAGCATGTGTAGAGGTTGTCGCCAGGACGGCTGTCACCATTCCAATCCGGGCCGGGATTGCCCACGCCCCAATAGATCAGCTTCAACTCCGGATCGTAAGTACCCGAGACCCAGGTCGAGCCGCCACCGGTTTTCCAGGCATCGCCCGTCCAGGTTTCGTGCCCCGGCTCGCCCGGACCAGGAATTGTCCAGAACCGCCAGGCGCGCTTTCCACTTTTCGCGTCGTAGGCATCAATAAAGCCGCGGATGCCTGCCTCACCGCCCGAGACGCCAGTGATTAACTTTCCATCGACGGCGATGGGCGCCCCAGTGATACAATGGCCGACCTTGTAGTCTGCCACCTCGGCATCCCAGCGAACCGCACCGGTCTTGGCATCAAGCGCGACCAGATGCGCGTCCAGCGTACCTACCACTACCAACTCATCGATCACAGCCACGCCACGGTTCGTGCGACCGAAACCAATGGTTTGCAGATCCTTCGGAATCGGCCGCGTCCAGCTCCATAACGAGCGCCCGGTGTGAATGTCGAGCGCCGTAACATTGTTTGCCTCCGTTACGTACATGACGCCGTCCACGACGACGGGAGACACCTCGGTCCGGTTGTTTTGAGTTTGATAAACCCACACCGTGTGCAAGCGCGCGACGTTTGCCGGCGTGATCTGCGCCAGTTGTGAGTACCGGTGCCCCTGATAGTTCCCTGAGTACGTGAGCCAGACACCTGGTTCTCCGTCCGCTTTGACAATCCGTTCGTAGGGCACCTGCGCGGCGAGCAGGCAGGGCAACAGGAAGCTTGCAGGCGCGAATCTCATCGCTGACCTCGCAAGCTCGCCAAATAGGCGACTAAGTGGTCCACCTCTATCCCAGATAACTTATCCCGATAACTCGGCATCGGTGTTGCTCCCGGTTGGTATTCAAGTGTCTGAAGCTCTTGCTTTCGCAGCGAATAAAAGCGGTTCGCCAAATCGCGGAGCTGAATGCTGAACGAGTCTTCATTGACTCGAATACCTTCCAACACGAAGCCATCGCGCCGGACTGCGTGAACCATCACGAATCCGTCTGGAAGAGCCTTGCCTGGCTCGAGCAGGCACTGGCGTAGACGCTCGGCGCTGCGGCGTGCCCCGACTTCAGTAAGTTCAGGTCCGAGGTTCCCGCCAAGGCCCTCTACGATGTGACAACCCGCGCAACCGCGGCTGGCAAAAAGCGCTTTGCCCTCCACTGGGTTGCCAGGCAGATTCTCGACGGCAACACGCCCCAGCGAACGAACGTGCGCTACCACCAGCCATACTTCACGGTCGGTCATCTGCCATGTGCCCGGCATGCCGGTGTTCTCGATGCCGTTTTGGATAGTGGCGAAGAGAGCGTCATCATCAGCAGCGTGCTTCAGCGTGGGTCGCGCCAGGTTTGCACCTTTGCCGCCGGTTCCTTGAATGCCATGGCAAGGAGCGCATTGGGCTTCAAAAAGCTGTTTGCCGCGGGCTAGATCTTCCGGTGTAAGATTCGCCGGCCTTGTGGACTGCGCCGGAGCGGTTTGCGCCTGAACGGGAAGCAGGCACAAGAACCAAATGGAAGCGATCACCCTGGACATGAGCTTGAATTAGTCTAGCTTAAACGGCAAATCCAGGACCCATCCTGCGGTGGTTTGCTGCCCGACGCACGTGTAGGCTCGCCACGAGCAGTGTTCGATCCGGCCAGGTCGGGAACAAACCATCTTCCGTCTGCGTTATTGTTCTCATAAGGAGTGCCGTGCAGTTCTTTTGGCAGGACCTTCGCTACGGTTTCCGGACCCTGCTGAGAAATCCAGGCTTTTGCGTTGTGGCTGTCCTGGCGCTCGCTTTGGGTATCGGCCCCAACACCGCGATCTTCACGATGGTCAACGCGGTGTTGCTCAGGCCGCTGCCGGTTCCGGAGCCTCATCGTGTGGTGATGATCTGGGGAACGATGCTCAAATCGGGATTCGATCAACTGCCCGTCAGCGCCGCCGACTACCTCGATTGGAAGAAACAAGCCACCTCATTTGAGCAGATGGCGGCTGCCTTCGCCATCCCCGAGTTCGGCCTCAATGTGAGCGGCGCGGGCGAGCCCGAGCGCGTTCCGGCCGCCACGGCATCCAAGGAATTCCTCCCGGCGCTCGGCATCAAGCCCATAGCCGGCCGTAATTTTCTGCCGGAGGAGGATCGCCCCGGCGGCGTGCCCGCCGTGCTCATCAGCAACGCGTTCTGGCAACGCCGTTTTCATTCCGATC
>Ga0187817_10001738_pt1 | contig 10889 bp, 14 predicted proteins | sample NC_wetland_sal_i_17_FD_132431 | JGI IMG/M metagenome (GOLD analysis project Ga0187817, IMG submission 132431) | Wetland sediment microbial communities from Neuse River Estuary, North Carolina, USA - SO4_2 | ecosystem: Environmental > Aquatic > Freshwater > Wetlands > Sediment | place: USA... | reverse complement strand
TTCGATGCCAAGAGCAACGTGTCCGAGTGCCGTCACTGTTGGCGGCATACGTGGATTCAGTTCGACTTAATCCGCGGGCGTCCGGTAACGGGCGATCATTTAGGAACCACCGCCGTCAGCTTGCGGCCTATTCTGTTGAAAAACTCGTTTCTCAGTCGCAGTCAATTTTCAATAAAATAGAAAGACGAGGGAAAATCCGCATTAAAAACGCGGTATGACGCACTGTGCGCAACCACGGTCGGAAATCGTCGAAAGCGGCTCTCCCTTCGGCTCGCCCGAATTTCAAGCCTTATAAAGGCCTAGAATTTTTTTCACTGAAACTGGCGAGGGAGTTTTTCAACAGAATAGGCCGGCAGCTGCCCGATGAAGTCAGTCCCCCCTCCGACCTGGGTCCGGCGGCAGTGCCAGCGCTCGGCTAGGCAACGTCGAGCAGCGCCCGCGGATTCTTGTCGGCCACGAGCAGCAACGTGCGCGCAGCTCCCGACGGCGCCCGCCGTCCCTGCTCCCAATCCTGCAAGGTGCGCACAGACACGCCGAGCAACGACGCAAACCGCGACTGGGAGAGTCCAGTCTTTTCTCGAATCTTCGCGACATCGGGCACGTTAATCACACGACCGTACTCGCCATGTTTGATTTCGCGTAGCCCATCCAGGATCTCACGACCCATGTTTCTCTTCCTCTTAGCCATCTTCCACTTCCTTCCGGATCTGCCGGAGCACGTGCGCAGGGATGTTGTCGGCAACGTTCTTCGGATACATCGTGAGCATCCAGATCACGCCGTGTGCCCGACGGACGTAGTAAATCACGCGATAACCGCCCCGTTTGCCACGACCCGGCGCCGCCCAGCGAAGCTTGCGGACACCGCCCGAGCCCGGGATTACCGGTCCAGCGTCCGGATCGGTCATCAGCGATCTCTGCAGCGCCGATTACTCGTCATCCGTCATGTAATCGAGAACGACCTTCGTGAGGAGGCGCGTCTCAAATGAAGCTGAACATCGTTTGATTATACGGCATTGCCGTATGTGACCAAACCACGAAGGTGGCCCTCTCCGGGCTGATCCAGTACGGCTAGGCAGAGCCCTGCCTCATGGACTTGGCGCTGAGGAATACGTCGCGGCCGGAAAAATAACGCATGAGCACCTCTTTTTCCTCGAAGACGGAAGGCCGATCAGCGACCCGGAGATCACCCGCTGGCGCTGGAGCGAGAGCATCAAGGCGCTCGGTATTCGCCGGCGCGGGCCCTATCACGCGCGGCATTCCTCCGTGACATGGCAACTGATGCTCGGAAAAGAATCTGCTGTGGGTCGCGAAGCAGCACGGACTCCCGCTGCAACCTTCACAACCTTCCTTATCTCCCACATACCCGCCCGACCGTTGCAACTTGGCGCATGCTGTCGCGCGCTGGCCCGAGCCATGCGGTTAACTGGAACCGCGCACCACCAGCCGGTGGCCGCAATGTTAGTGACAAAGTTCTGAGTAATCCGCCCGCAGGCTCTCCTCAAAAATCTGACAGCCATATATCGCCTCCTGTGCCATCTCAGGGCTGATGTCCTCGAGACTCCGATCGCGCAATCCCATCTCCAATCCCTCACGAACACACCGAACAAAATTGCGGGCGTCGTCGAGAATTCTGCGTGCGTACTGTGGGTCACCGCGCTGAATGGCGATTTCTATGAGCCGCCGCTTAACGTCCAACACCTTCGCGAGCGCCTCGCCTTTTGCATCGAAGGGGACGGTCGCTTTGCGTTTCTTCGCCATATACCCTTCCGTTGAGTGGAATATGCAGCGAACTGGTTCGCGATGATTCGAAAACTTTAGTTTATCCCAAATCCGGGCAGCACGACTTCGTACCGGTCACCTGATCGATTCCAGCATCACGCTGGCGCACGCCAACGCGGCGGTGGATGATCTGATCGAAAACCAGCGAGCTGTCGATTTTTAGCGCATTGCGACTTCGCTTGCGAAAGCGCGCTTGCACTGCGACCGTCAATTCTAATTGTCAGCGGTCATTTGTAGGTCAAATGGCTCGATATGCCTGGTAGCCAGCGCCCGACCGCCGCGCCCTGCAGCGCTCACTGCCGCCGGCGGACGTCGTAGGTCAGATACCGTCACGGAGTTTTTGTTTCGGTGCCGCGGCGCCGGATTACCACCACAATATTACACACAGTGTCATTATCATGCGGAATTTCGGTCACCGAGTCGTCCTACCTCGACTCGCAAACTTCTGAACACGCCGCCGTAATTCAGTGATCCTTTAGGGAGGCTCCTCGGATCGGGCCTCCGTTCGAAGACGCTCCAGATCGTGCCGATAGGCGTCGCCGTCACCATAGTCCACAAAGCTGCCATAGCGTGCGTGCACGCCGAGCACACGTCGCGCATGCTTGATGGGGCACCAGTACTCCTCGGTACGGGAAGCGATTTCCCGGATGTACGCAATCAGACCGTTCGCATAGGCGCAGTACTCGCAATTAATCTTCTCAATGGCGTTGAGATAAGCAAGTTGCCCTCGGTCGAATGCCAGATAATCGCGCCGGCGCACGCGTGGAATCCCATATACCGGGAAGCATACCGCCTGATACAAGGCCGCGAACAAATCCAGCAGCATCAGAGGAATGATGAGTGAATAAATGACGGGCGCGGTCAGAATCAGCGCTGGGCGCGCACCGAAGACGTAGCTCCACAACCGGGCTTTCAGGAGACGGTGCTTTGCGATGACGGCGTGTTCGAATTGAACGACGCCCTCCTGCATCTTGTAGTTAAGCTCGATGCGCCGCTTGGCGAGCGCTAATTCGAGCTGTCGCTCGAGGGCGCGAATCGATCCGGCCAACTGGGCAATCTCTTCACGGACGGTGTCAGTCATTTCTAAGCTTCCTGTGCCGGCTGTACTGGAGGAGAATCCGTGGGGGCGGCCGCAGCTTGGGCCCGCACAACAGTATGTCACCGTCCGCCATCCCAAGTCGGAGCATATCGCCGAGGCCTAGCGGAGACCGACATTGTCCCGATGGTTATCTATGGCGGAATGGGATACTTGTGACCAAAATCGAGAAAACGCTCGCCTTCAATTCGAAGATCAATTTCGGACACATCGATAACTACCTTGCGCCGAGGATGTGCAGCTGCGTCCTCTCTCGTATATCCCGAAGCCCCGCCGCGTGAGTTCCGCGCGGGCGCATTCGGAGACGCTGCCCTCGAATCCAAAGTTAGCGCGTTGTAACGGGATTGGCTCTAGGTGCGGGGTTTGCCGCTACCACGCACAGCCGCGACGAAGATCCAGACGAGGAACAGCGGTATCAACAACGGCAGCATGAACGGAAACGCGAAACAAACTGCCACCACGCCCGCAATCACCAATACACCAAGGACCATCAGTCCCGTCCCGGCTAATACGAAAACAAGCAGGATCGCCGTGCAAAAGAGCGCCACGATCGCCACCAGCACACCCCAGCCCTCCGCCGCGAACTTTGCCGGCCCGACGAGCTTATGGCCGTTCACGATGATGGCGATGTCGCTGGACTGAAGCAGCACCCAGGCGAGAAGGCCGAGAAGGAAGATCACCAGCACAATCGCGATGTTCTTCATGCCTATACCTCCTCGCACGAAGCCCTCTCTTGTCGTGCACGCCGCCCGCAATAACTAATTTGAGTGTGTAAGCGACGCCCACCTCTTAGCCTACGCGGTTTCCTCGGTTGCGAGTAGATGTGGACATGGCCAATGGCTTCCTGCTTGACGGTATCCAACATTCCGCAGCTACCTCCACATTAACCACGCGGGCAGCGAGAGCACCGTACTCACTATGAGCATCGTCGCGATCGGAAAAAGTACTTGAATCCTGGTCGGCCGATGACGATGTCCCCGGGTGAGTAGCCGATAGCAGCGATCCGACACGCTGTTGTCGATGAACGAGCATGAGAACTCCGACGCTCCGCAGGTAGACTTGCGCCTCCCGTGTCGCCGACCGGGCAGCGGCCATCAGAAGCATGCTACGAAGGGCAATGCACTGCCGATATGCGGAATTCCCGCAACGGCCCGAGCGCTGCGCACGACCACGTCGAATCAACCCGCAGCGCGCAAGAGGCCTCCTGGTTGCCTCCGTAGTTTTACTGATTGCACGAGCGTCGCACTCGCGCAACGCTGTCCCAAGCGTTTTTTGGGTGTCGGTATCCATAAGGTCAGGGAGCGGTCATGAACGGCATCGAATCGCATCTGTCATCGGTTCTCTCCCGCAGCTGGTGGCTGCTCGTCTTGCGCGGCTTCGCGGCGCTCATCTTCGGCATCCTGACCTGGGTGGTGCCTGGAATCTCGCTGGCCTCCCTCGTGCTGCTCTTCGGCGCCTATTCAATGGCAGACGGCATCTTCTGTATTTGGACCGCCCTCGCGGGACCTCGGCGCCACGAGTCCTGGTGGTTGCTGCTGCTCGGGGGGCTCGTGGGCATCGGTGTGGGAATTCTCAGCTTTGTCGCCCCCGGCCTGACCGCGCTCGCTCTTCTCATTTACATCGCCGTCTGGGCAATCGCCACCGGCGTGCTCGAGATCGCGGCGGCGATCCGCCTGCGCACGGAGATCGAGGGCGAATGGGCCCTCGCTCTCGCGGGTATTGCTTCGGTCTTGTTCGGCGTGGTCATCATGACACGCCCCGGCGCGGGGGCACTCGCGTTGCTGTGGTTGATCGGCTCGTACGCTATCTTTTTCGGCGTGTTGCTGCTCATCCTCGCATTCAAGGCGCGTAGCTTCGTGCACAGGATCGCCCATGGGTGAGCGCGGGGGACGACCAGCGTCGTCGGCACACGGACACGCGAGCTTCCCACAACGCCCGATCCGCTGCTGAGGAGCTAGGATGGTCGCCGTGATCCCGCTCAGTGATGCGTCGCGCCGTCCCACGCGATTTCCCACCGTCACGGCCTGCATCATTGCCCTCAACGTGGCGGTTTTTCTGTTGGAGCTGTCGAACGGCGACCCCTTCGTCACGCACTGGTCCGTGATCCCGGCCGACATCGTCGCCGGACATCGCTGGATTACGATGCTCACGGCGATGTTCATGCATGGGAGCTGGTCGCACATCATCGCCAACATGGTATTCCTCTGGGCGTTCGGACCCGAGGTCGAAGACTCGATGAGTGCGCCGAGCTACCTGCGGTTCTACCTCGCCGGCGGGCTCGTGGCGACGCTGGCGCAAATCGCAGCCACGCCCGGTTTATGGTGGCACCAGATGGCGAACAAGTCGCTACCCATCCTTGTGCAGAAATATATGTCGGCCCCAAGCCGATGCCAAAAAAGGAACAGCCATCTGCGCGTGTGCCTGTGCCAAATGAAAAAATAGCGCGATGAACAGCCGGGAGTGACATATATAATTCGCCTTATTTGTCCTTCTATCCAGGCCGCAGACAATCTGTTTGCTGCCTGTGAACCGGCGACCTGATTGAACGCCGGTCGGCGTCACAACCATCTGGATGCAGCCAAAAAAGCTGAGCGTGTCTACACTACTCGCGAACCTCGCGAGAGGTGAGAGATTAGGTGTCATTCTCGCGCGCGGCCGCGGTGGGTTTTCCGCGGTTTTATTGTCATATTGAATTGGAGTCCGCATGGTGGCTGATAACTGAGACCTCGCTGGACATCCCTGGCGCTGGGGGTGGGGAGCTTGCGGCAATACGCGCCGTAGTAGTACGAATCATCGACTGCGCGAGGGCCGCAGTCTCGGCTTGGCGTATTCCATGTGTCCACGTTACCGGCTAGCGGCTGGGACATCCACGGGATAACTCATACAGTTCAGGGGACAGACTGCGGCTGTATGATGGGCGCGGGATGGCTAGGCAGGGTGGGTCCATATATGACGGCCGTTTCAGCGCTTGCGGATTGGGGCAACTTCTACGTTATAGCCGGTTCGGCGGCGGCCGGACTCACCGGTCTAACCTTCGTCGTCATCGCCCTGGCCGCGGATGCTGGTCCAATGAGCACGACTGGCCTGCGCGCCTATGTCACACCGACAATCGTACATTTCGGCACTGTATTGGCGTTGGCTGCCTTCCTGAACGTGCCACACCAGAATGTAATGAGTCTGAGTCTTGGCTTCAGCGCTGTAGGAGTTGCAGGTCTGATCTACGCGGGGGTGATCGGGGCGAGCATGCGCCGTAGCAAGATAGCGTACGTTCCCGTGCACGAAGATTGGCTCTGGCATTTATCCTTACCAACGGTTGTCTACGGTGCTCTGCTCGGCATGGGGTTTCTGACATGGCACCGGATGGAACAGAGTCTGTACGGTGTCGCGGTGGTATCAATGCTGCTGCTGTTTATCGGCATCCACAATGCTTGGGATGTTGCAGTGTCGATCAGCGTGCGCAAGAAGCAAGAACCCTAAAGCCTGCTCTAAGGAATCACCTCGTACCAACTTTTGCATAATCTCCAAACTCCGCCAGATGGGCCGGCGTGCCCGCGCCACAATGACCACTATCAAACCTTCAAGGCCGGCGAATTCGTCTCGGTAAGCACATGGTCGCAGCGCTTGGGTTTGCGCTGCATTACCCCGAACAATGGCACGCCATTGGACAGGACAGGGCGATGCGCTATGCATCAAGGGATCGAGGGCCGCCGGCCTGATCGAGGTCCGGGATTACTCGGATCAATACCGCGTGAAGCCATAGCTGTGGCCAGCAGCCCCTTTTGCTCTCGCCGGCTTGCGTTTTGCCGCATTCTTCTTCGCCTTCCGCCGCAGCCACAAGAGCGCGTCTACTAGGTCGTCGATTCGATCCGACAAACCGTCATTTCTCGCTCTGTCGAACACCGCGTGGACTCGGCGAGACGTCCAGATGGTGCGTCAACGCCTTTATGATTTCGTCGATGTGCTTCGTTGCTGCCGCGATACTCTGCGCCGCGGCTCCTGTATGAAGTAGCGTCAGTTTCGTTCTGGCCGATGCCATATCTGGCATGGCCATGTTTGCATCGCGCGTTGCTTCCCAAGCATCACCGAAGGTCTTTTGGCACCCGTGTACGATATCGATCGCTAACTCGAAGTTCTTGTAGCCCTTTTGGACTGCCGTGTCGCGCTGTGCCAGCAGCAGCAGTTGCAGAGCCTGCCCGAGCTTGAACACGATGTAATCGTGCGTTGCCTGATTCTTTCCGGACATTTGCTGTTCCTCCGGTTTCCCAGCTCATCCCGAGCATGCGCGGCTCAGCGGCAAAGATCAAACCGCAGCCGCCAGCAGCTTACTACCGCTTCTTTTGTGTCTGCTTCCGTTTTGCCGCCTACCTCTTCGACTGCCGGCGAATCCACACCCATAGATCAACTCTCAAAGACGCATCGCCGGTTGACGCCCGCGGTCAGTTATCACAAGCACAGTCCCGGTGTGCAAGGACAACGAGTGAGGGGCACGAATAGTGGCCGAACCGTTGGATGGCAATGAGCGGACCTGTCAATGAGGCGGTGAGCGGAGCGGTCGAAGAGGTCCTCGCCCCGCTCGCACAACTCGCGATGGAGATGCAGACCGGGGTGAGTGAATTCACTCGCTTGATCGAACGGGCGTTTATCCGAGCCGTCGAGCACGAGGCGGCGTTGGCCGGCCGCCCAACGCCAGGTGCCAGTGCGATCGCCGCCCGCAGTGGCCTCACGCGTCAACGGGTGAGTCAACTCCGGTCGATGCGTGCCGGAGAGAGTTCGGAGGTGCCCCAGCGACAGCCACAAACCTTGCGGATCTTGTCCTCCTGGAAAACAGACCCGAAATTTTCCGACTCCTCCGGATCCCCGAAAACCTTGAGTCTCCGTGGGCCTCTTTCATTTAGCGCTTTGGTGAAGCGTCACGTATCGGGGCTTCGCGCAAGATCGGTTCTGGAGGAGCTCGAACGCATCAAGGCGGTGCGATTCACGAAGGACGCCCGGGTCGAGATGATTCATCGCCCCGATGTCGATGCCGCCAGAAAGATGCAAGCCATCCGCGACTTGGGCGAATTTGGGCGAGAGTTCTTGGAAACGCTCACACACAATATCTTAAACCCCGAGACGCCACGCTATCATCGTCGAGTCGTGGGCCTTCACGTGAGCAATAGGGAGGTCCCACGACTGGTTCGTGACGCGGCCTCGCAGGCCGCTGTCTGGGCGCTCGCGTTGCAGGATGCCATCACCGATAGCAGCGTCACCGTGAAACCGGGTCCGAGCGCACAGAAAGCGACGCGGTTGAGCGGGCATTTTTTCATGAGTGAACGGCCGAGCGTCGTGCCAGCGGTCGTGCGACCGAAGCGCCCCTCAACGGTGAAGGGACACAAAGCCAAGTGACGACAACCTCGTTGAAGATTGTGACCGAGAAACTTGAAGACTTTAGCGCGCCGAGCGCAGAGTGCGTCTCATCGAGATGAATGAGAGTACAAATTAACGGCACACGACCATGTTAAGGGACACACGATATGTGCTCGTGAAGCTGGCCTTGACGCTTATGGAGAATAATTGGCCGAACCTGTCTGCTATTGAGTATGGAATGCTGGTTCGCCGGCTATCGAAGGGGGTCTGATGAGTAACACCGGCGTGGATGCGGCGTGCACCACTTTCTGCGCCACGCTGCCAAGTAACCAGCGACTAACCCCGGAACGACCGTGCGTCGACATCGCGATTAGATCCGCCTGCTCGCGCGCCGCCACGGTTAGAATGATTTCTGCTACGTTTCCAGTCTCCACAGCCACGTGGACCTTCGACGCCCCCCATCCCGATCGTTTGACGACCCCGGTCAGATACTCGACCGCCCGTGCCCTGAGCACGTCCCATTGGACGTCGATAGCGATCGGCGACTGCGGTGAACCGATGACATCCTCTATCGTTGGCACTACGTACAAGAGCGTGACGTCTGCACCGGAAAGCAGCGCTAGGTACATGACGTGAGCGAGCGCTGTTTCGCCAAGCTCGGAGCCATCCAACGGTACGAGGATTTTTCGGTACTTGATTGTCATGGATGTCGCTCACTGTTAGGTCTTCCGCGACTATCGACTGTAGATCTCATCTTATCGGTCTAATCGGCCTGGATGTGCATTGATTGCTGAAAGCGCGGTTTTCACAAACAATCCGCGAGATCCGCCGTAGGCGTCCAAGCCAAAAAATATCTTGCATGGATTGCGGATAAAAGTCCACCGACTGGAACTTCAAATGTCCAGTTGGGGTTAGCGAGTGCGACGCGGTCCTGTACCTGTGCGTTCAGAAATCTAAATGCGCCAAGCTCGAAGCGATCACATGTGAGCGTCCCGATAACGGCGACCGAGGTTCGGTCAAAATGATATTCGACTGTAGCGCAACCGCCTATACCGAAGTGGCCATCGTTCATGCTGCGCAGGCAGATGTCGAATGCCGAGTGCATTCCTCACGGTCCGGCGAGCCTCGGCCCTTTCGGTTTCCACGTATACCCGCCGCGGCTAGTGCTGTGACAACATGGGGTAGACGCTGAATGTTGGGGTCGGCTATGGAACATCGATGGGGTAAACGCGTTTCAGTCGACCTCCTTGTTCGGCTACGATGCCGCGCCAGCGCTATGGCGGAGGCGCGTATCGTCAATATCAGCCGAAGCGGTGCACTGATCCGAACAAATTTACCCCTGACTAGCGTTGATTATCAGTAGCGGAGCGGACAGACCGAAGCGATAGTTTAAGCACAGAATGGCCGCCGGCGTGCCACCGCACAAAGCACGCCGCTGCCACACAAGGGATATGACGCCACTGCCGTCGGGTGACGGTCTAGGGATATCGAAATGACGGGAGTCACCGACCACCCCCGATCCTCAACCAGTTCGAATCCGGTACGAGTGCGCTTCGACCGATTCGAGCTCGACGAGGCGAACGCACGCTTGCTGCGCGACGGAACGCCTGTCGCGCTCGCGCCGACGCCATTCGCCGTCCTGTGCGCGCTCGTGCGGCAACCCGGGTCCCTGCTCACCACGAACGCTGTGCTTGAGGAGGTTTGGGGCCACCAGTTCGTCACCGACTCGGTGTTAAGAACCGCCATCAACGAGATCCGGACGGCGCTCGACGACGACGCCCGCAAACCGCGTTTCATCGAAACGGTGTCGCGGCGCGGGTATCGCTTCATTGCCACCCCCAGTGCGATCCCCGCTGCGCCAGGCATCCAGCCAAACGTTTCGGGACTGGCCGCCGTGCACGTGCCCTACTTCATCGGTCGCACCGAACCGCTGTCACGGCTGCGTCGCGCCTGGGACATCGCGTGCAGCGGCAAACGCGCGGTTGTCTGGATTGCCGGCGAGCCGGGTATCGGCAAGACGGCGCTGATCGAGCAGTTCATTGCGAGCCTCGGCGACGTTGCGTGTGCGCGCGGCCAATGCGTCGAGCACTACGGCACGGGCGAGCCCTATCTTCCTGTTCTAGAAGCGCTGGAGGAGCTGTGCCCCAGCGACAGCGAGGTGCCGTCCTTGCTGCGCGCCGTGGCGCCGACCTGGCTGCTGCAGCTGCCGTGGCTCAGCACGACGGAGGAGCGAGAAGCGCTGCGACGAGAGCTCGCCGGCGTCAGCCCGGATCGTATGCTGCGCGAGATGAGCCAGTTCCTCGATCGCTACACCGAGCGTCGCCCGCTGTTGCTGGTGACCGAGGACCTGCATTGGAGCGACCGCGCGACGGTCCAGCTCATCGACTACATCGCGCGGCGCCGTGGCAGCGCGCGGCTCATGTGGCTTGCAAGCTTTCGTCTCGCCGAGGTCGTGGCGCTCGACCATCCACTGAACTCGTTACGGCACGAGCTGCGCCTGCATGACTTGTGCGGGGAGATCGTGCTCGATCCGTTTTCCGAGAGCGAGGTCGCCGACTACGTGGCGAAACGATCGCCGCCGCTCGCCACCGACAAAGCGTTCGTGCGCGCGTTGCACGATCGCACCGACGGCCTACCGCTGTTCGTCGCGTCCGTGATGACGGAGGTG
>Ga0187817_10001737_pt1 | contig 10895 bp, 7 predicted proteins | sample NC_wetland_sal_i_17_FD_132431 | JGI IMG/M metagenome (GOLD analysis project Ga0187817, IMG submission 132431) | Wetland sediment microbial communities from Neuse River Estuary, North Carolina, USA - SO4_2 | ecosystem: Environmental > Aquatic > Freshwater > Wetlands > Sediment | place: USA: North... | reverse complement strand
TGGGGGGCTCTACCTGGATCACGATCGCGCGCTCGAACATGGACTGCAATTGCTTCACGACGGCGCAGATATCATCGACGTCGGAGGTGAGTCCACGCGGCCCGGCTCCCGGGTCGTTGCGCCCGGGCCGAGCAAGGACTCTGCCCCTGCGGGCGCCCAGACGGAGACCCTCGCAGTCGGGGAAAAAGAAGAACTGGCGCGGGTGATCCCGGTCATCACGGCGCTGAAGACGAAGCATCCGGAGGCCGTGGTTTCAGTCGATACGTACAAGGCCGCTGTGGCGCGGGCGGCGGTCGAAGCTGGGGCCGAAATCGTGAACGACGTTAGCGGGTTTCGCTGGGACCCTCAAATGCGGAAGACGCTGGCTGGGCTGCGCTGCGGGGCCGTCCTGATGCACATGCGCGGGCGCCCGGAGGAGTGGCGCAACCTGCCGCCGGTGGCCGACGTGGTGATGCTGGTGAAACGCGAACTGCGGGACTGGGTTGACGCCGCGTTGATGGCAGGAGTGAAACGGGAACGATTGGCACTCGACCCAGGGTTCGGGTTCGGCAAGAGTTTCCAGGAGAACTACCCGTTGCTCCGGCGTTTTCATGAATTCCACGAGTTGCGCTATCCGTTGCTCGCCGGAGTTTCACGAAAGTCGTTCATCGGGCGCGCCCTGGCGCGAAACGGGGACGATGCACCGGCGGAAGACCGGCTCTATGGCACGATTGCGACGGAAACCGCGGTTGTCCTGAAAGGCACGCACATTGTCCGCACGCATGACGTGCGGGCGTGCCTGGATGCAGTGAAGATTGCAGACATTGTGGCGAACTGAGAAACGCGGCTCCGGGGCTCAGCGGCGAAAAGCCGAATCACCGCTCCTGGCTGTATAGCTCATCTCGCTTTGCCCCACTTTGACGGAAAACACGTGAATGGTGTTCTCGCCCCCACCGGCCTGCCCCCGCAGCACCACCTGCTGGCCTGCATGACCCTTCACCCGATCCGGATTGGTTACGGTCCAAATCTCTCCGTCGGACTCGCTCAAGACACTCTTCCCATCGTCGCTGAGCTCGCCCGAGATGCTGATGATCTTTTTTGCGACTCGTTGCTGGCTCAAGCTCTGCCGGCCCTGATCACCAGACGCGGCTGCGTTCTGAGCTGCGCTGATCCCGGAAATCGACAAAATCACCGCGAAAGAAGTGAGTAGCAATCCGTTCGGTTTCACCTGATTTCTCCCCCTGTGTTGATCTGCCCCCACGCGCACCGGACAACGGAACCTCACCCTCTGGCTTGAGTTCCTAGCCAGTACGGTAACCTCAGAACGTCCCCAGGGGAAATTCAAAATATCTATCGTTGCTATCAGGAGACGCGATGGAAAGACTGGGGTGGGTCGCCTGTGTGGATTTCTCCCCGCCAGAAGGCCGGTCAGGATGGATGACGTCCCGAACAACGGCTATAAGAACTAATGGACCATGGTACTTGCGTCGTAAACTAATCTGCCTCCCACAAACGTTTTCAGAACTTTCGTGTCCTGGATTCTCACAGGATCAATGGAGAAGATGTCTTCGCTGAGCAATACCATGTCAGCGAGTTTGCCCGGCGTGATCGAACCTTTTTCGGTCTCCTGGAATTCGGCATAGGCTGAGCCCATGGTGTACGCTTCCACCGTTTCTGCCACGGTAAGTTTCTGCTCGGGGAACCAGCCATCGGGATTCTTCCCGTCAAGCGTCGCGCGTGTCAGGGCTGCGTAGATGGTCTGCATCGGATCGAGCGGTGCGACCGGCCAATCTGTGCCAAAAGCCAAGCGGACGTGGTGATCGAGGAACGTGCGGAAGGCATAGGTGCGGCTGGCGCGCTCATGGCCAAGATACCGTTCTACGAACCGACCGTCATCGATGGCGTGGTAAGGCTGCATTGAGGCAATTACGTGAAGTTGGCCAAAGCGCTCGAAATCCTTAGCTGCCATGTGCTGGGCGTGTTCGATGCGAAATCGGCGATCGGCGTCGCCGTGCGTCTTGATCACATCGGAATAAAGATCAAGGATAGTCGAAATCCCTTCATCGCCAATGGCGTGGGTGCAGATCTGCAATCCGGCTGCATCGGCAGCCATCATGCGGTCGCGCATGGCAGATACGGGATTCATCTCGTCCGATAGCAAGCCGCGATTGTTTGGCTGATTGGTGAACGGCTCAAAGAAGTAGGCGGTTCCGGAACCCAGAGAGCCATCGGCGAATGCCTTGAGCGCACCGATGCGAAGATATGGCCCACCGAACGCATGCCGAACCCCAATCTTCGCCTGGTCCTCTGCATGCATGATGGAAGGGGCCGCGTAAATGCGCGTAGTAAGCTCTCCTCGCTGCAAGAGTTCGGAATAGATCGCGATGTCGCCGTATCCGGCAGACATGTTCTGGACGCTGGTGACGCCCACAGATGCCGCATGAGCCAGCGCCCGTTTGGCGGCCTTCAGGCGCTGCTCGTGCGAAAGGGTCGGGATTACTTTACGCACGTATTCCATGGCCGCGTCTTTCAGGGCGCCGGTGGGATTGCCCTGCGCATCCCGGACGACAGTACCGCCCGGTGGATCGGGAGTCTTTGCCGTTACGCCCGCGAGCCGCAGGGCGACGGAGTTCGCCAGTGCCATGTGCCCGTCGTAGCGGCTGACGAACACGGGAATGTCCTGCGTGAGGGGATCGATGAGCTCTTTCGTTGGCATCATGGGAGGAGTCCACTTGGTCTCATCCCAACGGCCGCCGAGGACCCACTCTCCCTGAGGTGTGGACTTGGCGCGTGCCCCGATGCGGCGGGCAAATTCCGCGGCGCTGGTTGCATCGTTGAGCTGGATGGCATCGAGTTGCCGGCCGCCGCCCACAAAGTGCACGTGCGCGTCGTTGAAGCCGGGCAGCAGCAACTTGCCGCCAGCATCCACTACTAGCGTCTTGGGACCGCGCCAGGCGTCTACCTCTGCATTCGAACCGACGGCGACAATGCGTTCTCCCAGGACCGCAACTGCCTGGGCCGTGGGTAAGGACTTGTCGACGGTCCAGATCTTCGCGTTGGCAATGATGAGATCCGCAGCCGGTTTCGATTGACCTTGGCCAAGCCCTGAGAACAGCAGAGTCAACAACAGAGCGAAATATAGAATGGTTCTTTTCACAACCCTCCTGATCCGGATTGACTCCGTATCTAGAAGCTATACCGCAGCGCGAACTGCATTAATCGCGGCTTCGTCAGCGTGCTGTTGTAGGTGGCGAACACGGACGCGGGCTGTTCCAGTTGTCCCGTATTCTGCGGCAAGGAGGCGACGTCGAATCGCACTGCGTTGGTGACGTTGAACACTTCCCAGCTGAACTTCAGGCTCTGCGATTCGGTGAAGGGCCACGACTTGCTGAGGCCGCTGTCGATGCCGAAATAGCCCGGCCCGCGAAGCTCGTTGCGTTGTCCTGACTCGCCCGGCAGAGAATAGCGAAAATCACCTTGTGCGGCGGCTGGATCCTTGAACAAGTCGGGATTGCCGTTGGGCTCAATGAAAGCACCGGTTTGCGGTTTGGGTCCATTCAGAATCGCGGTGGACGGTAAATACCAGTTGGTAGGGAAGCTGGTGAAAGTCTCAATCGTGGTGGGAAAGCCGCTGGTCCAGCGAGCCAGGCCCGACCACTGCCAATTGCCGATCAGCCCATTCACCCAGCGGTTGGCGGAGGCTGCGAAGTGCTTTCCGCGTCCGAAGGGCAGATCGTACACCCAGTTTGTATTGAATTGATGGGTAGTGTCGAAGTCCGATGGTCCCCTGAGCTGAGCCGGCGCCCACGAGTTAATGATCTGGTCGGCCTGGTAATAGGCGTCGTACGCGTTAATCCGTTCGGCGCTAGAGCCGATATCGAGGGACTTGGAGTAGGTGTAGTTGAAGTCCCACTGCAAGCCATGGGTCATCCCGCGCCGGATCGTCACCTGCAGCGCATGGTAGGAACTGGTACCGGTGTTTCGCCAAGCATAGAGCGACGAAAATTGGGGATTGAAGTAGGCGTACGGGCCGAGTTTCGAACAAGCCGGGAAGCACGGGTTGGGTCCCAGACCAAGTTCTCCGGGCACGTCGGCAAAAATGAGCGGCAGAGTTTCATTGTGCAAGGCACAAGCGTAGGAACTATACATGGCTTGCGTCGCCGTCGGCGAGAAGTTGCCGGGTAACGTGGACGATCCCGGCGTGCAAGAACCAAAATCCATACCATCGTACACGCCTGCTGCGCCAGGAAACATGTTCTCCCAGTACGGAATCTTGCCCAGGTTCTGGATCGGCACGTTAGCCGCTGCCGCTTTGGACAAAAGAGTGGCAGCCTTGAAGTAATCCATGCCTGATGCATGATCCACGATGTCGAGCGGCATTGCCAGGTCCTCCTCCTGCAGTAGACGGCGACCCAGCCGCCCAATGTAGGCCACATCCAAAACAAAGTTGCCGGGAAGCTCCCGGCTGACGGAGAAGTCAAACACGTGGGAGTAGGGCGTTTTCATCTTGTCATCCAAACCCCAGGCAGTGGTCACGCCGCCGTTGGCAAGTCCGCTGGGGGCTGGTTTCGGGAAGCCTCCGGTGGGTGGGGCGGCGATCAATACGGACGGAATGATGTTGGGGCCCGAGAAGCGAGGCGAAGTATCGAGCGTATATTGTCCGATCGGATTCTGAATCGTCGTGGTCAGCCCGAACGAGCCATTTCTGTCAAAGCTGTCGACAATCCCCTGGCCGAAGTGATCGTAGTAGATTCCGTAACCGCCGCGGATCGAGCTCTTTCCCGCTCCGCCGAACAGGCGTTGCAGAAAGCCGCTTTCTGCTTTCGGAGACCAGGCAAACGCAAGTCTGGGAGCCGCATTGCCGTAGTCCCAAGTCCAATAAGGCGGTTTGCCGTTAGCCTGGCCCGAAAGGACGTAGCTGATCGGAGGATTGTAAGCCTGTCCGGCCAGCATCGCCGCGGACCGGTTTTGGAAAAAATTCTCCAGGCTGATGGAGGGAGATACCTGGGTTCCGGTGGTCTCGTAAGGCGGCTGCAGCAGCGTGTAACGGAGTCCGTAGGTCACCGTCAGTTGTGGCGTGACTCGCCAGGAATCCTGGACGTAGGTCTCGAACTCGTGGGTTCGAAAGTGGCGATCCGCCGGTGTGCTGGGAGGTAACGCGGTTCCTTCCTTGGTGATGTTGTAGTTCGAAAAGGATGAGTCGAGTAACCCGGCCAGGGCAATGACGGGATAGTCATAGCCAGTCTGGAAGTTGGGGTTGACGGCGGGAAAACCAAATGCGCCGGGATCAAAGCTGCTGCCTGTTCCAGCGATGAAGGCCGTCGGGTTAAGCCACAGAGTGTAGGACCTGGCGAAGGAAAAGGAATTGGCGTCCGAAGTGCGATTACTGGTAAGGATGCGGAGGTTGCCGCCGAAGCCGAAGGTGTGTTTTCCCTTCACCCAAGCCACATCGTCCACCAGATTGTGCACGGGCACATTCGAGGTGATGGTGGAGGTAAGGGCGTGGAGGGAATCGGGTCCATTGCCGAATTCGGTGTAGGAGCTTGTCAGCTGTCCGATAGTGCCAACCCCCTGACGGATGAACCCGTAGTGAAAGTTGTTGATCAAGTTGGGCCGCAACGTCGCGGTGTAGCCCGTAATTAAACCCTTGCTGTTGTTGACGGTGAGCAAACCCTGTGGCTGACCGGGAAACTGAGGGCCAGCTCCGGTATTGTCGTCGACCAAGCCACCGCGGACGAACAGGTGGTGATTCTGCGTGATGTTGAAGTCAAACTTCGCAACGTAGGTGTTCAGCATGCCGGGTGTGGATGCCGGGAAAGTGAACCCTTGAAAATTGAGTCCATCTCCGACCGCAGTTGAGTTGGCATGGGGATACTGTTGAAACAGTGCGATCACGGCCGGATTTGCCCCGGGACCCAGAGGACACGTGTGTAGTCCTGTGCAATTCGGGTCCATGGTGGCCAGGTCTTGCCGCGTCAGCGTTTCAATGCCGCCAGCGGGGCAACCGGTTGCGCCGGTGCAGTCGTAACTAATGATTCCCTGCCGCAGATTGTCGCTTGGCACAACTCGTGTAGTTTGTGTGTTCTCTCGAGTACGCTGGCCTTCGTAGGCGAGAAAAAAGAATATCTTGTTCTTGATGATGGGACCGCCGAAGGTGGTGCCAAAGGTGTTGCGGATCAATTGACCGGGAACATTGGGAAGCCCGGATTGCAACTGGCTTTGCTTGTTAAACCAGTCATTGGCCAAGCCGACGTTGTTCCGGTTGTATTCGTAAGCCGAGCCATGAAAACGATTCGTCCCACCCTTAGTGATGAGCGCCACCTGTGCTCCCGAAGAGCGGCCCTCGTCGGCGTTGGCATCGCTCGTGGTCACGCGGAACTCCTGCAAAGAATCCAGGGTTGCCCGCAGAGCGCCCTGGAAGGCAAAGCCTTTGACCTGGTCATTGTCATCAACTCCATCCAGGGTGATGTTCGTCTGATCGCTGCGCGCCCCGCTCACCGACCCGCCACGGCTGTCATAGTTCTGATCGACGTTGGTTCCCACATAAGTGACCCCCGGTTGCAGGCTTAGAATCTGTGCCGGGTCGCGGCCTTCGAACGGCAAGGCGGCAATTTGGGCTGTGCCAAACGCATTGCCCACGGTTGCATCTTGGGTATTTACCTGCACGTTCTCGCCTTGCACCTCGACGATGCTGGCTTCGCCTTTGACCGGCAAGGTGACATTCGCCGTCACCGGAACATCGACCAGGAGTCGCAGATTCTCCTTCTTGACGGTGCCGAACCCGGCCATACTCGCAGAAAGCGTATAAGTCCCCGGTGGCAGCTGCAGAAACTGGTAAGCACCCTGCTTGTCAGTGGTGGTTGATTGAGAGAAGGCGGTACTCGGATTGGTGAGGCTTACGCTGGCTCCTACCACGACCGCCCCCTGCGGATCGACAACGGTTCCGCGCAACGAAGTGGTGGAAGACTGTCCCCAACCCAGGATGGAGAGGACCAATACAGCGACTGCAGGAACCACGCTCACGCGCTTCATAAGAGCTCCTTTGGTTGAGGCGGCAAGAGTTGCTGAGGTTGCGCCCCGTGCGATACTCTGCGAATTCGTGCGCAAAACCTAGTTCCAAGCCTCGACCTTTGTCAAGGGCTTTTCTTTGCAATCGCGTAAGCGAAACAACTGCGAGCAGTTTTGTGGGAGGGACATTGATGCTGAGATCCAAGGCTACACCTTCAATCGCTGTCTTGCTTTTCGCATTCTCCGCTGGATTCCTGAACGCTCAGACCAAGCCGCGTGCCCGCGATCTGGGAGTTCCCTTTGACGGCTCGCCGGGACCGCTGAACGCCATTACAGATGTCAAGGGCGTTGAAGTGGGCCATACGACGCTCATTTCTGGAGAGGGCTCGGGGAGGGCGGGAGTGGTCCGGACCGGAGTGACCGCGGTCCTCCCTCGAGGCAAGGATTCTAACGATCCTGTCTTTGCGGGATGGTTCACCGAAAACGGCAATGGCGAGATGACCGGGACAACCTGGGTCGAAGAATCGGGTTTCCTGGAAGGCCCGGTGATGATCACGAATACCCACAGCGTCGGCACCGTGCGTGATGCAGTCATCGCCTGGCGGCTAAAACACCACGGGCCTGACAAGGACGGTTATTCCTGGTCTTTGCCGATCGTGGCGGAAACCTGGGATGGCTATTTGAATGACGTCAACGGTTTCCACGTGAAGCCCGAAGATGCCTTCAACGCGCTTGACAGTGCACGCACCGGACCAGTGGCAGAGGGGAATGTGGGCGGTGGTACCGGAATGATCTGCAACGAATTCAAAGGTGGCATCGGCACCGCCTCGCGCGTCCTTGATTCCAAGTACGGCGGCTATACCGTAGGCGTGCTGGTGCAGTGCAACTATGGACAACACGATCAGCTCCGGGTTGCAGGGGTGCCGGTCGGACGGGAGATTCCCGGGCCGAAGGTTTGGGATGACGATGTGGGCTCGATCATCGTGGTGGTTGCGACCGATGCTCCGCTGATTCCAACTCAACTCAAGCGCGTCGCGAAGCGGGTAACGCTAGGGTTGGGGAGAAACGGTAGCTATTCTGGAGATGGCTCGGGAGACATCTTCATCGCGTTCTCCACTGCGAATCCCGGAGCGGCTTCATCCCCCGGTCTTCGCCCGCTTGCCATGCTGCCCAATGATCAGATCAATCCAGTTTTTCTTGCCACGGTGCAGGCCACCGAGGAGGCGGTAATCAATGCGCTGGTGGCGGCAGAAACCATGACAGGTGCGAAGGGCCATACCGTGATCGCGTTGCCGCACGATCAATTGCGGGAGGTCTTGAAGAAATACAACCGGCTGGCAAAGTGAAAAAGCGAGCTTCTGGAAACCGCGGAGCCGACGATCAGACTTGAACTGATGACTTGCCGATTACGAAATGACCCAACCTTGCGTATGTTGTTGTGAAATATAAGTCGCAGTGCAGCGGTTTTAGTGCATTTTGGGGTGTTCCAGAGAGCCATTGTGCAGCACTTTGTGCAGCAATCTCAGAGGTGACGTTTTCTGAGATTATTTCGCCCCTCCAAAGTCCGTGTGCGCGACCTAGTAAAAGACCTCTGACCCTTCCCCGCGCCCCCGCGCTTCTTTACGCGAAACCGGGCGATAATGACAGGCATGTGCCCCGTGCGGGATCACACCACCACATCCTCCGTCGCGCTGGATCGCGAACTTGAGGAAGACAAGAGCCTCGACCCCTCCGGCCCGCGCATCTGTTGGGGGAGCCGGGAAACAGCAGAGCCTTCGCCTCAACGTCGGTGGTCACAGGTATCCCCTGAATTCCAGCCTTCACCGATTCGGATGCCAAGATCGCTTGAAGCCTCTCGAACGTAGGCTGGAAGTTCGGGCAGCCGGGAGCGTACAGAATCTCAATCCTCATTGACTCACCCCTGCGGCATCTTCGAGCACCGGGCAGGCGCAGGCTGCGTGCCGCCGCCGATGGTTCAATTCGCGATTGCACTTTCGCAAGTCCATTTCTAGCTCCGACTCCAGACGCCGTAGCTCTTCGAGCTTCGCCCGGACGTCGATCAGTTTTGACGTTAGCAGCTGTTTTACCGATTCGTAGGCATCCACCTTCCGCTCACGAAGCTGGATCAATTCTCCGACCTCGCGCAATGAGAAGCCGAGTCCCTGCATTTGCTGGATGAAACGAAGTCGCTCGATGGTGCCCTCTCCGTACAATCGGAACCGACCTACGCTACGAACCGCCTTTGGTAAGAGCTTGCGCCTCTCGTAGAATCGGATTGCGTCTACGGTTAGCGAAATGCGTTTCGCAACCTCGCCGATCTGCATCGTCGCCTTCGCGGCTTGATGGTTTGCCATGACGAAATCATACAATCTGGAACGCAGTCCAGAGTCAAGGGCAGGCGGGGATAAAGAGCGATGGGTTGTACGGCTTCACCCGGCTCTCTTTTTCAAGGGACAACGAACTCGCAGAACAGACTGGAATCGTCCACCTCAGTAATGCGGGGTGTAACTTCCAGACTGGCAGCAAGCTTCTCGAAACTCGACCTATCCGCAGTGGTTGCGCGAAAACCGTCCTTACAGACAATCGTTCCCTTGCCCGTGGCTTGATAGTCGATCTCACCGATCAGGCGGTGTGCGGACTGGATTTCAAACCATTCCAGTCGATGTTCCCAGAACTGTGACGTGTAGCTCGAAAACATCACAAGCCCGCCTGATCGGGTCACCCGAATCGCCTCTCGGAAAAGCTGCTGATGATCAACCGCGAAGGCACAAATGCCATTCTGGATGCAGATGGTCAGATCAAAGGTGCGGTCGCGCAAGCCCATTTGAACCGAATCCATGCAGGCAAGGCGGACTGATGGTTTGCGTCCCAGATATTCCAGTGCCATGCGCAAGCTGGACGGTGACGTGTCGATTCCGAATGCCATGCGCACTCTCGGAAGAAGTCGCTCAAGAACCCGCCCATAGCCACAACCCAATTCCAAGGCGAGCATCGACGACGTCGTCTTTGATAGGACGAACTCAATTTCCGCGTCAAGGTATGCCTTGATACGAGGAGGAGCGAGATCATAGCAAGCGCGAAGACGTTCGGCAGCAAGCCTCTCCGTGTAGTAGCCGGGCATGACGCGATCTCGCCAATACTACTTCGTCTTGCAAGATGCACACCAACTCGCTCCGGTCATCGTGATTTAATGACAAATAGAAGCGAAAAGGCAGTGCCCAGAGTTCGATGCTCCGTCGCTTCGTAAACTAGGGACGCATGAGCGATCTGAAGAAGCAGGGGCTAACCTGCGGTATTTCTAAAACAACAAGCCACCGCAAAAGCTCATCAGGGCTGATGCGAGAACCATGTCGGTCCCTACGAACCAGCCCAGAAACGTTAGCATTACCGCCGCCGTCACCAGAAGAGCAAATCCGCAGAACAAAACAATCACCTTCCGTAATTTTGTCACAGTGAAGGCACTGATCAGCATGATGATCGCGATCACGATCCAGTCCCATCCGACCAAGAGAAAAACGGTGCGCAACGCCCTTTGCAAAGGAGCGCCCAGATTCGAAGCGCTCACCGCAGTCGAAACTTTCGGGTAGGCAGCTATGCAATGAATCAGCGCAGCGGCGATCAAAACCAAGGCACCCAGAGCAACCAGAATCCGTGCAGCGTTGTTCTGCCCATTCATCGAAGAAACCTCCGCTCCCAGAATTTGGAAGCACGGCAACTCGCTCGTCTCCGGTCCAAGTCGGCTCGAACACCAAGGTTACACCAAAGGAAAGGGATTGTGGTTATCAACGTTCCCGCAGCTGTGTTAGAGCGCAAGAAAGAATTAAGAACCGGATGCGCTAATGAGCGCTCGTCCGGGTCCGTGCGGGGGGCACCGGGCAACTGGTGTCCCTACCGCGATCGACAACTGA
>Ga0187817_10001736_pt1 | contig 10897 bp, 8 predicted proteins | sample NC_wetland_sal_i_17_FD_132431 | JGI IMG/M metagenome (GOLD analysis project Ga0187817, IMG submission 132431) | Wetland sediment microbial communities from Neuse River Estuary, North Carolina, USA - SO4_2 | ecosystem: Environmental > Aquatic > Freshwater > Wetlands > Sediment | place: USA: North... | reverse complement strand
GGGCGCGCTGGATTCTGCTGCCGATGCGGCGGACGGAGAGATAGAAGCGGCAGTCATGGCCAGAGTGGAGGAGGCTCTCGACCGGCTAAATCAGATGCGCGAGGAAGAAGGCCGTGGCATCGTCCGTGAACTGCGCCAGCGCATGGCACATTTGCTGGAGGCGGGCCGGAGCGTGCAACAGCACCGCCGGGCCGTATTGCAAAACTACAGCGAACGGCTGCAGTCGCGCCTGCAGGAGATGCTGGGGGCAAGCGTGGACAAGGAGCGGGCTTTGCAGGAAGCGGCTCTGCTGGTGGATCGCAGCGACATCCAGGAAGAAACCGTTCGTCTGGAAACCCACGTGCAACATTTTCTGGGCTTGCTCGACGAAGGCGGCGAGATTGGAAAGAAACTGGATTTCCTCCTGCAGGAAATGAACCGCGAGGCCAACACCCTGCTTTCGAAGACTTCCGGCCTGGCCGGTGAAGCGCTGAAGATTACCGAAGCCGGTCTGGTCATGAAGGCGGAAATCGAGAAGGCACGCGAGCAGGTGCAAAACCTGGAATGAGCCCATCGTTCAAGCCCATCGTCTACATCATTTCGGCCCCCTCCGGTTCGGGCAAGTCCACCCTCGTTAACGAACTGCTGAAGCTGGTTCCCGATCTCGACTTTTCCATTTCTTACACCACACGCGCTCCGCGGGGCAGCGAGCAAAACGGCAAGCAATATCACTTCGTGCCGCGCGCAGAGTTTGAGCAGATGATCCGCGCCGACGAGTTCCTTGAATATGCCAGCGTCTACGGAATAGATTACTACGGTACGGCGCGGCGGTTTCTTAGAGAAGCGGAAGAGAGAGAGCATGACCTTTTGCTCGACATTGATGTGCAGGGGGCAGCGCAGGTGAAACAGAAAGTCCCGGAGGCAGTCAGCATTTTTGTGCTGCCGCCTGACCGCAAGACCCTGGAATGGCGCCTGCGCAAGCGCGGTGAGGATTCGGAAAAAGTGATCGACCGCCGTTTGGACGCGGCCCGTCGTGAGATTGAGAACTACGACAAGTACGACTATATCCTGATCAACGACAAGTTGGAGGAATCGAGCGACAGCCTGCAGGATATTGTGCTTTCCGAGCGCCGGCGGCGGGACCGGGGAACGCTGACGGATGAAGAAAAACAGATCACGGAACGCGCCGACCGGTGCCGGCTGGCCAACGTCAAGGACCGGGTAAAGCCGATCCTGGAGTCGTTCAGAAACCCTCTGCCCTCGGCGCAATAGCCGTTTTCGCGGTATCATTTCAGAAGCGCCCGGAACGGGTGCGGAAGACAGGTCAGCCTGGGGCGGGACCAACCTGAAAGCGGGTCGTGTTCTGCGGACATCGTTCAACGCACTGATTCGACTTCAATCGAGGTTTTCAAGGGAGAGTCCGCATGAAGTTGATGGAAGGCTTTGACAGCAACTACCGTTACATTCTGGTGGCGGCGCGGAGGGCGCGGCAACTGCAGTCCGGTGCGCCGCCGGTGGTGGACACCAATTCCCGCAAACCTTGCCGTATCGCGCAGGATGAAATCCGCGCGGGCAAGGTGAAGTGGGAGATTCCTGAAACTCGCACTGCCGCTGAGCAGGCCGCCGAGACGCTGGATAAAGCGCTCAGCCAGGAATAGAAGGAACTTGTTGATTTCATGATTGTTGATTGTTGATTGATAAAAAACCGAGACAACGGCAACGCGGTTTTGAATCAACAATCAAAAATCAACAATCAAAAACTCATGAAGATCGCCCTCGGCGTCACCGGCGGAATTGCAGCCTACAAGGCGGCGGAAATCGTCCGCCTGCTGCAGGATCGCGGCATTCGCGTGCAGGTCATCATGACGCGCGCCGCCCAGGAGTTCGTAAGGCCTCTCACCTTCGCGGCTCTTTCGGGAGAAAAAGTCATTACCGGCATGTTTGCGTCGGGTGAAGAACATGCGCCCAACATTGACTCGGCCATCGAACACATCGCAGTCGCGCAGTCCATCGACGCGCTGGTGGTCGCTCCCGCCACAGCCGATATTATTGCCCACTTTGCCCAGGGCATCGCGACTGATTTCTTGACCACGCTTTATCTCGCGACCACTGCGCCGGTTGTGGTGGCGCCCGCCATGAACGTCAACATGTGGAATCACTCCGCGACCCAGGCTAATGTTGAGATCCTGCGCAAACGCGGTGTCAAAATTGTCGAACCGGGCACGGGCTACCTGGCTTGCGGCATGACCGGCGCCGGCCGGCTGGCCGATAACGAGGCCATCGTTGCTGCCGTCCTCGAGACCCTCGGTGCATCCCAGGATTTGAGTGGCGAGACGGTGTTGATTACCGCTGGTCCCACGCGCGAGAAAATTGATCCCGTGCGCTACCTGACCAATCGCTCCAGCGGGCGCATGGGATACGCGCTGGCGGAAGCGGCCCTGCGCCGCGGCGCGCGCGTGCTTCTGGTCAGCGGACCGACATCGCTCACGCCTCCCGGAGCGGCGGAAGTCACGCGCGTCGAGTCCACCGAAGAAATGCGCGACGCCGTGCTCAAGCTGCTGCCGCAAGCAAATGTTGTGATCAAGACTGCGGCTGTCGCGGACTATCGCCCTAAAGTTGCCGCTGAGCAGAAACTCAAGCGCAGAGGCGCGACCACGCTGGAACTCGAAGCCACACCCGATATTCTGCAGGAACTTTCGCGAAAGAAGAACTCGCAACTTGTGATCGGCTTCGCGGCAGAGACCGAGAACGTTCTGGAGAACGCCCGCCAGAAGCTGGTCGCCAAGAGTCTCGACGCCATCGTGGTCAACGACGTTTCCCGGGAAGGCGTGGGCTTCGATTCCGATCGCAACGCGGTCACCATCATCACCCGCGACGAAGTCGTTGAGATTCCAGAGACTACGAAGTGGGAAGTCGCCCAGCGCGTCCTCGACCAGGTGGTGAAGCTGCGCCAGCAGCGAAAGTCGCCGGTAAAAGCCTGAGCGTTTTTTCCAAGTCCTTCTGCATTACAATCAAATGACCTATGCCCCGCGTTCTTGATTCGAATCTGCGGCGAGCGCTCGCCGAACACCTGCGTTACTACCACGAACTGGGCATCTATGATTTCTACCGGCGCGATTTCTACCGGCACGAGCCGCGAACCGCCGAATCAAGTGAAACCGACACACTGCCGGCGGAAGTTGCCGGTGAAGTTTCGGCTTCCGCATCCCAAGAATTGGGAGACGAAATGGCCGCCAGAAAGTCCGCTGTTGTCGCAACCGTCGCGGAAGAAAACATTTTCGACGTGCTGACTCCCAAACCAGAGCACGGAGTCTCTGATCCCAAAGCCGCGCTCAAGCTGATCCGCGAGGATCTGGGCGACTGCACGCGCTGCAAGCTGCACCAGCAGGGACGGAAGCAGATCGTCTTCGGAGTGGGCAATCCGCGCGCGGAACTGATGTTCGTGGGCGAGGGCCCCGGCGCGGATGAAGACGCGCAAGGAGAGCCCTTCGTCGGCCGCGCCGGGCAGTTGCTCAACAACATGATCAAAGCGATGGGCCTGCGGCGCGAGGAAGTCTACATCGCGAACGTGGTCAAGTGCCGTCCACCAGGGAACCGCACGCCGGAGCGAGATGAATGCGAGACGTGTTCTCCGTTTCTCATGCGTCAAATCGCCGTGATCAAGCCCAGGGTCGTGGTGGCGCTCGGCGCGGTAGCCGCTAAGAATCTGCTTGCCTTCAATGCGCCTATGGCGGAACTGCGTGGCCGATTCTACGATTTCCTGCCCGCTGGAGCTCGCAGCAGCGATCCGTCGTGGCCAGGAACGCGCCTGGCAGTTACCTATCATCCTGCATTTCTTCTGCGCGATCCGCGGCAGAAGGGCGAAGCGTGGAAAGATTTGCAGATGGTAATGAAATACTTGGGGCTGGAACCGCCGAAGAAGGCCGCGGAATAAACGTCGCTCAACTTTCCTCAGGCGTCACTGCTATCCTCTGAGCTGGTCGCCCCGAAATCAATGCCCGAATTCTGCGACGTCGCTCTGCCCGTGCCGCTGGACATCGTGTTCATCTACCGTGTCCGCTCGGATGCCACTCCGGTGGTTGGCGGCCGCGTGCTCGTGCCTTTTCGTCAGCAGCGCCTGACGGGCATTGTTGTCGAGTTGCACGACCGCGAGCCCTCCGTCACAACGAAGACCATTCTCAGCGTCCTCGACCCTGCTCCTGTGTTGGACGCAGAGTTATTGCGTCTGGGTCGCTGGATTGCCAACTACTACCTGGCACCACTGGGTGACGTCTTTCGCACCATGCTGCCGCTGAGTGCCGAATTCAAGCGCTCCATCGGATATCGCATCAGCGAAGACGGCCAGATGGCGTTGCATCTTGCGGGAATGTCGGGATCGTCCGCACGATCGCGGCGCACTCCCGAAGAGCAAGCTGCGGAATTTCGCGTGCTCGATTATCTGGCTGCGCGTGAAAGCGAAATCGGTACAGGAATGGTCCGGGAAGAAACCCTTCGCTCCGCCGCGCGCGTGTCCCGCTCCATTCTGGATGGAATGGTGCGCAAGAAATGGCTGTCCCGCGAGGATATGTCCGCGGCGCAGGATGCCGCGCGCACCGTGAAGATCGCGCTGCTCAAGTCCGCGGACGGCAAGCTGAACGACAACCAGCGGCAGATCATCGACACTCTGGCCGCTTCCGGCGGCCGGATTCCCGTCCAGACGCTGCAGTCACTCGAAATCCCGCGAACGACTCTGAGCACTTTGATTCGCCGGGGTCTCGTCGAGATCGTCGAAGAACTGGCCGAGTTCACCGTGTTGCGCACCAAGCCGCGCCCGTCGCTGTTCGAATTCGATTTCAACGCCCAGCAACAGTCGGCGCTCGCACACCTGCGGGAGCGCGTCGAGGCGCGCAAATTCTCCGGCATGTTGCTGCACGGGGTCACCGGCTCGGGGAAGACTGCGGTGTATCTGGCGGGAATGCGCGGAGTGCTCGAGGCCGGGCGATCTGCCATCTTGCTTGTCCCCGAGATCGGATTGACGCCTGCCGTTGCGGCCGACTTGCACCAGGTCTTCGGCGACGAAGTTGCCATCCTTCATTCGGCGCTCTCCGACCGCGAACGTGCCGAGCAGTGGCATCGTATCAAGAGCGGCGAGGCGCGCATGGTTGTAGGCACACGTTCGGCCGTGTTCGCGCCGGTCGCCGATCTTGCGCTCATCATCGTGGACGAGGAACACGACTCCTCCTACAAGCAGGAAGAAATGCCGCGTTATCACGCGCGCGACGTTGCGGTCATGCGCGCTAAGATGACGAATGCTGTCGTGCTGCTTGGCTCGGCGACGCCTTCGCTCGAGTCCTATTTCAATGCCAAGAAAAACAAATATGCGCTCGTAGAGTTACCCGATCGCGTGGAACAGCGGCCCCTGCCGGAAGTCGAAATTGTGGACATGCGCCAGGAGTTTCAGGAAACCGGCCACGAGCAGGTCGTATCGCGCAAGCTGGCCGCAGAAATCCAGGAACGGCTCGATCGTAAAGAGCAAGTCATGGTACTGCTCAACCGCCGCGGATATTCACCGGTCGTTCTTTGCCGCACTTGCGGGAAGAAACTGGAATGTGCGAACTGCGCCATTGCGCTCACCCATCACAAGCATGAGCACAAGATGGTTTGCCATTACTGCGGCTACACCGCTCCCGTGCCGAAAGCGTGCGTGCACTGCGGAAGCGAGTATGTCTACTTTCTGGGCACGGGATCGGAGAAGCTGGAAGAGCTCCTGCACGGGATGTTTCCCCAGGCGCGCATCGCCCGGCTTGACCGCGATACCGTCCGCGACCATGAAGATTTCGAGCGCACTTTAAATGCGCTGAACGAAGGCGAGCTCGACCTCGTGGCAGGCACGCAGATGATCGCCAAAGGCCACGACATCCACGGCGTGACGCTGGTGGGCGTAGTCGGGGCCGACGTTGCTCTCGGGCTGCCCGACTTCCGCGCCGCCGAGCGAACTTTTCAATTGCTCACGCAGGTTGCCGGACGCGCCGGGCGCGGCCATTCGCCGGGCAAGGTCATCTTGCAGACTTATTTTCAGGATCACTATGCCGTGCAGTACGCGGCACGTCACGATTTCATTGGCTTCTACGAGAAGGAACTCCGCTTCCGCAGTTGGATGCACTATCCGCCGTATTCCGCCCTCGCCAACGTGCTGGTGCGCAGCTACAAACTCGACGAAGCGTTGCGATGGTCGGGGCTGCTCGGAAAATGGTTCGACAAGACGCGGCACGAAGGCGTGCGCGTGCTGGGCCCGGCAGCCACGCCGATCCTGAAGTTGAAACGCGACTACCGCTATCACTTCGTGCTGAAGTCGCCCAGCCGGGAGAAGCTCAACACGACTCTACGCGCGATGCTGGCCTATGCCGCGCAGCAGAAGATTCCGCGCACGCAAGTGATCGTGGATGTGGATGCGCTGTGGTTGATGTGAGGACAGCTTTTAGGTTTAGCTCTTAGCTAATCTCCTCGGCTGCCCGCAACCCCAGGAATTATCGAACGTTGACCGCTCCTCTTATGACCGTCACCGAGGCTGCGGGCAATTCATACATCGTGTCTTTCCCCGCATTTTCTTTCGCCCGCGCGATCGGGCCGTCCGGATCAGCCCATCCTTTCGTGTAGGCGACCACCGTGGGTTGCGCGGCGTGCTCCGCATGTGCCATAAACCGCGTGGCCGCCGGATGCCACTGATACTGGGCGCTGCCAAACGTCGCGATCTCCACCGGCCCGGCAAAACTGCCCTCCGACCCTGACTGCCCGTGAAATGCGATCCGCACGTTGTGTGCATTCTGCTGGTCCCGATTCACCAGCATCAGCGACCACTGCCCATCCGGACGTTTCACCGCGTACGCCGTCACCAGTTCGTGGCCGGAGCCGTCCTCAACGTCGCTGCTCGCCGCAAACACCTTGTGCTCGCTGCCGTCAGGTTGCACCCACTCCAGATTGATCAGTTGCGCCACAAAGAACTGCGCCAGTGGCTGCTGAATCTCATAATTGCCGTTGATGGTAAACATCCCAAACGTTCCGGGTGAGCCGTTGCATCCCGGCTCCATGTGCAGCGGCAGGTAGTGGAAAAAGTAGACGCCCTTGCCGCCCGCATTCAGGAACGCCCCAATGTAATCGGCCAGCCAGATTCCCGCGAAAATGTCCTGATAAGTCTCACTCGCCGCCGAAGACAGATTTCCTTCGGTGATGAACATCGGCGTCTCCGTTGGAACGCCGTCGTCGCGCCATACCTGCATGATGTGGCTGACCAGTTCCGGCTCATCGTAAAGCGCTCCCCAGGGCGTCCGGCAGGGATCATACGGATAGTGCTCGAAAGAGAAAAATGCCAAATCGTTCAGTCGCCCGTGTTGTTTGAGGTAATTCACAAAGCGCCCGGTCCACGATACGTTTCCGTTTGCGTCGGGCCAGACTTCAATGTCGCGATTCTCTCCCGTGAACGAAGGCCCACCCAGCTTCAGCGCGGGATCAACCTTATGTAGCACCGTCGCCCACTGCAAATACAAGGCAGCATAGTCCTCCGGCAGCATGAACTGGCCGTCGGCCTCCTCGCCCATCTCGACGTAAGAGACGCGATACTTGCGGTTTTTTAGATACTCAATTTCCGCGGCGGCGTTTTCCGGCGTGTCGTAAAGCATGGCGACCGGGATCATCGCCGGCAGTCCGCGGGTCACACCGCTGCTGTAGAACAAATCAAATCCCACTTGTGCCTGCGTGGTCGAGCCCAGGTCCGAAGGCTGATGCCAGGGATCAACCGATGAGCAATAAGTCGCGGTCTGTTCCTGATCGGGTGTGTGCCGCATGATGTCGTGAAACGCACCATCGTTGCTGGTCATCCCCATGTAGATTTCGCGGATGGCGTAGCCCACGCAATTGCGCGGATCAGCCGCCCCGTCGGCGTCACAGGTGTTCGACGATTCGGTCATCCACACGCGTACGAACCGCACTGAAAGTGAGCTTCGGTTCAAGCGTACGGTTTCGATTCCGCCTTTCCCGCTCGTGACCGTTCCTTGCGCGAAAGCCTGCCAGACGCCGCGCGTGGGCGCGTGAATCGGATCTTCCCCCATCCAATACTGCACCACGTAGCGCCGGGCATACGGCTCTCCCCAGGCGATGCGAATGCTGTTCACCTCTTGCGTCTCGGCCAGGTCGAGCACCACCCACTGCGGATGCAGGGTGTCGCTTTCGCCCGTGAAACGTTCGGTGAGATAGGGATTGCTTTTCCAGAACGTCGCCGGATCGCCATCGGTGATGCGGGAGTAGCCCACGGTTTCGGTGCCGTCGTTGCGGGTGAATCCGCGCCGGGGCAGGCCGTAGCCGTAGGAATAGCGAATCATTTCCGTGGGCGTCGCCGAGCCGGTGAAATAGCCTCTGCCGCTCGGATCGCTCCACGTTCCTTGCGGATTCCAGTGCCAGGCCTCGACCGCGAGCTCGGTGTTCTGGCGGTAGGTCACTGGCTGCCAGCCAGAGGCCTGCGTTTGTTCGAGTGTCGGCTGGCGCAGGTCCTTGTCAATCGCTTCAACCGCAATGCGATCCACACCCGCTCCCAGAGTCTCTTTCGGCACGAAGTGATTGGTCGCGTGGATGGTGTCAACCTCGACCGTTTGCGCGGCCAGCGTAATGCATAGCTGGAAACATAAAATCAGGATTGCAGAAACCAGAATTACTCTGTTCACCGTAAGATGCCTCGCCTTTTACATTAAAACGATTGAATACAGGAGTATACGAGAGAATTCACGCCAGAGCGAGTGTATTCTAGAGGGCCCCGTTCCTACCTGCGGTGCAATTGTTCCCAGATCTGGTGTGCAACCTCTGGGGTTGAGGCGTGCATAATTGGCGATCGCGCGAATGTGAGCACTAACATCGCGAAAGCAAATACCGCCAGCCAGGCGCGCTTCCCGGAAATGCGGGGCCATTCCGCAACCTGCGGGTGCCGGAAGCTGCTCAACTGCAGCAGCACCGCCCACAGCCACCATCCCGTCCACAAGTAGTACGCCATCGGCAACAGAATCCCGATCGTGAGCCAGGAAATATATTTGTGCGCCCGTGGGGAAATCGCGAATGCGATATGCCCGCCATCCAGCTGCCCGCCCGGTAACAAATTCAAGGAAGTGGCGAACATGCCCACCCAGGCGGCGATCGCGGCAGGATGCAGCAGCACTTTCTGCAACGGCAGTCCGGCAGCTCCGTGCATCGGACTCACTACGGCCAACGCTCGCTGTATCAAATCAAAGATGAGCGGAAACCCGAGCTCATAGTCGCCGGGACCCAGCCCGGTCGGCATCGGCTTGGACCACCCCAGTGAGACCACGAGCGCCGCCACGGCGACGACGAATCCCGCAATCGGCCCTGCGATGCCAATGTCGAACAAGGCGGTGCGCGAGCGAATCTTGGAGCGAATCAGGATGACGGCTCCCATCGTTCCAATAAGTGTCGGAAAAGGAATGAAAAACGGAAGCGTCGCACGAACACCATAGTGGCGGCAGCACAGGTAATGCCCCATCTCGTGCGCCAGAAAAAAGAGCATGACTGTGGCGGCAAACGGCCATCCTGCCAGCAGTTGCTCCGGCTTCGTGAAGATCCATTGCCAGGGGAAATAGTCAAGCTTTTCGTCGCTAACGGAGAGCGCCGGAAGGTTGTGCTCGAAGTTGTACTGCATTCTGGCGCCCATGACCAGCGTGGTAAAGCAAGTCGCCAGCAAAAGCAGCGCGTGCAGCCAGTAGCGTTGCCGCGGCCGACTAGTGGGTTGCGGCAGCGCTTGGTAGTACTCGATCGTGGAAGAAGGAACCGAAGGATCGGGTTGCGACATGCGATTCTTTGAAACGGGAACTCGGGGCCGGGTAATGGAATCTGGTCCCGCTCTTTGATGCTACTACGAGCAGAGAAATTGTGACGGCGGGCCGCAGAATGGCGGGCCGGCAGCTTCAGTCAATCGACTGCAGTTCTTTCCCCGGCTTAAACCGCACTGCCCTTCCTGGCGGAATGGAAACCTCGGCGCCGGTGCGCGGGTTGCGCCCGATTCCGGTTTTGCGCGGACGCACGTTGAATACGCCAAATCCCCGCAGTTCAATGCGGCTGCCGCCGGCCAGCGCCTTCTTCATACTCTCGAAGACAGTTTCCACGGCCAGCTCGGCCTTGGTCTTGGTGATGCCGGTCTTGGCTACCACTTCGTTGATGATGTCGAGCTTGATCACAAGCGGCTCCCCCGTGCAGGCGCAAGATAATGCTTCAAGTTATTGATGCTATGGGAGATAACTGAGATTGTCAACGGGAGCATCTATCCCGTAAACTGGCAGGCACCCAGCCAAACAGATTGAGTAATTGGGAAATCCGGTAATTGTGCAATTTCCTTTGCGGTCGGAGATTCGGCGGGCGCCCGAGAGCCTTTCAATTACTCAATCTACAAAAGCACCCGATTACTCAATTTTCGCAAGGAGTTCCATGCTGAAGAGTGACCGCTGGATTCGCAAGATGGCTCTGGAACACGACATGATTAATCCCTTCTCCGAGAAACAGGTGCGCGAAGGCGTGGTCTCTTTCGGGCTGTCGTCGTACGGCTACGACCTGCGCGTGGCCGACGAGTTCAAGATTTTTACCAACGTCAACTCGACCATTGTTGACCCGAAGCATTTCGACGAGAAGTCGTTCGTCACCGTGCAGACCGACATCTGCATCGTGCCGCCCAACTCGTTTGCCCTGGCGCGATCAGTCGAGTATTTCAGGATTCCGCGCAGCGTGCTGACCATCTGCGTGGGCAAGAGTACGTACGCGCGCTGCGGCATCATCGTGAATGTGACGCCGTTCGAGCCGGAGTGGGAAGGCTTCGTGACACTCGAAATCTCAAACACCACGCCGCTCCCGGCGCGCATTTACGCCAACGAAGGCCTGTGCCAGATTTTGT
>Ga0187817_10001735_pt1 | contig 10897 bp, 5 predicted proteins | sample NC_wetland_sal_i_17_FD_132431 | JGI IMG/M metagenome (GOLD analysis project Ga0187817, IMG submission 132431) | Wetland sediment microbial communities from Neuse River Estuary, North Carolina, USA - SO4_2 | ecosystem: Environmental > Aquatic > Freshwater > Wetlands > Sediment | place: USA: North... | reverse complement strand
TCATCTACCAGCCTCCGCCACCGCCGCCCCCTCCACCGCCGCCCGAGGATCCTCCTCCACCCATTCCGGAACTTGAGCCCGGCGCCGAGGAAGATGCCGCGATAGAGCTGGAAAAGGATGTGCCAAAAGACGTGGCGAACGCATTCATCGCGAACGGAAGGCGCCCAACGTACCAGACCGGCGTGTAACCAGTGGCTTGCTTTGCGCTATCGAGCACTGCGGAAAACTGCTGTGCCCATGCCTGCTCGGAATCCAGGGCTACCGCATAGGGCAGGTATCTCTCGAATAGTTCCGGGGTCTTGCCCGGAGGCGTGAGCCGGTTCATGCGATCCGCATCCACGGCTCGGAGGAACATCCGGAAACCTTCAATCTTGTCCAGAAGTTGTCGCCCGGCGGATGTCGGCGCCTTGAGCAGCCAATGAAACACCACATTGACGCCGACCAACGCAGCTAGAATCAATAACACGACAACGGACGTGAGCCATCCGAGTACGGTCAAGGCAATAATTTCAGCTGCGACAAACGGAATCGCAAAGAACGTAGTGGAGCGCGCTTCTTTCACCAGTCGTGGTTTCATGCTCCCGCCTGCCCGCGCTCCCTTCCAAAGGTTCACACTCTGGCGCACGATGAGTGCGACCGCAGCGCTCCACCCAGAAAGCCAAGCGGAGAAAAAGCCTAATATAAGCCTGCCCGAACCCGTCTCCGCAAACACCATGCCCGTCACCACTGCTACGGACAAGATCACGCCGGGGATCAGGTATCGCTGGTTGCTCACGAAATAGATTTTTTCCTCGGCGGCGTGAAGAGACTTCTTCATGGCGGATATCGCATCGCTGAGTACCGCGTGGTTCGCGGTTTGCAGCTTGATTTCGCTAACTGCGTTTTCGCCGGCGTTCGTCTTGTCTTTTTGATCGCCCTTCTTGCTGCGCTTGAGGAACAATTTGGCGGCAGCTGCGCTTTCCTCCGGTGCCAGCGATTCCTCACCGGCGTTGCTCCGTTTGAGCGAGTAAGTGCCACCAGCCTCTTTTATGGTGAGATAACCCTTCACTGCCATGTCAAGTATCGCGGCCGTGAACGTCTTGTCATCGAAGCCCATGCGCACCAGGTAACGCATCGCCGCGGGAGAGATTCCAGTTGGCGGCTCATACAGCGGCACGATCGATGATTTCGTGGCAGCCCGGCCCACACGGAGCCACACAACAGCGTAGTACAGCAACACAAGCAGCAGGCCGGCAGCGCCGACAAGAGTCGCCCGGTTGTCATCCAGAAAATAGCGTAAGCGGTCTTCGTAATTTGGTTCTCGGATGTAGCCCTTTGGCCAGGACACGACGATCGTGAGCCCCTCACCTGCGGCCAAGGGCTTTGTGCACCTAAAACTGACCGTATCGCCGGTTCCGATGGAGGATGTGAAGGCTTTCCCGCGAGCGCCTTGCGGCCCGGTGTAGCCGTCCATACGAATGCTTGCTTCGGGAACGTTGCTTGGCAGCATCACTGTCGCCGACGCCTGCACAATGGGGAATACCCAGCCAGTCCCGGTAACGTTCCAATAGAGCTCGTCATGGTCCGCGAAGAATCCGACTTCCCGGTTCACCGTGTACGCGAGCGTGTATATATACTCCCCGGGCGGCAGGATCACCGTTTCATTTCCAAGGTAAATCCGCTCGCCGTTGCCTTGGTCCTCCATGTGAAATTTCTCTGGCTGTCCATCGCGCGATGCTTCCACAATCTCGAAATGAACCGTGTAACGGTTGCCCAGTTGATCTTTGTAGCGCGTGGGAAAGTCGCGGTAAATGCCGTGTTGGATTTGTATGCCCAAGCTGCGCACGCGAATCGTCTCCCGCACCAGCAGGGAGGCGTCTTGCTGCACCCAGATGTCGCTGTGGTAGTCCAGAATTTCTTCGGTTGCGGAAGGCGTCGCTTGCGCCTGCGCGCCTATCACGAACGCAGCGCAACACAACAGCAACAATGCAGCTCGTCTCATGAAGTCCCTTCCAGTCTTGCCTATCCCAACCCGAAAGTCACCGCAGCAGTGATTCCCATGAAAGGGCCGCGAAAAAGTCGGATGCGCTTCTGGTTTCCGATTACGCCTCCAGATCCTCCGCCGGCCCGGGCGCTGCACTAAGGTTTGCAAAGTGTGCCGTCGCTCGCTAGCCAGGAGGGAGTGCTGGAGAATTCGGTAATTGATTTGACTGTGTGTTTATAGTCGCTCCTTTTCAGTTATCAGAAACTTGAGCTGACCGTTTGGGACCGCAGAGGCAAATGATCCTGCCGACCTTGTCGAGTATATCGAGAAGCGATTGCATCATGCCGGGCGGGCCTCGCACTCCCGGTAAGTACTTTGGGTTCGGCGCAGGGCCGTAAGTGGGAATCTCATGGATTCGTCAGGACCTTGAGATCAGCCAGGGAGCCGTTGAACTCGTCAAGATCCACTGCACCGCTGATTCCCGGCACTTTTCCAGAGCCTGAGGATTGCCAAAACACCCATTGATGTGATCCTGCGGGAAGGAGTGGGCATGTTACGCCATAGCCGCTGACCCAGAGCAAGTCCGCTGACGAGCCCGAGGCAAGAGCCTGCTGCAATATCGCAGGAGAGGAGTAAAGAATGGGGGTTCGGCCAGTCGCGGCCTGCACCTTGGTCATCCACTGAAGGATCCCTGCCTGAAGTACACTCACAGACACTGCGCCTCCTACTGAATCGGGATTCGGCGAAACTAGCCCCTCAACATCCAGTGCAGGTGGAAGGTCCCCCGACTGGAGCGTTCCAATGATTGACAGGAAGTACTGGGCTTGCGTCGTGCCGTCAACCGTTGGGTCAAAAGTATGGTATGCACCACGATGGAGCCCGGCGGCTTTGATGGCGGCGTAGTTCGTTGCAAAAGTGGGATCTGTATAGTTCGTCCCGGTGGTTGCCTTAGCATAGGCAAATGTTCGACCAGAGGCTTGGACCTGCTTCCAGTTCACGGTGCCACTGAAACTACTAACATCCACACCTGCCAGAGTAGACGAGCCCGCGCAAACCGGATTCAAAGCCGGTTTGGCCCCGGTCGGAGCTGTAGACCCCGACGATGCAGAACCCGTGGCGGTGGGAGCTGAAGAACTCGAGCCTACGGAGTTTGTTCCTCTAATAATTGACGCGACCACTCCGGCAGGCACCAACGGGGACAAGAGTGCTTTGCCCGACGCCGTCGTGGAGGCGCTGCCAAACGGACTGGTGCCCTGCGGACCTTGAATGCCCACTTCAAAGTATTCATTTGCGGGATAAGGCGAATCATGAGTAGCGCTAACCTGTATGTGCATCTCGGGCGAGGTGCTGCCACTAACAGCCCCTTGCTTTGGGTCTGGCGAAAACGTGAAGGTGGGAAAGTTAGGCGAATACCCCCCAACCTGCCACGCCTCAACGGCATAGACGGTCCAACCGTTGCGCAGGGTCACACCTTTGTAGAGCGTCGCGTTCATGGTGCAGCCTCCGAAGTTGGAAGGCAGCGGAGAGGGAAGAGTTAAGGTAAGAATCACACCCGGACCGTTGTCGGGGCTGGGAGGGGGGGAGCTAGACACAGGGCTGAGACCGCCGGTGCAGTTTCCGCTCCCGCTATTCTGGATGCTGTATGAAAAGATCGAATTCGCGGGGCCGGCGTCGCTCGGATTCAATGCCATATGGGCCGGGACGGGTGGCAGCGGCTGCGGCTGGGTCAGTTCAATCGAAGCCGAGTTGCTGGCGCGCGCGACCTGGCTCTCACCAATTTGATTATTCGGATCAATTGTGGCCGTCAGAGTGTAGATGCCTGGGGCCGGCTGCCATGAAAATTGCGCAAGCTGGGACATGTTCGAGGCGTCGGGTTGCCAACTAGGGATGACTTGCGTCACAGTGTCAGCGGGTCCGTTCGCCTTCAAGGGAATCGAGAGATCCGGCTTCAAAGTGATCGAGAGCTGTACAGGCACGTTTTGTAAGGTTGTATTGCTCTTATTGAGCATGTACACGTCCACGGTGTAGTTATTGGCGACACCAGAAGTCCCCACCGCAGGCAACGATCCAGGAGGCACATTATACGAGCCGCCAGAATTGAGAGGGACTTCCACACTGATCGAGAGAATCTGGAAAGGATTGACGGTACCGCCTACAGATATGGGCGACGCTGCGGATGGTCCTGGCGCGGGGTTGGCAACAGAAGTGCTGGCAGGGGGCGGGGCAATCTTCGGCGCGGTCACCGGAGCAGAAGTGCTGGCAGGAGGCGGGGCAATCTTTGGCGCTGTCACCGGGGCTGGCGTCTGCGGCCCGCTCGTGATCGGGCCTGCGATCGTCTTCCCGTCCAGCGAGACTTGGTGCGTCGTGAAATTCGCGTAGACGCCCTCACCGACGCGCAGTTCTTTCAACAGATTTGCATTCGTCAACTTGAATTGGAACGTCTCGCCGTTTGCATTCACCTTCGCGGAGACGACGCCCGTCGCCGCATTGATCGCCGTAACCGAGCAGCACGGGGCCTGCGCCCGCGCGCTTGTAGCGAACGCCGCGCAGCATAACAGCAACAATGCAGCTCGTCTCATACAGTCCCTCCCCGTCGCACCTATCCCAACTTGAAATCCAAGGCAGCAGCGACAAAGCAAACATTGGAACAATCGTCTGCTGATCCTCAATTGTGACTGGCGCAATTCGCTCCGCTGTACCCCTCGTTGCATGTGCAATTACCGGAATAGTCCACCGTCCCGTGGCTGCTACATGTGCCCGCATTGCTGTATTGGCAGGACGGTCCATTGAAGCCTGAAAAGCATGTGCATACGCCAGTACCGTTTATCCCGCCACTCGAAGTGCCATTCTGGGGCGGGCATGGGGCGGAGGGAGCGCAGTTGGGTCCGTAATACCCAACCTTGCACGACGCCGGGATAGCCGTTTGGTAAGTAAAGGCAGGGCACCCAAAAGTTGTGGAGCTGGCCATTTGGCAAGTAGCAGCGCCGGAGGGACACGGCTGGTCGGGCGGAATGGTGCAAAGATACTTAATTGTGGCGACGGGCGTTGCGCCGTCAGACGAGACTTGATTGGTTGTGAAATTGGCGTAGACCTTCTGGCCCACTGTCATCCTTTGCGTTATCGCCCCCGGGTTCGAAAAGGAAATCGGATTCGGTGAGAAAACGAAAAACGTTCCCGTCGCGGTCTTCGCGGTGACCAGGTTCTGGGCGTTGAGTGCGGTAATGGTACATTGCGTGGTCCCTCCCGATGTCCCGGAGCTGGCTCCGGCGAGTGTCGACGGCTGTGCGGCGCCCAGATTGACAATCGAACCGACAATGGACTTGCCGTCGATGGAGATCTGTTTCGTTCCGAAATTAGCATAAATGCCCTGGCCGACTTTGAGCGAATTGAACACGCTCGGGCTCGCAGTGAACGTGAATGTCTGGCCAGTGCCGTTCACACGAGCCATAACTTGGCCACTCGTAGCATTGATCGCAGTAATTGAGCAGCAAGCGTCCGTTGGCGCCGCACTCGGAGTGACGGGCACGGCCTTTGCCAGCGGCGGTGGCGCGGCTGGTGTTGGGGCTGGCGCCTGAGGCCCGCTCGTGATCGGGCCTGCGATCGTCTTCCCGTCCAGCGAGACTTGGTGCGTCGTGAAATTCGCGTAGACGCCTTCACCGACGCGTAGTTCTTTCAGCAGGTTTGCATTCGTCAACTTGAATTGGAACGTCTCGGCGCTCGCATTCACCTTCGCGGAGACGATGCCCGTCGCCGCATTAATCGCCGTAACCGAGCAGCACGGGGCCTGCGCCTGTGCGCCTGCGGCGAACGCGGCGCAACACAGAAGCAACACTACGACTCGTTTCATGACCCTCCTGTCCATCACGCTGATTGCGTCATCTGGTCGCCGCAGTCGCGAGGACCCTGGATTTTGGCAATCGTTCCATGAAATGGTCATTACTTAGCTAGACTGATCGTGGGCAGTTTTTGCGGTTGATTTAGTTGTACCGTCAAGCTCTGGGCCGATGCGAGGATCCGCCCCGCGAGATCCGTGACTTGGTACGTGTAATTGCCTGGGGGAAGCATCAGGCGGTACTGCCCTGCGGGACTCACTAGGACTCGATAGGAACGACCGCCGCCAGCCGCGGTAATGATGACATGCGCTCTGTCTGCAGGGGTAGGAGCGGGCGATGTGCCGCCCGAGACGTCCGACGCGCTGCCGGGAGGAAACGTTTGCGTCCAGAACAGGACCGTGGAGGACAGCAAATCATAGTAAAGGGTTGTGTTGTAGCCCGTAACATTAGCCGGCGAGCACTGTGTTGACGACGCCGGAATCGTTCCACCGGCGAACTGGCCCGCCGTGTTCAATGACACCTGGGTTTGAGATGTGCTAGTAGTAGTGAAATCAGTTTCCCAAGTGTCCCCTACGCCGAGCGATGTCGAAGTCCCCGCCGGCGTATCGACTCCAGCGATTGCGGACACAAAGAAGAGCGGATTGAGGGTCGCGGTTATACCGCTGTTGAACTTGGTCTCTGTCGAAGTTGAGGTTATTTGCACCGTGCCGCTGGTCTCGCCGAATGGAATTGGGTCTGGATTACCGCCGCTGTCGGCGCACTCTGTCCAACCAGCGGTACCAATCGCCTGGAAACGGCTGGGGTTCGCGACTACCGAGGCCGGATCTCCCTGAGGCCCCGGGGCTCCTCCTAATCCCCCGGCAGCCAGTGACAAGAGGCTGCCGGGGACGCCCACAATCATCGGATCCAATTGAATCAGTTTCTGCGCCGGTGTAAGCGCGGCGGAGATGGCGCTCTTCGTGAGGTTGCCTGACGCGGGAGGCTTGGCAATTTGTCCCAGACAGAACGCTGCATCACCGACGTTAGTTTCAAGATCTTGGACCGTGGGATCGCATTTTGTCCATTGCGCCTGATTGAGTGGAGTCGTAAAAGAAAATGTCGTCGCCAGCCTTGCGCCTGCACCTGGCTTGGGAAGATACTGACCGTTATACGTCACTGTGTACGTTGGGTTCACGTAGAAAACGATTTTATCGAATGCCCCAGGATAGCCGCCCGGGCCTGAGGCGGTTTCTCCAGTCATCACCGCCTGGCTAACGCTGGAGCTAGTGGTTGTCGTAGTGGTAGTCGAGCTGCCGTCGCTTGTTCCAACACTAGCGAACGGTAAGGTCACACCAGTTGACGAAGTCGAACCTTGAATAAAAGCGGTCACTGTAGCGGTGGTCTGCGTAAAGGTGGTTGTGCTTGTGAATTTTTGCACCGGTGCATTGCCGCCGGTCAGTTTCGGGTCGCCAGGTGGAACGTAGACAACCCCTATTGGCAACACGTCAAGAGTAATGATCTGTGTGTATATCACCTGATGGATTCCTTCGCCGCAGGCCGTCTTGCCGTCGAAGGAGACCAGTCCCGTCTTAAAGTCAGCATAGAACTTCTGCGTGCCATTCTGTTGAGCTGCAGTCAACCCTGGACAGCCAGTTTGCGGCGGGACAAAAAAATCAAACCTTTGCAACTGCCCTCCATTAACGTTCTGGCCGCTCACGGTTGCGACCACGCCACCATATAAACTGATGCCGCCCATGATCGTGCAACAGAGGCTAAAATCCGGCTGCAAACCATTCGCAGGTGCTTTCAGAACGGCACCGGCCGCAGCAGAAGTTACAGCAGATGGTACAAGAGGTCGCGGCGCGGCGGCTGGAGCCGGCTCTGAAGGCGGCGCGGCTGCCGTTGGCGAGGGTGTCACAGGTACAGGCGCGGGTCTTGCGGCGGGAACTGCGGCCTGCGGAACAGCGGGCTTCGGAGCAGGCGCAGGAACTGGTGCGGCCGGAGCTGAGGCTGGAGCCTGAGGCCCGCTCGTGATCGGGCCTGCGATCGTCTTCCCGTCCAGCGAGACTTGGTGCGTCGTGAAATTCGCGTAGACGCCCTCACCGACGCGTAGTTCTTTCAGCAGATTTGCATTCGTCAACTTGAATTGGAACGTCTCGCCGTTCGCATTCACCTTCGCAGAGACGACACCTGTCGCAGCATTGATCGCGGTGACCGAGCAGCACGGGGCCTGAGCCCGTGCCCCTGTGGCGAGTGCAGCCCAACACAACAGCGATAATGCAGCTCGTTTCATAAACTCTCCTGTCGAAATCGATGCAGCGCCTGAATTGGGCCGAATACATTGGTTGGGTCAGCCGGTCGACGCAGACTCACTCGCCCCGCGAAGAATGGCTCAGAAAGGAAGTTTCTTTTTGAGCTTGTTGACCACGGAGCCTGCTGCGGTACCTGCTGTGGAGGAAGCTTGACTCCCCGCCTGACTTCCAGCTGTGTTGGAACTTGTGGGTTGGCCGCTTGCCGCAGGCGCCGCTGCAGGCGCCGCTGCAGGCGCCGCGCCCGGAGTCGCGGACGAATCCGGGACCGCAGGGGCTCCAGCTACCTGGTTTCCGATTACGCCCCCAGGCGATCCGGATGCAGGCGCTGCACTGAGATTTGAGAATTGGGTCGTGATGGCCTGACTGGTGCTCTGCACATTCGTGAGGAGAGCGCTGAGCGCAGCAAGAGCCGTTTGGGCATCGGGTGCTTTCTTCAGCGCCACCATGGAATCTCTCATCTGTTTTGCCCTGTTCATCATATCGGAGAGCATGTTCAGTCCGACGAACAAGAGGTTTAAGTTTCGGAACTGGCCACTGAAATTCGGAACCTGCTGCGCGACCGTGTTAAATGACGTTTGCAAATCCTGTACCTGACTGGCACAGCAGCTCTGAACGAACTGACTGGTAGGAGCTGTGGAGGTGTCTTGAACGAATCCTCCCGCAGTGGCATTCGGGTCTTGTGGGGTGCCGCTGGCAGCGGACGCGTCCTGGCTAAAGCCGCCGGAAGCTGTAGCGGCTTGGTTTCCCAGAGGCGCACCCGCACTGGATTGAGTGGATATATTTTGGGCAGAACCGCCACCAGCGGACGCGCCCGATGCCGGTGAGCCAGAAGCTGCCGCGGCGCTAATTTGTGCTTGCAGAGCGGTGACCTGCGTCTGCATTTGCTGCAATTGGGGGACAATTGGGCCGCCGTAAGTCGGCATCAAGGGGGCATCCAACATGCCTTTGGCCATGTAATCGGCCGGAACGACATGATAGCGATAGATCATCCCGTGGGGGCCGACGGCGTAAATAAGATCGCGCCGAGGCATGCTGTAACTTTGGATGTCCTCGGGAAAACCTATAGTGCGAGTTGTCCAGCTTTTCCCGCCGTCCACGGTGTAACTGCAGCTGGGATTTCCTTGCACGATGCAGGACCAGCCCACTTGCGGATCGGCAAATTTGAGGGTGGCTTCGGCGGCGCCGGTGGCCCCACTCCAGGTTTGTCCTCCGTCGGCAGTGATAAGAACTCTGTGATCTCGCAGGCGAACCACGCCATTATTTTCATCGGTAAAGAAAACGGCGGAGGCCGTATCAACATCTGTGCTGGCGAAGATGACCTTCCAGGTTGCACCGCCATCGACGGTTTTTGCGATGACCGCCCAAGCATCGTTAAATCCGCCGCCCACAGCGTAGCCAACCTTCATTGATGCAAAAAACATGTCCCTCAGAAAACAACTCGTCTTCTGAGTCAGGCCATTCACTTGCAAAGTGGTCCCGCACGCAAATACCGGTTTCCAACTGCGCCCCCCGTCGTGTGTCGAGAAGATAGTGGAACCGCTGTAATAACCGCCTACCTCGAAACCATCTTGAACGGAGAGAAACCGGTACTGCGCCAAAGGGAAATTCGGCACGAACGGGCCAATGGTTTGCCAGGTTTTTCCATCCGTGGTCCTTATGAGTTGACTGCCCTGTACAGCCCATCCGTGCGTGGCATCCAGGAAGCGCAGATAATTAATTTCGGCGTTATTGGAATGGGGATCCCCCACTTGCACGTCCCAATTTGCACCTCCATCCGCGGTGTGAAAAATGAATCCGCCCTCGCCCTTGCCAGAAACCCATCCAACTTTGTCATTCGCGAAATAAACGTCCTGAAACACAAGGTCGTCGGGATAATTCATCGGCTCCCAGATGGCCTTAAACATTGGGGACGCCGCGGCAGCCGCCGAGGGCGCGCGATTGGGAACGGATGATTTCGGCCGGCTTGGGGTCGGCGTTTGCGCGGAGGACGTGATCGCAGTAAGCATCATGCAGACAATGATGAAGTAAAGGTTACGGAGGGAGGTAAAGCGAAATCCGGCATGGCTCATAAAAACCACCGTCTGGCCAAGTAAAGATAAATTTCGTTTTGGCCCTCGCTGTAGTACCATCCGCCAACAAGAAACACATCACTCATTTGAGTGAGTCCCTTCCACAGTTTAGGTCGGGCAAGACGACATGGCAAAAGACGCATTTCTCGACGCGGTGGCCTCAATAAATGACGCCGCTTTGCAACCGGAGGCTTGGCCGGTTGCGCTGTCGCGTGTTGGGAAACTCATTGGCTGTAAATGGCTGGTAATGGCGGCTCTGCCCTTAAGAACGGAGTTCGGCCTGGTCATGCAGGATCAGGAAGGTGATGCGGACCATTTAGATCTTTTCCGGAAAAAATACAACAACCCCGAAACGAATCCCGCCATTCCATCGCTCATGGCATCGGGACACGGAACGGTCCTCCTTCGCGAACAGGATATGACCGACGAGGAGTGGCATCGTTGCGGTCTCTACAGGGAAATTTACAAGCCAGTGGGTGCTTATCACGGGCTTGGCGCCTTCATCCTCAAGACAAGATCGCACGTAGGTTTCCTTGGAGCGAATCGCGTCAAGGCGCGCGGCAGGTTCACGAACGCGGATATCGTACTAGTACGGCGTACGATGCCTCATTTCGAACGCGCGTTGCAAGTTTTCCTACGGCTTGCCAATCTCCAATCGCAGAATATGGCTCATCAGATGCTCTGGGACACGTTGCCATTCGGCGTCGCCCTTCTCGATCGCGGTGGCGGAGTATTGTGGAC
>Ga0187817_10001734_pt1 | contig 10901 bp, 14 predicted proteins | sample NC_wetland_sal_i_17_FD_132431 | JGI IMG/M metagenome (GOLD analysis project Ga0187817, IMG submission 132431) | Wetland sediment microbial communities from Neuse River Estuary, North Carolina, USA - SO4_2 | ecosystem: Environmental > Aquatic > Freshwater > Wetlands > Sediment | place: USA... | reverse complement strand
CAACCCTCATCTACATTGGGGAACTCGATGTTCGAGAAGACAAGGGGAGAGGGAGAGTCAGCGGTTGTCCAGGGCAAGCTCGCCGGGGCCAGCGCCGGCGAGCACGAGAAAGCCGCCGGCGATGGTGATGTTCTTCATGAAGTTGATCATCTGCATCATGTCGCCCGGCTGAAAATGGAAGGAGATCGCGGCAAGGACGCAGAAGCCCGCGAGCGCGATGGCCGCTCCGCGAGTGAACAGCCCAAGCAGCACGCAAAGCCCGCCACCGGCCTCGACAAGGATGACGAGCGGCAACAGCATTCCCGGGATGCCATGGGATTCCATCATGGCTTGCGTGCCCGCATAGCCTAAGATTTTGCTGACGCCAGACTGAATGAACATGATCGACAGGAGCACGCGGCCAAGCGTGATGAAATAGGGTCTCGCGTAGTACATGGTGATTCCCTCTCGATTGCGGCGCCAAGCGGCGGGGCACTCTAATTCCCAGTTTTGATCAATGACTCGTCTTTGAGCTTGGCGCATTTCTTGGTGGTAAACTCGTTCACCATGCGCACCACCTCCGGACCCAAGAGGTTGGCGGAGTTGTCGAGCCCGGTGCCGGCATAGATCAAGGCATAAGCGAGCATGGGCGCGGTCGCCTCGCCCCAATTGAGGCGCGCCTTCACCGCTTTGCCGTCCTCGAAGGCAACCTTGGGCGCGATCGTGACCTCAACCGCGTAGTGATCGCCTTCCTTCTTCTGGGCGAGCGTGCAGCGCACCTTCTGCTCCGGCATGACCACCTCATAGTTCGCCTCGGTCATGGCTTTCACCAGAGCCTCGCGCTTGAGCTCGAGCTTCGATTGGCAGACCGCCTTGCCCCAGGGCCAATCGATCCTGCCGCCGAGCATCTTGGCGATGTCAGCCTCGCTCCAGGTCTTGACGATATCGCATGAGACGTCGTCGCCTTGCGGATCTTTGCTGGCAAGGATGTCGCAGATTTTGACCTTGCAGGCCTTGCGCGCTTGCTTCTCCGCCCGTTCCTCCGCGGTCAGTTCAGGCTTGCCCGCGTCAGGCGCCGACGTCGCCGCTTCCGATGGGCTCGTCGATTGGCTCGTGTCTTCGGCGAAAGCAGGCAAGCTCGAGATGATCATGATGCCGGCTGCAGCAAAAGCGGTACGCGCAAACGTCATGGAATCCCCTTCTGTGGCCCCGTTACCCTAAAGGATGGCGGAGTATGGTGGGGGGCCGGAGCGGTGTCCAGCGAGGGGTGTCGCGCCGCCTGGCACTGTCAAGGTTCCCGGCGGTCCTTCGAGGCTCGCTCCGCTCGCAGCTCAGGATGACGGCCGGCATCGAACCATGCGGTATTGAAGCTGGCGACTTCAGGTTCCCCGATCGAGCGCGGCGACGATCGCCTTGCCCATCTCGGCGGTGCCAATGGTGCGGCGGTTTTCTTGCGCGATATCCGCGGTGCGATAGCCTTCATCAAGCACGAAGGCGATCGCCCTTTCGATCTTGTCCGCGGTCGCGCCCTGATTGAAGGAATAGCGGAGCGCCATGGCGAAGCTTGCGATGGTGGCGATGGGGTTGGCGATGCCTTTGCCGGCGATGTCGGGTGCGGAGCCGTGCACCGGCTCGTAGAGCGCGCGGCGGCGCCCATTCGCGTCGGCGGCGCCGAGCGAGGCTGACGGCAGCATGCCGAGCGAGCCGGTCAGCATGGCCGCCTCGTCGGACAACATGTCGCCGAACAAATTGTCGGTAACGATGACGTCGAACTGCTTCGGCCAACGCACGAGCTGCATGGCACAGTTGTCAGCGAGGATGTGGTGAAGGGTCACGTCCGAATACCGCTCCTTGTGCAGGCGCGTCACCACCTCGTTCCATAGCACGCCGGTCTTCATCACGTTGCGCTTCTCGGCGGAATGCACCTGGTTGCGGCGGAGCCGCGCAAGTTCGAAGGCAAGCGCGGCAATGCGCTCGATCTCATAGGTCTCATAGACCTGCGTATCGATGGCGCGCTTCTGCCCGTGGCCGAGGTCCTTGATCTCCTTCGGCTCGCCGAAATAGACGCCGCCGGTCAGCTCGCGCACGATCATGATGTCGAGGCCGTCGACGCGGTCGCGCTTGAGCGAGGAGGCGTCGGCGAGGGCAGGATAGCAGATGGCGGGGCGGAGATTGGCGAAGAGCTCAAGATCCTTGCGCAGCCGCAACAACCCAGCTTCGGGGCGCTGGTCGTAAGGAATACCGTCCCATTTGGGGCCGCCAACGGCACCGAGCATCACAGCATCGGCTTCAAGCGCTTTGGCCATGGTGGCGTCGGAGATCGCTTCGCCATGGGCGTCATAAGCGCAGCCGCCGACAAGGTCGGTCTCGGTCTCGATGCGAGCGTGCCCACGTGCATTGACCCAAGCGACCACGCGCTCGACCTCGGCCATGACTTCGGGGCCGATGCCATCGCCGGGGAGGAGGAGGAGTTTGTATGTCATGCTTTGGGCAGTTCCTGTGCTAGAGCGTAGTCCCGAAAAGCTGCGAGACTTTTCAGATAAGACCACGCGTCAGAGACCAAGACGTCCTGGCGGCTTTGCCTAATGGGAGACGGAAATGCTGACAAGGGCGCTCTTTGCTTTTGTGCTGATAACGGGATTAGCGGCGATGATCGGGCTTGGGGCCCAGGCCTTGGCCGGCGAGGAGCCTGCGTTGGGCCAAACGGAGACCAAGGTGCTTGCGCTTGGCATCACCGTCCACGAGGTCACCGTAGAGGAGCTTGAGAAGGGCGCGACCCCTCCTGCGCCCCGCTTCAACACCCCGGCCTTGGCCTACGTCCTCGCCGCCAATCTGAAAAAGGGCGACATGGTCCAGCTCAGGCTGTGGAACGAGGATAAGGCGGTGGTGCGGAACGAGGAGACGCTCGAGAGCGACAAAGCAAAATATCTGCTGCTCGCCGGAAAGCGTGGCGTACCTCCGGGGGGCTGGCCAGACGGGACCTATCACGCGGAGCTCACGATCACGCGCGACGGCAAGCCGCTCATCACCGAGAACACAAAGCCGATCCCGTTCGAACAGTAAGAGCGCCGTCAAGCCCAGGGGCGGCGCGCCCGTGACTCGGTCTCAAAGGTCTCAATGTGCTCGGCCTTTTCCAGCGTCAGCCCGATATCGTCGAGACCTTCCATCAGGCAGCATTTGAGGAAAGGATCGATCTCGAAATGAATTACGCCGCCGTCTGGCCCTCTGATCTCCTGGTTCGGAAGATCGATGGTGATGGTGGCGTTCGCCCCGCGCGAGGCGTCGTCGATGAGCTTGTCGATCTCGCTCTGCGGCAGCGTGATCGGCAAAATGCCATTCTTGAAGCAGTTGTTGTAGAAGATGTCGGCGAAGGACGGCGCGATGATGCAGCGGATGCCGAAGTCGAGCAGCGCCCAGGGCGCGTGCTCGCGAGAGGAGCCGCAGCCGAAATTCTCTCCCGCGATCAGGATGGTCGCCTGGTGGTAAGGCGCCTTGTGCAGCACGAAGTCTGGCTTGTGCTTGCCCTCCTCGTCATAGCGAAGTTCGGCGAAGAGGCCCTTGCCAAGGCCAGTGCGCTTGATCGTCTTCAGATATTGCTTCGGGATGATCATGTCGGTGTCGACATTGATCATCGGCAAGGGCGCCGCGATGCCCGTGAGCGTGGTGAATTTTTCCATGCATACGCTCCCGCGTGAGGTGTTTGCCCGTAAATGAGGGCGGGAGGGGTGGTTTGTAAAGACCGGGTTTCCGCCATCGCGGCTATTGCGGTGCGAGCGTTTGCGCCTTCTGCGGCGAGCGCGGCTGAGGCGGCACGCTTGCGGACTGGCCCGTGCCGCTCTCGATGAGCTCGTTATAGTATTTGCGCATGGTCTCGCAGCGTTGCGGACCAGGCGGATGTACGGAGTCACCCTTCAGCGTCGAGATGAAGGTGCAGATATCCTCCATCCCCGCCGCGTCTAGCCAGCCCCATTTCACGCCACGCCGGATGGCAAAGAGGTCGGCCTTGGTCTCGTCCGGGCCTTCGAACTGGTGCCCGCATTCATGGGAATAGATGTAGAGCTTCACCGCCGTGGAGAGTCCGGTGATCTTCTTGGTGTTGAGGATGAGGAAGCCGGGGAAGGCGCCGCCCCAGCTGTCGAAATTTGAATTCAGGATCGTCGGCCGCTTGCCGCAATTCACGATCCTACCGTCGATCTTGAGGGTGCCCTGGGGGACGAGCTTCGCCTCTGGACCGGCCTGCTTCATATAGTCATCGACGGTCGGGCCCGCCGGATCGTCGAGAAAGGTCCGCTCCTGCGCTGGCGCAGCGCTCGGCCCGAATGCCAAGGCCCCGAAAATCAAGACGCCGAAAAGCGCCCCAGCCCTCACGATCGCTTCCCTCATGGCATCCAGCTTACGGGGCGAATTGGCTTTGCGCAATCTGCCCTCCGAGCCTTGGGGCCTTGGAAACCAGGGCTAATTGCCGCCAGCGCGCGCCGTCACGCCCTTCTTGGCGAAGCATTGGCGAAGCTGATTGCAACGCGCCTCGGGATCAGGGTGCACTGGGCCATGGCCGGCAATGTTGAAAACGGCGCAGATATCGTTGAGGCCCTGCTCGTTGAGCCAGCCCTCGCGTCTTGCCCGCCTCACCGCGTAGCAATCCGCCGAGGTCTCACTCGGGCCGAAAAGGATGTGGCCGCATTCGTGGTAGTAGATCAGCCATTGCACTTGCTGCGGCAGGTCCTTGAGCGCCTCCATGTTCAGCATGATAACGGTGGAAGAGACGGCAAAGCCTTCGAAATCCCTGAGCAGCGTCTGCGTGTTGCCGCAAGTGAGGTGGCGCCCGGAAATGACGAGCCGGCCCGCCGGGACGAGCCTGTCCTTCTCGATCGCGATGGCTTGCGGCTCGGGAGTCGCGAGGAACGTGGGCAACAGAAGCGCAATGAGAGCCGCAATGCGGGCAGCCTGCCCCATTTGAACAAATCCCCTGCTGCCCCAGCTTCAGTCGCGCACAGTCTGCGGGGCGCCATGCGCCCCCGTCAACGTCAAAGAGCCCGTCACGACGGCAGAAGCGAAGGACCCTCGGCCAATCCTGCACCGATTGTCACATGTCTCAACGTGATCGCGGGGAGAGTGCCCTGGCTTTGCCCTCATCGCTGGCAGAAAATAATGACCGGACGGCTCGCCGGAGCGAAGATAAGAGCATGTTGCAACACCGGAGAATCGGACTGCGCGGTTACTGTGGCTTGGCGCCTTCCTTCTGCTGCTCGGCCTTGGCGCCGTCGCCAGCCGTGCGCTTGCCGATGCGGAGTGCGGGGATACTGAGCCGCCCAAGGCAACCAAGGGAAAATGTCCGGCCGGCTACAAATACCGCACCGCGAAGAAAGCTTGCGTCAAAGTCAGCTGCGGCACTGGACTTGTCTGGAGCGACGAGCGACAGGCGTGCATCGACAGCCATTCCGCTGGGCTGACCGACCAGGATTTCTATACGGAAGCGGTGGCGCTCGCCGACGAAGGCCATTTCCGAGAGGCACTCGATCTTCTCTCTCGCATCAAGAAGCAGGAGCAGTCGCGGGTGCTGAACATGGTCGGCTACACCACGCGCAAGCTCGGCGACGTCGACAAAGGCCTCGGCTATTACCAAAGGTACGACAAGCTCGAACAGGCGATCGTGCATTCGTCACGGGAGAGCCCAGTACCTCAAGCTGGTAGGAGCTGACATCACGCGGCGGCTTCTTCTTCGATGCGTTCCATGTCGGCGTCGGAGAGGCCGAAATGATGGCCGATCTCATGCACCAGAACATGGGTGACAATGGCGCCGAGTGTCTCCTTGTGCTCGGCCCAATAGTCGAGGATCGGGCGGCGGTAGAGGAACACCATCTCGGGCATCGCGCTCACATCCATGACGCTTTGCCGCGCAAGGTCGACGCCATGGTAGAGGCCGAGCAGGTCGAAGGGGGAGTCGATCCCCATGCTGTCGAGTACGTCGTCGGTGGGAAAATCCTCGACCCGGATCACGACCTCCTTGCAGAGATCGCGGAAGCGGCGGGGCAGGCGCTTGAATGCCGCGTCGGCGATCGTCTCGAGCTCGGCGAGGGATGGCGCCTCACGCCCTGACCAGTCAGCCGTTTCGGAAAATCGCGCCATCGGCCAAACCTACTCTGCCGTCATGGCCGGGCGAAGTCCTGGCCATCCACGAATTTTGGGCCAAGGACAGACGTGGATAGCCGGCACAAGGCCAGCCATCACGAGAAGTGTTTCTGCGTCAAAGCTTAGTGCACGTCGCGGATGTCGACGAAGCGGCCGGCAAGCGCCGCCGCAGCCGCCATTACCGGCGAGACGAGGTGGGTGCGGCCGAGCCTGCCCTGGCGTCCCTCGAAATTGCGGTTCGAGGTCGAGGCGCAGCGCTCGCGGGGCCGGAGCTGATCGGGGTTCATGCCGAGGCACATGGAGCAGCCGGGCTCCCGCCAATCGAAGCCCGCGGCCCTGAATATCTTGTCGAGACCTTCGGCTTCCGCCTGCTCCTTCACAAGCCCTGAGCCAGGCACGATCATGGCGCTCACATTGGCATGCACATGCTTGCCGTCGACGATTTCGGCGACGGCGCGCAAGTCCTCGATGCGGCCATTGGTGCAGGAACCGATGAACACGCGGTCGAGCGTGATGTCAATGATCTTCTCGCCGCCGGTGAGGCCCATATAGTCGAGCGAGCGGATCGCGGCCTTGCGCTTGATCTCATCGGCGATGTCCTCAGGCCGCGGCACGCGCCCGGTGACGGAGACGACCTGCTCAGGGCTCGTGCCCCAGGTGACGAGCGGCGGCAGCCGCTCAGCATGCAGCACGATCTCGTGGTCGAACTCGGCATCCTTGTCGGAGTAGAGTGTCTGCCAGTGGCGGAGTGCAGCCCCATAGGCGCCGGCCCTGGGTGCCCGTGGGCGGCCCTTAATGTAGTCAAAGGTCTTTTCGTCCGGCGCGATGAGCCCGGCGCGCGCGCCACCCTCGATGGACATGTTGCAGATGGTCATGCGCCCTTCCATGGAGAGCGCCTCAATCGCTTCGCCAGCATATTCGATGACATGGCCGGTGCCGCCGGCGGTGCCGATCTCGCCGATGATGGCGAGGATGATGTCCTTGGCGGTGACGCCTTGCGCCAGCGCGCCGTCGACGCGCACCCGCATGTTCTTGGCCTTCTTCTGGATCAGCGTCTGAGTGGCGAGCACGTGCTCGACTTCGCTCGTACCAATGCCGTGAGCGAGCGCACCGAAAGCGCCATGAGTGGAGGTGTGTGAATCGCCGCAGACGATGGTAGTGCCGGGCAGCGTGAAGCCCTGCTCGGGACCGACCACATGCACGATGCCCTGGCGGCGGTCGCGCTCATGGTAATAGTCGATGCCGAATTCCTTGGCGTTCTCTGCGAGCGTCGCCACTTGCAGCGCAGATTCCGGATCGTCGATGCCCTTGGAGCGGTCGGAGGTCGGCACGTTGTGGTCGACCACGGCGAGCGTCTTTTCCGGCGCCCGCACCACGCGGCCTGCCATGCGCAGGCCCTCGAAGGCCTGGGGGCTCGTCACCTCATGCACGAGATGGCGATCGATATAGATCAGGCAGGTGCCGTCCGGCGCCTCATGTACCAGGTGCTCGTCCCAGATCTTGTCGTACAGCGTGCAGGGTTTGGCCATTTTTTCGGGGTCTCAGGACTTTTCTAGCCCTCAGATAGCGTCTCCAATCCCGGTTTACAAATCCCTCTGAGATCACTCCGTCATCGCCCGGCTTGACCCGGCGATCCAGTAACCACCGAAAGAGCTATGGAAGACCAAGGAGTACTGGATACCCGCTTTCGCGAGCATGACAGCCGTGGATGGGGAGCGAGCGAGCTAGCTCTTCTTGCCCTTCTTGGCGGGCTTGGCCTTGGGTGCCTTGGCCTCGATGGGAGCTTTATCGGCAGCCCCCTCCTCGGCCTCTTCTTCCTCGGCGGGGACCTCGCCTGCCGTGGTCTCGGCCATCAGCGCAACGGCCTTGGCTGTCCAGTCGTCATTCTCGATTTGGCCGTTGAGCTCAAGCGTCTCGTCGAGTTTTGCAATCTCGTCGTCGGAGAGATTGGCGATCTGCTCGAACTTGATGAGACCGAGCTTGTTCAGCTTCTTCTCAAGCTCGGGCGTGATGCCGGGGACAAGCTTCAGATCGTCGGACTCTCCCTTAGGCCTGGTGAAGCCCTTGAAGACCTCTCCCTTCCTGCCGCGCGCATCCTGTCGCTCCGGGATGCGCGCGGCCTTGCCGCGGCGTCCACGCAGGTAATAGAGCTTGGCGCGGCGCACGCGGCCACGACGTACCACCTCGATCGAGTCGATCAGGGGCGAATGCACGGGGAATACGCGCTCAACCCCTTCGCCATAGGAAATTTTGCGCACGGTGAAGTTCTCGTTAATCCCACCTCCGGCGCGCCCGATGCAGACGCCCTCATAGGCTTGAACGCGGGCGCGGTCGCCCTCGATGACCTTGACGTTGACGCGGAGCGTGTCGCCCGGCCCGAACTCCGGCACCTTCCGCTTCTTGGCAAGCGCCGCCGCCTGCTCCTTTTCGAGCTGCTCGATGATATTCATGACGAAACCTTTCCTGGGCGCCTGCCTGGCCTCATGGCCTTCCGGCGAACGCCATTCTTCTTGATTGATCCTGACCTGATTTCGTGGCTTGAAGCTCGCGGAAAGTGTCCTAACCCAGCTTTGCACCCTTGTCGATGGATTTGCGCCAGAAAAGGACGCGTCCTTGCGTCATGCCAGGACTTGATCCGGGCATCCATGCTGTTACCACTCACGGTTCAAGGCCATTGGAATGGATTGCCGGGCCAAGCCCGGCAATGATGTGGCAACGGTCAGCGGCGGGTAAGCTTCTCCCACAAATCGGGACGGTGGGCGCGGGTGATGGATTCGGCCTGCTCGCGGCGCCATTCGGCGATTTTCTCGTGGTCGCCTGACACCAGCACCTCTGGGATTGTGCGGCCCTCCCATTCGCGTGGTCGCGTGTAATGCGGATGTTCGAGGAGGCCGCCCGCGAAACTCTCATCGGTCAGCGAAACCTCGTTGCCTGCCACACGCGGAAGGAGCCGCACGCAAGCGTCGATCAGCACCTCCGCCGCAAGCTCGCCACCGGAGAGCACATAGTCGCCGATGGAAATCTCCTCGATGGCGCGGGCTTCCGACACCCGCTCATCGACGCCTTCAAAACGGCCGCAAAGCAGAATGGCGCCAGGGCCTCCCGCGAGTTCCCGCACGCGGGCCTGTGTCAGCGGCTTGCCGCGCGGCGAGAGGTAGATGGCCGGCGCGTCCGCCGGCATCTGCGCACGGGCCGCATCGATTGCCGCAGCGGCAATATCGGCACGCATAACCATGCCTGGGCCGCCGCCTGCCGGCGTGTCGTCGACGGAGCGATGCTTGTCGGTGGCAAAGTCGCGGATGTCGATGGTGGAGAGTGCCCATTTTCCCTCGGCGAGCGCTTTGCCCGCGAGGCTCAAGCCCAAGGGCCCCGGAAACATGTCCGGAAAAGTCGTGAGGACGAGAGCCCGCCAGGTCATGGTACCAACTTCGAGAAGAAGCGAATGGTCATGGATCATTTTAGCGCGTCTGCAAGCGGAAGCGTCACTCGAAGAGGCCTTCCGACGGCGCGACCCGGAGCCAGCCGCCCTCGACATCGACCTCAGGCACGGTATCGCGGGTGAAGGGCATAAGCACAGCGGCCCCGCCGCTTGCGGGTCTGATCTCAAGCAGGTCGCCAGCGCCAAAATTGTGGATCGCGATTACCGTGCCGATAGGCGTCCCGTCGCGATCGATGACAGCAAGCCCGATCAGATCGGTATGGTACCACTCGTCTTCTTCCCGCTCTGGCAGGCGCGAGCGGGGGATATAGAGCTTGGTGCCGGTCAAGGCTTCCGCCTCGTCGCGTCTCGTCACACCCTTGATGCGCACGGTCAGCGCCTTTGGCGTAACGCGCAAGGAGTCGATCTCAAACAGGCGCGCGCCGGTCTCGTCCTCTAGCGGCCCGTAGTTCGCGATGACGCCAGGATCGGCGGTGAAGGAGCGGATGCGCACCTCGCCTTGCAGACCTTGGGGGCGTCCAATCTCCCCTAGCAGTACCCGGTCCGGTTTTTCCGGCAAGGCTATTCGGCGCCAGGTCGCTCGCCCTCAGCGGGAGCGGGCTCGGCCGGTGCCGCGGCAGCTTCAGCGGCGGCTGCTTTTTTTGCCTCCTCACGCTCGACGCGCTTCTTGCCGGGCTGGCCCTTGCTCGGGTTCGAACGCGCATGGCGCTTCGCGATCCCGGCCTTGTCGAGGAACCGGAGCACGCGGTCGGTCGGCTGGGCGCCGACGTTGATCCAATGCTTGACCCGCTCCTCGACGAGCTTCACGCGCTCATTGGAGTCGCGCGGCAGGAGCGGATTGTAGGTGCCGAGCTTCTCGATATAGCGGCCATCGCGCGGGCTCTTGGAGTCGGCGACGACAATCCGGTAATAGGGCCGCTTCTTGGCGCCGGCCCGGGCCAGTCTGATCTTCAGTGACATTTTCGATCCTTCTCTTGTGACTTTCTAGCTCTCATCGTTTTTTCGATCCCGGCAGGCCGGGATGGCCCCGGGGCATGATGCCTGGCAATCCGGGGAGGCCACGCAGCAGGCCGCCACCGAGGCCGGGAAGGCCGCCTGGCGGCAGTGGCGGTAGACCGGGAGGCAGCGCTGCGCCGGATGGCAAATCAGCCGGAAGCTCGGGTGGCGGACCGCCGCCGAACAGCGAGCCGAGCAGCCCTCGCTTCTTGCCCATGGTCTTCATCATGTCGGCCATATGCCGGTGCATCTTCACGAGCTTGTTGATGTCCTGCACTGAGGTGCCGGAGCCAGCCGCCACCCGCTTCTTGCGCGAGGCATTGAGCAGCTTCGGGTTCTTGCGCTCTCCTCTCGTCAT